>JGI1652J44930_10000120_pt1 | contig 29946 bp, 35 predicted proteins | sample NewIslsDNAsample_FD_44930 | JGI IMG/M metagenome (IMG submission 44930)
CCGGAAGAAATGAAATCAGATCGTCCGCTTATAACGACATTGCCCGGGTTTATGACGAGAGAAGAAATCATTGAACGGTATGCAGAAAAAAGCGGACGAGATGTTTCGAATATGCAATTTTATTTGGCGTTTGCTTATTTTAAAATCGCAGTGATTGCAGAGCAAATTTATTACCGCTACAAACGCGGGCAAACACAGGATGAACGGTTTGCCAAATTTCACAAACATACGGTTAATTTTATCGAGCAAGCGAGACGTGTTGCAACAAATAAATGAGAAGGAAGTGGGGATATTGGGGTAATCCATCTTCTTTTAAAAAAAGAAGAAATTCAGGAACCGCTGCTAAAAAACCAAATTGCGGTTGTATTCGATATTTTGCTCGCTACATCCACCGTATCGTCGATGTTTTATCACGGTGCGAAAGAAATTTTCCCCGTATTGGATAAATATGAAGCATTGGCAAAAAGAGAAGAGCTTAACGCAGACGATGTGATTTTAGTAGGAGAATATTTGGGCCGCACAATTGATGGATTTCTTTCTCCGCTCCCTTCTTTATTAAAAAACAAAGTGAAAGACAAGCGGATCGTTTTTTCGACGACCAACGGAACTGTCGCTTTAAAAAAATGCAGTGCTGCTGATGAAATCTATGCGGCATCTTTTTTAAATGAAGCAAAACTTGCAAATTATCTCGTCGAGCGCTACGGCGCCAGCAATTTTTTGCTTGTCTGTTCAGGCTCTTCCAATGCTTTTAATCTGGAAGATCTTTATGGAGCAGGTTCGTTCATCAACAAGCTAATCGAAATCGGGCAAGAAAAAAATCTTGAATGGCAATTGACAGACAGTGCACTCGCTTCTTTATATTTTTACAAAGGCAATGAACAACGGGGAGAAAAACTGCTTAAAGCATCAAGGGTAGGTCAAAGTTTAGTAAAAGCAGGTTTTGGCGATGAAGTGACGTATATATTACAAAAAGATGCTTGCCCAGTTATTCCGAAATTGCAAGGAGAAGTTTTAAAAGTTGTCGAGTCGGGGGGGATAGAATGATGAAACGTTTTGAACATTCATTAGTGTTGATTACGGGAGCAGGAAGCGGCATTGGGGAAGCGACCGCAAAACGGGTTGCTCAAGAAGGCGCAGATGTCATTTTGGTCGGCCGGACATTATCAAAATTGGAGCGGGTAGCGGAAGAAATCAAGAAACATACGAATCAAAACGCCTATCCATTTGCTTGCGACGTCACGGACGAAGAAGACGTGCAAAAATTGCAAGATTACGTAAAGGCGGAATTTTCAGATTTGACAGTATTGATTAACAACGCTGGCGGTTCTGCATATTCTTCTCTTTTGGACATGCCGCTCGGGCAATGGCAAGCGATGATTGAACTGAATTTAAACAGCGTTATGCTTGTTACAAAAGCACTCGGAAAAATTATGATCAATGCTGCCAAACAAGAAGGAAATGAAAAACGCGATCGGGCGATTGTAAATGTTTCCTCGCTTTCCGCGCATAAACCGGGCGTTTTGTTTCCACATTACAGCGCGGCAAAAGCTGCCGTCATCAATTTAACAAAGTCATTTGCGTTTGAACTGGCGAAATACAAGATTCGCGTCAATTCAGTATCGCCAGGTTTCGTTGATACACCATTAACGGAACAAGGGTTGAAAAATGAAAGTTTTCTTAAATCAATCGAACGGCATACGGCGTTAAAACGCGTGGCAAAACCTGAAGAAATCGCAGGCGTGATCGCTTTTGTTGCTTCAACTGATGCTTCTTATATGACGGGCTCAGACGTGCTTGTCGATGGCGGCTGGCTAATCAAATAAAATGTTTCGTTTTGCGGGTACATACTCGTGTTGACCATTGGTTTTAAGATGTATTATAATAATCGATATATCTACATTAAGCTGGTTTGAAAGGCTTTGGAGGGAGGGATAGAATAATGGTTGAAACACGTGTCCGTAAAAATGAATCGCTGGAAGACGCTTTGCGTCGTTTTAAACGCACGGTATCTAAGGAAGGAACATTAGCGGAAGTTCGCAGACGGAAATATTATGAAAAACCAAGTGTGCGACGCAAGAAAAAAGCGGAGGCAGCTAGAAAACGCAAATATTATTAAAATGAATGGATGAGGATGGTTTTTCTATATGAGCCTGGATAAAACGCTGATGGACGACATGAAACAAGCGATGAAGAATAAGGATAAAGAAACGGTATCCGTGATCCGTATGATTCGTTCAGCGCTGCAAAATGAAGCGATTAAAAAGAATGGTTCATTAAGCGAAGAAGATGAAATAGCTGTCCTCTCTAGAGAATTAAAACAGCGTAAAGACTCCCTCCAAGCGTTTGATAATGCTGGCAGGCACGATTTGGTGGAAAAGCTCGAATTTGAAATCAAAGTGTTGGAGAAATATTTGCCAAAGCAGTTGTCGAATGAAGAATTGGAAGAAATCATTCAAGAAACGATCAAAGAAGTCGGCGCTTCTTCAAAGCAAGATTTTGGCAAGGTGATGGGCAAAGTGATGCCAAAGGTAAAAGGAAGAGCTGATGGCAAAATCGTCAACCAACTCGTGCAAAAATACTTGTCGTCTTAACATGGCACGTCTTGCGTGGATGCAAGACGTGTTTTTTTATTCATTTGAGGATTTCAGTCGCAATATTTGCGCCCCGTATTAACTCCTATTGAATGGTTTGCGTTCGATTATGGTATATTTGGTATTAATGGAATCATACCGATTGATATGCCAACTGGCTTTACAGACACTGTTTTTTATGATGGTCAAAAAATCAAACTGATTGGGAGGTTTTAAAGATGTCCATTGATCCAGCTACGTTAGGTACGTTATTAGTCATTGGGATAATCATTGTTGCAGTTGCTGTCATTTTTACATTTGTGCCGATTACTCTTTGGATTTCTGCTTTAGCTGCAGGAGTAAGAATTGGCATTTTTACGCTTATTGGAATGCGTCTGCGCCGCGTCATCCCTTCACGAGTGATTAACCCGTTAATTAAAGCTGAAAAAGCAGGTCTCAATGTTACGGTAAATCAGTTAGAAAGCCATTATCTTGCCGGCGGAAATGTCGACCGAGTTGTCAATGCTTTAATTGCTGCTCATCGCGCCAATATTGAATTGACATTTCAACGGGCTGCAGCTATCGATTTGGCAGGACGGGATGTACTTGAAGCGGTGCAGATGAGCGTCAATCCGAAAGTGATTGAAACGCCGTTTATTTCCGGTGTTGCTATGGATGGAATTGAAGTGAAAGCGAAAGCGAGAGTTACCGTTCGCGCCAACATTGATCGCCTTGTCGGCGGTGCCGGAGAAGATACGGTCATTGCCCGCGTTGGTGAAGGCATTGTGTCAACAATCGGTTCGAGCGACAATCATAAACAGGTGCTGGAAAATCCTGATTCGATTTCACATACGGTTTTGGCAAAAGGGTTAGATGCTGGAACAGCATTTGAAATTTTGTCGATTGATATTGCGGATATTGATATCGGAAAAAACATCGGAGCTGTCCTGCAGACCGATCAGGCGGAAGCTGACAAAAAGATCGCGCAAGCAAAAGCGGAAGAACGCCGGGCGATGGCAGTTGCTCGCGAACAAGAAATGCGCGCTCGCGTTCAGGAAATGAAAGCGAAAGTCGTAGAAGCGGAAGCGCAAGTGCCATTGGCAATGGCAGAAGCACTTCGCTCCGGGAAAATCGGAGTGATGGATTATATGAATTTAAAAAATATCGAAGCGGATACCCAAATGCGCGAATCGATAGGCAAAAGCACCAATCAAGACGGACAAAAAGATGATGAGAAGAGGTAAATCCCATGTTTTTTGAAGATTTGATTCGTTTTTTCTTACAAAATTTTGTTATTTTTCTTGTCGTGCTGATTGGTATAAGCCGGCTTTTTCAGAGAACGATTTCATCAAAGCAAGACAGAAAAACGTTTGAACCGCGCCCGATTCCACCCATTTTGAAACCTGTTATTGATGATGATATATTTAGCGATAAAGTTGAACGCAAAAAAGAGCAGACGGCTGACATTCGAGATGAGCAATTCGTTGCGTTTGAAAAACCGGAACAGGTGGAATCCAATGAAAACGAATGGAAACGAAATGAAGGTTTTTCCTTTGAAACAGAACGTGATTTTATTAAACAACAGCCATTCGGTTTTTATCCATCCAAACCAGATTTAAAAACTGCCGTCATATGGTCAGAAATATTGGGACCGCCGCGGGCATACAAAAAGCATACAATACGTCGTTCAACCTGCCGATAGGCAGGTTTTTGTTTTTAGTGATAGGAGCGTTTCAACTTTCATACATATGAATGGAGAGGAGGTCTTTCAATGGCTAAGTGGCAGGAAAAAATAAAAAAGTGGCTGATAAAAAAAACAGAGCTGCCGGCTGATGCACTGCTTGATTTGCCGCGTGTCACGATGATTGGGCAGATACATATTTACATTGAAAATCATAAAGGCGTTGTCCATTTTTCCAATGAAGAACTGCGGCTTGCTTTAAAAAAAGGGCAACAGATGAAAGTGAACGGTGAAGGGTTTGTCATAAAAACGATTTTACCGGAAGAGTTGCTGCTGGAAGGAAAAATTAGAAAAGTTGAATACATTGACGTTTAAATATATTCGAGGTGTAGCTGTTGAAAAATCAGTGGTTTCATTTTATTTTAGGTTATGTAAAAGTCGAAGTGAAAGGCAAGTATACAGAACTGTTTTTAAGAAGGTGTCTGGAACAGCACGTTTCGATATGGAATGTGCAGCGAGTTGATGATTTGACGATTAGTTGCTATCTGTTGGTTAAAGATATTCCGAAAGTTCGGGTACTGTTAAGACGGACAGGTTGTCGCTTGCATTTCAAGCAAAAGTTTGGAATTCCGTTTCTACTGAAAAAAACGTACTCGCGAATTGGATTTTTATTTGGAGTATTCATCGGGTTATTTATTGTGTTTTTTTTATCGAATGTCGTCTGGACGATTCAAATTCATGGCGCTAGTCCAAAATTGGAAAATGAAGTAAAAAAAACGCTGCACCAAATTGGTGTAAAAAAAGGCGCGTTCATTTTGCTGCTTCCTAGCGAGCAAGAAATTCAGCAAATGTTAACGGAGAGAATCGACCATTTAACCTGGGTCGGTGTCACAAGACTAGGGACACGCTATTCGTTTGAAGTCGTTGAGAAAAAAATTCCTGAAGAATCAGAAAGGTTAAATCCCCGCCATTTGATTGCAAAGAAAAAAGCGGTTATCCATAAAGTTTTCGTTGAACAAGGAAAAGCGATGGTGGAAGAACGAGATTACGTCAATAAAGGCGATCTATTAATTTCAGGTATTATCGGCAATGAAAAAAATGAAAAAATCTTGCCGGCAAAAGGGCAGATTCTTGGTGAAGTGTGGTATGTGTCGGAAGCGTCTGTGCCGTTACGTTCTACTATCGTTGCCAACACAGGAAGAGGAATGAATAAATATTATGTGAAAGTAAGCAAACTTTCGATCCCGATTTGGGGATTTCAACAAGATGGGTTTTCAAAAAAAGAAACGCTTATCGACACGAAGCCGATCTATTTTTTAAAATGGCAGCTTCCGCTTGCTTTTCAGAAAAAAAAGATACTTGAAATCGAACAATCCAAACGCATCTTAACGGTAGAACAAGCGAAAAAACTGGCGATTGAACTTACGGAAAAAGATTTGAAAAAACAGTTGCCGAGCGATGCGGAAATTAAAGGCAAAAAAATTTTGCATGAAAAGATTCAGAATGGTAAAGTAAACGTAGCAATTCATTATCAAGTGATCGAAGAAATTTCGCAAGAACAACCAATCATTCGAGGAGATTGAGAATATTGGCAGAAACGCATGAAATTTATTTTGAAATGATCGATTCAAAAGATACCCAAGCCTTGTTCGGTCCGAACGACGGGAATTTGAAAACGGTTGAAAATGTTCTCGATGTTGAAATCGTGACGCGGGGCGAAAAAATTGTTGTTGCAGGCAGTTACGAAAAAGCCCAGATCGTCGAATCGGTATTACAGGCGCTTTTGCAGTTAATCTCTGAAGGAATCGTCGTATCGGAACGGGACGTCGTCTATGCAATCCAGCTTGCAAAGCAGAATCAAATCGATCGATTGTCTGATTTATATAACGAAGAAATAACCGTCAATTATAAAGGAAAACCGATTCGCGCAAAAACGCTTGGACAGCGTCATTATGTGGAAGCGATTCAAAAATCGGATCTCGTCTTCGGCATCGGGCCGGCTGGCACTGGAAAAACGTATTTAGCGGTTGTCATGGCTGTGGCAGCTCTAAAACAAAACCGACTTAAACGCATCATTTTAGCCAGACCTGCGGTTGAAGCAGGGGAAAGTCTCGGCTTTTTGCCAGGAGATTTAAAAGAAAAAGTCGATCCGTACTTGCGGCCTCTTTACGATGCGCTGCATGATGTGCTCGGCGTCGAACATACGGAAAGGCTGATCGAACGAGGCACGATCGAAATTGCTCCGCTTGCATACATGAGGGGGCGTACGCTCGATGATGCGTTTGTCATATTAGACGAAGCGCAAAACACGACTCCAGAGCAAATGAAAATGTTTTTAACCCGCCTTGGATTTGGATCAAAAATGGTGATCACGGGTGATCTTTCGCAAATCGATTTGCCGAAAGGGAAAGAATCAGGTTTAAAAGTCGCTGAAAAAGTGCTTGCGAATGTAAAAGGAATCAAGTTCATTTATTTGGAAAGAACTGATGTCGTACGCCATCCGCTCGTACAGCAAATTATCGATGCGTATGAAGCCTATCAAGAATAAAAATGACATGATTGTTACAGACTTTAAAACTCGCTTGTTCAGCGAGTTGTTTTTTTTCTCTTATCTTTCCTCGGGAAAGTGAACGTGATAGACTGGGATTAACAGCGGTACAAGGATGAGGTGAATCGATTGAAAACAAATTGGGAACATTTCATTCAACGTTTGCAAAAACAAAATCAACGTTTGGTGACGATACTCTTTTATTTGATCATTTCCCTCATCATGTATGTGAGCCTGATTCAAAATGTAATTCCAGAAAAAATGGATATTTCACTGTATAGCGTTGCTGAAAAAGATATTGTTTCACCGATAACCGTTGAACATAAACAGGCAACGATTCAAAAACAGAACGAAGCAGCTGAAGCTGTTGAGCCGGAATATATCAATAAAGTGGAAACTGCCCAAACACAAGTCGAAAAAGTCGAGGATTTTTTTGCCTCGATTTCGAAAATCAATGAAACGAAAGCAACGAAAGAAGATGGTTTTGCTGCTGAAAGAACGTTATCGGAAAAACAGCGCGAGTTAAAAGAAACGGTAAAAAGTTTGTCATTAACCGATCTGTCTGATGAAACGCTCGAAGCTTTTTTGACAGCCACACCAACACAGCTAGCAATCGCAAAAGATGTGATCATCACTTCCGTGCGCAGCACGTTGAATGAAAGAATTACGGTAGAGGAATTGCGTGATGCAAAACAAAAAGTTGAAGAACGGGTCGAGCAAGCGAATTTAAATGCTTCCATCCGCAAAGCAGCCATTGAACTTGCTCGTTCGGTGATTATTCCTAACTATTTCATCGACACGGAAGCGACAAAATTAAAGCGCGAAAAAGCGAAAGAATCGGTACAGCCCGTTATGATCAGGCAAGGGCAAATTATCGTCCAGGAAGGGCAAGTGATCAATAAAGAAATATTGGAACAACTGAAAGTTGTCGGTTTTTTGGATGATTCTCTCAACATTTATCCGTACATCGGCCTTTTCATTTTGGTTGTGCTTTTAACCGGCTTTCTTGCTTATTTTATCGAAGAAAATGCAGCTCGAAACCGAAACCGTATCCGCTTTTATCTTTTGTACGTGACGATCTTTTTCATCACTGTTTTCGTGTTTAAATTAGTCAGTTTGACAACAGAACTCGTGAACGGCGTTCATTATTTGCTGCCAGCCGCAATGGGAACGATGCTCATCAAACTGCTGATGAATGAACGGCTTGCATTATCAAGCGGACTTGTTTTTGCATTAATGGGAAGTATACTATTTAATACAAACACGGTAGGCATTTTTAATGGCGAATTTGGCCTTTATGTTTTAATCAGTTCGATCGCTGCCATTTTTCTGTTAGGAAAACACAATCAGCGTTCAAAAATTTTAAAAACCGGGCTGTTCGTTTCATTAATTAACGTTGTGGCGGTCAATATGATTTATATGCTAAGAATGGGACAGCTCGATTGGTTTGATATCGGAATGTATAGCGGGTATGTACTGGTTGCCGGATTTCTGTCGGCTGTATTGACGCTAGGGTTAATGCCTTTTTTTGAAGCGTTTTTTGGCATTTTATCGACGATGAAATTAATTGAATTGTCGAACCCGAATCATCCGCTATTAAGGAAATTGCTGACTGAGGCTCCGGGAACGTATCATCATAGCGTAATGGTTGCGAATTTAGCGGAAGCCGCTTGTGAGGCGATCGGCGCAAATGGACTTCTCGCGAGAGTCGGGTCGTATTATCATGATGTTGGAAAAACGAAACGTCCAAACTTTTTCATCGAAAACCAAATGAATATGGAAAATCCTCATGACAAACTGTCACCGTTTTTAAGCAAAAAAATTATTATCGCGCACGCTTATGATGGTGCACAGATGTTAAAAGAACATCGACTGCCGCAGGAGATTGTTGACATTGCAGAACAGCATCATGGTACAACATTATTGAAATATTTCTACCATAAAGCCAATTCGATGTCAGAAGAGCCGGTTTCTGAAAGCGACTTTCGCTATCCGGGTCCAAAAGCGCAAACGAAAGAAACGGCGATTATCGGAATTGCAGACGCCGTAGAAGCAGCGGTCCGCTCGCTTGAGAAACCGACGCCGGAAAAGATAGAACAGATCGTGAAAAAAATAATGAATGACAGGCTTGAAGACGGTCAATTCAGCGAATGTGATTTAACGTTTAAAGAGCTGGAAATCGTCGCAAAAACAATCTGTGAAACGTTGCAGGGGATTTTTCATTCACGGATTGAATATCCGGAAGACTTGACAAAGAAGGTGACGACGTGATCGATTTACATATCGATTATTTAGATGAAACGAACAGCGTACAGCAAGAAGAGCTGGATATGATCGAAAAACTTTTTCATTCGATCGTTAAAATGGAAAATTTATCGGGAGAAATGGAAGTATCAGTTACATTTGTTGACAACGAAAAAATTCGAGAGTTAAACAGACAGTATCGCAATATTGACAAACCGACAGATGTGCTTTCGTTTCCGCTGGAAGATGAAACGTTCGAAAGCGATGAGCCGATGCCACGATTTTTTGGCGATATCGTCATTTCGATTCCAAAGGCGAAACAGCAAGCTTTGGATTACAATCATTCGTTTCAAAGAGAACTTGCATTTCTAGCCGTTCATGGTTTTTTGCATCTGCTTGGCTATGATCACCAAACGGAAGAAGAAGAGAAAATCATGTTCCAAAAACAAAAGGAAATTTTGGAGAAACATGGGATTACGCGATGATTTTTCGAAATTTATTTTTTCCGTTCGCAATGCGATTGCCGGAATCGTGCATGCATTTCTAGCGGAACGGCACATGCAAATTCATTTCGTCGCAGCAACTTTAGTTGTTTTGTCCGCTTTTCTCCTGTCGGTGTCAAAACTGGAATGGGTCGTGTTAATAATTGCCATTGGCATGACGATTTCATTGGAGCTTGTCAATACAGCGATTGAACGGGTTGTCGATTTAGTTTCGGAACGTTTTCATCCGCTTGCAAAACAAGCGAAAGATTGTGCTGCTGGCGCTGTGCTGGTTAGCGCAATTGCAAGCGTGATTATCGGCTGTATCATTTTTATCCCGCATTTGCTGGAACTTTTTGGGAAATGAGGAATAATGTTATGTGTAGAAAAGGAGGCCGATATGCGAAACGAGCTGATTGAAGCTGCAAAAAAAGCAAGAAACTTTGCTTATGCCCCGTATTCACGGTTTCCTGTCGGCGCTGCATTGTTGACAACAAATGGCAAAGTGTACACAGGAGCAAACATCGAAAATGCTTCCTACAGTTTATGCATGTGTGCAGAAAGAGTGGCGCTTTTTAAAGCGCTATCAGAAGGCGAAAGGCAGTTCCAAGCATTGGCTGTTTGCGCTGATACAGAAGAGCCGGTATCGCCATGCGGGGCATGCCGGCAAGTGTTATCGGAATTTTGTCCTCCAACAATGAAAGTTATTTTGAGCAATTTGAACGGCAAGTTTCTGGAAATGAGCGTTCAAGAACTTTTGCCCCTAAATTTTTCAAGAAAGGATTTAAACGGACATGAGTCATAACAGAAAATTTAAATCAGGTTTTGTCGCACTCATTGGCAGACCGAATGTTGGAAAATCGACGCTGTTGAATTCAATCATCGGAACGAAAGTCGCCATAATGAGCGATAAACCGCAAACGACTCGCAATAAAATTCACGGAGTCTATACGACAGAAAACGCTCAAATCGTTTTTGTCGATACTCCGGGAATTCACAAACCGCGTCATAAACTCGGTGAATTTATGACAAAAGTCGCTGAAAAAACATTAAACGAAGTCGATTTAATTTTGTTTCTCGTCAGTGCAGATGAACCGTTAGGAAAAGGCGATCAGTATATTATGGAGCGGCTAAGAAAAGTCAATAAACCCATCTTTTTAGTAATCAATAAAATCGACAAAGTCCATCCCGACGAGCTGCTCCCATTTATCGACAATTACCGGAAATATGTCGATTTTACGGAAGTCGTTCCGATTTCAGCAATGTACGGCAATAACGTATCTAAGCTGATTGAACTCGTAATTGATCGATTGCACGAAGGTCCGAAATACTATCCGGACGATCAAATTTCCGATCACCCTGAACATTTTATCGTTGCTGAAATGATTCGGGAAAAAGTGCTGCACTTGACTCGTGAAGAAGTCCCTCATTCCGTAACCGTAACAGTTGAACAGATGAAGCGCCGGGAAAATAGTGACATCATTGATATTCACGCGACGATTATCGTTGAACGCGCTTCCCAAAAAGGCATCATTATCGGCAAACAGGGACGCATGCTAAAAGAAATTGGAACACGGGCGCGAAAAGATATTGAATTGATTTTAGGAAACAGAGTGTATCTTGAATTATGGGTGAAAGTTCAGGAAGATTGGCGTAATCGCCCGCAGCTATTGAACGAGTACGGTTTTGATTCGCGCGAATATTAATTGACAAAATTTATATATCATTATGAAAGCCGGTTTTGCTCAAAATAACCGTAGCGGTTCATCAACTACGGAAGGCAGGGATATTTCTTGTTGGAGTTCACTTGGAAAATCTTTTGCATGACAGGAAACATCGAAACCTATCTGCTTTTTAAAGAATTGGAAAGAGAGAAAAACCAGCTGAAGGATGAAGCGGACAACCGGGTTATGGAGGAATGTGATTCAACGGTTCATTGATATGTGAGTTAGTGTGGTGAACAGTTTGCTGAAAAAAGCGGAAGGAATTGTCATTCGTACAACGGATTACGGTGAATCGGATGTCATCATAACGATATATTCGAAACAAATTGGAAAAATTGGCATGCTGGCGAGAGGGGCGAAAAAACCGAATAACCGCCTCTCTTCTGTTTCTCAATTGTTTACATATGGAAATTATCTTTTTCGCCATACGCGAGGTTTAGGCACGCTGTCGCAGGGAGAGATTATTCATTCATTTCGAGGCATTCGCGAAGATTTGTTTAAAACAGCATATGCTGCCTACATCGTTGAATTAACAGACAAGTTGACCGATGATTTCACAGCCAGTTCGGCTTTGTTTGATCTTTTATATTTTTCTCTTAAGTTTATCAACGAAAACTATGATGCTGAAATTATTAGTTTCATATATGCGACAAAGATGCTTGCATTTGCGGGGATTACGCCGCAGCTGGAGCGGTGTGCGGTGTGCGCCAGAAATGATCAGCCTTTCGTTTCGTTCTCAATAAAAGAAGGGGGATTTTTGTGCCGGAGATGCCATGAAAATGACCTTCATTCGATGACTGTGTCTCATGCAACGCCTAAACTGTTAAAACTGTTTTTACATATGGATATCAAACGACTGGGCAAAATCTCGGTGAAACGTTCCACGCGGGATGAAATCAATAAAGTGTTAACTTTGTATTATGATGCATATTCCGGTCTCAATTTAAGATCAAAAAAGTTTTTGGAACAAATGTCTTCGTTTCAATGAGTTTCCAAAGTGAAAAGAATGTCGTATTATTTATGATAGAGTAAGAGAAGCAGGAAAGCAGGTGACGACAGATCGAACTTACGAAACGCCAAGAACAAATTTTACAGATTGTTAAAGATCATGCTCCGATTACCGGTGAGAAAATTGCAGAAATGCTCAATTTGACGCGTGCAACGTTGCGCCCTGACTTGGCGATATTAACGATGGCCGGCTATTTGGATGCCCGTCCTCGCGTCGGTTACTTTTACACAGGCAAAACCGGTTCTCAGCTACTGACTGAAAAAATTAAAAAAATCAAAGTCCATGAGTTTCAGTCCTTACCTGTTGTCATTCAAGAATCTGCTTCAGTGTATGACGCGATTACGACGATGTTTCTTGAAGATGTTGGTACGCTGTTTGTCGTCGATAAAAATTCGAAGCTAGCCGGTGTCGTTTCGCGAAAAGATTTACTAAGGGCGAGCATTGGACAGAAGGATTTAAATAAACTGCCGGTAAACGTCATTATGACAAGAATGCCAAATATCGCTGTTTGCTACCGTGATGATTACCTAATTGACGTGGCAAGGCGGTTAATTGAACGACAGATTGACGCGATGCCAGTCGTGAAAAAATCCGACGATGACAGCGGCTATGAAGTGATCGGCAGGGTGACGAAAACCAATATGACGAGGGCGCTTGTTGAAATTGCTTCTGATGAGATTATTTAACCGTTTCAACGTTTGGAGGTGAATCGATGGGCGACAAGCGGGCTGTCGTTTATGTGCTGTCAGACTCAGTTGGTGAAACAGCGGAACTAGTCGTCAAAGCAGCATCGAGCCAATTTCAATCAGCAAACATTGAAATCAGGCGTGTTCCATATATCGAAGATAAAGAAACGATTCAGGATGTGATTGCGCTTGCTAAAGAATCGCAAGCGATTATTGCGTATACACTTGTCATACCAGAAATCAAACAATACTTGATTCAATTAGCGGATGAAGCAAATATTCCTACTGTTGACATACTTGGTCCGATGATCGATTCGCTAGCGTCGGCCATTCAATCGAAACCGCGTGGAGAACCAGGTCTTGTGAGAAAACTGGATGAAGATTATTTCCGCAAGATCGAAGCGATTGAATTTGCGGTTAAATACGATGATGGACGCGATCCGAGAGGGATATTGCGAGCGGATATCGTGCTCATCGGAGTATCGCGTACGTCAAAAACACCGCTGTCACAATATCTAGCTCATAAGCGTTTGAAAGTCGCCAACGTTCCGATCGTTCCAGAAGTTGAGCCTCCGGAAGAATTGTTTAAAGTTCCGGTCCATAAATGTATCGGTTTGAAAATCAGTCCGGAAGCATTAAATCATATTCGCAAGGAAAGGTTGAAATCACTCGGATTGAATTCCGATGCAAATTACGCTAGCATTGAACGAATTAAACAAGAATTGGCTTATTTTGATGAAGTGACGGAAAAAATCGGATGTCGAGTGATCGATGTGACAAACCGGGCCGTCGAAGAAACGGCAAATTTAATATTGCAATCTTTGCAGGGATCACAGAATCAATTATGATTTTGTGATTTTCTTTGCAATTTTATGGAATCTTTTAATAAAATGAAGTAAAATTAAATGTTGTGAATTAAATCCATTCATTGTTGGATAAAATAAAAAAGATTTTGATATTGATAAAATTTAATGTTCATGGCAGGATTTCTTTTCCGTTTACAGAAATGTAGTAATATGAAGATTTTTGTCGATGCAGATGCATGTCCTGTTGCGGTTCGGAAACTATTGCAATCCAAATTTAGCCAACAGAAGCATATATCCGTATATTTTGTTTCATCCTACCATCACCAGCTGGGGCTTTTTTTCGACAATATCCATCACGTTGTTGTCGATGCCCATCGGGAAGCCGCTGATATGTACATGATGAATCATGTAAGGGAAAGAGATATTGTCATTACCCAAGATATTGGCTTGGCTTCAGTGATTTTGTCGAAGAATGCTTATGTGATTTCATTTAAGGGTAAACAATATACTAACGATACGATCGATGAACACCTGTTTTTCCGCCATATCAATTCAAAACGAAGAAGAGCAGGTCAAAAAACGAACGGCCCCAAAAAATATACCTCTTACGATTTGAAGAAATTTGAATCAACTCTTAACAAAATTTTAGCGAAAGAAGGATTTTTGTCGTATAGTCTAGAATGAGTTTAATGTGGAGAAGTGATGGTACGTGATAGTCGATGAAAAATGAAAAAATTCCTGAAGAGTTGATCGAAAAAATTCGCCAAGAAGTAGACATCGTCGATATCGTTAGTGAATATGTCCAGCTGAAGAAACAGGGAAAAAATTATTTCGGGCTTTGCCCTTTTCATGCAGAAAAAACCCCATCTTTTTCCGTATCACCCGATAAACAAATTTACTATTGTTTCGGCTGTAAAGCAGGCGGCAACGTTTATTCTTTTTTAATGGAAATTGAAAGCTGGTCTTTTTTGGAAGCTGTCCAATATTTAGCTGAAAAAGCGGGGATAGCACTTCCAAAAGTTGCGAACGAACCAAACACACATGCCCAGTTTTCAAAACAGCAGCAGGAAATGCTGAAAATGCACGCTCTGTTGGCAAAACTTTATCATTATTGTCTCATGGAAACAGATTTTGGTAAAGAGGCATTGGCCTATTTAAAAAAACGCGGCATAAAAGAAGAGACAATCAAAACATTTCAGATCGGATACGCTCCGAAATCGTGGGATTTTGCTGCAAATTTTTTGGCTAGAAGAGGTTTCTCCCTGGAATTGGCTGTTCAAGCCGGCTTGTTGACGAAACGCAGTTTCGATGGCAAAATATTCGATCGCTTTCGCGATCGCATCATGTTTCCGATTCGCAACCAAAAAGGAAATACGATTGCATTTGGTGGACGAATCGTACGATCCGGCGAACCGAAATATTTAAATAGCCCTGAATCGCCAATTTTCAACAAAAGCCAAACGCTGTTTGGCATTGATCTGGCCCGCGAACATATTCGAGAAAAACATCAACTGATTCTTTTTGAAGGGTATATTGACGTCATATCTGCATGGGAAGCAGGTGTAAACAATGCGATTGCAACGTTGGGAACATCAATAACCCAAGAACATGCAACTCGCATCCGGCGCATTTCAGATGCGGTAATCATCTGCTACGATTCAGATGCAGCGGGAAAAACCGCTGCATTAAAAGCAGCAGAATTATTGGAACAAACCGGATGTTTTGTTAAAATAGCAAACATGCCGGATGGTTATGATCCGGATGATTACATTCAAAAACATGGCGGCAAAAAATTTATCGATGATGTGATTTCCCAATCCGTGACTGTAACGTCATTTAAACTTCTCGAAATGAGAAGAGGAAAAAATCTGCAAGATGAAGGAGAACGTCTTCAATATATAAAAGAAGCGCTAGAGGAAATCAGTTTGCTTCCGAATGCTGTCGAACGCGATCATTATTTGAGGCAGCTTGCCGATGAATTCTCCCTTTCCCTTGATGCATTGAAAAAACAGCAGTATTATATTCGTTCGCAACGGTTAAAAAAGAAAAAAATACGTTTATCAAGTGAACATTTAGCCAAAGGCTTGGTAAAGAAGAAGCTTTTGCCAAAACATCAAAATGCGGAACGCATGTTGCTTCTATACATGATGAAGGATAGAGAGTTGGCTCTTCGGATAAAAGAACGGATGAACAGCCCGTTTCACGTGGAAGAACACAGTGCGCTTGCGGCTTATATTTATGCATTTTATGCAACAAATGACACTTCAGATATCCGCAGGCTGTTGGAAACGATCGATGACAAACAAGTGCTTCAAGTTGCATCGGAATTGGCTCAAATTGAAACGAAAGACAAAATCAGCGAGGAAGAGCTGCAAGATTACCTGGAAGTGATTGAAAACTATCCGAAATGGTTAAGAATAAAAGAAAAAATGAAAGAAAAGAAAGAAGCGGAACAACGAGGTGATTACATTCTTGCAGCAAAAATTGCCAGTGACATCATCGAAATGAAAAAAACGTTAAACCATCGAAACAAATTATTGTGAAGAAGTTGGAAGGAGGGGATCGAATGGCAGAGAAACCTATGCAGCAAGAAGCAGAAGGTGATTTGACCATCGATCAGGTAAAGGAGCAAATTATTGAAAAAGGTAAAAAAACAGGGTTGGTAACATATTCGACAATTGCGGAAAAGTTGGCCCCTTTTGAACAGGATTCCGAAGAGATGGATGAATTTTTTGACCTGTTGGATGAAGAAGGAATTGAAGTGATTGATGATGAACATGAACCAACAGAAGAAATGATTGGAGAAGACAAAGAAGATTTTGATGTTGATGATTTAAGCGTGCCTCCGGGAGTCAAAATTAACGATCCGGTACGCATGTATTTGAAAGAAATTGGCCGCGTCGATTTGCTTACGCCTGAGGAAGAAATAGAACTGGCGAAACGTATCGAACAAGGCGATGAAGAAGCGAAAAAACGTTTGGCTGAAGCGAATTTGCGCCTTGTCGTCAGCATTGCAAAACGCTATGTCGGGCGCGGAATGCTGTTTTTAGATTTGATTCAAGAAGGAAACATGGGGTTAATCAAAGCGGTTGAAAAATTCGACTACCGCAAAGGGTTTAAGTTCAGCACATATGCAACCTGGTGGATCCGTCAAGCAATTACACGTGCAATTGCTGATCAAGCGAGAACGATTCGCATTCCAGTTCATATGGTGGAAACAATCAACAAACTCATTCGTGTGCAAAGACAGCTCTTGCAGGAACTCGGCAGAGAACCGACGCCTGAAGAAATTGGAAAAGAAATGGATCTGCCGACGGAAAAAGTACGTGAAATTTTAAAAATTGCGCAAGAGCCAGTGTCCCTGGAGACCCCAATTGGTGAAGAAGACGATTCACATTTAGGTGATTTTATTGAAGACCAAGATGCTCTTGCACCTGATGATGCTGCTGCTTATGAGTTGCTGAAAGAACAGCTCGAAGAAGTATTAGATACATTGACGGATCGCGAAGAAAATGTGTTGCGTTTGCGATTTGGCCTTGACGACGGCAGAACCCGGACGCTTGAAGAAGTCGGAAAAGTGTTTGGCGTTACCCGCGAACGCATTCGCCAAATCGAAGCAAAAGCGCTCCGCAAGCTTCGTCATCCAAGCCGAAGCAAACGTTTGAAAGATTTTCTGGACTGATTAGTTTACTCCACACAGCTGGAGTAAACTATTCTTTTTTGACTATTTTACTGATTTGCGATCGCGATTGCAAATTTTTTCAAAAATATATTGACTAATTGGTGACATTATTGGAAAAACGTTTGAAACGCTTTTCTTCTTTCCAACAATCAAGTAAAATATATAAGTGATTTTAATTTTTTACATACTATGAACCAGTGTGTTGCAAACTTAATATCATAAGGAGGAATATTCATGACGCGCAACCCAGTAATTCCGTATTTTATAATCGGCATTGCGGGCATTTTACTTATTATCGTTTTGTCTTCCATTGGAATTCATCAAATGAATGAAGAAGCTGGTGGCGGAAAAGAAGAAGTTGCTGCTAGCCCTGAAGAAATTTATCAACAAAATTGTTCTTCTTGTCACGGCGGCAATCTGGAAGGAGGACCTGCTGCACCTGCTTTAGATAAAGTAGGAGGCAAATATAGCGCTGAGGAAATCGCCGACATCATTCAAAACGGCAAAGGAACCGGCATGCCAGCAGGACTTGTTACGGGAGAAGCGCAACAGTCATTAGCTGAATGGCTGGCTGAACATAAATAAAAACTGACCTTGAAAGTAAAGCTTTCCAGTAAAAGTTGGAAAGCTTTATATTTTGCAAGTGGTGAAGCGAAGTTGGATATCAAGTTATCTAAACGTTTAAAAACGATTTGCGCACAGCTGTTAAAGCATAAAAAATTAGCTGATATCGGGACGGATCATGCTTATCTTCCTTGTTACGCGGTATTGAAAGGAGTCGTTCCGTATGCGATCGGGACGGAAGTCAACGCTGGTCCGTATCAGTCCGCAGCATCTTTCGTCAAGCGTTTACGTCTTCAGAAATATATCGATATTCGCTTAGGTGATGGTTTGTCAGTTATTGAAAAAGGTGAAGCGGAACAGATTGTAATCGCTGGAATGGGCGGCAGTTTAATCGTCAAAATCCTCGACAATGGAAAAGAAAAACTGCACGAGGTTCAAAGGTTGATTTTACAACCGAACGTCGCTGCAGATAAAGTGCGTAGATGGCTTTATGAAAACGGCTGGACGATTGTCGATGAAATAATTTTGGAAGAAGATGGAATAATTTATGAAATTGTCGCCGCTGAACCTGGGAAAGATGACCGTGTGTTTACGGAAAAAGATTTTTTGTTTGGACCGTATTTACACGAAGAAAAATCAGCCGTTTTTCGAAAAAAATGGCGTAATGAATTAAACAAGCTGGAAAAGATTTTGCATGAATTAAGGAAAGCGGGCGAATCGGATAAAGTACAGGTGAAACGGGAGGAAGTGGAACGTACGATTTGTTTGATTGAGGAGGTGTTAGCGTGAAAACGCTGAATGGTCAGTACGTCATACAACTGCTGGAAGAATTCAGTCCAAAACGGCTGGCGATTGAAGGCGATCCAATCGGCCTGCAAGTTGGTACGCTCAATAAACCGGTTCAGAAAATCATGATCGCTTTAGATGTTTTGGAAGAAGTGGTGGACGAAGCGATTGAAGAAAAAGTGGACTTTATAATCGCCCATCATCCGCTCATTTACCGTCCGTTANAAACCATTCGGACAGATACGGCGCATGGGAGAATGATTGCAAAATTGCTATCACATGACATCACTGTTTATGCTGCTCATACGAATTTGGATGTTGCTGAAGGCGGCGTTAACGACTTGCTTGCAGACGCACTGCAATTAAAGAACACGAAAGTATTTGTTCCAACGTATGAGGTTCCGCTGAAAAAATTAGCTGTTTTCGTTCCAAAAGAAGATGCGGATAAAGTGAGAACAGCGTTGGGAGATGCTGGCGCTGGTGCGCTCGGGAATTACACTCACTGCAGTTTTTCAAGCGAAGGGATCGGATCTTTCCGTCCGGGCGAAGGCTCCAATCCGCATATCGGTGAACAGGGAAAGCAAGAGTATGTAGAAGAAATAAAAATTGAATGCATTTTCCCTGAGACGATCGAGAAAAAAGTCATTCAAGCGATGCTCAAAGTACATCCATACGAAGAAGTTGCGTATGATATCTTTCGGTTGGAAAATGAAAATAAACATCGATTCGGTTTGGGAAGAATCGGTGAGTTGGAACAAGAAATGACGCTGGAACAATTTGCGGCACACGTAAAACAGGCCTTGGATGTAAAGCATGTGCGTGTCGTAGGAAATTTAAGCGATCGGGTGAAAAAAATTGCTGTTCTTGGCGGCGACGGCAATAAATATCTGTCGTCTGCTGTTTTGCAAGGGGCTGATGTGTATGTGACCGGCGACGTTTATTACCATGTCGCGCATGATGCTTTAATGGCTGGTTTAAATATTGTCGATCCGGGTCATAACGCTGAAAAAATCATGAAAGAAGGATTGAAACGGATACTAGAGAAGAAATTGCATGCAAAAGGTTATGACGTTCAAGTGATCGCTTCCAAAATCAATACGGATCCTTTTCAATTCATATAAAAAAGTACAGAAAACCTTACGTTTTCTGTACTTTTTTTGGTTTTACGTTCGGTAAAATTTTGGAAAGCGGCACTTTCGATTCACGTTTCCATGTGGATTTGTCGTTTTTATCATACTGTTCAAGAAATTCAATTACTTCTCTCGTGATCGGCGTCGGTGTGCTTGCCCCTGCTGTAACTGCGACGGTTTCCACATTTTCAAGCCATTCCAATTGTATTTCCGTCACATCCGAAATTCGATAAGCTTTCGTTCCGGCAATTTCTTCGGACACCTGAGCGAGCCGGTTTGAATTATTGCTTTTCGGATCGCCAACGACTAACAGCAAATCAGCTTCGCGAGCTTGTTCGGCAACGGCTTCTTGTCTCACTTGCGTTGCCATGCAAATTTCTTTGTGCATTTCTGCGTGAGGATATTTTTCTTTAATTTTTTCCATAATATGCTGTACATCCCACTGACTCATTGTCGTTTGGTTTGTGATCATAATTTTGTCGCTTAGAATCGATAATTGTTCGACATCTTCCAACGTTTCGACTAAATGAACGTGATTGGGTGCGACTCCGACGGCTCCTTCCGGTTCAGGATGGCCTTTTTTGCCGATATAGATGATTTCATATCCGTTATTGGTTTTTTCTTTGATTAAATCATGCGTTTTTTGAACATCAGGGCAAGTTGCATCAATGCATGTCAATCCTTTTTCTTTCGCCAGCCGTTTGACTTCAGGGGAAACGCCGTGAGCTGTAAAAATGACGGTTCCTTTATCTACTTTATTTAAAATTTCCAAGCGGTTTTTGCCGTCCAGCGTAATGATGCCTTCTTCTTTAAAAGCCTCTGTTACATGCTGGTTATGAACGAGCATGCCTAAAATATAGATCGGCCTTGGCAATGTTTTATCTAAAGCCGCATTTTTGGCAATAACCATCGCATCGATGACACCATAGCAATATCCGCGCGGTGAAATTTTGATCACTTTCATTCATGTTCACTCCCTAACAGTATCTTTCTCTATTATAGGGAAGTTGCTGCAATAACACAACGAAAGCACGTGATGATTCACTAAATGTAAAGTTTCGGCATTGATTCCCTGATCTCCTCTGAACGGCGTTTTTTCTTTTTTGGCCGTTCAGAATGCTTTGTTTCCTCTTCGTCTGTTTCATCATTGGTTGGCCGTTCATTTTCGTCATCATCATCGTCTTCATCATCAGATGTTTCTTTCAGCAATTGAAGAAGCATTGGAGCACTTTTAATCAATGGTCCATATTGCTCAATCAGCGGTGTAATTTGTTCCGCAATTCCAAGAATTTTTTGAATTTTATTTAAAATCGATTCGATATTTAAATATCCCGGATATCCTTGCTGATTTGGCGGAGGCGGCGCTGCATACGGATTGGGCCTGTGAAAAGGGGGCGGATATTGCACCGGATGTGGCGGCCAGTACTGCTGGTTGTGGTACGGATTTGGTCTAAAGAAAAACATAATAACAGCACCTTTCCGTAGGAAAGTATTCAATACAAAATATGCTTATGCATCAATTCTGTGTTTACTTTGTTTGGAACTGTACTGTCAATTGTGTAAAATAAAATTGTTGTTATATAAATATAAAAAGGAGATAAGCAAATGTTAAAAATCGGTTCACATGTTTCCATGAGCGGAAAAAAAATGCTGCTTGCATCCAGTGAAGAAGCGGTTTCATACGGAGCAAATACGTTCATGATTTATACAGGAGCTCCTCAAAACACGCGCAGAAAACCGATTGAAGAATTAAATATTGAAGCAGGCAAAGCGCATATGAAAGAAAATGGGATTTCTGATATTATCGTTCACGCTCCCTATATTATCAATATTGCAAATACAATCAATCCAGATACGTTTCGCCTAGGGGTCGAATTTTTGCAATCAGAAATCGAACGAACGGAAGCGATTGGTGCAAAACACATCGTCCTTCATCCTGGTGCACATGTCGGGGCTGGTTTGGATAAAGGCATAAAAAAAATAGTAGAAGGATTAAATGAAATTATCACGAAAGATCAAAAGGTGAGCATTGCATTAGAAACGATGGCCGGAAAAGGCTCCGAGTGCGGACGGACATTTGACGAGATAGCAAAGATCATCGATGGCGTTGCACATAACGAATATTTAACTGTATGTTTTGATACGTGCCATACGCATGATGCGGGGTACAACATTGTTGAAGATTTTGATGGCGTGTTAAATGAATTCGATAAAATTATCGGAATTGATCGATTGTCGGTCATTCATGTGAATGACAGTAAAAATCCGAGAGGATCGCGTAAAGATCGGCATGAAAATATCGGATTTGGCCATATCGGTTTTCAAGCGCTAAATTATATCGTTCATCATCCGCAACTTGAGCATCTTCCGAAAATTTTGGAAACGCCGTATGTCGGTGAAGATAAAAACGACAAACGTCCTCCGTACAAATATGAAATTGAAATGTTGCGCTCACAAACGTTTTACGATGATTTAAAAGAACGTATATTTCGGTAAAAGAATAAACTAACCGATCGACTTATCACGCATCGGTTAGTTTATTAAAATATGCTGCCAGTAATTTTTCCGTTTGCTTCATCGCTTTCGGGTTGACTTCCCGTTTGATTTTCGCAAGCAAACGATTAATTTGTTTTGGATTTGCGATGTTAATTTTTTCGCTTCTTACAATCGCGATTACTTGAGCAGCTTCATTTTTGGAAATTTGAATGCCCTGACTGGATGCAAGCTGAACCAATTCGCTTGGAGTTATCGTATTGATTTTATGATTGATGTACTGCTGAATGAAACTGTTGTTCATGATGACACCTCACTTACCATTACTGTATGAAATCAGCTGTTGAAAGTGAGGGCACCAGTCGCCAATTGATGAATGAAACGCGAAATTGCGAAATAAATTTTTAAAATATTGATAATCTTCTTAAATAGGGAGGGAGTTATGCATGGAATCGATTGTGCTTGAGCAAAATAGTATTGGGGAAAATGATTTTTTTTCGGAGCTAAATCTTGCATGTCTGCTTGTGAAACACGGAAAAATTTACGATTGCAACCAGATGGCGATAAATTTGTTCCATTTAGATAAAAGAAAAACATGGGCAGGTAAAACACTTGAAAGTGTACTTCATGAGCATCCGATGGCACCGTCAATCATTTCCATCGCAGAACGGGCGTCTCGGGAAGAAAAGGCAGTGTCCGATGTTTGGGATGAAGTATTTTACATATTAGCGAAAAAATTGAATAATGACTACATATTCATAGCAATTCAAGATCGTACATCTGAAAAAAAACATGAACAGCTGCTGTTGCAAAAAATGCAGCTTGAGTCCGTTTCCCATTTGGCTGCGGGCGTTGCACACGAGCTCAGAAATCCGTTATCGGTGATTCAGGGGTTTATTCAACTGTCGAGGATTACGAATAATTTTGAAAAATACTACGATACGATTTTGTCGGAAATCAACCGGATGAACCAAATCATCGAAGATTTTCTATCGATTTCCAGAAAAAAACCGGAAAAAAAATATTTAAAACCAAAAGATTTGTTGGATTCGCTTAAAGCTCTCATCGAATCGGAATGTTTACTGCATGGAATCGATTTCGACTACAANCTGTACGATAACGATGGATATTTATATGTCAATGAAAGCATGATGAAACAAGTGATGTTAAATTTGTTAAGAAATACGATCGAAGCATATGACAAAGACACGAAAGATCGCTATTTCAGACTGCATGCCGGAAAAGACGATGACAAATTTATCATGCTCATTGAAGACAATGGACCGGGAATGAGCGAACAGGTGATGGCGTCATTGGGAGAACCATTTTACACAACAAAGGAAACGGGAACAGGAATCGGCATTCCGATTTGCCAAAAAATTATTAAGGAGCATAACGGTGAATTTTTTATTGACAGCAAACAAAATCAAGGAACAAAAATAACGATTCAGCTTCCCTTGTCAAATTAACTCAATGCATCCAATCATTCACTTCTATAATCAAGAGCAGATACAGTGAATACTATAACTGCTCCTAATTATAGAAGGTGAGGGATTGGAATGACCGAATACAAAAAAGACGAATTCGAAGCGGTAAATGATTATCGGGAAGAAGCAGCGGCAGAAGTTGTACCGCTTGAATCGCATCGAAAAAGTGAAGAGGAAAGGTTCGAAGAGGACCGGCAGACGGTTCAGAACCATCGTGTCGGTATTTTTGCCCTCGTGTTATCCATCCTTTCACTTTTAATCATGCCGATCATTTTAGGAGCAGCCGGTATTATTACGGGGATTTATGCAAGACGGCGGAAATCGGAAACGCTTGGCAATTGGGCAATCGGGATAGGAGCATTATCAATTATCGCAAGTTTGTTTTTCTCGCCTTATCTGTAAAAAAACAGGGGATTTTCCCCTGTTTTTAATTTTTCGCATAATATTCCTCAGCCAGTTTATCGATTTCTTTTTTCAATTCTTCGACCATGTTTTCTTCCGGAATTTTCCGAATGACCTTTCCGTGGCGGAAAAGCAGTCCTTCACCTCTTGCACCTGCAATTCCAATATCCGCTTCCCGCGCTTCACCAGGTCCGTTTACGGCGCAGCCTAATACGGCAACTTTAATCGGTGCTTTAATTTTTGAAATATATTCTTCGACTTCGTTGGCGATCTTGATTAAGTCGATTTCGATTCGTCCGCATGTTGGACAGGATATTAATGTAGCGGCGTTTGATGCAAGTCCGAAAACTTTTAGCAATTCTCGTGCTACTTTTACTTCTTCCACAGGGTCTGCACTTAAGGAAATGCGAATCGTATTTCCAATCCCTTTTGCCAAAAGCACTCCTAAACCGGCTGCACTTTTGATCGTTCCGGCAAACAACGTACCGGATTCGGTAATTCCCAAGTGAAGCGGATAGTCGAATTCTCGCGCTGCTTTTTCATATGCTTCGATCGCCAAATTGACGTCTGAAGCTTTCAATGAAACGACGATATCGTGAAAATCTAATTCTTCCAAAATTCGGATATGATGCAGGGCGCTTTCAACCATGCCGTCAGCTGTCGGATAACCGTATTTTTCCAAAATCTGTTTTTCTAATGAACCTGCATTAACGCCGATGCGAATGGGAATGCCTTTTTCTTTTGCCGCTTGAACGACGGCTTCGACTCGTTCCCGTTTTCCAATATTGCCTGGATTGATGCGGATTTTATCCGCGCCGCCTTCGATCGCTTTTAATGCCAACCGGTAATCGAAATGTATATCAACGACAAGCGGAATGTTGATTCTTTTTTTGATTTCCGGTATCGCTTCTGCAGCGCGCATGTCGGGGCATGCGACTCGGACCATTTGGCATCCTGCTTCTTCTAACCGTTTGATTTCAGCAACCGTAGCTTCTATGTCATGTGTTTTTGTCGTCGTCATACTTTGAATGATCACTTCATTATTTCCACCGATCGTCAAATTGCCGACTTTAACGGGTCTCGTCTTCGTACGGTGAGTGATCTCACGCATAATGTATCGCTCCTTTTACTGCAGTGAAAGCATCATGATCTATTTCATTGTAGCAATTCATCGGAAATATTGGCAAGCTAAAGGTAACATCGTCAATTTTACTCGTACACAGGAAATTTGTAGCTTTTATCCGCTTCGATGTTCATCGGATCGACATGAGGATTTAGCTTTTGAAAGTCCTGAATGGCTTTGTCGATTGGCACCGGCAATGTTCCATTGATTTTCTCGAGTACCGAAAGGACGGTTTCACCCTGCTGGACGACGATTTCTTGGTATGGCTGTTCGTTTGAAGAAGTGAAAAAGTAAGTTCCATTCGTTAAATCTAAGTAAGAAGTGTACAAAACGAGACAAAGTATGAGAAAGCCAAGAAACTTTTTCATAACTTTCTCCCCAATTTCATAAAGTATTGGTAAACGTTATGCTCGTCCATCTGAAATTATGCCAATTGTGCAACTTTTGTCCTTTTTCTATCGTCTAAAATAATTGAAAGGATTGTTCCCAAATATGAAAGTAAGGTAAAATATGGTGTGAATTGCCTAATCGTTTAGGTAAAGGAGGATATTTCTGATGAAACGTAATATTTGGATGTTTTTGGTCGGTTTGTTGGCTGTTTCCTTTTTTAGTTTGCCTCTAAAGGTATCTGCAGACGCCGCTCCTGGTGATGTGATTGTTACATTAGGTGAAGATTTAACGAATGAACAAAAGAAACAGATCCTGAATGAAATGGGTGTTCCTGAAGATATACAACCGGTTTATGTTTCCAATAAGGAAGAACATCAATATTTAGGAAAATATATCAGCAAAGCACAGATCGGAAGCCGTGCGATTTCATCATCGAAAATTACGATTGGGGAAAAAGGATCCGGGGTCAATGTCGAAACGAAAAATATTACGTGGGTTTCTGAAGAAATGTATGCGAACGCATTGATTACGGCTGGGGTGAAAGATGCAGACGTTTATGTAACTGCACCTTTCAATGTTTCGGGAACAGCGGCTTTGACAGGAATCATTAAAGCATATGAAATTTCTGCGGATATCGAAATCCCTGAAGAACAAAAGCTGATTGCCAATGAAGAAATGGTAAAAACAGCTGAACTCGGCGATAAAGTCGGGATGGATAAAGCAAGCGAACTGATGACGAAAATCAAAGAAGAGATCGCAAAAAATCCGCCTGAAACAAAAGAAGACTTGCGTGAACTGATTCAAAAAATTGCGAAAGAACTCGGGATTGAACTGACGGAAGAAGAGCTCAACGGCCTCGTTTCCCTTTTCAACCGCATGAAAGATTTAAACATTGATTGGGACCAAGTATCGTCTCAATTGAAAAAAGTAAGAGACAATCTGGATGAAATTTTAAACAGCGAAGAAACGAAATCGTTTATTCAAAAAGTGATCGACTTTTTTATAGCGATTATCGACGGTATTAAATCGTTGTTTAAATAGAGAAATTGCCGTTTCCCCACATGGAATCATGTGGGGTTTTATTCACACGTTTATGAAAGAGGTGTAGCAAGTGCTCTCGATGCTCGATATGCCGTTTGCCGGCTTTTTCATCGTCATGTTAGGCGCTTTATTTTTATTTGGTGAACTTTTTGTACGTGCAAAAGGGATTTTTTTTATTGTTGGAATCATCTTATTTACGACGTATTTTTCCTATTTTATTACGGATACCTCAATGCTTTGGCTTGCAATTGTATTTGCAGTCGGACTGTCGCTGGTCATTATCGATGGAGCGTTTATCGGTGATGGAACATTAACTGTCGTTGGTCTTTGTGTGATGGGTTTATCCGTTGCGGTTCCTGCACCTGCGATTTTGTATGGTGTCGTAAGCGTGTTTGGCCTGATTGCCGGGTTCGGATTGGCGCTGCTATTTTTAAAATTTATGAAACCGCGCAATATGTGGAAAAAAATAGCATTGAAAGATAAACTTACGGGTGAAGAAGGATATAATTCGTTAAATGAACGATATTTGCAACTCGTTGGAAAAGAAGGAATTACGAGAACCGTCTTTCGTCCGATCGGAACTGTTGAGATCGACGGTGAAACGTACAGTGCGATTACGGAAGGGGAGTGGCTGGAAAAAGATGTGAAGGTGCATGTTGTGAAAGTCGACGGAACGAAAATTGTTGTAAAACCAAAAAAGTGAGGAAATCCTCATTTTTTTGGTTTTGGCACTTTTTGAATAGCCAACATGAGGATAACAAAAGCCAGTATAAAAAAAATGACAAATGGAAAAGGGATGGAAAAAGGCAAAAGTACGCTTAAACCGATGATGACGGAAGGCAAGGTCACTGCATAGGAAGACATGTTCCATAGGTGTTTGTAATCGAGTTTTCGCTGAAACATTCGTTTTAAAATCAAACCTAATGAAGCGAGGATAGATGTCGCAATAAACTCGATCATTGCAACGCTTAACAGAACAAACAGGCAAGTTAAAAATAGAAAAACGGGTATGATTCCTGACGGAGAAGCATCGACGTTATCCAGTTCATGCAAAAAATTGCCAAAACCATAAAATTGATCGCTTTTGATATTGCTGAAAAATGAAATAAAAAAAACAGCAAGCGTTGGAATCGAAACGATAAACGACAATACAAATAAATAGCTGATTGTTTTCTCGATTTTTTGAAAACGGAACATGGCGATTGATTTCAGCGAATATAAACTTTTTACGAATAATTGTGAAATACGCATTTTGTTCTCCTTCAATGATAATAATCTTCAACGTCATTGTATCGAAACGGGCAATTTCCGACAAGAAATAAAGTTTAGCTGCATCAAAAATTTTTTATATATTGTAAAGTTAATTCTTTTGTGATATATTAAATTCTGTCATTGCAAAAAAATCATTCCACAGTAGCTCAGCGGTAGAGCAATCGGCTGTTAACCGATGGGTCGCAGGTTCGAATCCTGCCTGTGGAGCCATGGCGGTGTAGCTCAGATGGCTAGAGCGTACGGTTCATACCCGTGAGGTCGGGGGTTCGATTCCCTCCACCGCTATCTTTTTTCGGACCCTTAGCTCAGTTGGTTAGAGCAGACGGCTCATAACCGTCCGGTCGTAGGTTCGAGTCCTACAGGGTCCATTTTTTTATCATGAAAACCTTCCAAATCATGCATAATATCTTACAGAAACGGTCGAATCATTTTCAAAAACTTTCGAGTTGTCCCGACGCATCCAGCTGCGCAAGCGATGCGAGCAGAGGAAGGGACAGAGGAAAAGTATCGATAAGGCAGCAGCGGTAAATATCGTGGCTCGATAGCTCAGTTGGTAGAGCAGAGGACTGAAAATCCTCGTGTCGGCGGTTCGATTCCGTCTCGAGCCATCCATTTTTCTCAAGTTTCACAAGAAACTTGATTTTTTTTATATTTTTAAGTGTAAAAAATTGAATCGTTATGATAATTTTGGTAATGTTAACTTTGAAAACAATTTTACATATTTTTTAAGGAGGAGATTTTTATGGCATACCAATTGCCTGAATTACCGTACCCAGCTAATGCTCTTGAACCGCATATAGATGAGCAAACAATGAATATTCATCATGGCAAGCATCACAACACATATGTGACAAATTTAAATAAAGCGCTTGAAGGTCATGATGATTTAGTTAAAAAAAGCGTAGAAGAGCTCATTTCAAATCTAGATGCAGTGCCAGAAAATATTCGTACAGCAGTACGCAACAACGGCGGCGGACATGCAAACCACTCTTTGTTCTGGCAAATCCTTTCGCCAAACGGCGGCGGCGAGCCAACCGGCGAATTAGCGGAAGCGATTAACAAAAAGTTCGGCAGCTTTGAAAAATTCAAAGAAGAATTTACTGCTGCTGCTTTAGGACGCTTTGGTTCCGGTTGGGCTTGGCTAGTTGTGAATAACGGGGAATTGGAAGTTATGAGCACACCGAACCAAGATTCACCATTGATGGAAGGCAAAACTCCAATTCTAGGATTGGACGTTTGGGAGCATGCATATTACTTGAAATATCAAAACAGACGCCCTGACTATGTTCAGGCTTTCTGGAATGTTGTAAACTGGGAAGAAGTTGCAAAACGTTACAACGAAGCAAAATAATTGCGAGCCAGCTTGAGCCAGCCGAATATCGGCTGGCTTTTTGAATGTCTCTCCTTCATCATGAATATCCTTTTTTCATTTTCACACAATAAAGATACGTAAAAAGGAGAGACGAACTCATGCGGATGTTCGCCAAAATTTTTGGTCCGATTGAAGTGACGAATAGTTTAAAGCTATTGATTTTAATCGGAGGCCTATATTCCTTAAGCATTGCTTTATCGAATTCGTACGTCAACGTATTTTTATGGAAGCAATCGAATCAAATGCTTGATATTGCACTTTACAATTTAGCAATTGCTTTTATTCAGCCGTTTGCGTTCATTGTCGCCGGAAAAGTTGCCAAGAAAATTGATCGAATCGTTGTGTTGCGGCTCGGAGTTATCATATTGTCACTGTTTTTTGTGAGCGTGCTCGCGTTCGGTTCGAACGGGACGAGCGAGGTTATTTTTTTCGGTTTTCTGCTTGGGGCCGGATA
>JGI1652J44930_10000123_pt1 | contig 29675 bp, 23 predicted proteins | sample NewIslsDNAsample_FD_44930 | JGI IMG/M metagenome (IMG submission 44930)
TCCCAGCTGCTGGGCGATTTGGGGGCGACGGTGATCAAAATCGAACGGCCGGTTCACGGGGATGATACAAGACATTGGCACCCGCCGCTATGGGGGGAAGAATCTTCCACATTTTTGGCATTGAACCGGAACAAAAAAAGTGTATGCGTCGATTTGAATGATCCGAAAGGGCAACAAATCATCCATGAACTTTGCAAAAAAGCGGATATATTCATCCACAGCCTGAAGCCGGGCAGCGAAGAATCCAGGAACTTGGATTATGAAACGCTGAAGGAGATCAACCCTTCTTTGATTTATGCGTCCATCAGCGCATTCGGCGATAAAGGAAAGATGAAACATAAGCCGGGTTACGACCCGTTGATTCAGGCATACAGCGGCATCATGAGCTTGACTGGGCATGAAGGGGAAGATCCGGTCCGGGTAGGAGTGTCCATCGTGGATATGGCTACGGGCATGTGGTGTCTGATCGGCATTTTAAGCGCATTGCATGAGAGGAACAAAACCGGCAAGGGCAGCAAAGTCTCAAGCAGCCTCCTTGAAACAGGCATCGCATGGGTGACGTTGCAAATGTCCACTTACCTCGCATCCGGCAAATTGCCCAGAAAATGGGGAACCGGTATGTCGACGACCGTGCCATATCAGGCCTTCAAAACGAAGGGAGGGCAATGGGCGATCATTGCGGCCGGAAACAATCGCTTATTTAAAAACCTGTGTACTGCTCTCCAAATGCCGGAGCTAGTGGAGGATCCCCGCTTTGAAACGAATGCGGACCGGGTTCGGCACAGGGATGAGCTGCGGAAGCTGATTGAAGAACGCACTGTCCGATACGAATTGGATGAGCTTGTGGATCTGATGGAGAAACATAGCGTGCCGTGCTGTCCGATCAACACCCTGGACAGGGTGTTAAATGACGAGCAGGTAAATGCCCTTGAAATCATCAAGAAAATTGAAGGCTTCCGCGTGAAAGATTTCCGGATCATCGACCTGCCGTTCCGGATCAATGATGAACGCGGACAATTGCAATCATTGCCGCCGCTGCTTGGCGAGCATACCGAAGAAGTATTAGCTTCATTGAACATGACAGAAGACGAGCTTGAACAATTGAAAAGCGCGAGTGTCGTCGGTTAGGAGGTGAAGGGACATGGGTTTGCCCCNGCATGTGGAATTATATGAGGTTGGACCGAGGGAAGGTTTTCAATCGGAAACGANCCCCATTTCAACGGAAGCTAAAATCAAATTTGTCAACGCCTTAAGCGGTGCAGGCCTCAGACATATTGAAGTCACTTCGTTTGTCAGTCCCAAATGGGTTCCCCAAATGGCGGATGCGGAACAAGTGCTCTCAGGAATTGACCGTGTGCCTGGAGTGGCATATAGGGCAGCCTTTTTGAATCTGAAGGGACTTGAACGGGCGATTCAAAGCGGCGTCACGCTGGACGGCAGCCTCGTGCTGTCCGCGAGCAATACGTTTTCAAAACGGAACATGAACAAAACCACGGATGAAATGTTTGAAACGTTGCCGGAATGGATTGAAGCATACAAGGCCGCGAATATCCGGGTAAAGCAGATGGGATTTATGGCAGCCTTTGGATGCAACTTTGAAGGCTACATTTATCTGGATCATTTAATCCGGCTCATGGAAGATGTCATCAATCTCGCTGCCAGCTACGGAGAAAATATCGAAAAAGTGAAATTGGCGGATACGATGGGGTGGGCAAATCCCGAACAAATCAAACGCACAATACGCACAATCCAGGATAAGTGGCCGGATTTGAACATTCATTTGCATTTGCACGATACTCGCGGTCTCGGCTTGGCCAATGTGTATGCGGCATTGCAGGAAGGAATTTGGGAATTTGATACGGCCATTGGCGGCCTTGGCGGATGTCCATTTGCCGCCGTAAAAGGGGCGCCGGGCAATGTCGCAACAGAGGATGTCGCCTTTTTATGCGAAGAAATGGGCATCGAAACAGGGTTGAATCTTGAAGCATTGGTGGAATGCGCTAAATTGGCCGAACAAATTGTAGGCCGCCAATTGCCCGGACACCTGGCAAAAGGCGGAGTACTGCCGGAAATTCGTCCAAAATCTTGGATGGCAGTGCAAGGATCATAAAAACTCAAAAACAAAAGGATGGGGGAAATCGCAATGGGTGTAGCATTAACTGATTTACATCAGGACATTCGTGAAGGAGTGCGCGAAATTTGTTCGCGCTTCGACCAGGATTATTGGAGAAAATCGCATGAGGAGCACCGTTATCCGACAGAATTTGTAAAAGCCATGAGCGATGCCGGCTGGCTGGGCGCATTGATTCCGGAAGAGTACGGAGGATCCGGTTTAGGTTTTCTTGAAGGCGCAATCATTTTGGAGGAAATCAACCGTTCCGGCGGCAATGCCAACCAGGTGCACGCCCAATTGTATACAATGGGCGCATTGCTTCGCCACGGAAGCGAAGAATTGAAACGCAGATATCTGCCTCAAATTGCAAGCGGAGAGCTTCGCCTTCAGACATTTGCGGTAACGGAGCCGGATGCGGGCACAGATACGACAAAGATTAAAACGAGAGCCGTAAAAAAAGGCGACAAATACATCATCAACGGGCAAAAAATCTTTATTTCACGCTTCAATAATACGGATTTGCTGCTGCTTTTGGCGCGTACGACGCCGCTTGACCAGGTGCAAAAGAAAACCCACGGAATCAGCTTGTTCCTTGTCGATAAACGCGAAGTTCCGGAAGGGCAGATCGAGGCGACACCGATCGATACAATGCTGGGAGGAGATACGAACCAATTGTTCTTCAATGATCTTGAAGTGCCGGCGGAAAACTTGATCGGCGAAGAAGGTCGCGGTTTATATTGCGTCATGGACGGCATGGTTGCCGAACGGATTTTGGTATCCGGTTCGGCATTGGGAAATGGAAAATATTTCATTGATCAGGCGGTTAATTATGGAAACCAGCGAATCGTTTTCGACCGTCCGATTACGCAGAACCAGGGCATCCAGTTCCCGATTGCCAAAGCATACATGGAACTCCGCGCCGCGGAAGCATTGCTGTATGAAGCCGCAAGAAAATTCGACGAAAAAGATCCGACGGCCGGAGCGGACGCGAACATGGCAAAATACTTATGCTCCGAAGCGGCGTACAACGCGGCGGAAGCATGCATGCAGACTTTCGGAGGCTATGCGGCGGCAAATGAATACCATATTAACCGCAAATGGATGCAAACCAGAATGATGAAAATTGCCCCAATTTCTTCAAATCTGATCTTAAGTTACGTGGGCCAACATGTGTTGAAAATGCCGCGTTCTTTTTAAGGAAGGAGGCGCAGCCGGTGAAAGTGGATACAAAGTACGAAATGTTGAAAGTGGAGTTTCTCGGTGAAAACGATGAAATTTTGGTCGTCACTTTAAACCGTCCGGAAGTGTTGAATGCCATGAATACGCAGCTTTTGGAAGAAAGGCTCGAATTGTTCAGGGAACAGGCCTATAACGAGTCGTTGCGCTGCGTGGTCATTACGGGAGCGGGAGACAAAGCGTTCAGTACAGGCGGCGATTTAAAAGAGCGGAATGGCATGAGCAACTCAAATTGGAGAAGGCAGCATCAAATCATCGAAGAATTGGTGCTGTTGACCCGGGATTTTCCGGTTCCCGTAATCGCGGCTGTGGAAGGATATGCCCTTGCAGGAGGCTGTGAATTGGCTTTGTCGGCTGATTTCATCATCGCCTCCGAAACGGCCGTCTTCGGATTGTCCGAAGCATTGCGCGGAATTTTGCCGGGCGGCGGCGGATTGCAGAATTTGTCTCGCGCCATCGGAATCCGGAGAGCGAAAGAATTGATTTATACCGGACGCAAAATCAATGCGGCTTTGGCCTATGAATGGGGGATGGTGAACCGGGTGGTCCCAAAAGGCAAAGCGCTGGAGACGGCGATCGAAATTGCCAAGGAAATCACGGAAAGCGCCCCAATGGCGGTCCGGGCGGCCAAAGTGTCGATCAATAAAGGTTCGGATACGGACTTCCATACAGCTTATGCACTGGATATTGCGGCCTACAATTTGTTGGTTACTTCTGAAGACCGGTTAGAAGGGGTGGCTGCCTTTAATGAGAAGCGCAAACCGAAATGGAAAAACCGGTAAAGATTTTCTGGATAAACTGGTGGCGTTCATTCAAGAAACCGCCTATGAAGAGCTCCCGGAAAACTTAAAAGTGCTGGCGAAACAGGCAATCATCGACACAATCGGCGTCTCCTTGGCGGGATGGCATGAACCTGCGGTGGAAAAAGTGAAGAGCATCTATAAAGATCAGCAAGGGGACGCTTCCCTTTGGGGAGAGCGCACCAAAGCGGAGTTGGAGCGTGCGGCGATCATCAACGGAACCGCATCCCATGTATTGGATTATGATGATGCTTCTCCGGGCGTAATCATCCACCCGAGCGCGCCGATCCTTGCAGCGATTACGCCGATTGCCGAACATCTGAAAAGTTCCGGGAAAGAAGTGATCACCGCCTATGCAATCGGGACAGAAGCAATGGTACGCACCGGAGAAGTGATGGGCATCCGGCATTATCACAGCGGCTGGCATGCGACAAGCACCCTTGGCGTGATTGGTGCTGCCAGCGCCTGCGCATATTTGCAACGCCTGAACGGGGAGCAGTGCAAAAATGCGATTGCCATCGCCGCTTCCCTTGCCGGAGGGCTTCAAAAGAATTTCGGTTCGATGGTGAAGCCACTCCATGTCGGCTTGGCAGCGGCAGGCGCCATACAGGCTGTCCGACTTGCCGGCCAGGATTTTACAGGCAATCATGAAATTTTTGAGGAACGGGGATTTTTCCATGCATTCAGCGATTTGGACGATGATGAAATCCGCAGTCGAAAACAGGCTGTTCAGTTCGGCCGGCCTTTCGATTTGCCGACGGGCTTGTCGGTGAAAAAGTACCCGTGCTGTTTCGCCACGCACCGGTTTATTCATGGTGCGTTGCTATTAAAGAATGAACACCATCTTCAAATCGATCAGATAGATGAAATTATTTTGAAGGCACAAGAAAGAAGTTTGCTGCCGCTGATCCATTCAAGGCCAAAGACGGGGCTTGAGGCAAAATTCAGCGCCGAATATACAGTACTGGCCGCATTATTGGACGGCTATGTCCGTTTATCCAGTTTTACGGATGCCCGTGTGCAGCGTCCGGAAATTCAAAGCCGCCTTCCGAAAGTCCGGGTGTCAAAGCTGGAGGAAACGGTGGAAGACCGGAAACTCAACCGGCGTTTGCCGGTTGAAATCCAAATCAGAACGAAGGATGGAAAAGTTTTCGAAACATCCGTTCAGCATCCTCCGGGTTCGATCGAGATTCCGTTGAGCGATGAAGAACATCGGGAAAAATGGAGCAGCTGCGTCGCCTTTTTTATCGGAACGGAATCGGAGGAAATCGAAGCTGCGGCAAATGAAATTTATGAAAACGGTTTGAAATTGGAAGGATATACCCATTTTGGCGGGTGGTTGCATGAAATGCAAGAAAAGTTGTCTGACTGCAAAGCCGGACAATCGGTTTAAACATTCAGGGAAAAGAAGGGGAAGAGTATGAAATGAAAATTGCGTTGTTCAATGATCATCAAGTCGGAGTTGTAGTCGGTGAAAAGATTTATGACGTCTCGGATATCGTGGAGTGGGATCATACGGATCCTCAGGCTTCATTGGTGAAATTCATGGAAGATTATGGGCACTTAAAATCCAAAATTGAAGCAAACCTGGATTCGTGCCCTTCCCGTCCATTGGAAGAAGTGGCGTTGCGCGCTCCGGTTCCCAATCCTGGCAAAATTGTCGCGGCTCCGGTCAATTATCTTTTGCACCAGGAGGAAATGAATGCCGCTTTGACGGTCGATCGCCTCGGTTTCTTCCTGAAAGCGCCTTCATCCATTATCGGTCCGAACGAAAAGGTATTATTGCCGTTCAGGGACCGCCGGATCGATCATGAGGCGGAAATCGCCTTTGTCATCGGAAAAAAAGCAAAAGATGTAAAAGCGGAAGACGCGCCAAATTACATTTTCGGCTATCTCGCATTAATGGATATCACGGTGAGGGGAAAAGAAGATCGTCCTTGGCGCAAATCCTTTGATACATTTACGCCAATCGGGCCATGGATTGTCACAGGAGATGAAATCGGTAATCCGAATGAAGTCCAATTGAAGTTGTGGGTCAATGATGAATTGCGTCAAAACGCGAACACAAGGGACCTGATCTATGATTGCTACAAGTTTTTGGAAGCGGCATCCAGCGTTATGACATTGCTTCCGGGCGACATCGTTACAACCGGCACCCCGGAAGGCGTAGGTCCAATCACTGAGGGAGACACGGTGCGCATCCAAATCGAACGAATCGGAGAGTTTTCGGTTCAAGTGGAATACAAACCGGGTGTATAAACCCGATCATCCATGTTTCTATTTGCCTGGTCTCAAGGGTTGCAATGTTCAGTTGCAACTAAATCAATAAAAAATCTGAAAGCGGGGGTTATGATGGCAGAAATCAAAAAACAACAATGGACGCCGGAATTGGCCGAATTCCACAAAGAACTGGGGGATAAAAATATGGGGCCGTTATGGGCTTCCGTATTCAGCGCCCCGGAGCCAAAGCCGAGAGCGGTACCGTATTTGTGGAAAGGCGAATTGATTTTGGAAATGCTTGAAAAAGCGAAAGAATTGTTGAAAGTCGGGGTAGGTTCCATTGACCGGCGGGCGGTGTATCTCATCAATCCCGGGATGAAGCATTTGGAGCCCCATGGTTGGGGAGGAGCGACGCAAACACTCTATGCGGCTGTGCAGGCATTGAATCCCGGGGAGCTCGCACCACCGCACCGCCACATGACATCCGCCATGCGCTTCATTATGAAAGGCAAAGGGGCGTCAGGGGTTGTCAACGGCGTGAAATACACTTTTGAACCGGGAGACTTTGTCATTACGCCGGAATGGTGCTGGCATGACCATGTCAATGAGGGCAACGAAACGGTATTTTGGATGGACGTTTTGGATATTCCGTTTACTTCTGCGTTGACAAGTTCGTTTTTGGAAATGTATCCGGAAAGCAGGCAGCCGGTTGAGCATCCGGTGGATTTTGGCACAAAGCGCTATGCCGGGGGAATGGTGCGCCCGATTTCCGACCGCCGTCCGTCTCCGGCTCCCCTTGGACGCTATAAATATGATTTAACAATACAGGCAATCGATGGTCTGAAAGAATTGGAACCGGATCCGTTCGATGCATATATCGTGGAATACATCAACCCATCGAACGGAAAAGACGCGAACGGACGCATCGGCGCGCGGATGCAAAAATTGCCTCCAAAATTCAAAGGGAAAGCGCACCGCCACACCCATAGCGTCGTGTATAACGTTTACAAGGGATCGGGCTATACGGTGATGAACGGCGTCCGTTTTGACTGGAAAGCGGGAGACATCTTCGTATTGCCGGCATGGACATGGCATGAGCATGTCAACACATCCGGGACCGAGGATGCCGTGCTGTTCTCCGCCAATGATTTGCCGATTATGGAAGCGTTCGGGTTTGAACGGGAAGAGGCGTATACAGAAAACGGAGGGCATCAGGAAATCAAGTCCGAATTCGTTCCTGAATATTCGAAAAATTCAGTTTATATAAAATGAAAACATTTAAAGGAGTGGTGTGAATGGGAAACATTGAAGAGGTAATTGTTGTCGGCGGAGGCATAGGCGGGTTGGCAGCTGCATATGGCATCGGCAAATTGGGAAAAAAAGTGACGGTGATCGAGCAGGCACCTGCATTTGGTGAAGTCGGCGCGGGATTGCAGCTTGGACCAAACGGGCTGCGCGCATTGGATGCCTTGGGCGTTTTGGATGAAGTGTATCAACATGCCGTCTTCCCTCGGCGCCATGTATTCATGGATGCATTAAGCGGAAAAGAATTATCCTCCGTGCAATTCGGGGAGGCTTTTGAAAAAACATTTGGCTATCCATATATTGTGATTCACCGGTCCGATTTGCACAGCGTCTTATTGAAAGCATGCGAAAAGTTGAATAATATCCGATTTTTGACAAATCATCGGCTCGAATCGGTCGAAGAATTTGACGATTATGTGGAACTGCGGTGTGAAAACGGGGCAACCTTGAAGGGAAAATTGGTGATTGGCGCGGACGGCATCCGCTCCGTTGTCCGGCAGAAACTGATCAACCGCAATTCCAAGCCGGTGCCTGCCCGTTATGTGGCATACCGTTTCACGGTACCGATGTCCGAAATGACCATTAATATCGATTGGGATGAAAAACTTACTTGGATCGGCCCCGGCATCCACCTTGTACAGTACCCGGTGCGCCATAAGAGCGTCATCAACCAGGTTGCGGTATTCGAAAGCCAAAACTATAACGAGGAAAACGATGATTGGGGAACAATCGATGAACTCTATGACATGTTCAAAGATTGCTGTCCGACGGTGAAAGAGTCCATCAAATTTGCCGAGAGAGGCTTTGTTTCAAAGTTGCATGACATCAATCCATTGGAAAAATGGTCAACAAAGCGTGTAACCCTATTGGGCGACAGCGCCCATGCCATGTTGCAATATTTGGCGCAAGGTGCCTGCCAGGCATTGGAAGACACCGTTTGCCTGGTGGAAAAATTGAAAGAACATGAAGCGGATTTGGCGAAAGCATTGGATGAATATCAAAAAGAGCGAATTCCGAGAGCTTCCCAGGTCCAACGGGGCGCGCGGATGTGGGGAAAAATCAAACATGCAAAAGAAGATCATGCAAGATTGCTGCGGGATACGATCATGTTGAACCGCACGCCGGACGATTACACATATTTGGAATGGCTGTACAAAGACCGGAAATTGGCATCGGTTTAATAATGAATACACGGAATTGAAGGATGGGGCGTCTTAAAGGGATTTAGGCGTCCCATTTGCGGCAAATGGAAGTAAAAATTGTTCCGGAAATTGCAAGGACCCATATTTTACATAAAAAGCGGTCCTGCCATGGAAATGAAGGCGCTTATTATAAAACAATGATTATCAACAAAGGGGAATCAATATGGGAAGAACAAGGAAAGGTCCATTAGAAGGGGTGCGCGTGATTGATTTATCGACGGTCATTGCCGCTCCTTTTGGTGCAACACTTCTGGCGGATTTTGGAGCTGATGTCATTAAGGTGGAGATGCCCAAAAAAGGGGATCCGCTTCGAAATTTGGGGCCTTATTACAACGGTGAAGGGCTGCGTTGGCCAGGGCTTTCCCGCAATAAAAAATCCTTGACGCTGGATTTGCATCATGAGGAAGGAAAAGAAATTTTGCGCAAACTTGTCAAAAAAACGGACATCCTCATCGAAAACTTCCGGACCGGCACCCTCGAAAAATGGGGGATCGGCTATCAAGATTTGAAAAAAATCAATCCCGACCTGATCATGATCCGGGTTACCGGATATGGTCAAACGGGGCCGTATGCTTATAAGGCCGGCTTCGGTACGCCGGCCACTGCGTTCAGCGGATTCACCTATCTGCACGGCTATCCGGATCGTCCGCCAATCAGCCCGTCATTTTCATTGACGGATTATGTGACGGGAATTTATGTGGCGTTCTCGGCGGTGATGGCGCTGTATCATCTCGATTGCCATGAAGATGGCACAGGCCAATATATAGATGTCAGCCTATATGAATCTATGTTCAGAATGATGGAATTTTTGGTCGCGGATTATGATGTGACCGGAAATATTAAAGAACGGACGCCGGGATTGAGCGGACATTCCGCGCCGGCAGGGAATTTTTTAACGAAAGACGGAAGCTGGGTCATTTTGGTCACAAGCTCCGATAAGACATTCGAGCGGCTGGCAAAGGCGATGGGACGGGAAGACATGCTCACGGACGAAAGATATTATACAAATTCCGAACGGTTGAAACGTTTTGATGAAGTCAACGGCATCGTGGCGGACTGGGTCAAAACGAAAACAAAAGAAGAATTGCAGAAACTGTTGGATGAGTACGGGGTTCCAATGAGCCCGATTTACAGCATTAAGGATATTTTTGAAGATCCGCATTACAAAGCGCGGGAAAACATCGTGGAAGTGGATCATCCTCGGCTGGGCAAGGTAAAAATTCCTGGCGTTGTACCGAAATTTTCGGAAACGCCTGGAGCCATCCGGCAAATCGCCCCGGATTTGGGCGAACATACGGAAGACATTTTAAAAAATCTATTGGAACTTGATGATGAAACGATTGAAAGATTGAAAGAAAAAAATGTGATTTAGAGGAGTGGTGCAGTTGGATTATAAACGGGATGTCATCATTACGGAAGTCTGTCCCCGCGACGGTTTCCAAAGCGTCAAAGAATGGATTCCGACCGGGACAAAAGTGGAAATTATCAATCGGCTGATCGACTGCGGTTACCGGCAAATAGAGGTGACGTCATTTGTTCATCCAAAGGCAATTCCCCAATTGCAGGATGCGGATGAAGTATTGAAACGGATTAAACGTTCAAAGAATGTGAAGCTGCGTGCGCTCGTCCCGAATGTCCGGGGATTGGAAAGGGCCATCGCCGCCGGTGTGGATAAAGTGAAGCTCATGCTGTCCGCTTCGGATTCCCACAGTCTGAGCAACGCAAACTGCACCACGGAACAGGCGCTGGAACGATTTACCCCCCTCATTGAACTGGCCAAGGAAAAGAAGATGGACGTTTCGGGATCCATCTCGGTGGCTTTTGGCTGCCCTTTTGAAGGGGAAGTGCCGATTGAACGCTTAACCATGATTTGTGAGCGGTACGAATCATTCGGCGTCACCGAAGTATCCCTTGCGGATACAACGGGCATGGCGAACCCGGCAAAAATTAAAAACACCGTACGCCGGTTAAAAGAGTCTTTTCCGGATTTTACGTTTTCATTGCATTTGCACAATACGCGCGGCATGGCCTTCGCCAATGCGGTTGCAGGCTATGAGGAGGGAATCATCCACTTTGACAGCTCGGCGGGAGGCTTGGGCGGCTGTCCATACGCCCCTGGAGCAAGCGGCAATATCGCCTCCGAAGATTTGATCCACGGATTCGAAGAGATGGGCATCAGGACGAATGTATCGATTGATAAGGTGCTGGACGCGGCGAAATATATTCAACAATTGCTCCCACATGCGGTGGACAGCTTCCTTTTGAAAGCAGGGAAATGCTCCGATCTGTCCGCAAAACCGAAAGGGCAGAAAAAAGTGGGCGTGTAAATTGGGGGGAAATGAATGAACAAGGAAACCATTGTGACGGAATTTGAAAGCTTCCAAATCAATAGTCTTCGCCGGTTGGGAAGTTCCGCCTCATTTTCGGAGCTGCCCTATACAGTTCTGATTTTGCTGGAATCCATCATCCGGAACCGGGAAAAGACCGGGATTGGCGAGGAAGAGCTGGAAGAAATATTGAAATCTGCAGCGGAGAAAAAAAGGATGGATATCCCGTTTGTTCCGACGAGGGTGATAATGCAGGACGCTTCGGGGATTCCCGCTTTGGTCGATCTGGTTTCATTGAGGGGGAAAGTGAGGGATTGGGGGATGGATCCCTCACATGTCCATCCGGAAATACCGGTCGCCCTGGTGATCGATCACTCCGTCCAAGTGGATGATTACGGATCTGAAGGGTCCTTTGAGAGAAACTTGAACCTTGAATACGCACGCAACAAGGAACGCTACGGGTTATTGAAATGGGCCCAAAACGCCTTCAAAGGTTTATCCGTCGTCCCTCCTGGAAACGGAATCATCCATCAGGTAAATTTGGAGTATTTGACGAAAATTATTGAACTGGATTCAAAAACCAATATGGCTTATCCGGAATTGATCATCGGTACTGATTCCCATACGACAATGGTCAATGCTTTGGGGGTTCTCGGCTGGGGAGTCGGGGGCATTGAAGCGGAGGCCGCGATGCTGGGGCTTCCGATCAGCATCGCAATGCCGGAAGTGATAGGCGTTGAAATAAAGGGACGGCCCAAGGAGGGAGTAACCGCAACGGACATTGCTTTGACGTTGACGCAGATGCTTCGCAAGCGCAACGTAGTCGGAAAATTTGTGGAATTTTTTGGTCCCGGATTAAAAGAACTTTCGGTTCCCGATCGCGCGACCATTTCGAATATGGCTCCCGAATATGGGGCGACTTGCGGTTTCTTCCCGGTGGATGAGGAAACATTAAAATATTTGCGCTTGACGGGCAAACCGGAAGAGGATGTGGCCCGCGTCGAACACTATTGCAAAGCCCAGGGATTGTTCTATACAGGGGAAAATTCCCGAAATAAACAATATGACGACGTTTTGGATTTTGACTTGGGAATGGTTGAGCCGAGCGTTGCCGGGCCGAAACGTCCGCAAGACCGGATTCCGCTGCAATTGACAAAAGATTCGTTTCCCGTTCCCCTATCTTCGGGAAGCGGGAAAAAGGCAATCGTCAATGGGGTGACGCTTGAAGACGGATCGATTGTTATCGCGGCGATCACGAGCTGCACGAACACATCCAATCCTTTCAATATGATTGGGGCGGGATTGCTGGCCAAAAAGGCGGTTGAACGGGGATTGTCGGTTTCTTCGGCGATTCAGACCAGCCTATCGCCCGGTTCCAAAGTGGTGACGGGTTATTTGGAAAAGACGGGATTGATGCCGTATTTAGAAAAATTGGGATTTCATTTGACCGGTTACGGTTGTTCGGTTTGCGTCGGAAATACGGGAAGCCTGGATCCTGCCGTTGAACACGCTGTTCAGCAATCGGATTTGACCGTCGCGGCCGTGCTGAGCGGTAACCGCAATTTTGAAGGGCGCATCCACCCCCTTGTCAAAGCGAATTATTTGGCTTCCCCGCCGCTCGTCATTGCATATGCGATAGCCGGAACGATGAATATCGATTTGACAAGCGAGCCCATCGGAAAAGGAAAAAATGGCGAAGATGTATATTTGAAGGATATTTGGCCGAAATCCGAAGAAATCATCCGCCTGATCGGCCAATCCATATCATCGGATTTGTTCCAAACGGCTTATCGGAATATCTTCGCCGGAAATGAAAAATGGCAGGCCCTTCCGTACAAAGAACAGCCGGTGTTTGAATGGGATGAACGATCCTCCTACTTTAAGCCATCCCCGTTTTTCGGCGATGCGGAAGGAGAAAGGGCCGGCAATATTGCCGATGCCCGTGTGTTATTGGTGCTAGGCGATTCGATTACAACGGATCATATTTCCCCTGTAGGCAGCATCCCAAAAGACAGCATTGCCGGAAAATATTTATTGGAACAAGGGGTTGCGGCATCCGAATTCAACACTTTCGGTTCCAGGAGAGGAAATCATGAAGTGCTTGTCCGGGGAACGTTTTCAAATATACGGCTGAAAAATGCTCTCAGCAGCAGGACGGGCGGCTATACCCGCCATTTTCCGAGCGGGAAAGAAATGGATGTTTATACGGCAGCCCAATTGTACAAAAAGGACAATATTCCGTTGATCATCATTGCAGGACAAGAATACGGCACAGGAAGCGCCCGCGACTGGGCGGCGAAAGGAACGTATTTGCTCGGTGTCAAAGCGGTGATTGCGGAAAGCTTCGAGCGCATTCACCGGAGCAATCTGGTCATGATGGGCGTTCTTCCCGTTCAATTTATGCCGGGTGAAAACGCTGAATCCCTGCAGTTGACCGGTGAAGAACTGTATAACATTTACGGTTTGGAGGAGCCGCTCGCTCCATTCAAAAAAGTGGAAGTGGAAGCGGTGAAACAGGATGGCTCGAAGCGGGTCTTCCAGGCCGTTTTGCGTTTGGATACGAAACATGAAATTGAACTTTACCGAAAAAGAGGGATTTTCAGAAGCATAATTCAAAAATGGAAACAACAAGTGAAAGTATAGCGGCTCAAGCCGTTTAAAAAACAAGCGGGATGGGGGAGAAAGAATGACAATAACGGTGCAAAATTTCACAAGACAATATATTAATGGCCAGTGGAGGGAAGGGGGAAGCAGCGGCATCATAAAAAATATCAACCCTTACACAGGTGAGGAACTTTTGACCATCAAAGGGGCAAACCATGCTGATTTGGACGATGCATACAGTGCGGCGCAAAAGGCTCAGCCCATCTGGGAGTCGATGCCGTTAATCGAAAAAAAACGGCTGTTTGAACGTTTAATCGATGTGCTGCAGGAAAAAAGGGAAGAAATTATCCAATGGCTGATTCAGGAATCGGGCAGCACTTTGTTGAAAGCGACGTCCGAATTTGAATCTTCCTTAAGGATGGTGAAGGAATCCGCAAGTTTTTTGACGCGCATAAAAGGCGAAATTCTGCCTTCCCATATTCCTAATAAAGAAAACCGGGTTTACCGCACGGCCAAAGGCGTTATTGGCGTGATCGGCCCCTGGAACTTTCCGTTCTTATTGACGATGCGTTCCGTTGCGCCTGCGATAGCTGTCGGAAACAGCGTGGTCATTAAACCCGCTTCAGATACGCCTGTCACATCGGGATTGATGTTTGGCGTAATATTTGAGCAGGCAGGTTTTCCGGAAGGGCTTGTCAATGTGATCGTTGGCCGGGGCTCTGAAGTCGGAGACGCTTTTGTATCCCATCCAATCCCATCGATGATATCATTTACCGGCTCGACGGAAGTGGGCCGCCGGGTAGGTGAGCTGGCAGGCAAGTATTTGAAGGATGTGGCGCTTGAACTGGGCGGGAATAACGCCATGATTGTACTGGATGATGCGAATATTGAAAAGGCGGCAAAGGCAGCGGCTTTCGGGAAATTTATGCATCAGGGCCAGATTTGTATGGCTTTGAACCGCATTATCGTAGACGAGTCCGTCCATGATGAATTCGTTGAAAAATTTGTTGACATCGTCAAGAAGCTCCGGGCGGGCAATCCGGTGGAAAAAACGACTTTTATTGGTCCGCTGATCAATCAGCAGCAAATCGAGCGCATTCAAAAGGACGTGCGGGACAGCGTAGCGCAAGGGGCAATGATTGTATTGGACGGGCCGGTGAAAAATCTGGTTATGTCGCCAATCGTGCTGACAAACGTGACAAATGATATGCCGATTGCAAAAAATGAAATTTTCGGTCCTGTTGCTTGCATCATTAAAGCGAAAGATGAAGAGGACGCGATCAGGATTGCAAATGATACTCCTTATGGTTTAAGCGGCTCGGTATTTACAGCCGATATCCACCGGGGCGTGGAAGTGGGCAAAAAAATGAAGACAGGAATGGTCCACATCAATGATCAGTCGGTCAATGACGAGGCCCATGTCGCATTCGGCGGGGAGAAAGATTCGGGCATTGGACGCTTCAACGGTGAGTGGGCAATTGATAAATTCACGACAACAAAATGGATCGGAGTTCAAAGCGGCTACCGCGAATATCCGATTTGATATACTAAAACTAAAGGAAAAAGCTCCCCTCTTCTGCGCAGGGGAGCAAAATTTTGCTCCGACGCAACATTCCCGGATGGAGAATTGAAAAACTGCACCCTGATTGTCGGGGTGCAGTTCATTTTCTCCATTATAATTTGAATAAATGGGCGATTTCCGGCGGCCGGGTTGGAGTTCGCAGGTTTTCATCATGATTCTCCGGTTAATTTATAGGTTTCATATGTCGTCCAGGATCCGTCTTCCAATTGATAGATGAGATGTATCCGGTCAATTTCTTCTTTTTCGTTGATGCCGATCATGCGCAATTGCGGAAAAATGTCATCATGTTCCGTTTCGGTCAAATCTCTGGCGATGGTGATGTGGGGAATGAAGACATGTTTTGGTTTGCCGATATTAATCTTGTTATATAAATCTTCGTGAATTTTTTGCAATTGCTCTGTCAGTTCGATTTTAAAATAAATCACGTTTGTCGCCGGGAAAAACGAACTGACTTTCGAAGCGTGAATTTCGAGCGGACCATATTGATCGGCGATGGATTTGATTTTATTGGAAATTTCTTCGATTTGCGATTCTTCCACATCAAAAGGCTCTTTCAACGTGATATAGGGCGTGATTTTTGTATAATGGGAATCGTATCGCTTCCGGTAAGTATTCGCCAAATCCTGCAATTTTTTAGATGGAAAAGCCACAACGCTCAACTTCATCCGCTTTCCTCCCTGAAATGCAAATTTTACTTAAGTATAGCAAAATATGCTCGGAAGATGCACGATTTTTATATTCCAAAAGTATTGCTGAGGGCTTTTCTTAGTTCCGGTTTCCACGTTTTCCACGTATGATTTCCTTCCAGCTCTTCATAAATCATATGCCGATAATTTTTGGATACCAGCAATTGATGCAATTTCCGGTTCGGTGTAAGGAAATCTTTGATGTCTTTGTAAAAAGTGACGGCTTCGTCTTCTTGCTTTCCGACCGTATGATAAATAATCAAAGAGTCCCTTGTCGGTGTTTCTTCGACAATTTTTAATACCGAATCATCTACATAGGGAGATTGCAAGATGACTTTTCCAAAAATATTCGGATATTTTAAAGCGGCCAGAAGCGAAACGGTTGCGGCCATGGAATCTCCGATCAACCCTCTGCTTGCTGCGGTACCTGCTGTCGAAAATTCCTTGTCGATGAACGGCACTAGTTCATGGGCCAAAAAATTCAAATATGCTTCATGCTGATCTCCCGTTGGGATGTATTTCCGTTTGCGATCTTGCGCATTCTTATAAGGAATTCCCACAATAATCAGGTTTTCGATTTCATAATCTTCAATTAATTCGTCGGCGATATGGGAAATTCCCCCCAATTGGAAATAGTCTTTTCCATCTGACGCGATCAAAGTGTTGTATTTATTGAATGGAGTATAATTTGCCGGAATATATATGAATAAATCAAATGTTTCATCAAGATGAAAGCTGTGTAGCGAAATTTTTTGTATAGTCCCTGTTTCCACCATTAGTCCTCCTTTAAATCCAGTTCATTATTGTATCACAACTTGAAAATATCATGTATTATGAAATAAGCGAATATTTTTACATTACAAATAGAAAAATCCAATAAGAAGCGGGGATTCAAATATGAAAAAAAACAATAATAGAAGGGTTCATTCTCACGATGTGACGAAAGCAGCAAAGGAAGCATTGCTGAGAAGAGGAGTAAAAATTGAAGACATTGCGGAAATCGTTTATGAAATGCAATATCCATATAACGATGGCTTGACGCTGGAACATTGCATCAAATCCGTTGAGCGGGTTCTTTTAAAACGGGAAGTGCAGCATGCGATTCTGGTTGGGGTGGAATTGGATCAACTGGCGGAGAAAAAGATGCTTTCCCAACCGCTGCAATCCATCGTGGAAAGCGATGAAGGGCTCTTTGGCGTGGATGAAACGATTGCCTTGAGTTCTGTACTGACGTATGGCAGTATTGCGTTAACTACCTATGGCCATTTGGATAAAAATAAAATCGGCATTATTAAAAAGCTGGACACGAAATCCGGCAATGGAGTCCATACATTCTTGGATGACCTGGTGGCGAGCATCGCGGCTTGTGCCGCAAGCCGGATTGCCCATAAATTGAGGGACTTGGAAGAAGAGGGGGAAACCTTCAAAAGCGTTCCTCCGCATGAGTTGGGACCTGAAGGGGAAATGCTGCCGGTCGATGATGAACCTTGATCAGCAAAACAGGCTGGGTTTTGATGCCCAGCCTGTCCATTTATTTCAATATTTAATTGGCCATTTCCAAATTTGTATCATTTTCTTCATCTTCATTCGTCGATTGCCCTTTGAAATACAAAAAGGATTCGTCCTCCAGCTGATGGATTTTTTCTTCATTGATACCGATTGCCAAGGGTCCTGTAAACACGTCTTCCCACCAATATTTTGTCGTGACCATCATCATTTGCCCCCTCTTCATGGAAGTTCTTGTGAAGTATGCTTGTTTGTCAACTGGTAGTTCTTCAGCAAGTTGTAGTAATATAACTTGTAGTAATCAGTATGGGCAAAAAAATTTTTTTTTATGTATTTTTGGAGGGAAATCATGAAACTCGATGCACATGAAGTAGAGAAGATGATTGAGGAGCAAAAAGAATTTTTTTATTCCGGGCAGACGAAGGAGATTGAATTTCGAAAAAAGCAATTAGCGAAACTGAAAAGGGCGATTCAAGAACATGAAAAAGAAATACTGAAAGCATTGAATCTGGATTTAGGAAAAAGCGAATTTGAAGCATATTCCAATGAAGTGGGGTTTGTCCTCAACAGCATCCGGCATATGCTCAATAACATCGATGAGTGGGCGAAACCGGTGGATGTCAGAACCCCTTTCCATTTTCAGCCGGCCAAAAGCTTCATTGTCAGAGAACCTTATGGCGCCGTATTGATCATCGGCCCATACAATTATCCTTTTCAGTTGGTCATGGAGCCGTTGATTGGAGCCCTCATCGGTGGAAATACGGCAATCGTTAAACCTTCCGAAGCGGCCATTCATACAACGGAAATCATCAAAAAAATCATTGAAGATACTTTCGAATCCCGTTACGTGCGGGTTGTCGAAGGGGGGGAAGAGGAAGTCAACCTTTTGATTCATGCGCCTTTTGATTATATTTTCTTTACCGGTAGTGTGTCCGTCGGAAAAATTGTGATGCGCGCCGCCGCGGAAAATTTGACGCCCGTCACCCTTGAGCTGGGAGGAAAAAGCCCTGCGATTGTGGATGAAAGTGCCGATTTGGACGTTGCGGCAAAAAGAATTGTTTGGGGAAAATTTAATAATGCCGGGCAGACATGTGTGGCGCCGGATTATGTGCTTGTTCATTCTTCCATTCATGATCGCTTTATCCAAAGATTGAAGAAAACCATTGTCCGCTTTTACGGAAAGGATCCCCAAAAAAGCAAAGATTATGGACGGATTATTAATGAGCGCCATTTTGACCGGCTTGCAAAATTGCTCCAATCGGAGAAACATAATATCGTTTTCGGAGGGAGAGCAGACCGGAATGATTTATATATGGAGCCGACCATTTTTAAGAATATCCGTTGGGATAGCCCAATCATGGAGGATGAAATCTTTGGACCTCTTTTGCCGGTTATTCAATATGAAGATTTGGCAGCGGCGATTGGCCGCATCCGAAAGCTTCCCAAGCCGCTGGCAGCCTATCTCTTCTCGGAAAATGGACGGCATATCGATTATTTTATCCGGGAGTTGCCATTTGGCGGCGGTTGCATCAATGATACAGTCACTCATGTCGCCAACATCCATTTGCCTTTTGGCGGCGTCGGCCCATCCGGAATCAACCGATATCATGGAAAGGCAAGTTTCGAAACATTCACCCATGCAAAATCCATCATGAAGCGTTCCTCCAAATTCGCCAATGATTTATTATATCCGCCTTATAATCAAAAAGTAAAGCTGGTAAGAAAAGTGTTGAAATAATTGGAATATTGGGCAGCTATTGTGCTGGAAAACGGGATATTATAAAATATATTGATTGAAAATTCCAAAAAAACGGAAGGAATCAAACGCAATTCGACATATTTCGAAAAAATTCGTTTTTTTAGACGTTTTCCTTTTGTCGGATATTCCCCATTTTTGATATGATAATTAACATTAAATAATATTTTTTAAAAAGAACAGTGGAAGTACATGGTTCAATTAACAGTGATTTTTATCCAAACTAAGCATTTGGTCAATACGGAGGAAGAAAGATGATCACAGAAGAATTATTGAGCGTCATCCCAATAAAACATGTAATCGGACAATTGCCGAATACGATTAAAGATATTTCGAACGATTCAAGAAGCGTACAACCAAAAAGTTTGTTCGTTTGTATAAAAGGTTATACAGTGGACGGCCATGATTTTGCGCAAGATGCGGTAAACCAAGGGGCAACGGTGGTGCTTGCCGAAAGACCGCTGCAATTGGAAGGCAGCGTGGCTCAGGTGATTGTACCGGATACCAATCGCGCATTGGGGCTTATATCCGCCAAATTTTTTGATTATCCCTCCAAAGATTTGACGATGATCGGGGTAACGGGAACAAACGGCAAGACGAGCGTTTCGAACATCATCCACCAGATGTATGTCGGATTGGGGGAAAAATCCGCTTTGTCAGGGACGATCGGTTTTAATTTAAACGGCGTTCTGTATGAAACGGCCAATACGACAAGCGACGCGTTGAGCACGCAGCAGATGATTTTCCGGGCAAAGATGGAAGGCTGCTATTCCATGGTCATGGAAGTGTCTTCCCATGGTCTATCATTGGGAAGACTTGCTGGAGTTGATTTCGATGTGGCCGTATTTACCAATTTGACCCACGATCATTTGGATTTCCATGGCACCATGGAAGAGTACGGGTATGCCAAAGGCTTGTTATTCTCTCAATTGGGACAAGATTTAACGAAAAATAAAGCGGCGGTGTTAAACGCGGACGATCCGTGGTCCAAAAAATATGCGGCCATGACGCCTTATCCGATTTGGACGTATGGATTGAAGAACGAAGCGAACTTCCGCTCGGAAAACTGCGAATATAAAGATGGGCTCACAACCTTTGATATGATTACGCCGGAAGGAAGATTCCCGGTGTCGATGCAATTGTTGGGCGAATTTAATGTCTACAACGTGTTGGCTGCCACGGCTGTCTTATATTCCCGCGGTTATCCGATCGATGCAATCATTGAACAAATTGAAGTGCTGGAGCCGGTACGGGGAAGAATGCAAAAAATCAAGACCGATTTGCCTCTACATATATTTATCGATTACGCGCATACGCCTGATGCCATTGAAAAAGCCATCGATGCGGCCATGCCGTATAAGAAGCCCGGAAATAAATTAATTTTCCTTGTAGGAACCGGCGGAAACCGGGATAAATCGAAACGTCCTGCCATGGCTGAAAAGGCATCCAGAGCGGATTATGTCGTATTGACAACCGATGACCCGCGTTTTGAAGATTATGACAGTATTACAGGGGATTTGGCAAAAGGAATGCTCCACAACAATTATGCCTGCATCGGCGACCGGGCGGAGGCTGTACGCCATGCCATCTCCGTTGCCGAACCGGGAGATGTCATCATTTTCGCAGGGAAAGGACACGAAGATTACCAAATTATCGGCAACAAAAAATATCCTCACAGCGATGCGGAAATCGCATTGGAAGCAGCAAAATTAAAATTTGTTAAAGGATAAAGAATCCCTTTCCAGCCGTCTCAAAAAGATTGAGGCGGCTAAAATTATGGTGAACATCCAAAACTAAATAACATCCAATTCACAAACCGGGTTTTTCACCCCTGAAAGCAGAAAAAGGTTGTCGAAACAGGGCCGTTCTTTTATTATTGTTTACGTATGAAAAAAGGAGACGCAGAAAGATGAACTCAGATGTAAAACAAGAAATTTTAAAACGCAGAACTTTTGCAATCATTTCCCACCCGGATGCCGGAAAAACGACGTTGACGGAAAAGCTCCTGCTTTTTGGAGGAGCAATCCGTGCCGCGGGAACGGTCAAAGGAAAAAAGACCGGAAAATTTGCTAAAAGTGACTGGATGGAAATTGAAAAGCAACGGGGAATTTCCGTCACATCCTCCGTGCTGCAATTCGATTATGACGGTTATCGGGTCAATATTTTGGATACGCCTGGGCACCAGGACTTTTCGGAGGATACATACCGCACGCTCATGGCGGTGGACAGTGCGGTCATGGTGATTGACGCGGCAAAGGGGATTGAATCGCAAACGATTAAATTGTTCAAAGTTTGCCGCATGCGCGGAATCCCGATTTTCACATTCATCAATAAATTGGACCGCCAAGGGAAAGAACCGCTTGAATTGATTGAAGAAATCGAGGAAGTTCTTGAAATCCAAGCCTATCCAATGAACTGGCCGATCGGGATGGAGAAAGAGTTTTATGGCATTTATGACCGCTTCCATCAGCGGATTGAACAATTCCGCGCCGATGAAAGCGACCGGTTTTTGCCATTGGATGAAAATGGGGAATTGGCAGTCGATCATCCGATGAAGGAAACTTCCTATTACACACAGGCAATGGATGATATCCGCCTGCTGGACGAAGCGGGAAATCCTTTTTCAGAAGAAGATATTCTCCGCGGCGAGTTGACGCCGGTATTTTTCGGTTCCGCCTTGACCAACTTTGGTGTGCAAACTTTCCTGGAAACTTACTTGCAGTTTGCCCCTGCTCCGCAGCCGAGATCGACGGATGAGGAACAGTTGATTGATCCGATGGAGCATGAAGATTTTTCCGGATTTATTTTTAAGATTCAGGCCAATATGAACCCGGCCCATCGTGACCGGATTGCTTTTGTCCGAATCGTATCCGGAAAGTTTGAACGCGGTATGAACGTTACGTTGGCCCGCACCGGGAAGACATTTAAAGTGACCCAATCCACGCAATTTTTGGCGGAAACCCGCGAGACGGTGGATGAAGCGGTGGCGGGGGACATCATCGGCCTTTACGATACGGGAACATATCAAATTGGCGATACGGTCGTTGGCGGCAAGAAAATTTTCCAATTTGAAAAATTGCCGCAGTTTACGCCGGAACTTTTTGTGAAAGTCAGTCCGAAAAACGTCATGAAATCGAAACAGTTCCATAAGGGAATCTTGCAGCTTGTGCAAGAGGGAGCGATCCAGTATTATAAAACTCTTCATACGGAAGAAATCATTCTTGGCGCGGTAGGGCAATTGCAGTTTGAAGTGTTTGAGCACAGAATGAAGAATGAATACAACGTGGAAGTGGTCATGCAGCCAATCGGATCCAAAATTGCCCGTTGGATCAAAAACGAGGAAGATGTAAAAGAATCGATGTCTTCTTCCCGTTCCATGCTAGTGAAAGACCGTTTCGGCAAACTGGTCTTTTTGTTCGAAAACGATTTTGCGTTGCGCTGGTTTTCCGAGAAAAACGAGCATATCCAATTATATAGCTTGTTATAAGCAAGCGGTATTTTCTATTCATAAAAAAGAGCGGATGTGGAAATATTCCTTTTCCATCCGCCTTTTTTTATGGATAGACTAATAAAGTTGAAGACAAAGGGTAAAGATTTATTGTGAACTTGCACTCTTATTTCTGATGAAAATAAACAATCTCAAATTTATTGACAAATATAAAATACAATGAAGAATAAAAGGAAAATGGAAACATTTCAGAGAATATATAGTTACTAGAAAAAGGTGATGGAGGATGCGGCGATGGCGGTTCATTTTTTCACAGGTTTTCCCGGCTTTATAACAAGACAGTTGGTTCGTGAAATGTTTTCAGCAAATGTGGCGGACTCCGTTTATGTATTGGTGTTAAAAACGGAAAGGGAAAAAGCGGAAGAGGTGCGGAGGCAGCTATTGGAAGAATATCCCGGACGGACCATTGAAATTTTTGAAGGCGATATCACATTGCCCAATTTGGATTTGAATGAAGAAGCGATAGAAAAAATTGTTCAGGAAACGCAATATTTCTGGCATTTGGCGGCGATTTACGATTTGGCGGTCCCACGGGATGTGGCATGGAAAATCAATGTCCATGGAACCTCCAATGTGAATGATTTCGTAAAAACACTGCCCCGTTTGAAACGGTATATGTATTTCAGCACCGCTTATGTGGCCGGGAGAAGGGAAGGGGTTATTCTTGAAACGGAGCTGATTCGTCCCGATTCCTTTAAGAACCATTATGAAGAAACGAAATTTGAAGCGGAGCTGTTGGTGAATGACTTGGTGGATGAAATTCCGTTGACCATCATCCGGCCGGGCATTGTAATCGGGCATTCGGTTACAGGGGAAACAAACAAATTTGACGGTCCATATTTCTTTTTAAACTTGATCGATCGTATCAGCTTCCTTCCCTTTATTCCTTACATCGGGAAATCCACGGCGAGGATTAACGTCGTGCCTGTCGATTATGTTGCAAAAGCGGCCATTTACCTTTGCCAAAATGAAGAAGCGAGCGGAAAAACGGTTCATTTGACGGATCCGAATCCGCATCCGGTACAGGAAGTATACAGGACGATGGTAAAAGAAATGACAGGAAAATTTCCGAAAGGAAGAATCCCGCTTTCATTCGCTAGAGCAGGTCTGCAAATGAAATCCGTTCGGACGATGCTCGGAGTGGAAAAAGAAACGATCGACTACCTGACTTGGCATGCGGATTTCGATTGTTCGATTGCCTTGGCATTGTTATCAAAAGGAAATATTACATGCCCTGATTTTTTGAAAATAATACCTGCAATGGTGCGGTTTTACAAAGAACATAAACACAATACACAATTTCAAATTCCCATCAAATAAAATCAATTGCAATTGGATTTTTCGGCTGTTATACTTGTTTTACGGAAAATCGAATATTGCCATTGACACTGTCAAAGGGGAGTAGCTATAAGTATTTAGCCTGTCTAAATACTTACTTCATATTCGTCATTACATGGCAGTTTGCCATCGGATATGAAAGCAAATTGATTGAAATTTGCTTAGCAAGACCTTTGCCTATTAGGCAAAGGTTTTTTCTTTTTCCTAAAAATGCTTTCTTCCTAAAATAAGTAGAAGTGAATTCGGTTGGGCATACAAACATTAAGGAGGAGTATTCTGTGGAAGCAATCATTTTGGAATATTTGTGGGTCTTGGTTGTTCTTGTGATGCTGGAAGGGTTATTGGCAGCGGATAACGCAGTGGTCATGGCTGTCATGGTGAAACATTTGCCGCAGGACCAGCAAAGAAAAGCGCTGTTTTATGGACTGTTTGGGGCATTTATTTTCCGCTTTGTGGCGCTATTCTTAATTACAGTATTGGTAAATTATTGGGAAATTCAGGCAATTGGTGCCGCTTATTTGTTGTTTATTGCCGTTAAAAATATTTACGAAAAGAAATTCAAGAAAGAAGAACAAGAAAAGGCGATTGACCAACATCTGCAAAAAGGGAAAGGCTTATGGGCGACCGTTTTAAAAGTGGAGTTTGCGGACATCGCATTTGCGGTGGATTCCATGCTTGCTGCCGTAGCCATCGCAGTTACATTGCCGAAAGTGGGGGATTTCCATATCGGTGGAATCAATGCGGGGCAATTTACAGTGATGTTTCTTGGCGGCATCATCGGGATGGTTTTAATGCGTTTTGCAGCGCAATGGTTTGTCAAATTGTTGAACAACTATCCGGAGTTGGAAACGGCGGCTTTCTTGATTGTGGGATGGGTCGGCATTAAACTGGTTGTTTTGACATTATCCCATCAAAAAGTCGGCGTATTGCCCCATGATTTTCCACATTCAGCTCCTTGGGAAATTACATTCTGGGTCGTTTTGGTTTCCATCGCTCTTGGGGGATGGATTACGAGCGTTGCCAAGAAAAAAAAGCATAAAAAAGAAGGGACGGAATCAGGAGAGGGACAGCTGTAGCAGCTGTCCCTCTTTATTTTCTGTAATTTTTTTCTTATACTACTTATACTACTAAAATGTATCTTTGAGGATAAAGAGGGCGAAACCAATGGCAACCAAGTCCATAAAAACTAAGCAAATAACGCCTTTTCAGCTGCTGGTGGCATTTTATTTTCTTGCCATACTGTTCTCCTTCTTGTTATTGCGCATTCCGGCAGTCTATCAGGAGGGAAAGGAAGTATCGGCCCTTGATTCGCTTTTTACGGCGGTGAGCGCCATCAGTGTAACGGGACTGACCGTTTTTAATGTAGCGGATACGTTTACAAATTTTGGGGTGCTTGTATTATTGATCATCGTGCAATTGGGTGCGATCGGTGTAATGTCTTTTGGCACCTTTATCTGGCTGCTCATCGGCAAACGGATCGGTTTGAGGGAAAGACAATTGATCATGATCGATTTTAATCAGCCTCAGCTTGCCGGTGTCGTCCGGCTCTTGAAAGAAATCATCAAAATTTTGTTTTTGATCGAAACCGTCGGCACGCTGATTTTAAGCATCCATTTTTTGAGATACTTCGATACTTGGCCGGAAGCCTTTAAACATGGTTTGTTTGCCGCGATTTCCGCAACGACAAACAGCGGATTTGACATTACCGGTGAAAGTTATAAGCCTTTCTACTATGACTATTTTGTCCAATTTATATCAATGATTTTAATTGTGCTTGGGGCAATCGGGTTTCCGGTGCTTGTCGAAGTGAAGCATTATTTGACGAAGAAAGATCCGGCCTTCCGCTTCAGTTTATTCACGAAAATTACGACGGCGACATATGGCGTATTGTTTGTGGTAGGGGCCGTTGTGATTCTCATCAGCGAATCGTTTTATTCAATGAGAGGCCTGCCGTGGCATGAAAGACTCTTTGCTGCGATGTTCCAATCGGTTTCTACAAGATCTGCGGGTTTGACGACGATAGACGTGGAATTGTTCAATGAAGCGACGGACATTTTTTTGAGCTTTCTAATGTTTATCGGTTCATCTCCCAGTTCTGTAGGCGGCGGGATTCGGACAACCACTTTTGCGATTGCCATGTTGTTTTTGATCAATTTTGCCAATGGAAGAAAAGAAATCCAGGTTTTTGGCAGGGAAATCTGCCTGGATGACATATTGCGGTCGTTTGTGGTGATCATTTTGGCCGCCTTCATGGTGTTGATGGCCACTATGGTATTGGTAATGACGGAGCCATATGCGACAACAACGGAAATCATTTTTGAAATCACATCCGCCTTCGGTACTTGCGGGATGAGCCTTGGAATTACGGAAAATTTATCGGGCGCCGGAAAGTTGATCATCATGGCGCTAATGTTTATTGGAAGGGTCGGTTTGATTTCATTCCTATACACTTTGGGAGGGAAAGCTCAAAAACCGAAGTATCGATATCCGAGAGAACGTATCATTATTGGCTAGAAGAAGGAACATCGGCTTATCCGAGGGGATGATGAAGGTAGGGTTTCTTTTTGTAGGATTGTAAAAATTTGATATTTCTGTAGAAAGAAAAAAGAATGCCCGATTGTGGATTTTTTGTGGATAAGTCAGTGGATAAGTTGGGATGAACTATCTGAGTCTTAAGACCTTAATGGTGCATGCAAAAAATATCCATAAATAAAGGGATAATAGATTGCAATGGAAATGGAGCAAATTCAAAAACGATCATCCAATCATGGGTTGGATGATTTTTTTATGGCATACTCGCAAGAAAAAATTTTTCCATAATAAATGGCCAAAGTTATAATCGCAATGATTACTTACATAAAATACAAGCATGCCAGTATTTCCTGTATTCTGATACCGCATTATTAGAATAATCTGAAAGTTTTCCTGCGAATATGAATACTTTTGTGCCTTATGTCATAATGTTGTGCAGGAAAAATTTTTTATAATAAAATAATTTAAGTAAATTAATAAGGTGAAGATTTGAAGATGGATTGAAATGAAAATGATTCAAAGGTATTATAGCTGTTTCTGCAATTAATTAATAAAAGGTAATTTTTACATAGACCATTGGTTCTATAATTATCAAAAAAATATATAGAAAATAAAATAAATGATATTAAAAAATGTCCAAAATTTGAAAATCAGTATATTATACTTATTTTATTCTTAATTATTTTATGAAATAATTTTTGTACAAAACCTAAATTAAGAAAATTTCGTAAAGTTGGAATTGAATGAATAGATTGTAGATAGAGAGAAAATGAGAATGAGATGAGTGANTGGGGAAGGNTGGGTGTTTCAAGATGAGCAACGCTACAATCATACCTCTGTTGGAAGAACTGTTCCAATATGAAGAACCTTTTTTAATACTGAATTCTTCGGGTATTATTGAGTCCATCAATCATAAAGCCGCCAATATCCTCAACTTGGATGAAGAAATCGGGAAGCCGCTTCCTATGGACGAGTTGTCCCGGTCCCGTTGGCATTCATTTTTGAAAAGGGTGCAGCAAGAAAAATATTCCTTTACTTCACTGAACATCAAAGGAAAAGATTCACGGTACAAAGAAATCAAAGTATTCGGAATGTTGATAAAAAAGAAGAATTTGATTTTCCTGAAAATATTGAACGAAGCTTTTGATTGCAAGCTTCAATTGGATGGGAGAAGTTTTCTGAACGATTTGCCATGCGGCATCATATTTTTCAAAGGAAATTCAATCATTGAAATCAATTCGCAAGCGATTGAATTATTAAACCTTGATTTGGAAAACATTTTCCATCTATCCTTTGATGCTTTTCTTTCCCAATATTTTGATAATAGCTTTAAAAAGTTGCAATTCATATCGGAATTAAAAACATTCGGACATGCATCTTTTGAAATTGCTCGAATGAACCGTGAAAATAAAGACAAGTTTTTATCATTGGATTGCAAGTATTTTTATTATATGGATTTGACAGTCGTATCCATCATCGACAAAACTGAAACGGTCAAGCTGCGGCAAAAAGTGAAAGAAATGGAGCATCTTAGCGAAATCGGAAAATTGTCGGCAACCATTACCCATGAAATCCGGAATGTCGTGACTTCATTGAAGGGTTTTATGGAACTATTGAAAGGAAATACAACGGATGACGGAAAAAGATATATCCAAATTATCGAAAATGAGATGGAAAGAATGGAATCCACCCTTTCAGAAATCTTGTATTTGGCGAAACCGTCAAAAACGTACCACGAAAAAATTTCGCTGCTCCATGTGGTAAAGGAAGTCATTCAAATCATGCGGCCACAAGCCGATTCAAATGATATTGCCATTCGGTTGATTGCAGATGAAAACTGCGATTATGCGATGATCGGCAGCGTCAATCATTTAAAACAGATGTTCATCAATTTAGTAAAAAATGCGATTGAAGTCATGCCAAATGGTGGAACAATTACAATAGAGCTCAAACATCGCCATAACAAGATCCAGGTTTCCGTACAAGATGAAGGAAGCGGAATTCCAAAAGAATATTTAAACAAATTATTTACGCCATTTTTTACGACAAAAGACGACGGAACAGGATTGGGACTCTCGCTTGTAAAAAAAGTGGTAGACGAACATCATGGAAAAATTGCAGTAGAAAGCAAGGTCGATGTTGGTTCTACCTTTATTTTAGAATTTTATAGTTATACTGAGAATTATACTAGGTTTTATTACGATGACAATCAATTGAAAAAATGGCTGAATGCCCAAAAATATAATTCTATTCAAGTAAATTGAGAATTGCTGAATCGACTGAGGAAAATAAACAGCCTAAAGGGGATTTGGCGCGGCCCGTTATAGAGCGACTTTGACAAATCTTTTCCCAAATCGCTATAATGCTTTATAGATATAGTATAAAGAGGATGATTTGTCTTGTCGCCAAATAACGATATTAAACAATCGCTAAAATTGTATATAGTGCTGTCACGGGCAAATAAAGCAATCAATGAAGTGACAAACCAGTTTTTTCAACAAAACGGCTTAAATCCTACGGAATTTGCGGTTCTGGAATTGTTATATCATAAGGGAAGGCAGCCGTTGCAAAAAATAGGAAGCAAAATTTTGTTGGCGAGCGGTTCCATTACCTATGTGGTCGATAAACTGGAAAAAAGGGGATTGATTAAGCGGGTTTCTTGCCCGACGGACCGCCGTGTGACTTATGCCGAAATTACGGAAGAGGGCGCGGCGTTTATGGAGAAGATTTTCCCCGAACATGAAAAGAACTTGCATGAATTGATGAGCGCTTTGACTCCGGAAGAAAAGGAAACCGCCATTGAATTGTTGAAAAAATTGGGGTTATCCATAAAAGATTTATCTTATTGAAATCGTAATAAAAAGAGGCTGGGACAAAACTAGCTTCAAAATAGGAAAAAGGAGAATTTGAGCCAACTCAAATTCTCCTTTTTCCATTTCTCTCCATTATTTTTGGTCAGT
>JGI1652J44930_10000125_pt1 | contig 29357 bp, 22 predicted proteins | sample NewIslsDNAsample_FD_44930 | JGI IMG/M metagenome (IMG submission 44930)
AAAAAAAAAGGAGGTCATAAAATGGTAGTTTTGGATAATCTTAACATAGGTTTTGGCGGCGTCATTATGGACGTTGTAAATGCAGAGCAGGCAAAAATAGCCGAGGCTGCAGGTGCAGTTGCGGTGATGGCCTTAGAAAAAGTACCGGCAGATATCCGTAAGGAAGGCGGGGTTGCCCGAATGGCCGATCCGCGAATCATCGAGGAAGTAAAAAGTGCCGTATCCATACCTGTGATGGCAAAAGCGAGAATCGGGCATATAGTGGAAGCACGCATTTTGGAAGCGGTTGGAATCGATATGATTGATGAAAGTGAAGTATTGACACCCGCAGATGACGAATTTCATATTTTAAAGAGCGAGTTTAAAGTACCTTTTGTCTGCGGATGCCGCGATTTGGGGGAGGCGCTCCGAAGAATTGGTGAAGGGGCTGCCATGTTGCGGACAAAAGGCGAAGCAGGTACAGGAAACATTGTGGAAGCAGTAAGACATATCCGAAAAGTCAATGCACAGATTCGGCAGGTTGCCAATATGAGCAAAGATGAATTAATGGTGGAGGCAAAAAAAATAGGCGCCCCTTATGAATTGTTGCTGAAGGTGAAGGAACTTGGAAGATTGCCTGTATTAAATTATGCAGCAGGGGGAGTGGCAACACCAGCAGATGCAGCTTTAATGATGGAATTAGGGGCGGATGGCGTGTTCGTCGGTTCCGGCATCTTCAAATCACAAAATCCGGAAAAATTTGCGCGGGCCATCGTGGAAGCAACAAGAAATTATAAAGATTATAAACTGATTGCAGAACTCTCAAAAGATTTGGGCGCACCAATGAAAGGGATTGATATTGCGACATTGCCGGAAGAGGAACTGTTACAATTAAGATAACAATTGATGAAGGATTCATGTAATTTCTTGCAAAATTAAATATGATATAGTACCCTAATGTTAAAATGATACAGATAATTCGATGAGAGGAAGTAGTAGCAAGGCAGTTTTTTCCCAGAGAGTCAGCGGCTGGTGGAAGCTGATAAAAACCCTTGTGAATCCGTCCTTGAGTTGCCCAGCTGAAATCAGAGTAGGATTGGGTCGGTGGAAAGCCGTTATCGGACAAGAGGATTGGGCATTTGCCTGGTCAATTAGGGTGGCAACGCGGGTAGCTCTCGTCCCTGTAGGGATTGAGAGCTTTTTATATGGAAAATTTTATCAATAGTTTGGAGGAGTCGATATGCTAGATATTCGTCGGGTTCGTGAAAACTTTGAAGAAGTGAAGAAAATACTTTTAACTCGAAACGAAGATTTAGGAAATTTTGATGAGTTCGAAACACTGGATTCAAAACGCCGTGAACTCATCGCAAAAACGGAAGAATTAAAAGCGGAGCGCAATAAAGTATCCGAGCAGATCGCTGTCATGAAGCGCAATAAAGAAAATGCCGATGAGTTCATCGCACGCATGCGCGAAGTTGGAGAAGAGATTAAGAAATTGGATGCAGAACTGGAAGAAATTGAGCAAAAATTCAAAGATATGATGTTGCGTTTGCCGAATATTCCTCATGAATCTGTACCGATCGGCGAGAGCGAAGAAGATAATGTGGTTGAATATACTTGGGGAGATCTGCCCGAGTTTCAGTTTGAAGTAAAACCGCACTGGGATATCGCAACAGAATTGGGCATTATCGATTTCGAACGGGCTGCTAAAGTAACCGGAAGCCGTTTTGTATTCTATCGCGGCTTGGGTGCAAGACTTGAACGGGCACTTGCCAATTTTATGCTGGACTTGCATATCGAAGAGCATGGATATGAAGAAATGCTGCCGCCTTATATTGTCAATCGCGACAGTTTGTTGGGAACGGGGCAATTGCCAAAATTCGAAGAAGATGTATTCAAATTGGAAGGTTTGGACTATTTCATGATTCCAACCGCTGAGGTTCCGGTAACAAATTTCTTCAGAGATGAAATTTTAAGCATTGATATGCTGCCGAAAGCTTTTGTTGCCTACAGTGCATGCTTCCGTTCAGAAGCGGGTTCAGCCGGCCGGGATACAAGAGGATTGATTCGCCAACATCAATTTAATAAAGTGGAGCTTGTCCGTTTTGTAAAACCTGAAGAATCTTATGAGCAATTGGAGCTGTTGACGAGCCATGCAGAAAAAGTGCTTCAATTATTAAAATTGCCTTATCAAAGGGTTAAAATGTGTACTGCGGATTTAGGCTTCACTGCGGCAAAAAAATACGATCTGGAAGTTTGGATGCCGGCGCAAAATAAATATCGCGAAATTTCATCATGTTCAAACTTTGAAGATTTCCAGGCAAGACGGGCCAATATCCGGTTCCGGCGTGAAAAAGGGGCAAAACCGGAATATGTTCATACATTGAATGGTTCCGGACTTGCCATCGGCCGCACGGTAGCCGCGATTTTGGAAAATTACCAGCAAGAAGATGGAAGTGTCATCATTCCGGAAGTGTTGAGGCCATATATGGGCGGAAAAGAAGTCATTGCTCCACCGGCAAAATGATTTTAAAGGGCATATCCAAAAAGTCTTATACTAATTTGGATATGCCCTTTTGTTTTCCGATCGGCTGGTAGTTTCTTATCATTTCTAAAGTTTCAAGGAAATAAGTATTGATTAAAAGAATTCTGAATAATATAATTTTTCATCGTATAGTAATAAATTATAAATTTCATATCCAATTTTTATTATTTTTAGTTTTATATTATTGAAAGGAGGAAATGCCTAATTATTTTCGAAGTGATAACACTTTTTTACAAAGGAGGATTTATATGTTTGGAACGTTGAAAAAATCAACCATTAAGAAAAAGTTGATTTTCATTTCTTCTGCTTTATTGATTATTCCGCTTTTAATCACAGGCTATATCAATTTTATGGAATCAAAAGAAAGTTTGAATGAGCTTGGGAAAACCAACTTAAAAAACAGTGTGGAAATGACATTGGAAATGATCGGACAATTATCGGAAAGTGCAGAAAAAGGAGAAATTCCTTTAGAAGAGGCACAGGAAAAAGTAAAGGAAGCGATTTTAGGAAGCAAAAATGAGAATGGAGAAAGGCCGCTGAACGAAAATTTGGATTTAGGTGAACATGGATACATATTTATTGTTGACGAAAAGGGTACCCTCATTGCCCATCCTTCAAGGGAAGGGGAGAACATTTGGGATGAACAGGATCCCAATGGACTTAAATTCATACAAGAAATCATCAAAGTTGGCCAATCAGGCGGAGGATTCGTATTTTACGATTATCCTTTAATCGGAAACGAAAGTAAAATCGAGGAAAAAGTTGCTTATTCAAAAACGGATGGGCAATGGGGTTGGACTGTTTCTGCAAGTACATATATGATGGATTTTAATAAGCCGGCAGATCAAATTTTACATAAAAGCATGATTAATTTGCTTATTGCCGTTGTCATTGGGGCGATTATCATTTGGAGGTTTTCAAACAATCTTGCAAATCCGATGAGAATGGTAACTGAGCGAATGAAATTATTGGCCAATGCGGATTTGAGCCACGAACCCCTGAAAATGAAATCGAAGGATGAAACCGGCCAATTGGCGGCGGCGATGAACGAAATGCAGGAAAAATTGAAAGACATGATTCAACAAATAGCAAAAAACGCAGAGATTATATCAAGCAGCAGCGAAGAATTATCCCAGTCGGCCAATGAAGTGAAGCAGGGAACAAACCAAATTGTTACGACAATGGAAGAACTTGCTCAGGGAGCAGATAAACAGGCGGATAACGCAAGCAATTTATCATCGATTGCAACAAACTTTGCATCCACATCCCAGGAAGCAAATGAGCATGGAGAACGTGTCCATCAAAGGGCAAAAGAAATTTTGACCCTTACAAATGAAGGAAGCCAATTAATGGAAACTTCTGCGAAACAAATGCAAACAATAGATCATATTGTGCGCGACTCCGTTGACAAGGTAAATGAATTGCATACCCAAGTAAAAGAAATATCGAAATTGGTGATTGTCATTAAAGAAATTGCCGATCAGACGAATTTGCTGTCGTTAAATGCCGCCATTGAAGCGGCCAGAGCAGGAGAACACGGAAAAGGATTTGCGGTTGTGGCGGATGAGGTGCGGAAACTTGCTGAACAAGTGGCATTATCGGTAACGGATATTACAAATATCGTAGGCAATATTCAGAAAGAGTTCAGCAAGGTGACGGAAGTTTTGACACATGGTTATAAAGAAGTGGAACAAGGCTCTGTCCAAATCCAAACAACCCATGAAACATTTATGACAATCCAGGATTCCTTGAAAGAAATCGTGGACAGCATCGTGGTTGTAGCTGACAATTTATCGACCATCGCTTCGAACAGCCAGGAGATGAGCGGCTCCATTCAGGAAATTGCCGCCATCTCCGAGGAAGCGGCTGCCGGAATTCAGGAAACGACAGCGGCGACAGAACAGACAAACAGTTCGATGGAGGAAATTTCTTTAAGTTCCGAACAATTGGCGGCCCTTGCCGAGGAACTGAATCGAATGGTCCAGCAATTTAAATTGTGATGGAAAAAGCAGCCTATTCTCCTTGGGCTGCTTTCTTAATTTACAAGAATAAAAAGCCGATGCTGATAATGATTCCGGTAAAAACAAGAACAAATACACAAAATCCCATGATGTCTTTTGCTTTCAAGCCTGCAATGGCGAGAGCCGGCAGAGCCCAGAAAGGCTGGATCATGTTCGTCCAGGCATCGCCCCAGGCAATGGCCATTGCCGTTTTTGCGTAATCGGCGCCCATGACTCTGGCCGCTTCTAACATAATGGGTCCCTGAACCGCCCATTGGCCTCCTCCGGAAGGAACAAAGAAGTTGACTAAACCGGCAGAAAAAAACGTGAACAAATAGAACGTCGTTTCGTTGGAAATGGCGATAAACCATTTGGAGAAGACTTCTGCAAGGCCGGAATCTGTCATCATCCCCATGATTCCCGCATAGAAGGGGAATTGAAATACAATGCCGCTTGCTGTTTTAATGGCGTTTTGGGCAGCTGCCAGAAAGCGTTGAGGCGTCCCATGTAAAATAATTCCGAGAATTAAAAAGATGGTATTTACTATGTTTAAATCGAGGGAAAATCCTTTTGTTGCAAAATGGTAAACAAGATAAGCGACACCAATGATGCCTATAAAAACAGTCAAAATATAGCTTCTTTCAGAGCGGGAAGCGAATGTGTTTTCAGGCGGCGGAAATTTTTGCTCCTCCTCCTGAAGCAAAGCCGGGTCCACTTCCACTGCATCCTCCTCTTTCGGCATCATCCAGCGGTTAAAGAATGGCAGCGTAATGAGAATAGTAACCACAATAAATAAGTTATATGGGGTAAAAATCGTATCGGACGTAGGAATCACGCCCATGATTTCTTCAAAAGGGTGTCCGGCGGTTGCGACAGAAAGCGGAATGGATCCGGCCAATCCGCCGTGCCAAATGATAAATCCCGAATAGGCGCTGGCAATCAATAAACGGTAATCCACCTTTTTCACATGGCGGGCGATTTCTTTGGCGAAAATGGCGCCGATGACCAATCCAAAGCCCCAATTAATCCAGCAGGCCACTAAAGAGACAAACGTCACAATCATGATGGCCAGTCCGGGAGTTTTAATTTTGCTTGCAACGGCAGTCAGGAATTTTTTAAATAACGGGCTGTTTGCCAAAACATGTCCGGCGGTCAATACAATCACCATTTGCATGGTAAATTGCAACAATCCCCAGAATCCATTTCCCCAATAAATCACCATATCAAGAGGGGAGGATGGCGTCAGGCCTATGCCAAGCAGTACAACAACTATTGTTAATATGGCAACGAAAATATAAGGATCTGGTAAATATTTTTCCATAATACTATTTGCTATCTTGGTTAAAAATTTCATATAGATTTAGTCCTCCTGATTCTCCAAATAACATCATTACTTCATAGATACGAAAAATCAGGAGAAATTATGATAGAATGTTTTCTAAAATAGAATTTTTTTGATAGAAATACAGTTTTCATAATAAAAAAGTGATTGATTCAAACAATCAATCACCGGAATCCTCAATATTCAACTTTTTTCGTTTTTCTTCTTTTTTGCGCTTCCGAAGGTTTTTGAAAAAATTCGTCAATAAGAAGCTGCATTCTTCGGCCAACACTCCTTCTGTCACATCACATTCATGATTGAACCGGGAATCATTCAACAATTGATACAAGGAATGGACGCAGCCCGCTTTCGGGTCCCGGGCACCATACACGACACGGGGGATTCTTGATTGCAAAATCGCTCCTGCACACATCGGACATGGTTCAAGGGTAACATATAATGTTGTATCTTCCAGTCTCCAACTCCCCAATGCTTTGCAGGCTTCCTGAATGGCCAGCAGCTCCGCGTGGGTAACCGCATTCTGGGTAGTCTCCCTCAGATTATGGGCGCGGGCGATGATTTGATTTTGATAAACAATCACCGCTCCAATCGGAACTTCTCCGAGGATTTCCGCTTTTTTCGCCTCTTGGATGGCTTCATTCATAAAATATTGGTCTTTCTCGTATAATTCCACATTCCTCTCTCCTTCGGTGTAAGTGTAACATGATTCCCGAGATGAAATCATCTTGTATTGGAGGCCTTTTTCAAAATTAGAAATTTCAATAGATTTTTTGATACTATAACATTGGACGAGTCATTTTTCGATATAATGAAAGAAAAAGAGAAGGTGACTTATTTGCGCGTAGCGGTTTATTGCGGTTCGGCACCGGGAAAATCACCGGTGTATGCCGAAGCGGCGATTGAGTTGGGAAAAGCATTGGCACGGAAACAATATGGAGTTGTTTATGGAGGGTCCACTCAAGGATTGATGGGCAAAGTGGCGGATGCCGCCCTTTCAGAAGGCGGAGAAGTAATCGGAGTGATGCCCAGACATTTAATGGACAAAGAGAAATTGCATACAGGCCTGACTGAATTATATATTGTTGATTCCATGCATGCCCGGAAAAAGAAAATGTCGGACCTCTCCAATGCATTTGTGGCGCTTCCGGGCGGTTGTGGCACGATGGATGAATATTTCGAAGCGTTTACTTGGGCTCAGATCGGTTTGCATAAAAAACCGGTCATTTTATACAACGTCAATGGCTTTTACGATTTGCTTGTTCAGCATTTTGAAAAGATGAAGGAAGAGGGATTTTTAAGAGAGCATCAACATCATCTTTTTAAGGTCGTTGAAACGTTGGAGGAATTGCTTTCCTATTTGGACAAGGTAAAGGAATCTCTGGAGAAAAAGTGAAACACGTTGGACTGCCTGGAAGGTTTATTTTCCAGGCAATTTTTTGTTTCATTTTTTAGTGACCCGTTTTTTCAAAACAAAACCGTTTTGTTTTGAAAAATCCGATCTTATTATGAGATATTTTAATTACGGAAAGTGCAGGGAGTGAGGGAATAGCGATGAGCTGGTTATTGCAGTGGGTGCTGCCAAATGAAGTTAAACAAATAGATGATTTGAATCGCAAGGATATTAAACAATCGATGCAACAACTTCACAATTTCGTCCTGCAACATCATGAGGAAGTAAAAAAAGTCTATGTTTGGGTTTATTTGCACCAGCCTTTTTCTGTGAGGAGATTATTGGAGCTTGAAACACAATGGGAAAATAAGCTGCAGATGAAAATCCACAAGGAAGTGGAATTGATTCCCGTTGTCAGGAAAAAGGGGAATTGGTTCGATGATATCCTCATAGAAGTGAATCAGGTGATTCACAGAATTTGCAACGAGGAGCCTTTTGATGAAATGGTGCTGGTATCATGCGGGGGGCAATCCCTGCTGCAACAGGCGGTGCTCATAGGAGGAATCAAAACCTTTGCGGACCGTTTTTGCTTGATGTTGCAAGATCAAGCAACGGGAGAGGTTTTACGGCAGCAATTTTACGATTCCCCCTATAAAAAATCATGGCTTCAATTATATCAACATTTAATCCATGATTACAATTACGCGGGCGCTTTGAAATTAGTCGAAGGACTTGAAAAAAATAAAAAAACGCAATTTATAAAGCTTCTGTTAGAGGTCCAGCATTTAAGGGAAAATTTCAACTTTGAAGAGGCCTATGAAAAGTTCCGGGAAGCAAAAAAAATTCATCCCGCATCCAACTTGCGAATGTTGGGAACGGAAATCATCCTTCAACATTTAAATGGGGAGATGGGGGAACAGAAGAAAGAATTGGAGCAGATTCTGGAGCTTTATCGCCATATTAAAGCATTGCTTTTAAAAGAAAACTATCCCTCTTTTTTGACCCGGTTTTACCGGGCGAGGGAGGCCGTATTAAAATATATTGTCAAATATGGTTCCGATGAAGAGATTCAGCTTCCAAGGGTTTCGTCAATATACCAATTTATCGACCAAATAGAGGAACTTTATGAGGAAGGAAAAATCAACCGTTTTTTTGGTGTGTATTTTTACATTAAAAGTTCCAATGTGGCCAACGCGCTGAACGTTCGAAATAAGAGCTTTATCGGCCATAACCGTAAACCGATTTCGAAAAATGCCATTCTTTATGAATATTACGGTTCAAGAAATATTAAAATCCCCCAGGCTGCCGAACGGTTTTTAGGGGATACGCGCATCATGCTCCGGGATTTGGGAGGGGCATTGGATGATAATTTGGAAGAGATGAATAAATATTTGATTGAATTGATGATCAGCGCGGCAAGGGAAGGGGATGTAAAAGTTGATTAAAACGGTGTGGATTCTTCCCCAGGAGAAGGATTCAATAAGTATTGAGCAATTGTGGAAAGATGGATTTTTTGAGGAAGGATTAATCGCCCTGCACAGTTCAATGGAGACGGAACCGATCGCAAATGTTGAAAATGTTCGGCTGAAGGGGGAAACCCTTCAACAACTGGTTGATGATTTGGAGGAGTTTCTAGAAAATCTTGCCATGAAGGCAAAAAAAATCCGGATCATCGTTGAGAAAAATGGACATGTTTTGACGCAAGCGGCAATTCATTTTTGCATGACCCATTTCCCGTTAAAAACAGAAATAAGAATGAAGCACGAGCTATGGAGAAACTCCGATATTCATTGGAAGAGCGAGAGCGAAGAATTATATCAATTGGTGCACCACTTAATTTATTTAAATAAATATAAAATTGCTGAATTAATATTAAAAAACCATACGGACAACCAGGACCTTTTCCATTTGATCCGGTTCGGGGAGCATCTGCTCAATGGAGATGCGAAATTCATCGATTCCCATAATGAACTCTTCTATTTCAATTTATTGCAAAAGGTGCTCAAAAAGATTGATCATGACAAAGAAGAATTGGAATTCGTCCATATGATGAAGGGGCTGGTATATAGCAAACAGCGGCCGTTTATCTACTTTTTGCAGAATTATTGCAAGCAAGTATATAAAACGGAAGAACTGATAGATTTTATTGTGCTTTATTACCGGTTAGCCGAAGAATCGTTATTATATGCNATGGGATGGGATGCGGATAATAACAATTATTATTGGGTGCGCCATAATGCAAAAAGAAGTGTGCAGTTTGAAAAACCGGTATCCCGGCACTTTTACAGTTATTTAAAAATTATATTGGAAAAATCAAAGGAAGATCCGAAGAATAAATATTATGAAGAATTGGTAAAGGATTTCACACAAGAATGGCTCATCGGATTAATCGATTTGCGCCATGAGGGCATCAGCGGACATGGATTCAGGCATTTTAGCAAGGAATTGTTTGAGAAAATTGCTTCGGGAAACCCGATTGACAAGATGAACGGACTTCTTGCACGGTATGGACTTTATCCGAAGCATGATTTGTTCGAACTGATTCAGAAGGCAATCCTTGCTTTGGCGAGAAATTCGCTGATGAGGGCAAGCGATTCATAAAAAATAAATCCTTTTCTTCGTTTATGAGAATTTCTTGAAGGAAATTGAAAAATTTATGGAAAACGGAATATTTATCCCTTAATATAGAATTGTTAAAATATTAAGGAAATTCAAAGGGGTTATGTTGATATGTCAAATTTAATCGAGAAATTTTTAGCGATACCAACGACAGCCATTTCCGATGCAACGGGGGGACATACAAATTTAGATGCAAAAATTAAGCCGTTAAGCGATCATTATAAAATTGCAGGCCGGGCTGTAACGGTACGATTGCCTGACGGAGAAAACAAAGCCGTGCTTGAAGCCATCAGCATTGCCCAAAAAGGCGATATCATCGTCATTGATGCAAAAGGAAATACGAACCGGGCAGTAGCCGGGGATTTTGTCGCTTCGCTGGCAAAGGGACTGGGAATTCAAGGATTTGTAGTAAATGGTGTCATCCGTGATATCGCCGCAATGCGTGAACTGGATTTCCCGATCTTTGCTTTGGGAACAACAGTGGCAAGCGGAAATAAACATGGCGGCGGAAAAGTGAATGTTCCGATAGCCATTGGCGGCGTAAGCGTCCAACCGGGAGACTTTATTGTGGGGGATGTGGATGGAGTCGTCGTAATTCCGCAAGGCGAAGAAGAAGAAATTTTGAAAAAGGCCGAAGAAAAATTGGCAAAAGATGAGGCGAGAGAAAAAGAAGCTCTCGCAAATGGAGAAGAGTCAATCCGCAAATATCTTGAAAAAGCTTTGGCCAAATAATATATAAAAAGCTGGATAAAAAGTTTTCCTCTTTCTATCCAGCCCAACTAATTACAGGAATTTATCCTTGGTTATAGAAAATTTTAAAACGTTTACATAGAAAAGGAGCCTTGCCTGAAGGCCCCCTTTTCTTTTCTATTTTTATTTTGCTAAATCAGTCACATATTCATTCATTTGGCTTTCATCAAATCGGTGTTCCCATTTTGACATGACGATCGCTGCCAGGGAGTTTCCGACTACGTTGACCGCAGTACGGGCCATGTCCAGGATACGGTCGATTCCTGCAATGAAAGCCAGTCCTTCCAATGGAATTCCGACAGATCCCAATGTTGCCAACAATACGACGAAGGATACACCAGGCACGCCGGCAATTCCTTTTGAAGTTACCATTAACACAAGCACTAATGTCACTTGTTCAGCAATGGATAAATCGATGCCGTACAATTGTGCAATAAAGATCGCCGCGATGGATTGATATAATGTGGAACCGTCCAGGTTAAATGAATAGCCTGTTGGAATCACAAAGGATGTAATATCCTTTGGACAACCAAAGCGTTCCATTTTTTGCATAATGCGAGGCAATACCGTTTCGGAGCTGGATGTGGAGTAAGCCAAAATCAGCTCGTCCTTTAGAACTTTAATCACTTGGAAAATATTCACGTTGACGATTTTGGCCGTAATGCCCAATACGACGATGACGAAGAAAATCATCGCACCATAAACAACGACGACTAATTTTCCAAGCGGAATCAATGATTCCAATCCAAATTTTGAAACGGTTACAGCCATCAAGCCGAATACCCCGAATGGAGCAAATTTCATCACCAGGTTTGTTACCCAGAACATGGCGTCCGCAACCCCATGCGCAAAAGCAAGGACCGGTTTCCCGCGTTCACCGATTGCTGCAACTCCTAAACCGAATAATACGGAGAAGAAGATTACGGACAACATATCGCCTTGTGCCATGGAATCAATAATGTTTGTCGGCACAATTCCGACGATTGTATCGATAAAGCCTCCTTCATGTTCCACTTTTTCCGTCGTTTCCACATAGGAGGAAATATCCGTTTGTTCCAATTGATTCATGTCGATGCCGTCACCTGGTCTGAATATGTTTGTGACAAGCAAACCAAGGATGATGGCAATCGTCGTGATGATTTCAAAATAGATCAATGTTTTCCCGCCAAGGCGGCCGAGTTGTTTCAAATCCCCTGTTCCAGCAACACCGACAATTAACGTCGAAATGATGATTGGTATAACAATCATCTTAATCAAGTTTAAAAAGATGGTACCAAGCGGTTTTAAATAAGTTTCGACGTTTGGATTTCCATAAAAAATAGCCCCTACAACAATCCCCAATACTAGCGCAATCAAAATTTGCGAAGCTAAACTCAGTTTAAATTTCTTTCTCAAAAAACTCACCCCTTGTTTAAATAAAAAAATAAGCAAGTTTATATTAATTAGCCACTTACAAAATCCGACAAAATCCTATAAAAATTTTTTTAATTAACTTTATTGACAATATCTGCAAACAACACCTGGATGAATTTTTTGATATTTATTTTCACTTTTCTTTCTTCATTGTTCTTAATTTGGCTCATCAGTTTCCGGATTTCCGTAAATTCAAAATAGCGCGGGGCATAATATTCAAATTCTGAGTTTGTATAATCTACTAAACCCAGGTTCGCCAGGTTGATCATCGCTGCCAAGATGGTGCGGCGAATGCGTTGTTCGATTGATTTGCTTTCCTTTATGATTTCATCAGGGGTGTTTTTTGTCAGTTTAGCAACGCGTTCATACAATTCTTTTAATGGGGGCAGGGGAGTGTTTCTTTGCTTGTCCATCATCAATAATTCAATGATCTTTGTTATATCTTCGCTTCCCACTTCCCCAACGATTCCCATATCATTCAAGATGCTTAATACATGGTCGCGGGGAGATTTCTTTGAATGCTGGATGGCCGGTGATTCGATATTGGAGAGGGATTCGCGTATAACTGAAATGGAGGTTTTTAGCCGGTATTGTTCCTCCGTTTTTCTTAGTACCATCTCCACTTCCACTTTATTGATCGGCTTATGGATAAAAAACTCAATGCCTTTTTCATAAGCCTGGGCCACCATTTCTTTATTGATTACTTGGGAAATCATGATGAATTTTCCGTCATAATGATTTTCCCGCAGTCGTTCAATCGTTGATAATCCATCCAGTTTGGGCATTAATAAATCAATGAGCACAAAGTCCGGCTGCAACATTAGAACTTGAGGAATTGCTTCTTCTCCATTCGAAGCTTCGCCAATGACGGTTCCAAGTTGGCTTTCTTCAATAATTTGAGCCAACATCGCACGGCTTGCCCGATCGTCATCCACTATAAAGTACCTCATGGCACGTCTCCTTTTTGCAAATGTTGAATTGGAATATGAATGGTAAATTTGGTTGTTTGATCGCTTTCAACATGGATGGTTCCATTGAGTTTCTCAACGATTGCTTGAACATGAGATAAACCGATGCCTGTCGAAGGCACCCCTTCACGATTGTATTTTGTCGTAAATCCTGCATCGAATATGACAGGAATCAAATTCTCCGGAATTCCCACGCCTGTATCTTCCACTGAAATGATTACATCATCTTCCCCGGTATTAATCGAAATATGAATGACCCCTTTTTCTTCAATCGCCTCCACGGCATTGGCGACTAAATTGTTGATAAGGGCAAGCAAAGGGATATGCTCATTGGTTCGGAAATCTTCATTATAGGAAATCATGAAGTCAATCTGTTTGTTTAACATTTCACTGTATTTTTCATTTGCTTCTTTTACAAATTGGAGCAATTCGGAAATGAAATAGGCATCCAATGGTTCCATGTTTAGAATCTTTGATAATCCGGCATAAATTCTTTGTTCATCTTTCTTAACCTCGTGAATTTCTTGGGCAATATTAAGGGCTTTCATGCTTAACGTAAGGTCGATATTTTTTAATTCATCATACAAGCTATAGCTCTCTGCCGTGATTTTCTCGATTTCATTCATCGATTTTTTTAAATATAAAGCTTCCACATAAAGGGTGGAAATGAAGTTTAACAACTGCTGCACTTGCCTTTTCTGTTCCTTTACCGTGATGGAACTGTAAATCCCAACAACAAAGAAACTTCTTAGTACGGCAACGAGCAGAAGCAATAAAACTTCCTTAATGGTTATGGGTATGTTGGTTATAAAAAAGGAAGTGGTTAATTGTTCAATAGAGTTGCTTGCAAATTCAATAATGGTTACCCAACTTGCCAATAAAAAAGGTTTCGATTTAAACTTCTCGAGTTTGATCATGTGTAAGCCGAGCGCAAACAAGATGTAAAAAAGACCCGCCGGCAGGTGGGAAATCAGTGAACTGGTAAAAGCGCTTTCATAAATGAACACATCCAGCATTGTTCGAAAAAGCGCGATGACCATTCCGGTGGCAAATCCCGCATAAATCAAAGGCAAAGGGCTGATTAATGCTGCCAAAAAAAACATGACGGTACCCAATCCAAACCGGAAAGGGGCCCCTTCAAAAGGGATTACTTTCACTTCGCTGGCAACCGCTGTGATGATCGCAACGATAAAGATCAATAATGCATCATTTCGATCGATGAATTTTTTTTGTTCCATTATAGACCCTCTGCAAAGAATAGTTCTTTCATTATTCTAATCTAAAGCAGGTAGAAAATAAAAAAATTTGATAAAATAAAAAACCACTACTGAAGCAGTAGTGGTTGGAATTTCTTATGTATGGTGGAGGAAGAGGGATTTGAACCCCCGCGCGGGTGTGACCCGCCTGTCGGTTTTCAAGACCGATCCCTTCAGCCAGACTTGGGTATTCCTCCATTTCGACAGCAAAAAATATATCATGGTATTTTCAATATGTCAATAAATTAATATCAACGAAAAATAATTCAAATAAAGGATAAGAAAGGTTGTACTTGTTGCAATTTGAAGAATCGCCAGAACAAAACATTGCAATTTCCCGTTTACATGGGGTATACTTATTTATGCCGTGCTAGGTGGGGAGGTAGCGGTGCCCTGTAACTCGCAATCCGCTCCAGCGAGACTGAAGTCCTTTTTGAGGCTGTATGCATGTAGGGTTTGCCTCTTGCACGTAGCGTTGACGGTTGGGTCCCGCGCAATGGGTAGCCACGAACCATGTCAGGTCCGGAAGGAAGCAGCATTAAGTGGTTTCACCCATGTGCCGTGGGGCAGCCTGACCCGAGCTGGCGACAAGAGTAGCACCTATGTGCTGCAGTCGAGAAAAGGTGCACGGCTTCTATTATGATGATTTGCCGATCCGGCTTTTAAATACAGGAATGAAAAGGTTGCAGAGACCTTAAAGTTGGGTTTCTGCAGCCTTTTTTTATTGCTATTCAAAGGAATCTTGCTCCATACAATCGAACAAACTCTTAATAAAGATTTAATATTTTCTAATTAATTTATAATTTCCGCAACTATATGCTTGAATAAACGTACTAATCTATAAAGAATGAAAAGAAAAGGAGATGTGAACGTGTGTATAGAAACATACTGATTTTCATCTTGATGTTTTTTTTCAGCTTCTTTGTTCAAATTGAAACGGCACGTGCTGCACCGCAATTGGACGTAAAAGCCGAGGTCGGTGTAAACAATACCATTAAACTGTACGAACCGTTGCCTTTAAAATTGACGATTACGAATAACGGGAGCGCCTTTTCCGGCGATTTGGTGATTGATGCATCCGTCACGTTTGCAGCGGGATCTGCACTGGTTTATCCGTTGGACCTCGCGGAAGGTGAAACGAAAACATTAACGATTTATGTAGATGGTTTTTCAGATGATTATTTATATAGTTCCCAGAATGAAAGTCTTTTTACCTTTTATGAAGGCGGCATTGAAAAAGGGAAAGTAGTCGATTTTACAGGAGATAAGAAGCCGCGTTTCCGTCATTTTTTAGCTGACGATTCCATTTTCATTTTCACGTATACAGAAAACAGCGACCGTTTGGCGGCCTTATTGCGTTTGAAGCAGTATCTTCAAAATGAAAATATTGAAATTTTTCATCTGAACCAACTTCCCGGATATGAATTCCCGGAAGACTACAAAGGTTTTGCCATGGCGGATTTATTTATAGTGGATGAATTGAGTATAGCGGATTTACCGAAAAAAACACAGGAAGCTTTATTTGAATGGGTTGAAAAAGGGGGAACCCTTCTCGTTGGAGCGTCAGAGCAAGTAGAACGTTCCATGGGGATATTTAGCAGCCACCTTCCTTTGAATCTGACCAGCGAGAAAACCATCGTCACGCAAGAGGCGTTGAATGTCTTATCAAAAGGCGGCATATTTACGGAAGGCATTGAAGTGTTCCGGGCGACTGAACGCGAAGGCAGCCAAAGAATCCTGGCAGACGGGGATACTTTACTTGCTTCATCCATGGATTTGGGACAAGGGAAAATCATTCAAACAACATTTTCGCTGGGCGACCAACCGCTGTCTACAATGGACGGATATGGAAAATTATTAAACGAAATGCTGCAGCTGCAAACAACTTTTTCGAAATGGAGCAGAGGGAATTATTTAGACTCTTTATCTTATGAGCTTGGAAGTTTCAACGAATTATTTCCGTCTTTTAAAGTCAACACATTCATTGTTCTGATTACGATTATTCTCTATATGTTCCTTGTCGGGCCGGTCTTATATCTTTTATTGAAAAAATTAGATAAGCGGGAGCATGCATGGTGGTTAATTCCTGTTATTTCCATTGTATTGACTTTGGCGATATTTTTGATCGGGGCAAAAGAACGCATTTTGCAGTCGCAAATCAATCAATCCGCTTTTTATAAAGTGAATGGAAATAACTTGTCAGGTTATTATGTGGAATCCATTTTAACGAATCGGAACGGGGATTTTGTGTTTACAATGGATGAACATACTTCCGGCTATGCAACAAGAGACAATGATTTTGGCGTTTCAGGGAGATTGCATGAAAAATCCTATATCAAAAAACACGGAGACGGGTCCAGCATCCATTTGCGAAATTTGAATTATTGGTCTGTACAATCAATCATTGGGGAAACAACGATTCCGGATGCGGGAAATTTTGATATCGATTTGACAGTGACTGAGTCCAGAATTCACGGAACAGTAAAAAACAATTTCCCGTTTGCGGTTAAAGATGCAACGATTTGGTCCGGATCTCAAGAGATCAAAATAGGGGACATTCAGCCCAATGAAACGGTAAAAATTAATAAAAAACTGAACAGTTCCATTCTGTTAAAACCGGTTGCATATGCCACTTATTGGGATGAGCCGAGAAATGTGGAAGAGCTGATTCCAAAAAGAATTGAACAACTAAAATATCAATCTGTATATTTAATCGATGAAAATCATCCGGTGTTAATCGGTTGGGTGGAAGATCCCCTCGTCGGCATCCAATTGGACGGAAATGCGGAAGTAAATCCGATTTCGGTGATTCTTCAAGAATTCCAGCCGAAAATGGAAATTAAAGGGGAGTTCAAAGTCAATGATAGCATGATGGAAATGTGGGTATATCCAGTGGATGACGGATATGCCGAGTTGACCGACGAACTATCGAATGAATATTTGATGAGCCCGGGTGATTATGAATTCCAAATTGTTGTTCCGGAAGAATTATTGAACGAGAAATACCAATTAAAGGAAATCAAAATCCGAAATCGTGAAAAGAACAATTTAACAATGTCCATATGGAATTTTTCGACAAGCACTTATGAAGAAATTCAGGATCGGGAATGGGCCATCAAAGAAAATCTTCAACACTATATTTCCGAAAACCGGGAAATCAAAATGTTATTAAAAGTCGGCGGAGATCAGGATGTGCAAATCCATTTACCTGCGTTAGAAATCAAGGGGGTGGCGAAAGAATGATTGAAATCCAAAATCTTACGAAGAAGTTTGGCGATTTTAAAGCCCTTGACGGTTTGAATATGACAGTAGGGGAAGGAATTGTTTTCGGCTTTGTCGGTGCCAATGGGGCAGGAAAAACGACGGCTTTTTCCATTCTTGCCACCCTTCTTGCGCCAACCTCAGGGGATGCCTTCATAGACGGAAAAAGTGTTGTGAAAGAACCGCAGGAAGTGCGGAGAATCATTGGCTACATGCCTGACTTTTTCGGTGTATATGACCAGCTGAAAACAGATGAATATTTGGATTTTTACGGAGCTTGCTACGGAATTCCGGAAAGAGAACGGAAAGTGTTGATTCCGCAACTGTTGGAACTCGTTAATTTGTCAGATAAACGATATGAGTATGTGGATTTGTTATCCCGGGGGATGAAGCAGCGGCTATGTTTGGCCCGATGCCTGATCCATGATCCGAAAGTGCTGATTCTGGACGAACCGGCTTCCGGTCTGGACCCGCGCGCAAGGGTGGAGATGCGGGAAATCATCAAGCATCTGAAAGCTATGGGAAAAACGATTTTAATTTCATCCCATATTTTGCCTGAGCTTGCGGAAATGTGTGATGAAATCGGCGTCATCGACAAAGGGAAGTTGATCACCCAAGGAAATGTTGAAGCGATTCAGGCCCAATTGCAAGGTGATCGGCATATTACCGTGAAAGTTTTAAATGAGGTTGAAAAAACGGTGAAGTTTTTGGAAGAAGATCCGTTTGTATCATCCATTGAGGTGATGGAAGGACACGGAGAAATAACATTCATTTATAAAGGGTCAAAAGAGGAACAAATGCAATTATTGCGAAAAGCCATTACAGCGGGACTTTCCATTTATGCGTTTATGGAAGAGGAAAAAGATTTGGAAGATGTGTATATGGCCATTACGAAAGGAGCGGATACAAAATGAAGGGGATCATCTTTAATCCTGTATTGTTGAAAGAACTGAAATTGCGTTTCCGCACCTTTAAAAGCTTCTCCGGCTTAATGTTTTATTTATCGGTGTTAATTATTTTTGTATCAGGCTTTTTGCTTGTATTCACCGAATTTTCATTGACGGGATTTTTCAAACCGAGCGAAAGTTTTATGATGTTTTCCGTTATTTCTGTTTTGCAAATGGGCCTTGTCATGTTCATGGCGCCGGCGCTTACTGCCGGGTCCATCAGTACGGAGCGCGAGAAACAAACATTAAATATTTTGCTGACGACAACCCAAACCTCTGCGCAAATCATCGTCGGAAAGCTGTTGTCGTCGGTGGCATTCCTTATTTTAATGCTCATTGCCGGACTTCCGCTTTATAGCATTGTATTTTTATTCGGAGGGGTGTCTCCATGGCAATTCATCACCATGTTCTTCTATTATCTGGTGACGTTGATCGCCATTGGGAGCATAGGAATCATGATTTCCACCCTTACGAAAAGAACGATTGTTTCGATGATTGCGACTTACGGCACAATGGTCTTTTTAGGATTTATTACCTTATTCTTTTATTTCATCGGTTTATCTTTAGAACAGTTGTTCATAGCGCAAAATCCTAATACAGCACCATTTTCGCCGATCACCTATTTTTGGGCGAGCATTAACCCGGGGGTATTAATTGTTACATTGCTCAGCCCTGATATCAAGAGTGCGCTGACGGAATCCGTCGGCATCAGTTTTCCGAATTGGATTATTTATTTAATCTTTTACGTGCTGATTACGGCATTAAGTTTAACCATTGCAATCCGCAAATTGCGGGCAAATATGAAAACGAACCGTTAGGGGTGGGAACGATGGATCGTCAAAAATACTTAATGAAATATATAAATCGGGCAAAACGGAGTTTAAATGCGGAGAAAATGCTGCCTTTATTGCAATACGGCGTTTTTCTTTCATTGGTGTTCACTTTGGCGATCCTGTTCGTTTCCCGATTTTTTGTTTTCGCCTATTATGACGAAATCGCCTTGGCTGTTGCCTGTGCCACGATTGTTGCAACGGCCGTTTATATGTGGTGGAAGCGCGTCCGAACAAAGGAAGCATTGCGGAGATTGGATGATTTTTACCCATTTAACGAACTGGTAACGGCTTTATCTTTCAAAGAAAATGAACATCCATTGGCCGATTCGATTATGGACAAAGCGGTAAAGGAATCGGAAAAGGCTTTTGAACGTTTTAAACGCCGCACGAAACAATATTGGCGTCCAAAGGCTTTATTTGGTATTTTGATTGTTTCGATCATCACGGCCGCTTTATGGATTTTCCCTTCTGAAACGCAGCAGGAAGCGCAAGTGGTTGAAAAGGAACAGGAAGTCATCAGGGATATCAAAAAGGAAGTGGCGAAATTAGAAAGAAAAGCCGAATCCGAAGATGTAAAAAAGGAATTGAAAGAGCTGCTTGGAAGGTTGAAAGAAGCGGAAACCCCCGAACAGGCTCTCCGGGAAGTGGTGAAAAAGCAGAAAGAATTGAAATTGCAGGAACAAAAACTGCAAGAAAAAAGGCTTGCTGAAAACGCGGATGGGTCAGGATTGACGGAAGGGGAACTGCAGAAGCTGAAAGATCTTGCGGAAGTGCAAAGTTCTCTGGCCCAGCATGCATTAAGCACCCAGAAAGCCATAAGCAAACTTGGAGCGCCTCTCAGTTTCGAGTTGCAAAACACCATCGGCAAAATGATGGAGGATGCCCAAACCGGCTCGAAGAACGGGAGTACGTCCAATCATCAAACAGGAAATTCCAATACAAACCAAGGGAATAATAATCAGCAAAATAATGGTCAGCAAGGCCAGGGAAGTACCGGTTCGGGGAATAACCAGGGCCAAGGAAACACCGGATCGAATAATCAAGGTCAGGGAAGCACCGGATCAGGAAATAACCAAGGCCAATGGAATACCGGTTCCGGAACCGGCCAGGGCCAAGGAAGCGGTTCGGGAACAGGCGGGCAAGGCTCGGGAAGCGGGTCTTCTGCTGGCGGCGGTGCAGGAAAGGGATCGGGAGGGCGCACTCTTCTCTCAATTCCTTCTGAACGGTTGGGCGAGAGACGTCCACCTACCGTGGATGGCGGTCCGTTGGGGCAAGGAAATCCGGCAGGCGAACAAAAAGGGCAGGTACCGGTAACAAAGGGAACCGTTCGAAGCTACGAAGAAGTGATAGGAGCTTATGAAGAGAGATATATGCAAAGCGCCAAACGAATGCAACTGCCGAGAGATTTGCAAAATGTAGTGGAATCATATTTTTCATCGTTACAGTCTGAACAATAGGGGGAATTCGTTTGTATAGTGAACAGCAATATGTGGAAATGGCTGAACAATTGCAGCGGGTAAGGGAGGAAATTGGAAAATTCATAGTCGGCCAGGAAGAGGCGATCGAATATACCCTGTTCTCCATTTTGGCGGATGGCCATGCGCTGCTTGAAGGATTGCCGGGGATGGGGAAGACGATGCTGATCCGGACCATTTCAAGGGTTTTGGATTTATCTTTTTCCCGCATCCAATTTACGCCGGATTTGATGCCCGCTGATATTACGGGGACGAATATCATCCAGAGGACAGAAAGCGGAAGACAGCAATTTGAGTTTCAGCCGGGCCCGATTTTCAGTCAAATGGTGTTGGCCGATGAAATTAACCGCGCCACACCGAAAACGCAGAGCGCTTTATTGGAGGCGATGGGTGAAAGAACGGTGACCATTTTGGGTGATTCGAAACCCATGGCGAAACCGTTTTTCGTGTTAGCGACCCAAAACCCGATCGAGATGGAAGGAACGTACCCTTTGCCGGAAGCGCAAATGGACCGTTTTTTATGCAAAATACTTGTTCCCTATCCAAGCAAAGAGGAGTTAATTGAAATTGTCAAACGGACAACGGGAGCGCAAACCGTTCAGTTGGAAAAAGTGATGGATGCAGAGCGCTTAATGGCTGCGCAGCAAATGGTCAAGGAAGTATTGGTGGCTGATGAAATGTTGGAATATGCGGCGGATTTGGTGGTGGCAACCAATCCAAAAGAGGACAATGCTCCTTCTTTTGTGAAGCAATATGTCTTGTACGGAAGCGGACCGAGGGGATTCCAAAGCATCATCAAATTGGCCAAAGCCCGCGCGGTATATAACGGAAGATTCCATGTGGCCCTTGCGGATATTAAAGCTGTGGCAAAACCGGCATTGCGCCACCGGCTGCTTTTGAACTATGAAGGGGAAGCAACGGGAAGAACAACGGATGAATTAATAGAAGAAATTTTAAATCATGTTCCCCAGGGTGCTTTATCATGAATTCATTCATTTTAACGGAAGATTTCATTTCAAAATTGGTGCGCTTGTCGGTGGCCACATCTTCGAAATTGAGGGGTCAGCACAAAGGCTCCCACCGTTCCCACCGCTTCGGCTCTTCCCTGGATTTTTCCGACTATCGGGAATATGCCATGGGTGACGATGTGCGTCAAGTGGACTGGAATGTCTACGCAAGGACGGAAAAATATTTTATTAAGCGGTTTTTGGATGAACAAGAAATGAGAGTGCATATTTTGCTGGATTCTTCCCGTTCGATGGGGGAAGAGAAGAAGTGGCTGTTTGCAAGGCAAATTGCCAGTGCCTTGGGATTCATGGTGTTAAACAGGGACGACCGGCTTTCTTTTTCCGCTTTGGAGGAAGAAATTATCTTTAGAAAAAAAGGGGCGGCCTATCGGAAAGCCTTTTTGCAAATGGTGGCAAACATGCCGGATGCCTCTTTTAAAGGAAGTTTTGCAAGGAACGGAATAAAAGCTTTGCCAAAAGACTGCACCGTTCTGTTTGTAGTGACGGATGGTTTGGAACCTTTGGGGGAATGGGAACATTTTTTCCGCAAGCTGCCCCATTTTTCGGGCGATGTCCGCTGCATTCAAATCGTGACGGAAGAAGAATTGCATCCGCCCTATACAGGAGACATCCGGCTGATTGATGTGGAAAGTGACGAAGAATTGAATGTTTCGATGTCAAATAAAGTGCTGGAAGACTATCAAAAGGGGCGCGAGCAGCACGAAAAGGCTTTCCACGCCATCTGCAGCCGCTTCGGCATTAAAACGATCCAATTGGTGGCTGATGATGGGATTGAACGGGCGGTTTTCCATCATCTTCTAAAGAATCGGTGGATACAGTGAGGTGATTTGCATTGGGGTTTAGTCAATTGACTTTTTTATGGACCATCATCTTTCCAATTATAGTTCTTTTATATTACTTTTTTCGAAAGAAATATAAGGAACAACAAGTTTCATCCACTCTTTTTTGGGAACAAATCATGCAAGAAACCAATGTATCACCTTACTTAAAACATTTGCAAAGGAATGCGCTGTTTTATTTGCAAATGTTGGCGCTGCTTCTTTTTGTGCTCGCATTGATAAACCCTTATACAAAGACGAAGGAAATCAGCGGGGAACAAGTGATATGGATCGTGGATACATCCGCCACCATGCTTGCCGGAAAAGAACAATCCACCTTTGAAAAGCACCGCAAAGAAATGCTTTCCCTTGTCAATGCAATCGGGGAAAGGCCCTTGACCATTATTACTACGGGAAACGAACCGAAAGCAATTCTGCGTCAGGAAACCAATGTAAAAAGAATCGAAAAAGCCATCGATGAGTTGGAAGTCACATATGAGGAAGAACAATTACCAAAAGCCATTGAAATGGCGAATGCTTTTGTAGGTGATTTGCCGACGACCATCTATTTATTCACAGATGCGGTTTCCCGTTCAGATTTGCCGGTCGAAAGCGACCATGTGAAATGGATTGTAAAAGGTGCGGAATCCGGACTAAAAAACGTGGCAATCACCCGTTTTGCGGCAACCAATGCAAACGGAGAGACGGTTGCTTTGCTGCAATTAAAAAATGAAACGGAAACCAATCAAACGGTCCGCCTTTCTTTTTCCGATCAAAATGGGGAAGAATTGTTGGAAAAGACGATTACTTTAAAGTCCAAAGAAGAAGCGGCCTATACATTTGAAGCTTTGCCGGAAAGAGATGCGCTCATTGCAATGATTCAAGTAAACGACGATTATGAAGAGGACAATTCCATGGTAACGATGGTCGGAAGCGATCCTTACCAAATCGCGGTGGGACAAGATATGCATAAACTGGTGCAAATCGGCTTTCAATCGTTAGGGCTTGATGTGAAAATTGTTCCGGATGGGCAATTGAAATCCTTGAAGGATACCATTGTCGTGACAAACCGGACAGAACTTCTTGAACGGAAGGAACCGATTGTGTTAATTGGACGGAATGATGAAACGGAAAGTGAAGTCAGCGGGAAAGTGGAAGTGTCGGAAGATGAATTGTTCTCATTCAGTTCGTTGGAAGATGTGTATGTCAGCGCCGTTTACCCGCCTTTCGAAAATTTCAAAACCATCGCAAAGGTGGACGGCAAGCCGTTGATTCAACGGTCGCCGAAAGGAGATATCATCATTCTGACGGACATCCAATTGACCGATTGGCCGCTTGACCCTTCCTTTCCTTTGTTTTTGTGGAGCGTCCAAAATGAGCTGATGGAAGGGAAAACTTCATTGGGAATTTTCACTCCAAATGAACGACGGGCTGTTGCCCTGGTTCCGGAGGATTGGTCCATTTACACGCCGGATGGGGATTATATTTCTTCCTTCGAACAACCCCATGAGTTCCGGGCGCCGGCAAAGCCCGGGTTTTATGTAGTCCGCTCCGAAGAAGAAGAAAAACCGTTTATTGTCCAATTGCCGCAGAAGGAACGGACGATTCAGGATGGTACCAGCTTTGAGCTGGGAAGAGTGTTGGGCGGACAGGAAGAGGTAAGGAATGAATCCTTGGCGAAATGGATTGTGCTCATCATTTTATTGTTGCTTGTCATTGAGTGGGAGGTGCAGAGAAGACGTGGATTTGCGAATTGATTATCCAATATTCCTGCTATTAGCCATTCCGCTCTTGGGGTATTTTATTTGGACATGGCGAAAACATCGGGCTTCCTTGAAAAAAGAACATAAAACGGTTTTCATTCTTCGGATGATCGCGGCTGCCACGCTCGTATTTGCCCTCGCCTCCCCTTATGTATTATTGCCGGTAAAGGATGAACAGGTATTGTTCCTTATTGACCGTTCGGCTTCAGTGGAAGGCACTGAAGATGAAGCTTTGAAGTTCATTGAAGAAAGTTTGAAAGCGAAGAAGGAACACCATTCGGTGGGGATTTATTCCTTTGCCTCAAATTTTCAAACAGAGGCGATTTTGTCAAGGACGTTGGAACATGCTTCAACCTTAAGCGATATCCGCGGGGTGGATGAGACCGATATCGAACAAGCTTTGCAATTGGCATCGGGCATCGTTGATAAAGACAAAGCAGCGCGCATCGTTCTTCTAACTGACGGACGGCAAACAAAAGGTGAAGCATTGGAAAGCATTGCGAAAATGGCCGGTTCAAAAATTTCCGTAGATGTGGTTCCGATTGGAAGAAATATTGAACATGACGTCTCCATTCGGAGCTTTACGACCCCAAAAGTGGCGTATCAGGGAGAAGAACAGCAATTGGTGACGGAAATTGAATCAACCAAAGATACATTAGGCGAGCTGCTCATATATGAAAACGATCAGCTGATTATGAGGGAAGAAGTTCAGCTGCAGCAAGGAAAAAATGTTTTCACCCATCGTCATAAAGGAAGCCAAGAGGGATTAGTGAAGTATGAAGCAGTGATTCAAACGGATGAAGATGCCGTATTAGAAAATAATAAATTGACGAGCATGACGAATATCCGGAGCACTCCAAGGTTATTGATTGTCACTAATCAAGGAAAGGGTTCTGCCATCGCGAAAATATTGAATCCGTCTGCCATTCAGTTTGAAGAGGTGGCTGCCGAAGAATTGCCCAGCTCTTTATCCAATATCCTGAAGTATGATGCCATCATTTTTGACAATGTCCCTGGTCATCTTGTCGGGGAAGCGAAAATGGGTGTCATCGAGCAGGCAGTAAAAAATTTCGGCGTCGGCTTTATGATGGTCGGGGGAGAAAACAGTTTTGGCCTGGGAGGTTATTTTAAAACGCCCATTGAACGGTTACTGCCCGTTGAAATGGAAGTGCAAGGGAAACAACAAATACCGTCCTTGGGGCTTATTATCGTGCTTGACCGTTCAGGCAGTATGACCGGTATGAAAATGGAATTGGCCAAAGAGGCCGCAGCGCGTTCCGTTGAGCTGCTCCGGGAGGAAGATACGTTTGGATTGATTGCATTTGACGATCAGCCGTGGGAACTTGTTGGAACAGGGCCGATCAAAAATAAAAAATCTGTGGTCGAAACCATCATGTCCATACCGCCAGGCGGGGGAACCGAAATTTATCCGGCCCTTTCCTTGGCCTATAAAAATTTGAGCCCTCTGAAATTGCAGCGGAAACATATCATTTTATTAACCGATGGCCAGTCATATTCGACCGGAAGTTATGAAGCTCTTATTGAAGGCGGAAAAGAAAATTTGATTACGTTGTCGACCGTTGCCATCGGGGATGACGCGGATCGGAATTTATTAGAATATTTAAGCGAACTTGGGAGTGGAAGGTTTTATGATGTAGTAGATGAAACCTCGATTCCATCAATTTTGACCCGAGAAACGGCGATGATGTCCCGGACTTATATTGAAGACAATCCTTTTTATCCGGTTATCCATCATGCAGAAGGCTGGAATCATTTGTTTGAAGAAGGCGTTCCGCAGATGAATGCTTACATTGCAACAACCGCAAAAACGGTCGCCCATGTGATTGCGGAAAGCGAAAAAGAAGATCCGGTGCTTGCAGAATGGCAATATGGACTGGGGCGGACGATAGCCTTTACATCCGATTCCACAGGAGCCTGGACCGGGGATTGGGCGAGGTGGAACCGGTGGGGTGATTTTTGGCATACAGCCGTTTCCAGATTGCTGCCTGCATATAACGAAATCGCTTATGACATCCGGATGGATGGGGATGGAACATTTATCATCACCGATCCCGCTAATCAGGCGGCTTTTCTAGACGTTGCTGTAGTAGATGAAGCCGGGAATGAATTGGATGTCCAACTGGAACCCGTTTCCGCAGGCAAAATACGGGCAATCGTTGACGCCAAGCCAGGTCTGGTGTTCTTCAGAATCTCAAAAGACGATGATGTGTTTCAGGCGGGATTAACGGTCCCGTATAGCGCGGAATATGAACTGCAGCCGCCAAATGAGGATTTGCTGAAAGAAATTGCCGAAAAAACAGGAGGCAAGATTATTAAAGAGCCGCAGGAAGCTTTTCGTGCATTTAAGGAACAAGGGACTGCCCGCCAAAGCATCTCTACTTTTCTGATCCTTGTTGGTTTATTGTTGTTCTTTATTGATATAACGATTCGGCGATTTGGATGGACCTTTATTAAACAAATCGGAAAACCAAGGAAAGTTGTTGCAACGAAAGTTGCAGAGGAAGAAACAAATGTGGAACGAATTTTAAAAGGAATGAGGAAGAGATAATTTTCTTTTCGCATGTATGATGAAAGAAGGGATTAGCGGAGGCGGCGTCATGCTGGTGGCGCCATCTTCCATCGTTTTATAATTGTTTTTTAAACGCTGAGAAGTGGTATAATGTAGCTACGAGAACGTCGTAAGCAAAAAGGAGAGGAAATCGTTGACATATCAAGCATTTTATCGCGTTTACAGGCCGCAAAGCTTTCGCGAAATGTCCGGTCAAACCCACGTAAAAAGAACGCTTCAAAATGCTCTCCTGGCAAATAAAACAACCCACGCATATTTGTTTTCCGGCCCGCGGGGCACAGGAAAAACAAGTACAGCCAAAATTTTTGCTAAAGCATTAAATTGCGAAAAGGCGCCGACGAACGAGCCTTGCAATGAATGTCCCACTTGCCGAAGCATCACGGAAGGTTCACACCCGGATGTGATTGAATTCGACGCCGCCTCCAATTCCCGCGTTGAAGAAATCCGCGACATCATTGAAAAAGTAAGATTTGCTCCAGTAAATGCCCGCTATAAAGTGTATATTATCGACGAAGTGCATATGCTTTCTACGAGCGCTTTCAATGCTTTGCTGAAAACATTGGAAGAACCGCCAGCCCATGCGGTGTTTATTTTGGCAACCACTGAACCGCACAAATTGCCGGCTACCATCATTTCACGCTGCCAGCGCTTTGATTTTAAACGCCTTTCTTCCAATGATATTGTGGAACGGATGAAATTGGTGTTGGAGGATATTCAACTGCCTTACGAAGAACAGGCGCTAAAAGTCATTGCGCAAGCGGCAAACGGCGGGATGCGTGATGCGTTAAGTTTATTGGATCAAATCGTATCCTTCAGCGGGGAGAAGCTGACGCTTGAAAACGCTTTGCTGGTAAGCGGTTCCGTGAGCCAAGATGTGTTTTATGATTTAGTGTCCGCTTTAAAAGAAAAGGATATCGCCCATGTACTTTCTTTATTGGAAGATTTGATAGCGGAAGGGAAGGATCCGCTCCGTTTGTCGGAAGACCTGATTACATTTTTCCGGGATTTGTTATTGCTGCAAACGAGCGGGAATTTGGAGGAACTGTTGGAACTGATTACACCTGAAGAAAAATTTGCGGAGTTATCCCGGGAATTTTCATCCGATACCCTTTACAAATGTATTGATATCCTTTCCAAAACCCAACAAGATATGAGGTTTTCTCATCATACAAAAGTGTATTTGGAAACCGCTTTATTGAAAATGACCCAAATTTCAAATTCGGGTGCAAAAGGCGCGGTGCAAGCGGATTCCGCATTACTTGATAAAGTAGCCCAATTGGAGAAATTGGTCCTTCAATTAAAAACGCAAATTGAAAGCGGTGCGGCGGTTTCCCAGGCAAATATGCCGGCCAAAGAAGAGATCCGCCCAAGAACAAAAATTGTCAATGGATATAAAGCGCCCGAGGGAAGAATCAAAGAAGTGTTAAAGCACGCTACGAAACAAGATATCATCCAGGTGAAAAACGCCTGGTTCCCTGCCTTAAACCAGCTTCAAAAATCGCAATCGGCGCTTTTTGCGGAAGCCGAACCAGTTGCAGCATCTTCTAGTGCATTTGTGATAAAATTCAAGTATGATATACATTGTCAAATGGTTGCTGAAAACAGAGATCTCACTACTGCCTTTTCCCAAGCGCTTTTTCAACAAACTGGAAATATGTATGAAATTTTGTGCATTCCGGAACGGCAATGGACCGTTTTACGTGAAAATTTTATCCGCGAGAGCGGATTAAATCTTAAAAAAGCTAATAATGCGGAGAACAAGGTTCAGGAAAATGTTTCCGAAGCGCCATATATTGACGACATGAAAGATATGGAGTCGGAAGACCCGATTGTGAAAGAAGCGGAAAAAATGTTTGGAAAAGATTTTGTGGAAGTAGTGGAAGATTGATGATTTTCAGCATAACTTAAAGAATGCCAATAAAGGAGGACGTTTTAGAATGCGTGGAATGGGTAATATGCAGAGCATGCTGAAAAAAATGCAAAAAATGCAAAAAGAAATGCTTCAAGCTCAAGAAGAATTAAATGCAAAAGAATTTGAAGGAACTGCTGGAGGCGGAATGGTAAAAGCGACAGTCAACGGGGAACGCAAAGTTTTGGATATCAGCATCGATCCTTCCGTAGTGGATCCGGAAGACGTGGAAATGCTTCAAGATTTAATTATCGTTGCAATTAATGAAGCATTGAAGAAAGTGGAAGAAGAAACTGCTGCAACAATGGGCAAATTCACTCAAGGATTAAACCTTCCGTTCTAGGAGGTCAATTTAAATGTATTATCCTGAACCGATATCAAAGCTCATTGATAGCTTTATGAAATTGCCAGGCATCGGTCCGAAAACTGCGGCTCGACTGGCATTTTTCGTTTTAACCATGAAGGAAGATG
>JGI1652J44930_10000126_pt1 | contig 29356 bp, 33 predicted proteins | sample NewIslsDNAsample_FD_44930 | JGI IMG/M metagenome (IMG submission 44930)
TCAGCTAATAAAGTCAATCCTGAGGCAGCAGCCATCTCGATAATTGCTGTATCATCCACCAATCCATAGGAAGCCGTAATTGGCCGTCCCAATGGATCCGTCACTTCACACGTAATTCGCTTCCCCTTAAGAAAACCAAGTAACGAAGCAAGTGTTCCTTCTCCACCATCTGCTATCGGAATTCCTATCACCTCAACTTGGCCAATCCGCGCAGCGGCCTCTTTCACCGCCTCAATCACTTCATGTGTTGATAAACTTCCTTTATACGAATCGGAGGCAACTAAAACCTTAAACATCTCAAAGTTCCTCCTTTATTTCTTTTCACATTGCTACATCTAAAGTATCGCGCAATAATGCTTCAATCCGCAAACTTTTTACTCTTGAAACCGTAACTTGATTCTCAAAAAAACAGCGAACCATTGCTATGCAATGATTCGCAAATCAAGGTAGCTTGTTTAGCCAATCATGATACCTGCTTTTTTGTTGCTATGAAACGAAAACCGATGCCAAGCAACACCAATGCCAACCCTCTTGCCAACAATGCGCCAAATGGTGTTGCGGTATCGGGCAAGGTTCCACCATTTTCGGTTTGGACTTCAGAATCGCTGCGATTACGCTTTGGTTGACTTTTGTTCTCTGCACTGATGGTATCTTTCTTTCTTAAATCGTTCTCCACATTCTTTCCGTCATGATTTTCTTGGTGAGGTTGTGAAGGCTTTTTCTTCTCTGCATCTGCGGTAATTTCTTTCTTTTCATTATCATGCTTTGATGATGAAACCATGCCCTCTTGTTTCTCCGGAGTTACCTGCTCCTTTTTCTGGATCGATTGCACGGATGTTTCTTGCTGATCTAGATCAGATGAGGTTTGATCTGGCTCTTGCTCTTCACCGTTCATGAGTTCGTGAATCGGAATCAACACTTTGTTGGGCAAGTCGTCATCATTCGGATTTCCCCAAGCAGGAGAAAAACTGATCCCAAACAACAAGAATGAACTTACAATAAAACCGATCCCTTTCATCCAATTCCGCAAATCGCCCCTTACCACAAACGGTTCTGCCGGTGAAAACCAACCTCTTCTTTCCGTTTGTTTGGCCTCAAACCAAGCAAGATGTTTTTTGGGAATCTCTTTCATACTATCACCTTTTTCATCTAAAATTGGGATCATTTACCTTTCATATCCTGTATTATCATAACGATTCGAGGCCATAAAATCAATACTGTTCAATCTATTATATTAATTCTGTCTTCTGATGTTCCTCTATTTCATTTACTTAACATCGATAAAATAAGATAATAATAAGAAATAGCAGCACCTAGGAGGCGAATAATGGAAACCAAATGGATTCGCATACTCATTCATGCCAGCACCTGGTTTGCTCCTATTCTTGTGCCACTGCTAATCTTTTTTATCGTGCCCGAAAGTCAGCTAAAACGATTATCCATTCAAGCGATTCTTTTTCATATCATCGTAACAGCAGGGATTAGCTTTTCTGTTTTCTTGATCTCCACCATCATTTTCGCAATTATTGGCATTCCGCTTTTTATTTTAATAGGAGCCATTGCTTTGATTGTGCCAATCATCGGGATCATCAAAGCTGCGAGAGATGAGTATTTTGAGTATCCCCTCATCAGTAGTCTGACGAAATAATGCGCCACCAAATGGCGCATTATTTAATCAATTTTTTGATTGTCAACAACAATTCATCAATTACTTCCGATTCGCCTTGTTCAAGTCGTTCCATCACACAACTCTTCATATGGTACTCCAACAAAAGTCTCCCCACACTATTTAATGCCGATTGTACTGCCGCGATCTGATTTAAAACATCGTCGCAATACGTATCTTTTTCAATTAATCCCTTAATTCCGCGTATTTGTCCTTCAACGCGGTTAAGCCTTGTAATCAGATTGCGTTTCTCCTTTTCTGAATGATGACTTTTCCGATGGTAGTTTGGTGAAGGATGAAGATTTGATCCCATTTCCGAAGTAGCAGCCCCTTTCAATTCTTAGCTATAATATATCATACCGGATTGGTCAAAATCTTCACTTACTTTATCCAAGCTTGCAATCCCTTGCATGCAAGAGCCTTTTCCGTATAATATCTATAAAAAAGACCACAAAAATGGAAATAGACATGCGATGATAAGGAAGAGTACATATTGTGGAACTCACAGAGAGCTTGGAGGGTGGAAACAAGCAGGATAAGCAATATGGAATGGGCCTTTGAGCATCAAACCGAACCCGTTTGGCAGTAGGCTTTGACGTATCTCGGCGTTATCGAGAAACCTGATTGCGCTAAGCAAGAGGGTAAGAGTGATCTCATTTTGAGATAATTAGGGTGGTACCGCGGTTCAGTCGTCCCTAAGCGATGACTGGACCGTTTTATATTTCAAGGAGGAAGGTGAGAACAATGGCAATTGTCTTTTCTGGTATTCAACCGAGTGGAACCATCACTCTGGGCAACTATGTCGGTGCAATCCGGCAATTTGTATCTTATCAGGAACAACATCAATGTTATTTTTGCATTGTCAATCAACATGCCATCACCCTCCCGCAAAAAAGCGAAGAACTTCGACATAACATTCGGAGTCTGGCTGCCATCTATCTGGCTGCTGGCCTTGATCCGAACAAGTCAATTCTTTTTGTTCAATCCGAAGTACCAGCACACGTCCAACTTGGTTGGATCTTACAATCGCTTTCTTATGTCGGTGAACTTGAACGAATGACACAATATAAAGAAAAAGCAAAATCGCAGGGGACCTCGATTCCAACCGGAATCTTAACATATCCACCGTTGATGGCTGCAGATATCCTGCTATATCACACGGAGATCGTACCCGTGGGCATTGATCAAAAACAACATATTGAGCTTACGCGCGATCTTGCTGAACGATTCAATAAACGCTTTGGACCCATTTTTACAATACCCGAAATCCAAATCCCAAAAGTCGGCGCCAAAATTTTATCACTGCAAGATCCAACGAAGAAAATGAGCAAATCAGATCCCAACAAACAAGCAACCATCACCCTCTTGGATACCCCAAACGAAATTGAGAAGAAAATCAAACGAGCCGTAACTGATTCAGAGTCTCGTATTTACTACGATCCAGAAAGAAAACCTGGCATTTCCAACCTCTTAACCATCTACTCTGCGCTGACCAATAAACCCATTCGGGACATCGAGAAAGAATACGAAGGAAAAGGTTATGGGCATCTTAAAATGGACCTAGCAGACATCGTCAAAGAAGCATTATCATCCTTACAAGCAAAATACTATGATCTAATCGAAAGCTCCAAACTGGATGACATCTTAGATCAAGGAGCAGAGAAAGCAAATCAAGTCGCCAAGCAAACCTTGGCTGATGTCGAATATGCAATGGGACTAGCGCGCAAAAAACGATGAGCATTTTCATATATTTCAGGAGTCCAACCTAACATGATATAGTAAATATTATGGACTCCTTTTTTCCTTAACCTGAACGAAAGGGGAGATATGATGTCAAAGCCTTATCAGATCCTGTTATACTACAAATTTGTACCTATTGAGAATCCAGAACAATTTGCTGCTGAACATCTTGAACTTTGCAAGCAACTTCAATTAAAAGGGCGCGTCCTCATTGCCCCCGAAGGGATCAATGGGACGGTTTCGGGCCTGGAAGAACATACAAATGAATACATGAGAATAATGCATGCTCATCCCCTTTTCCATGATATGAAATTTAAAATCGATCGCTATCACAAACATGCATTCAAAAAAATGCATGTTCGACCCAAAAAAGAATTGGTCACCTTCCGTGTCAATAAAGACCTAGATCCCAGCAAAAAAACGGGGAAATACTTATCGCCAAAAGAGTTTTACGAATTACTGCAACAAGATGATGTCATTGTTTTAGATGGACGGAACAATTATGAATATGATCTCGGTCATTTTCGTGGCGCAATCCGCCCCGATGTTAACTACTTCCGTGAATTTCCAGAATGGATCCGAAAGAATTTGAGTGAATATAAAGATCGCAAAATTATTACCTATTGTACAGGTGGCATCCGTTGTGAAAAACTGACCGCCTTTATGCTTGAAGAAGGCTTTCAAGATGTTGCGCAACTAGAAGGGGGGATTGTCACCTATGGAAAAGATCCGGAAGTAAAAGGCAAGCTGTTTGATGGCAAATGCTATGTTTTTGATGAGCGCATTTCCGTTCCAATCAACCAACATGAACATGTTGTCGTTGGCAGATGTTATCATTGTCAGCAACCTACTGAACGCTACATTAACTGCAACTATGATCCTTGTCACAGACAGCATCTCTGTTGCGATCAATGTCTGGATCTGTACCAAGGATATTGTTCAGAGTCATGTAGGGAGCAGGATCAAGCGAAAACAATGAAAACTGGAGCGAAATAATCCATGTTTTATTCACGCCGACTGCCTGAATCCATTAACCGGATTGTCGCACAGTTTCCTGAAGAAGTGCAGGAATTTTTCTTAGAGATGATTAGTGCAGAACGATCGCCGCAAACCATTGCCAACTATGCTTATGATTTCTCCCTTTTTTTTGATTTTTTATCCTCCAAGAACCTCTCACTGGCTGATGTTGACGCAATGATCATCAAACGATTTTTTCGGTATATCGAAAATGGATATAAACGCAAAGTTATGGTCAAAATCAAAAAAACAAATCCCACAACTGGCGAAATAACTGAGCAATGGATTGAGCGAACGCATTATCGAGAGAACACACAGAGCGGGAAAAAACGGAAAAAAGCATCGCTCCGCTCACTTTTTCAGTTCTTAGTGAAAAACAATTTTTTACCCACCAATCCCATGGTCGAATATGAGGATGCCACACTCAAAACGCGATCGCAACAAAAAGTACCCGTCTTTTTAACCAAAGATGAGGCGCAGCGCTTAATCCAAGCCATCACCACTTACCATCAAAAAAAGAAACGCAGGACATGGTTGTATGCGCGGGATCGTGCCATCCTTTTGTTGTTTTTAAACACTGGCATGCGCGTTTCTGAATTAATCGGCCTAAATTGCAACAGTCTTCAACGTGATCAAGATGCATTTCGCATCATTATCCTAGGCAAAGGTGGTAAAGAGCGCATGCTAAAATTAAATCAGCTTGCCCAATCGGCTCTCGAAGACTATTTAGCCGTTCGGCCCAATGTGGATGATCCCGCTCTCTTTCTCAGCAAAAATCGCCAACGCATCAGCCGGAAAGCGATCACTGAAATTGTAAAAAAGTATGTCGCAGAAGCAAACCTTCCGCCAAAAGCTGCTTCCATTTCACCACATAAATTACGACATACGCTTGCCACCTTGTTGCTAGCAAATGGTGAAAATTTGCGTGTGGTCCAAGAGATTCTTGGACACTCCAACATTCAAACCACTCAAATTTACACACATGTAATTAATACTGAAAAAGATGACGCATTGGACCGGTTAAACCAAATCTATTAGAACAAAAAGTCCAGAGCGACCAGTCGCTCTGGACTTTTTTTCATCTATATATAAATCGTATTTTTATTCGATATAATCAAATTCACTTCACTATCCCGCCTTTGGATATTCACTTCCTCCCCAATAATGCTATTTGCAATCAGCGATTCAATATCTATAATGTTACTATTCTCCATTATGATACTATTCCTTATTTTTGTATTAATAATGGTTGTATTTTTCCCTATCGTCGTATAGGGGCCAATTCTCGCGTTCCGAATAATCGAACCCTCTCCAATTAACACGGGACCTTCAATTTCGCAATTTTCAAGCACAATATCATCCGATGCGAGTAAAATCTCTTCTCCCTTTTGCCGAATCATCTCATCCATAATATATCGATTTGCTTCTAATAATCGTAAAGGATTTCCAGCATCGATCCACCAACTATCTAATGAATATGCTTTCACAACTCCTCCTTTCTCAAAAATCTTTTCGAAGACAGATGTTAGTTCATATTCTCCACGGGGAGAAAGGGGAATATCCTCGAATAAAGGAATAACCGACGAGTGAAAAAGAAAAATTCCTGTTAACGCTAAATTGGATCGAGGAATCTTGGGTTTTTCAACAATATGAACAACTTGCCCATTCCTTTGCTCCACAACCCCATAATCCTGCGGGTTATTGACTTCCTTGGTAACAACAACCGCATCGGGACAATCAGCTTGATCCGCTAATGAAACAAGTTTATTAAGTTGATTCCCAATAATGTTATCTCCTAAATACACAAGCACCGGATGATCGGCAATAAATGACAAAGCGGTCTGCACAGCATGACCCGTTCCTAAAGCTTGTTTTTGATAGATATAAGTTAGCTTCACTCCCCACTTGGAACCATCACCTAATAATTCCTGAATCGCATCAGCGCCTTCACGAACTACTAAACCGATTTCTTTAATTCCTGCATCGATTAACGTTTCAACTGCTCGTTGAACCATTGGTTTATTTCCAATTGGAATCAGCGTTTTTGTAATGCTATATGTGAGGGGTGCTAATCTTGAACCTTTCCCTGCACATAGAATCAGACCTTTCACTGGCTTTGTCATCACTTCTTCACGTTCCCTTCAGGTTTAATCCTTTTGTAACAATAGCTATTATACACTTCATCAGCATACTTGCCTAGCAGTAGTAAGAACGACATGTTATAGGCATGAAAACAATCCTTCAATCGACAAAATAACGAACTCCTGTTTGCAAACTGTTAGTGCTTCCTGTATACTTGAGGAGAGATAACCAATTGGTCGAACAGGAGGAAAAAAGGTGAATAAGCTATCTCCTCGTCAAAAAGCAATATTGGAATACATTGAGAAAAGCGTCCAGGAAAAAGGATATCCGCCTTCTGTACGCGAAATTGGAGAAGCCGTTGGCCTAGCCTCAAGCTCCACTGTGCATGGACATTTATCAAGGCTTGAAAAAAAAGGATACATACGTCGAGACCCAACAAAACCGAGGGCCATCGAATTACTCAAACAAAAAGATGGCACAAAAATAAAAGCAGATACCGTTATGGTCCCGCTAGTAGGAAAAGTAACTGCAGGTGAACCTATTACGGCAATTGAAAATATTGAAGACTATTATCCTCTTCCGCAGAAATTTGTTGGTGACGACCAATCCGTTTTTCTATTAACTGTACAAGGCGATAGTATGATCAATGCTGGCATCTTAGATGGCGACTATGTCATCGTACGGAAACAACAGACTGCGGATAACGGCGATATTGTTGTCGCGATGACGCCGGATGGTGAAGCAACAGTAAAGCGTTTTTATAAAGAAAAAGACCATATTCGGCTCCAACCTGAGAATGATCAGCTGGAACCCATCCGCTTACCACAAGTTACTATTCTCGGAAAAGTTATCAGTCTCATTCGGAAAATTGACTAATTTAAGTAGATCGCTATGTTTCAGTTACATTAGTTGAGTCATTTTACTTTACTCAATTAGTGAAAAAATTGGGTAGTGAACCATTCAACTACCCGCATCATGTTTCTTATCGCTCGAAAAGAGTATGTAATAACGCCATCCGCACATACATGCCATTTCTTGATTGCTGAAAATAGACTGCCCTTTGATCTTCGTCCACTTCCATTGCAATCTCTTGATTTCGCGGCAAAGGATGCATCAAGATCGTATTTTCTCCAAATCGATTCATTACCTGTTGGTCAATAATGATTTCAGCAATTTCTTTACCGTTCGTTCCCATTCTCTCTAGCTGCGTTCGGGTATGATAAATTACATCAACCGTACTCGGAACATCATCAAATGATATACACGAGGAATATGAAACACCGCGCTGCTTTAAATACTCTACATACTCCTGAGGTAATGCAAGCTCCGGTCGACTCAACCCATAAATTCGTACATTGGAGTAATGAGCTAACTTCTTAACTAATGAATGGACTGTTCGACCATATCGCAAATCTCCCGACACGACATATGTGAGACCATCGATTTTTCCCTTGATGGAGTAGATTGTATACAGATCAAGCAGAGCTTGGGTTGGATGTTCCTTTGCCCCGCTGCCAGCGTTAATTACTGGCACTTGTGCCACCTCTGCTGCAATCTCTGCGGCTTGATCTTCATAATGCCTCAACACAATGGCATCACTGTATCCTTCCACCACGCGAATGGTATCTTCCAACCTTTCTCCTTTTACTGCTGATGATAACTCTCGTGCATTTTCTGTACTAATTACCTTTCCACCCAGACGCTGAATCGCTGCTTCAAATGATAGCCTTGTTCGTGTACTTGGCTCATAAAAAAGTGTAGCAATCACTTTTCCTGCTAAAGATGACGCATATTGTTCGGGTGATTGACGAATCTGATCAGTTAAGCGAAACAATCGTTCTAGTTGTTGAATGTTGAAATCATCAATACTTATCACATGTTTCACAAGTATCACCTATCTATTTTAAATCTTTGGTTTGGGATGCTCTTTGATATATTCTCGTAACAATTTCTCATTTCGGCGAAAATGACTATAATTCTCCACTACATACAGAATTAGGCCATTTATCCACTCAACTAACTCTTTCTTCTGCTCTTCCAGCTTCTGCTTTTCACGCTGTATCTTTTGAAGTCTTTCCTGCATCTCCTGATCCATCACCGGTTGAGACTGTTGTTGCGCGGGTGTCGGAGTTGGCGCAGCTGCCTGAAAATTTGGCTGAGACGATGCGGTTGCTTTTTCTTTTTCAAGCTGTTGTACTTTTAATTTTAACTGATCATTTTCTTCCATAATCGGCAAAACTTCACTGTCATTGTCTTCAAAATAAAAGTACTTTTGTACTGTTTGCGTCGCCTCATTATACAACTGCTCTAACTCTTCCTCTTTTCCCCCATTTTGAATAAAGATCGCATTCAGAATATTATTATTAAACTTGCTGACATAACTCAAGCTAGCCATTAAGTTCGTCAGTTTATCAAAATTCTCTTCAAATAATTTTTCGGTGTTAGCGATATATTGTGAGACTGCTTCCGCAATCACTGTTTCTGATGCGTATGTTGCAATATAATGCGCAATCGCATCCTGAATAATCTTCGCAACCGGTTCCTTTGAAACACCTTGAATCTGTTGAACGAGCTTAGTAGGTAACCGAACCTTCAGACTCACAAATTGTTTCGACAATCTCTTCACATCCCCATCTTAAATAATTCCTTTAGGTTTTGGATTATTGGAAATGTAGGATTGTACCAAACTCTGTGCATCTCCTTGATTTTGCGATAAGTAATTAAGTAATCCATTGGTCCAAGCGGCAATGCTTCTGGACTTCTGTTCACTCTCATTCATTCTCTCCGTTAATCGCCGAATCGCCTCGGCATATTCCTGTTCCTTGCTCTGTTGTTTTTCAAGAACCTGTTGTTGCTGACGGTCTATTGATTCCTCTTTGCTCTGGAAATCACGAATTTTTCTTTTTAACTCTTCAATCTCTGTTATAATTTGAGCTGTATTCTCTAATTTCTCTTCTCTTAAGCGTTCAACGACCGATTCACTCGTTCGTTGGTACAACTCATCGATCAATTCTTTTCCGAAATCTTTTTCAAACATATACTCCAACAAATGCCTTGTCTTTGTTGTATCATAACTTGAAGAGATCAACAGCGTTTTAATTAAGTCAAGCAATACACCTAAGTGCTCCTCCATAACCTGTAGCCCTTCTGCTACAGCTTCCTCCAAAATTTGATTGGTTGAACGTGACTCAAAGTAATCAAGCAAAGCTGTGAAAATCAACTTCTCAACCTCATTTGCACTGCCATGTTCTCTTTGTGCAATCTCCTGTAAAATTTTTAGATGCCTAGGTCGGATCTGAATCGTAACTTCCTGGTAACCGCTCATACACACGTTCCCCCGCGTAATCAATTTAATATTTTATTATTTTATCATATTCTTAAAAAGGACCACGATCTATCTATGCTTTTTCGTTTATTTTTCTATTTTTCAATCTCCTTTTATGTTTATCGTTAGGTTTTTATTTACATTTGAAAACATTCTTCCAAACTTGTCAATCAGTAATAATGAAAAACAGCTTTTTTGTTATTGATCATGGTCATACCACGGATTCACATGAACAAGCACTTCTTTGATTTCCTTATAATCATCCATCAATTGATGCTTAATTTCCCTTGCAATATCATGGCCTTCCTGCACGGTTAATTCAGCTGGAACACTGACTCGTACATCAATCAACACATAATGACCATGATCACGTGCGCGAATGCGGTCAATTCGTTTCACATGCGGGACTTTAAGAACACTCTCTCGATAAGCTGCCAACGCGGACTGTGAAACATTTCGTTCGATAAGAATGTGAAATGAATCCATACCCATCTTATATGCAATCCAACAAATAATCAACGAAACAATGATTCCAGCGATGGGATCACCCAAGAATCCACCTGGAATCTCAAACAGTTCACAAAGCCAAGAAAAACCAATACCTGCTACGACTGCCAGCGAAGCCATCATATCTGCAAAATGATCATAAGCTGTTGCAACTAATCCTTTACTGTTCAATGCTTTTCCAATTCGCACGGTATAATGGTAAAGGAATAGCTTCCAAACAAATGAAACCAACGCCACAATTAAAGTAACGCCATGAAATGAAGCGGTTGGTTGAAGCATCGCCTCCACTGATTCTTTAATCATCACAATCGCAGCAATGCCCAAAAAGATTGAAATAAGAAACGAAGCAATCACTTCAATTTTCCCATGGCCGTAAGGATGTTCTTGATCAGCAGGTTGTACAGAAGCTTTCATGGATCCTAATGAAACAACCGAGGCTAAAATATCAGCTCCGTTGTTAATACCATCTGCAACTAATGACGGACTTCGAAATAACGAGCCAATCACAATCTTAATTCCTGACAATAACACATTACTTATCAACCCAACCCAGGCAGCGAACATTCGTGCATCCAAAAAGAATCGCTCCAACTTGTAGGATTTGTTTTCTACTCTTTCCATGTCGCAAAAACTTATTACCATTTTGTCCTTAATCAAATTAGCAAAATCAACCTGGGCCAAAATAAAAAACTGCTGATGCAATATCAGCAGCCGATAAATCCTTTCTACATCCTGTTACTCAACTTGAGGCAATGAACCTTTGCCTCAAGTTGCGACAAAAAGCAAAAATAGATTTGGCAGTGAATCGAAATCCACATCTAAGATATCGCTTTACTCCAATCATGTGTTGCGCTTCCTTCTAAGTATCGCTCACAATCAAGTGCTGCCATACAGCCGGTTCCAGCAGCTGTAATTGCTTGACGATAAACGCGATCCTGCACATCACCACATGCGAATACCCCCTCAACACTGGTAAGCGTTGTTCCAGGTTTCACTTGTATGTACCCAAGTTCATCCATCTCAAGTTGACCTTTTAGAAAATCGGTGTTGGGTTTATGTCCAATCGCTACAAAAATGCCATCGGCTTCTAGAAATTCTTCCTCACCTGTCTCATTATTTTTTACCTTTAATCCCTTCACACCTTGCTCATCGGCAACCACTTCGACTGGTGTGCGGTTCATACTCCAAGTGATTTTCTCATTTTGCTTCGCTCGATTTTGCATAATCTTTGAAGCTCGTAATTGGTCACGACGATGAACCACTCGCACTTCACTAGCAAACTTAGTTAAGAATGTGGCTTCTTCCATCGCTGAGTCTCCACCGCCAACTACAATTAATCGCTTCCCGCGAAAGAAAAAACCATCACAGGTTGCACAGGTACTTACTCCTCTACCAATGTTCTCTTTTTCTCCAGGGATATTTAACAGTTTTGCAGAAGCACCTGTTGATAAAATCAAAGCTTCTGTCTCAATCACATCTTGATCACTCAGATATAATTGAAAGGGCCGCTTGGTTAAATCAACTTTTTTTACTAAGCCCGACTGAAATCTTGCACCAAACCGTTTCGCCTGTTTTCGCATCTGTTCCATTAATTCAGGTCCCATGATCCCATCTGGAAAACCAGGAAAATTTTCAACTTCAGTTGTTGTCGTAAGTTGTCCGCCCGGTTCAGGTCCATCAATGACCAATGGTTTAAAATCGGCACGTGCTAAATAGATTGCAGCAGTAAGTCCTGCAGGACCCGTTCCTAACACAACCACTTTATTCATTTATGATATCCCTCCTGATGATACCTATTATCAAATAATAGAAAATATAAACTGAAATACATTCTCAGTATAACACAATTGAAAAGCTAAAATCCATGTACCTGTTGTTTGTAACATCATCTTGACATTTTTACATGATGGTCCAAAAAACACCATCTTGATTTGGCAATAAATTGAATTTATACTAATTAATAAAAAAGGAGCGTATTGATCTTGAGTCTTTTCCGCAAAAATAACCTGGACCAACTATTGTTGGAAACAGGAAAGAGCAATCCATTACGACGTGAACTATCGTTTTGGGATTTACTATTCCTCGGTCTGGGAGGAATCATTGGCACCGGTATCTTTGTGCTGACGGGAACAGGAGCACTTTTGGCTGGCCCAGCCCTCACACTTTCGTTTATTCTTGCCGGAATCGCATGCGCTTTTGCAGCTCTTTGCTACGCTGAATTTTCTTCTCTTGTTCCGATCTCAGGTTCCGCCTATACATATAGCTATGTTACTGTGGGGGAATTTCCAGCTTGGTTGATTGGATGGGACCTTGCTTTGGAATACCTTTTTGCAGCGAGTACAGTTTCGGTTGGCTGGTCAGGCTATTTCCAAAATCTATTAGAAGGATTTGGTGTGTCGCTGCCCGTCTTTTTAACTGCGGCCCCAGGTGTTAAAGAGGGAAGCATGTTCAACCTTCCGGCTTTTCTCATTGCTCTTATCATTACCTTACTGCTCTCGCTGGGAATCAGGACATCCAAGAACTTTAACAACATCATGGTTATCGTTAAAGTTTTGGTTATCCTTTTATTTATTGCTGTTGGTATCTTTTATATTAAACCAAGTTATTGGACACCTTATGCCCCGTTTGGTTTCAGTGGTATCTTAGCAGCAAGCGCAATTGTTTTTTTTGCTTTTCTTGGCTTTGATGCTGTCTCCTCTGCAGCTGAAGAGACAAAAAATCCACAAAGAGATCTGCCTCGAGGAATTTTAGCCTCTTTGGCTATTTGTACATTGCTTTACGTCATCGTGAGCGCGATTGTTACTGGCACAACCAATTATCAACTCCTCAAAGGAATTGACCATCCGATTTCAAAAGTACTCGAAGGAATGGGTCAAAACTGGATAGCTGGTTTTATCGATTTAGGTGCAATCCTCGGCATGACCACCGTTTTGTTGGTACTGCTATACGCCCAGGTTCGCATTGCTTACGCCATGTCGCGCGATGGATTACTGCCAAAATTCTTTAGTAAAACACATACCAAATATCGCACTCCTTTTTATGCAACATGGTTCTTTGGGCTTATCGCAGCGCTCATCGCAGGTTTTGTCCCGCTTGACCAATTGGCACAATTAGTCAATATTGGAACGTTATTTGCTTTTACGATGGTAGCTGCTAGTGTTCTCATCCTGCGTTACCAAGAGCCAAACCGGAAGCGTACATTTCGTTGCCCAGGTGTACCATATATTCCAATCATATCAATTTTATGTTCGCTGACACTGATGACCCAACTAAATCGAATTACTTGGACTGCTTTTGTCGTTTGGATCTTACTTGGAGTTATGTTTTACTTCAGTTACTCCAGAAGAAGATCCCATCTCCACCCAACAAATGAACGTCGGTTTTAAACGAGTACTTCTAGCGATAACATCCATAGAATAAATATAGCAATAGAGACCCACCGCGAAGGATGTCGATCCATATGAACCGACAATATCTTATTTTTTCGGTTACCTTTGGTCTGTTGGGAATCAACCTGATGCTCATCGCTTTAATTGTCGCGGGAACCACCATCCCAATTGATCAATCGGTTCCATCTCAGGCTAGTACTACCAGCATACCGATTCGAAGTGAATTTAGGATGGAACATGCAGGTGAAAACATCAAGCAAGCTGATTCAGAGGATGGAAACGGCTATTGGAAAATTGAACACTTTCAAGAATATGAATATCGCTATGATCAACATGGAAAGTTGCTGGAGAAGCGACCCACTCACAACATGAATCATATCCGTTACTGGATCAGTTCGAATTAACTTGTCTTTTCTTTTAATTTATCTTCTTTGACTTTATTTAAACTTGCTTGCAAAGCTTCCATCAAATCCACCACTTTCTCTGGTTTCGATTCGGGTGCTTCCACAACTTGCTCATGATGAATCTTCTTCTGAATACGTTCTTCTAACATCTCTCGATATGTGTCCTGGTAATTCTCAGGTTGAAACGTTGTTGTCAATTGCTCAATCAATTGAACAGCCATTGTTTCTTCTCGTTCTGTAAGCTGAGGAGCCTCAGGTAAGTCTGGAATTTGTGCGATTGAGCGAACCTCATCTGGATAAAAAATTGTCTCCATCACTAAGCAATTCTGATAGACACGAACAACAGCTAGTGTCTGCTTGGAACGAAGAATAACTCTAGCAATGGCAATCTTGCCTGTTGTTTTTAGTGCATCTCGTAAAAGAACATAAGCTTTATTCGATTTCTCTTGCGCGCCTAAATAATAAGTCTTATTAAAATAGATTGGATCGATCTCATCCAACTTGACAAAATCCAAGATTTCAATCGCTTTTTTGCTATCAGGCAATAATTCATCCAGCTCATCTTTTTCCATTAACACATAATGGCCATCTTGGTATTCATAACCTCTCACCACTTCGTTCCAAGCAATTTCTTGTTCACACTTTGGACACTTACGAACCGTTTGAATAGGGGTTTGACATTTTCGGTGGAGATACCGAAAACGTAATCGCTTTTCTTCCGTTGCTGCATACATGTTAACGGGAATATTGACAAGTCCAAAACTGATAAACCCCTTCCACATCGTATGCACAACCAACACCTCACACTTAACGATTGATTTTTTCCCAGCAGTCTCGTGCTTGCTGAGGATTCTCCAACATGAGGTGACAAACTCCCTCATAATAGATTGGATCTTTCCAATTCGTAACCAATGCTTTTGCTTGTTGAAAACTTTGTAGTGCCTGATCGATTTCCCCCATTTCCAACAAAACTCTTCCTCTCTGATAATGACCAATGCCAGAGATCGTTTTCTTCTCTTGTCGGATCATCTGCTCAGCTAACCTCATTGCTTGTTCCACATCGCCAGACTGACCATAAAATTGGGAAAGCANAAGCTTCTTGATTGAATCTGCTGGACCTTGTTCGGGCAAAAAGCGAAGCAACGTTTTAGCCTTGGTTGTTTTCCCCAATTGCAAGCAGATCCAAAAATACAGTGCAATTAGATATGGATCATATGGAAACAAAGTAAGCCCCTTTTTAAGCCAACTCATCGCCCGTTCTGATTCTTTTAACATCCAATAATTCCAAGACAACCCGCGATATGCAATTACTTGCTTTCGGTCATGATGTAACAAGCGCTTATACCAATGAATCGCTCGTTTATACTTACCTAATTCCTCATAGTCTTGTGCAATCGCCATCATGACCTGCGGATGATTGACTTTTTCTAAAGCAGCTAAACGCCAAAAGGTCACATTCTCTTTTTGCTGCATGTGATAATAACATTTTGATATGAAAAACATCGCTTCCCAATCATCGCCATTTCGCGACAACACCTCAAGTAATGCGGGGATCGCCTCGCGATATTGTTTTAACTGATAATAACAAACCGCAAGGTTAAACCATGCACATTCATCTTCAGGTAGCAGCGAAATGACCTTTGTAAAATACCTAATTGCCGTCTTCGGTTTTTCGATCTGTAAATGAATACATCCAAGCATATGATAAGCAAAGCCTCTAAACTCATTGGCAGTAGCAAACGATGCTAACCAATCAAATTGCGACTTAGCGGCATCCCATCTTTTCTGTTGATACAGACATAACCCGAGAAAGACTCGGCCTAACAAAAAGTCCGGTTCTTTCTCAACCAATTGTTCTAACAATGGAGTAGCCGAATCATACATTTCAAGCCGATAATATCCCTGACCCTCGCGAAATTGTCGCAGTGAAGACGCTGTTAAGAAAAACTCATCTTCCTCAATCGCATGTGTTTCATCCTTCATCAACTCAGGATACTTTCGGCAGATATTGGCGATACAATCTTCTACCATTGCCCAGGAAACCAATAAATCATCACAAGTTTCCTTGATTTGCTGCAGCTGTTTTTTCCAAGCTGCACGCATTTTTTCTGAACTAGTGGGATAATCCGTTTCAATTTTATTGATAAAGCTCTGTACAATCTCTGCCCATTGTCGATGATTCATTGCTACCCCTCCAATTAAGCATTATTTGGAGTATATCCAACTTCGGTAAAAGCATGTATCAGTAACGATAGAAAATTTGTGCAAGGTATGAGCTTGGCTGTGTTTTTGATTTGAGGTTTGTAGTTTGTTATACAAACTAATTTGCGATGTATATTTGCCAAAAAAAAACAAACCCCACCGTTTATGGGGGTTCCACTACAAAATCTCCACACTCTGAAACTCTTCCAACATGCACTTGATGCGATTCCGTTGATCAAGCAATGCCACCTTTGGCCGATATGTTTTCGCTTCTTCTTCGCTCATTAGTGCATAACTGATAATAATCACTTGATCTCCGGGTTGTACAAGACGCGCTGCCGCACCATTTAGACAAATGATGCCGCTCCCTCTTTCTCCGGCTATTGCATAGGTTTCGAAACGTGCACCATTATGATTATTTACAATTTGCACTCGTTCATTTGGTAGAATATCCACCTTCTCCATCAATTCTTCATCAATCGTTACACTGCCAACATAATTCAAATTAGCTTCCGTCACAGTTGCCTGATGTAACTTTGACTTCATCATGGTTCGAAACATGGAAGACATCCTCCTGTTCATTTAGGAGTACATTATCAATCAAACGAGTGGAGCCAAAGCGGACCGCTACAGCTACAATCACCTGTTGCTTCTTAATTTCCTGAATAGGTTCGAGCGATGGATAGGCAAGCGTCTCAACATATTCGATCTTGGCCAAAGGCTGTGTCTCAATCTTTTCTCTAACAAACGTATTGATCTCAGCCGCAGTACGAAACGCTTTGGTTTTCACCTCTGTTAACGCTTGATACAGTATTGTTGCTTGTTTGCGCTCTTCAGCGCTTAGATACACATTCCGCGAACTCATTGCCAACCCATCTTTCTCTCGGACAATCTCACATGGCACAATTGTCACTGGAAAGTGTAAATCTCTTACCATTTGCTCAATCACTGCTAGCTGTTGTGCATCTTTTAAACCGAAATAGGCGCGATCCGGCATCACAATGTGAAAAAGCTTTGTCACAACGGTTGCAACACCTGTAAAATGACCTGGTCGTGATTTTCCGCACAATCGGTCCGTAATCTTTTCGACTTGTACCGTTGTTAATAAAGGATTGGGATACATCTCCTCAACAGACGGATGAAATAACAAATCAACACCCTCATTTTCTGCAATTCGAGCATCCCTATTTATATCCCGTGGATATTGCTCATAATCTTCATTTTCACCAAACTGAATGGGGTTCACAAAAATCGATAAAACCACATAATCACATTCTTCCTTTGCCCGTTGAATTAAACTGCGATGCCCCAAATGCAAATACCCCATTGTGGGTACAAAGCCAATCGTGTACGAAGACGGTAATGCATGAAGCGTTTTTCTTACTTCTGCTACAGTCGTTACAATTTTCACGGTTCTCTCCTACCCTCTTCCTGCAAATTCCCTGCTTGAACCTTGTACGGTTGAAAAACATGTTTTTCTGCTGGAAACCTTCTTTCCTTCACCTCTTGCACATACTGTTGTATTCCTTGCCTGATCATCTCTCCAATCTCTGTATACCGCTTGACAAACGATGGTGCAAATGAACTATCCACACCTAACAAATCATGGAACACAAGCACTTGCCCGTCTACATAGCGACCTGCTCCAATACCAATTACTGGNATCGAAACTTGTTCTGTAATGGATTTGGCCAATGCCTCAGGCACACATTCCAACACCAGTCCAAAAACACCAGCCTCTTCTAGTTGTCTCGCCTCATTGAGCAACCTTTGAGCAGTCTCCGCATCTTTCCCTTGCACTTGATATCCACCCAATTGATTGACAGACTGTGGTGTTAGACCAATATGTCCCATGACGGGAACACCCGCTTGAACCAACGCTTTAATATTTCCTAGAACTTGTGCCACACCTTCGATTTTCACCCCATAAACGCCTGCCTCTTGCATTAGGCGGCCTGCTGCTCTAAGAACATCCTCCTTGGAGAGATGTGCCACCATAAAAGGAAGATCTGCAATCACCATCGCATGGTTGACAGCTCGACAAACAGCTTTTGCATGATGAACAATATCATCTAAGGTAACAGGAATGGTTGAATCATAACCCAACACGGTTGTCCCAACTGAATCACCAACCAGTAAAACCTCAATCCCTGCCCGCTCCGCTAGTTTGGCTGAAGGATAGTCATAGGCAGTGATCATGGTGATGGGCTCGCGTTCACTTTTCTTTTTTCGCAGCGTGCGGGTTGTTACATTTTTCATTACATTATTCCCCCTTTGTTCTGGGGCAGAGCACAAAAGAAAAAACGCCACTGCGGGCACAGTGACGCTATTTCCTTCTGTTAACAAGTCTCTGTCCCACAGGCTCAGAGCTTTATTTGTTTGAAGTGGTTATGGGTGAAATCAATGGATGAGTGTGGTTCCAGAGGATACCACCTCATTGATATCATACTTGAAAATCTTTATTTTGAAAAGAATAGGATTCATATTCGACTTCCGCTGAATAGATTTCCCTTCTTCCGCTTTCGGTTTGTAAAACCAATGCTCCCAACGAATTGATTCCTTCCACCATTCCGATCACTTTACCTGTTGGCGTATTTGCAGTAATCCTTTGTCCAACTAACTGTGTAAGTGACTCCCATTTTTGTTTAATTGGTTGAAAGCCTTCTTTTTGATAGACTTGATACCATTGTTCCCATACATTCAGAATCGTTCCCAACAGCTCCGCTCGTTCAATCCTTCTTCCCCATGCAGCTGAAAGCGACGTATTCGGCTGATCAATTTGCTCGAATTCATGCGAAGGATTAACATTAATCCCTACTCCTACGACGACATAGTCGATCGCATCTTGCTTCCCTTTTATCTCTGTCAGAATCCCGCAAACCTTTCTTCCATAAATCAACAGATCATTTGGCCATTTAATCTGAACCGGCAGTTTCGTATATGTCCAAATGGCTCGATTGATTGCCAACGATGTGAGTAGCGTAATCTGAGAGGCTTCATGCAGTAGAATGGATGGGCGTAAAATACAACTCATCCAAATTCCTTGACTAGAAGGCGACAACCACTGCTTCCCTAAGCGCCCCTTCCCAGCAGTCTGTTCCTCCGCAATCACAATGGAGCCTTCTTTTGCCCCTTCTTTGGCCCACTGATGAGCAAACGTTTGGGTCGTTGGGATCGATTGAAAATATCGAATTGCCCGACCAAATGAAGAAGTTTGCAAATATCGCTTGATTTTCTTCGGTGTAAGCTTATCATCTGGGGTCAATTGGTAGCCGTGTTCTTTACAACCTTCAACTGGATAGCCTTGCTCCATTAACACATTGAGATGATGTAAAATGGTCCTTTCGCTATATCCTAATTGATCACTGAGCTCTTGCACTGATACATAACGATAGGAGTATTCAGTTAACACTTTAAGAATTTGCTGACAGATAATCTTTTGCAAATTGACATCCTTCCCTTAATAGAACCTGTTTTTCGTTTGGAAGTTCACCCAATGCAACGCAAACTAACAAATGCTGAAGTGTCTCACGAACCCATGGACCAGCTTTAACTTGAATACATTTGAGCAAATCATTTCCATTGACTNCCAGCTCTGCAAGAGATTTGACTGGCATTTTGTTCCAAAGATGCTGCAGCGTTGTCTCTAAATCAGATGAAGGATGTTGCAATTGCTGCAATCGCACCAACTGATGGGCTCGCTTCNTTGTTTCAAGTCCAAATTGAAGCAAATATAACTTTAACCTGTCCTCAGTCATCATTTGCTCCCATTGATCAACTAAACGCGAACAATCCACCACTTTTCCTATATCTTCCTTTGACAATCTTAAATTCCGACATTCAGTCTCTAACAGCTTTCGTTCCACCTGGCCTAAATGAAGCAAGTACGCCCAACAAACAATACGATCTTGCAGTAAATCAAAAGCATGGATTTCTTGCTCACATACACGCTTCCATGGCCAATGACGAAAAACGGGTAAATGTGACCATAAATCAAAGTTCCAAAAGATCTTTAGACCAGTCGAGGGACTGGAAGCAGTCCATATTTTCTCCAACTCAGCAACAACCCGTTCAATGGACAAATAGCTCACAAGATCCTTCCGTGCTTCAATCGCTCTACCCACTTCCACATCCAATGAAAAATGAAATTGTGCAGCAAACCTTGCTGCACGAATAATTCGTAAGGCATCTTCTGAAAAACGATCAAATGGATTGCCAACACAGCGAATACGTTTCCTTTGCAGATCTTCCTGCCCACCAAAAGGGTCATAAATCCTGCCATGGCGGTCCTGCGCCATGGCATTGATCGTAAAATCTCGTCGTGATAAATCAGTTTCTAAGCTTGAAACAAAAGTTACTTGTGATGGGCGTCGATATCCGATATAACCCGCTTCTTTCCGAAACGTAGTGACTTCAAATGGAATGCCTTGTTCGATGACAGTTACAGTCCCGTGCTTCAGACCAGTTGGAATTGTTTTTTTAAACAATTGCTGAATGGTTTGTGGATCAGCATTGGTACAAATATCATAATCTTTCGACTCAATATCCAGGAATTGATCCCTGACACATCCTCCTACTAAGTATGCAGCGTAGCCAGCGTCCTCAATTCTTTTAAGAANTTGTATAGAAACTCTCCTCTTCTTGTTCACTGTAGACGCCTCCCCCGCTCCAAAACGATCGATACAAAGCCTCATATTCACTTACAATTTTCTTAAGTGAGAAAAGCTGTTTCACACGTTTTAAGCCACGAAGTGAAAAGAGACGATGTAAGGCCGGATTTTCCAGAAGATGCAAAGCATGTTTAGCCATATCTTCAACATCACCAATCGGTGACAAATAACCTGTTTCACCATGCTTGATCACTTCGGGTAGTCCACCAGCCTCTGATCCAATAACAGGGACTCCACACGCCATTGCTTCAATTGCAACTAAACCAAAACTTTCTTTTTCCGATGGAATGATAAACAGATCAGCTAGCGAATACAACGATGCAACCTCATTTTGTTTTCCTAAAAATAACACCTTTGACGTTAATCCCAATTCATCCACATATTCTTTTACGCTAGGCAATTCAGGTCCTTCCCCAACGAGCAGTAGCTTAGCAGGAATTTGCTTTTGAATCAGATTAAAAACAGATACAACATCTTTCACACGTTTAACCGGCCGGAAATTGGAAACATGCAGGAGGATTTTTTCTTGAGGAGTTGCAAATTCTAAACGCTTCTGGGAGACATCTTGCCGCTTCTGTCGATTGTATTCAGACAAATCGACAAAGTTATAAATAAGCTGGATCGGACGTTCAATCTGAAATGTATTATTGGTCTGCTCAATAAGACTATTTGAAACAGCCGTTACTGCATCACTATGATTTATGCCAAATTCAATCATCTTTTTAAGCGAAGGTGTTTCTCCTAAAATCGTAACATCTGTCCCATGAAGCGTTGTGACTACATAAAAGTCGTGATCTGCAATCTGTTTGGCTAGAAAGGCACAAATGGAATAAGGAATGGCATAATGAACATGAATCACATCTAATCGATACCGGCTTGCTACCTTGGCCATAAGATTTGCTAACGCTAAATCATGCGGTGGATACTTAAAAGCAGCATAGTGTGGTGTTTTTACGCGATGAACTGAGATATTCTTCTCAAGCGAATGCAACCGAAAAGGAACATCATAGGTGATGAAATGAACCGAATGCCCTCTTCTAGCAAGACTCTTTCCCAACTCAGTTGCTACAACGCCTGAACCGCCATGTGTTGGATGACATGCTATTCCGATCTTCATAAAAACACCACTCCTTCTATGCTTATATCAAAGTAGGAACCAACAATGGCGTTATTCGCATTAACCCTTCTCCGTAGTCAACGCCTACCTGATGACCAAATAACATATCTCGTCCACGAATACGTTCAAAGAAAAGTGAATCATTGATTGGAGTGTCGACTTCCCCCTCGGATTTCACAAATTGGCTCTGATAAGCCTGCAGCGCCTTTATTTTTTCTTCATACACATCACTGATATCAACAACTACATCCGGCTTTTGCCAACCATTGATAAAGTAAAAATAAAGATGTTTCACGTGATGTGCCTCATGCTTTCCAAGTTTGTTATGAATCAATTTGGCATTAAACACCGCTTCTTTAACCATCTGCCCACATGTTACATGATCAGGATGACGATCATCCCAATAAGGAGCCATAACAACCGACGGACGATATTTACGAATCACCTCTGTAATCATATCAATCTGTTCCGAAGAAAGCGTCAAACCACGGTCCGGTAAGCCTAAATTGATCCGCTCTTTTACTTTTAAAATCTCCGCTGCTAACGCTGCTTCTTCTCTTCGTTTCGCAACAGTTCCATTGGATGATAATTCGGCTTCAGTTAAATCACATACAATCGTCGTGTACCCTTCCAGACCATGTTTGATCAATATTCCACCAACCCCAATCTCCACATCGTCCGGATGTACACCAAAGGCTAAGATATCAACCAAAAGTGCTCAACTNCCTTTAATTAATTCTCGCCAAGCAAAATCACCTTGTTCGATGGAGCGGATCAAAATTTCAGCTGTTGCCGTATTGGTTGCAACTGGAATATCCCGAACATCCGCTAGTCGGAGCAAGGCCAAAATATCCGGCTCATGGGGTTGGGAAGTGAGTGGATCGCGAAAAAATACAATTAAATCAATCTCATTATTCGCTACCAGCGCACCAATCTGCTGGTCTCCGCCTAACGGTCCTGATTGAAAACAGTGGATTTTCAAGTTGGTATTTTCCATAATCTTTTTACCTGTTGTACCAGTCGCATACAACTGATGCTGCTTTAAGATCGGTTCATAGGCAATGGCAAAACGAATCATCTTCTCCTTCATTCGATCATGAGCAATTAGCGCAATATTCAATGAGCTTCTCCTCCAATTAGATTTCAATGACATGCTCCAAACCATAGATCAATGTATCAAACTCCATTACCTTCTCAACTGCCAGCTTCACACCAGGCATAAACGACTTCCGATCAAATGAGTCATGACGAATGGTTAACAGCTGACCTTCTCCACCAAACAAGACTTCCTGATGTGCAACAAGTCCCGGCAAGCGTACACTATGAATGCGAAAGCCATGATAATAGGCCCCTCGAGCTCCTTCTATCAATTCCTCTTCCTTTGGATGACCCTGTTTTAGCTCAACACGCTCTTGCTGAATTCCTTCGGCAGTTTTGATGGCTGTTCCAGATGGCGCGTCCAACTTTTGATCATGATGTGACTCAATAATCTCAACATGCGGCAAATATTTTGCTGCTTTTGTCGCAAAAGCCATCATCAAAACAGCGCCAATCGCAAAATTTGGAGCAACAATTGCCCCCACTTTTTTGGCTTTAGCCAACTCGGCTAGATCTTGAACTGCTTCCTCACTCAAACCAGAAGTTCCGATCACAGGTCGAACACCTGCTTCAATAGCCAATCTTGCATGATCTTTTACCACTTCGGGTGTGGTGAAATCAATGAGCACATCTGCTTGGTAACGTTGTAATGCCTCTTTAACAGATGCAACCATTGGCACATCGATTTTACCAACTCCCACCACTTCTCCTACATCTTTGTTTTTATTGGTGCGTGATACTCCACATACAAGCGTAAAATGATCAGTTTTTTCAATTAATTTTACCACTTCTTGTCCCATTTTTCCGCTTGCACCCGCAACAATGATCCGAATACTCATGATGTTCTTCTCCCTTACTTCAAATTCTTTTTTCGTGTCCAACGATTCGCATCTCGAATCTGATATTTTCTCATAACCTGATGATAAGCCTGTTCTAAATTAATTCCTAATGAATTAGCAATACAAACCAAAATAAAGAGCAAATCTCCCAATTCATTCTCAATCGAATTCTCTTTCTCATTTGGTTTCTTCGGTTTTTCCCCATATAAATGATTCATTTCACGGGCAAGTTCACCAACTTCCTCTGTTAACCTAGCCAATGCTGATAAAGGTTGAAAATATCCTTCTTCAAATTGATTGATATACTGGTCGACTTCTGACTGAATTTCTGATATTGTTTTGCTTTTTGACAAAATACCTCGACCCCCTATCTTTTCATGTTAACCGATTGTAAGCTATAACTCAACGATTGCTAGAATTTTATATTCAACCGGCAAAAAGGAGAACATAATAACACAANTAGAAGGGGAAGATCGAAGTGAAAAAACATCTACCTGATATCTGCATGATTCTGATTGGTGCCTTTATCTTTTCCATTGGGATCAACACGTTTGCCATTGCCAACCATCTTGCAGAAGGCGGATTCACCGGAATCGCAATCCTCATCCACTATGTTTTGGGCTGGTCACCAGGACTTACAATCCTTGGCTTAAATATTCCTCTCTTCTTTATCGGTTATCGTGTCTTGGGGCGAAAAACGATGATCTATACCATCATCGGCATTCTAGCCACAACCATATTTTTAGAAATCACCAAAGACTGGCAACGCCCCTTACAAGACCTTTTACTCGCTGCGCTTTTCACAGGACTCCTCGTTGGAATCGGCTTAGGTTTAATCTTTCGTGCAGGCGGGACAACAGGTGGAGTAGACATCATCGCACGACTCTGTCAAAAATACTTTGGCCTCAGCATCGGGCAAGTGATGCTATTTATTGATTTCTTTGTCATCACCGCCTCCATCTTTATCATCGGTCTTAATATTATGATGTATACCTTAGTAGCCGTTTTTGTCGGCTCACGTGTTGTCGACTTCGTGGTCGAAGGNTTAAAAATTTCAAAATCTGTAACCATCATCTCAGACGCCGCAGACAAAATTGCCAACATGATCACCACCCAATTGGAGCGGGGGGTTACCATCTACACTGGTAAAGGTGCATATACAGGCGATCCTAAACANATCCTTTATGTTGTTGTTTCTCCACGACAAGTCCCAAAACTAAAACAAATTATTTCAAAATGCGATGCCAAAGCCTTTGTCGTTGTACATGATGTGCGCGAAGTCGTTGGAGAAGGTTTTACTTTTAAAACATAATTTTATATTAACTAAAAACACAAAAAAGAGTCAAAAACGACTCCCTCCGTCCTATACACATCTTCTTTCTCTCCTTATTTCATTACACTCAAATCGGCTCAAAGCAATGTTTGGCAGCAGAACACTATCAAGATTTTTTCGCACTCACCTTAAGAAGTCTGGATCATCATCTCTCCAATCATTGCTTTGAGCTTTGCACAATAAGTTTTTCAAATCATACCCGTATCCAACACAACACGAACATCCTAAGCAGTCTGCTTCCTCGTCTGATAGTTTTTATAGGCCACATAAGCGAACATCGCTGCGAGCCAAAAACAGATCCAAATGATAATCAACTCCACTCCTGTATCAACATAAGGTCGATAAGCAGATAAGACATCCTGATCTGATCCGAAAAAAAGCGGATCAATTACCTGTTCAAATCGTTTTACGCCCACAGTCTGCATCTTTGTGGCTTTTTGCTGATCCATAAAACGAACCAAAGAATCCAATTTATTGACTGTATCGGGTCGTTTTGAGACCACAATTGCTGAGCGAATCAATTGATATTCTTGCACAAGNTCGATGATCGCTTTGGTCATCCCTTTTGGGTCTCGTTCCTTTTTCGCCTGATAAAATTGAGCGATCTTCGCTTTGATGGGTTGATAACGCTGTTTCCATAACGGTTGATTTGGATGTGAAAGAGCATCAAAGGCTAGCTTTAAACGAATGGCTCTTCTTCGCAATTCGGCTGGATTGGACACAACCACTTGATTGAGGTGATGCTCCAACCAAACCAGTTCATCAGACAGAACATGAACTGCTTCAATATTTAACTCTTTGGTTGAAAAATTCGCTTTTGCAAAATCGCGCGATAACTCCATCACTTGATTTCGTGCTTCTAAATATTTTCCCTTCTCGATATATAAAACAATCAAATCGGCGATCTGCAACCAATCCTCACTTTTTTGTCGCCAGGAATCATCTGCATGGACCTGAAGTGGCAGGAAACAAATGAATAAACCGATTATAAGCCAAATTCCTATGCGTACACCGGGCATATCAACAAGCCCCCTTAGGACAAATNAATCTTTTTGTACAAGTCTATTCATTTGTCCCTGCCCGATATGCTATCTATTGGCAAGTCGAATCGTCGATCTTTGCTTGGAAGAGTAGCCAAAAGCATAAATAGCAAAATACTAAACGCACTTAGCAAATATGTAACAATTTCCAGTTGCGTATGATAAGCAANCTCCAACGGCGGCACAACCCACGGATGAATATCCACATGATAATCCAACAAATCATTTACGATCAACCATATGGTCACAATGCCAATCTCTTTCCATTTAAATGTGTAAAAAGGCGCATAAAGAACCGCCTGTAAAACCATTCCCAAATGCGAAGCAATTAACATCCAATGTTCCCAATGCAGTGCATCGGTGAACGGGACTGTTGCCAGCATTCCTCCCCATACGATCACCACAACCGCCCACAAACCATATTTAACTAACGTGATCGCAGCAAATGCCTCAATAAGCGGTGATCGCTGTCGATGAAGAAAAAGCCACAAGAGCAAAGTAAAAAATGTGCTAGCTGTGGGGCTATCCGGCACAAAAATCAACCAATACCAATCTGTTACGAACAATTGATTCTTATACCAATAAAAACCATAGATGGAACCAAACAAATTAATCCAGAAAAGCCCCCACAAAAACCAATCTGCTTGCAACAATGTTTTTATTTTTTTCATGTTCATTCCCTCATTACNAAAGAAAACCTGGCTCAACAGATGGATGCTCCACAGCCAGGTTTTCCATTTCCATTTATTTTTGTTTTTGTTTAACAAGCCACTCTGCTAAGATTTTCTTTTCTGCTTCTGAACCTTGAAACATTCCTGCAGGCATGGTTCCTCTTCCTTCATTGATCACTTTGATGATATAGTCTGCTGATCTACGATTTCCAATTCCTAACAGACTCGGACCATTGCTTCCTTCTAACTGTCCTCCGTGACACTTCACGCAAGCATTCTTCTTGTAAATTTGATAACCAGGTTCATTTTGTCCAATCACTTTTGTATTTTCTGGTTCAGGTCCAGGCGCTGACTCAAGCTGTGCTTGGTGTTCGGTTTCTGCAGACCATGTTAAGACGATAATGGACAGCAACACCAATAGCATAATACCGGTGGCCACGGGTCGCTTAAATGGTCGCCGCTCTGGACTGCGATCCAACCAAGGCGCAAGCAATAATGCAGTAAAACCAATACCAGGTAGAATAATTGTTCCAATGACAATAAATTTTCCTGCTGCCCAATGGAATTTTAACAATTCATAAATAAAGAGGAAATACCAATCAGGAACAGGCAAAAAACTTGTATTGGTAGGATCTGCAACTTCACCTAACGGCGGCTTTTCTGTCATGACTAAAGTCATAAACGCGACAAGAAAAACAACCGCAACCATCCATTCTTTTAATAGAAAATCAGGAAAAAATGCTTCTGTTTTTCCGGGAAACTCTGCATAGTCCTTGGGATAGATCTTTTCGCGATTTGCACGGACACGTGAGTCTCCCACATAATGGATTTGTTTATCGTTCTTTTCCAAGTGGATCACTCCTCACGTGTACCTTATAGTGGGCCGGATATACCCTGGCGTCGAATTAAAATAAAGTGAGCACCCAAGAGACCTAATAAAGCAGCTGGCAAGAAGAATACATGAAGTGCGAAGAACCGNGCTAATGTCTGAGCACCTACAATATCACCGCCTTGTAAGAAGGAAGCGATATAAGGACCAATGAACGGAACCGTTGCTGCAATTTCTACCCCAACTTTTGTAGCAAAATATGCTTTATTATCCCATGGTAATAAATACCCTGTAAAACCAAGTGCTAGCATGACAAAGAAAATCAACATGCCAATAACCCAGTTAAACTCGCGTGGATGCTTATAGGAGCCAGTAAAAAAGACGCGTAACGTATGTAAGAACAACATAACAATCGCAACACTCGCTCCCCAGTGATGCATGCCTCGTACAATGGCTCCCATCGCCAACTTATTCTGCAAGTAATTAACACTCGCATGCGCATTTACAATATCAGGAACATAATACATGGCTAAAAACATTCCTGACAAAATTTGAATCAAAACAACAAAAAAAGTTAAACCACCAAAACAATAAATAAATGCTGAGAAATGATGAGCTGGATTCACATGTTCAGGTACTTCATGATCAGCAACATCTCGCCAAATTGGTGTTATATCCAAACGCTCGTCCACCCAGTCGTAGAGCTTTTTTAACACCATTTACACCTCCCCGATTAAGCCTTCTGTACAGGCCCAATAAGCAACCTTCCATTCTCAACTTTAGTTTTATACTTATCCAACGGCTTCGTTGGTGGCGTACCAGGAACGTTGGTCCCATCCTTATAATAGCGTCCAAAATGACATGGACAGAAAAACTCATTTTTAAATTGCGGGTTACTATTCCAGTTCACTGTACATCCTAGATGCTTACAAATGGGAGAAAACGCAACTATATTTCCTTTTTCATCTTTCATGACCCATGCTGTTAACTTTTCACCGCCTTCTGGAACATACCAGCCATCTTGACGGTGAACAGTGAATTCTACCGAACGCGGTGTTTCTGTGATCTCACTCACCTTTAGATTGACATCAACATATTGTTCGCCTTCACCGCGTTTAAGGACAGGATCAACCGCAAACCGAACCATCGGGAAAAGCATTCCTGATGCAAGGAAGCCAGCCGTTCCACCCAACGTATATGTCAAAAATCTGCGGCGAGACATTTTCTTGCCCACAATTAACCCAACCTCCCTCTGTATGAAATCACATTTCTTTTATACAGATGCCAAAAATAGTAGGTTTTTCAAAGCCCTTCGCCACTTATAACAACTTTCATCATAGCGAAAACGCTTAAATAAAGTCAAGAAAATAACCTGTGACCATAACCCGACAATTTACTTTTTATTCTTTTCCATTTGTGTTTTTTTT
>JGI1652J44930_10000127_pt1 | contig 29002 bp, 24 predicted proteins | sample NewIslsDNAsample_FD_44930 | JGI IMG/M metagenome (IMG submission 44930)
TTTTTTATTTTCAATTACAATATTACATTTTCAATTAAATCCATGTTTTAAAAGTTAAATACTATGCGAAACAACCAAACAAAACTTTAATTTATTATAATTAATCAAAAGATATTAAAATTTAACAATATGAATTTAACTTGTAAAAAATTCTTAAAAATAATTATTCTAATTTAGTAGAAATTTTTATTTAAGTTTGGTATAGTAATAATCAAAGAAATGAGCCAGGAGGAGGAACCAATATGTCAAACCATAAGAATAATCGACATTTATTTACAAAAGCGAACGGTGCTCCAGTCATCAGCAACCATGATTCCATGACGGCCGGCAAAAGAGGTCCGGTTTTATTGCAAGACGTATGGCTAATTGAAAAACTTGCTAACTTCAACCGCGAAGTGATTCCGGAACGGCGCATGCATGCCAAAGGTTCCGGAGCCCACGGTGTGTTTACAGTGACAAATGATATTACAAAATACACGAAAGCAAAAATGTTCTCACAAGTTGGAAAGAAAACTCCGCTCTTCATCCGCTTCTCCACAGTGGCAGGTGAGCGCGGATATGCTGATGCCGTACGTGATATCCGCGGTTTCGCCATTAAATTCTATACAGAAGAAGGAAACTGGGACTTGGTCGGCAATAACACGCCGGTATTCTTCTTCCGCGATCCATTGCATTTTATTGATTTGAACCACGTGGTAAAACGGGATCCGCGCACAAATATGCACAACCCAAACAGCAACTGGGATTTCTGGACATTGCTTCCTGAATCATTGCACCAAGTCACTATTACAATGTCTGACCGCGGCATCCCGGCAAGCTACCGCCATATGCACGGTTTCGGTTCACATACGTACAGCTTGATCAACGAAGATAATGAACGCGTTTGGGTGAAATTCCACTTCATCACACAACAGGGCATTAAAAACTTGACTGACGAAGCGGCGGCCGAATTAAGAGGCAAAGACCCGGATTCACACCAACGCGACCTTTATAACGCCATTGAAAACGGTGACTATCCAAAATGGAAAATGTATATCCAAGTGATGACAGAAGAACAGGCAAAAGAAATGCCATATAACCCGTTTGATTTAACAAAAGTATGGTATAAAAAAGACTTCCCGCTTATTGAAGTCGGTGAAATCGAATTGAATAAAAACCCTGAAAACTACTTTGCCGAAGTAGAACAGGCTGCATTCTCGCCATCCAACATCGTGCCTGGCATTGGTTATTCTCCAGACCGCATGCTGCAAGCACGCATCTTTGCCTATGCCGATGCTCAACGCTATCGTTTAGGTGTGAACCATTACTTGTTGCCAATCAACGCACCAAAATGTCCATTCCGCACATTCCACCGCGATGGGGCAATGCGCTTCGACGGCAACCTGGGAAGCACATTGAATTATGAACCTAACAGCTATGGGGAATGGCAGCATCATCCTGAATTGAAAGAGCCGCCTCTCAAACTTGAAGGCGATGCCGATATTTACGACTTCCGCGAAGATGACGACAATTATTTTGAACAGCCTGGTAAATTGTTCCGCTTAATGAGCGCAGACGAACAGCAACGGCTATTTGAAAACACGGCCCGCGCGATGGAAGGAGTGGAAGAATTCATCAAACGCCGCCACATTTTACACTGCTATTTGGCAGATCCTGCTTACGGCGAAGGGGTTGCAAAAGCCCTTGGATTATCCCTTGACGGCATGGATTTGTCCAATCCATATAAAAAATAATCAAAAACTGTACTGTTCCACGAACCTGTTAAAATCGCTTACAACATCATCTGCCAATCATTGATTCCAAAACCTGCTTTACCTTGAAAAGTAAAGCAGGTTTTTGTTTTATTAACCGGTGTCAATGTCGCTTTGATCAACTACTATTTTGGCTCAAAGGAAAATTTGATCAATGAAGCCATTCATTCATTAATCACATCTCTAAAAGACACTTTTACCATTTTCGATGATCCTTCTTTGACACCGAAAGAACAAATAAGAGGATTTTTGCTCCAATATTTGCGCATCTTTCGGAAGTACCCTTTCATCATCCATTTGGTAATGCAAGAAAATTCGGTTTTTTATAAAAGCCAGATAGAATATTTCGAATTTCTCAACGCCATTGGCATGAAAAAATTTAAAAATGCAATCCGGGAAGCTTCCGGCGAAGAAGATCCAAAGAAACTGACCATTATGGTGTCCCATTTAATCGGGGCCGCTCTGCTGCCGACACTTATAGAACCGCTCTATGAATATGTAACGGGATCCCCCTTTTCAAACATCGAAACGCAAATTGATATTTTGCTTCAACAATATTTCTCTTGATATCCGGTATTATAAACTATTGGTTAAAGGGATGATGTTCATGGCACTCCATATAGGATTGGATGTTGGATCTACCACAGCAAAACTCGTAGTCTTGAACGAGAAAAAGGAAATTTTGTATAAAGTCTATCAGAGACACTTTTCCGATATAAAAAATACGACATTGGCATTGCTTCAAACGGTGGCGCAAAAATTTCCGAATGCAAATTGCAAAATGAGCGCCAGCGGTTCCTCGGGATTAGGGATCTCCGAAAAAACCGGCATCCCGTTTATTCAGGAGGTAGTCGCTTGTACAGAAGCGGTAAAAGCCACTCAACCGAATATTGATGTGATTATCGAACTCGGCNGTGAAGATGCCAAAATCATTTATTTGACGAACGGCCTTGAACAGCGGATGAATACCGCTTGTGCAGGAGGAACCGGCACGTTTATTGACCAAATTGCCGCCCTTTTGGATACGGACGCCGCCGGATTGAATGAATTGGCAAAGGGTGCCGAGAAAATTTATCCAATCGCTTCCCGCTGCGGTGTTTTTGCAAAAACGGATGTGCAGCCGTTATTGAACGAGGGGGCACGCAAAGAAGACATTGCGGCCAGTGTCTTTCAAGCGGTCGTCAACCAAACGATTGCAGGACTTGCCAATGGCCGTCCGATTCGCGGCAATGTTGCTTTCCTCGGAGGTCCATTGACATTTTTGACAGAACTCCGAAAACGGTTTATCGAAACCCTCCGCTTGACAGATGAACAAGTTTTACATAATGAAAATGGTCATTATTATGTAGCATTGGGTGCGGCTTTGGAATGCCAGCAAGAGAATTTCATTAACATAAATGAAATCATTCGTATTCTTAGCCATTCAGAGCCGGTTGTAAGCGTTTCAAATGTCAATAAAAATGGCGTCCTCTTTGAAACGGAAGAAGACTTTCTTGCATTTAAACAACGGCACGATAAAGCAAAGGTACCTAAAGCCCCATTAAAAGATTATCAAGGAAACGCTTTTTTGGGCATCGATGCCGGTTCAACGACAACCAAAATGGTACTGATCGGCGAAGGGGATGAAGTGTTATACACCTTTTATGAAAAAAATAAAGGAAACCCCATTGAAACCGTTCGGGAAGGATTATCCAAATTATATGAACAGCTCCCTAAAGATGTGAAAATCCGACGATCGGCAGTCACAGGCTATGGGGAGAAGCTCATCCAATCCGCCTATCAAGTAGATGATGGTTTAATAGAAACCGTCGCCCACTATCAGGCAGCGAAAAAATTTCAGCCTGATGTGGACTTTATCATCGATATCGGCGGCCAGGACATGAAATGCATCAAAATCAAAAACGGCGTGATTGACAGCATCCATTTAAATGAAGCTTGTTCTGCCGGATGCGGCTCCTTCCTGGAAAGCTTCGCCGAAACGTTGGGCAAAAGCGTCCAGGAATTCTCGAAACTTGCCCTTACCGCAAAGGCGCCGGTCGATTTGGGCTCCCGCTGCACCGTTTTTATGAATTCCCGGGTGAAACAGGTCCAAAAAGAAGGGGCATCCATCGAAAATATTTCGGCCGGACTTGCCTACTCCATTGTTACAAACGCCTTATACAAAGTAATCAAACTGAAATCCGTCGAAGAATTGGGAGATAAAATTGTTGTTCAAGGAGGCACTTTCTTAAATGATTCCGTTTTGCGGGCCTTTGAAAAAATGACGGGAAAAGAAGTCGTCCGACCAGATCTTGCGGGGCTCATGGGAGCGTACGGATGCGCCCTTGCGGCGAAAAGAAATTGGAACGGAGAAGACACGACAACGTTGCTGCCAAAAACTAAATTATACGACTTCCAAGTAAAGATTACCCACAGCCGATGCGGCCTTTGCGAAAACCGTTGTCCGATCACCATCAACCGCTTCCCTGATAAGCGGACATTCATTACGGGAAACCGTTGTGAACGGGGCGCAGGCAAGCTGAAACCGCAAAACTCTTTGCCGAACTTGGCAAAGGAAAAATACGATATGCTCTTTAACCGCCCATCCCTTTCCGGGGAAAAGGCTTACCGGGGCAAAATTGGCATTCCGCGCGTCTTAAATTTGTTTGAAAACTATCCTTTTTGGCACACATTCTTTACGGAACTCGGATTTGAAGTCGTTCTTTCCAGCAAATCAAGCCAAAAACTTTTTGAAAAAGGGATGGAAACCATCCCGTCCGAATCGGTCTGCTACCCGGCAAAACTGAGCCACGGGCATATCATCAGCTTGATTGAAAAAGGCGTCAAAACCATTTTCTATCCTTCCATCGTCTATGAAGAATTGGAACGGGAATCTCAGCAAAACCATTATAACTGTCCTGTTGTGGCATCATACCCGGAAGTGATTCGCGTCAATATGGAAGAAATTCTCAAGGAACATGGCGTGACGTTCCTGAACCCATTTTTGTCAATCCAACATGAAGATGCCCTGTTCAAAGAATTGTGTTCAGTCTTCCCTAATATTTCAAAAGTCGAAATCAAATACGCACTGCAAAAAGCGCGCAATGAAGATATTAAATTCAATGAATGGCTGCGGCGCCGGGGAGAAGAGGTGCTGAAACAATTGAAAGAGGAAGGCAAGATCGGCATTGTGTTGGCAGGACATCCATATCATATCGATCCCGCCATCAACCACGATTTGCCTGACGAAATTATCCGCCTGGATATGGCCGTTTTAACGGAAGATGCAATCAGCCATTTGGCTCCCTCGAAATCCCGGGATGAAGTCGTGAATCAATGGACTTTCCATTCTCGTCTTTATGAGGCGGCAGAAGTGGTAAAGGAACATCCTAACCTTGAACTTTTGCACATCACTTCTTTTGGATGCGGGCTTGATGCTATTACAACCGATGCCGTTCAAGAAATATTGGAAAATGGCAACCAGCTTTATACTTGGATTAAAGTCGATGAGATTTCGAATTTAGGGGCAGCCCGCATTCGCCTCCGATCAATGAAGGCGGCGATTGAAGAACGAAAAAACAACCATATCACGGGGGCTGCGAAGAAAGAATGGAGGGAACAGCAAGAAGCCGTCTATGATAAGAAAGCCAAAAAAATATATACAATATTGGCTCCCCAAATGGTGCCAACCCACTTTAAATTGTTTGAAGAAGCCTTTAATTTACACGGATACCGTTTGAAGGTTTTGGAGGAAGTGGAAGAAAAAGATATAGAAGAGGGGTTGCGGTACGTCAATAACGATGCCTGTTACCCGGCCATTGTCACAATCGGCCAATTAATTGACAATCTGAAAAAAGGCGATTACGACTTAAATCGCACAGCTGTCATCATGCCCCAGACGGGCGGTGGCTGCCGCGCAACCAATTACTTTGCCCTGCTGCAAAAAGCGCTGAAAAACGCCGGCATGGGACAAGTGCCGGTGCTTTCGCTCAGTGCCAAATCCATCAGCGGCAAAAAACATACCGGATTCCGCATCAATTTTCCGCTTGCCAAAAAGCTTGTCATCGCCGCGAATCTCGGAGATTTGCTGCTTCGTCTGAAGCTTGCTGTCCGTCCTTATGAAACAGTCAAAGGAGCGGCTGAAGCTGTCTATCGAAAATGGTTGGAAAAATCGAAATATATCCTTTCCAACTTCACAGTGAAAGAATATAAGAAGCTAATTCAGGAAATCATTGATGACTTCAATAATATCGGTGTAACGGACGAGAAAAAACCGAAAGTCGGCGTGGTCGGTGAAATTTTAGTCAAGTTCCATCCATATGCCAACAACCAAGTGGTGAAACTCATCGAAGAAGAAGGCGGAGAAGCTGTTGTACCGGATTTCATCGACTTCTTCTTATACGGCCTGTACAACCGGAACTACAAATCGGAACACTTCGGCTTCTCAAAATGGGATTCGATTGCAGGGAATATTTCCATAGAGTTTATTGAATATTACCGGAAACCTGTGCGGAAAGCATTGCAGGAAAGCGGCCGTTTTTCGGCGTCGCTCGAAATATCCGAAATCGCCGAAAAAGCTTCGAAATTTTTGAGCCTCGGCAACCAAATGGGGGAAGGCTGGCTGCTTTCCGGGGAAATTGCCGAATTGATGGATGCCGGTGTACAAAATGTTGTTTGCGTCCAGCCTTTTGGATGCTTGCCAAACCATATTGTTGGAAAAGGCATGTTCAACGCGATAAAAAAATCGTATCCAAACGCCAACTTTGTGGCGATCGATTATGATGCAAGCATCAGCAAAGTCAATCAGGTCAACCGCATCAAACTGATGATGAGCGTCGCCAGAAGCAATATGGCTTAATAAAGAAAGCTGTCTTAAAAGCCCGCTGCTTTTAAGACAGCTTTTTCATTATTGTTAAACTTACTCCTTTTCTGCCGGTTCATTTTCCAAAATGCGCATGAATTCTTCGCCGCTGATCGTTTCTTTTTCCAGCAAGTATTCCGCCAATTCATGCAGTTTGTTGATATTTTCAGTGAGGATTTGGCGCGCCTTTTTATGGGCGCTTTCGATGATGTTTTGCACTTCCTGATCGATTTTTGCCGCGGTTTCATCAGAACAAATTAAGGCCGTTTCCCCGCCTAAGTAGGCATTGGATACTGTTTCAAGACCCATCATGCCGAAATTGTCGCTCATTCCAAAGCGGGTAACCATCGCTCTTGCCAATTTTGTGGCCTGTTCGATATCATTGGCAGCGCCGGATGTGATGGAGTCGAAAACAATCTCTTCAGCTGTTCTTCCACCCGTTAATGTCACAATCTTATTGAATATTTCTTCTTTTGTTAATAAATACCGTTCCTCTTCTTCCACCTGCATTGTATAGCCTAGGGCACCTGAAGTGCGCGGGATAATTGTGATTTTTTGCACCGGTGAGGAATGGCTTTGTTTCGCGGCAACAATGGCATGTCCAATTTCGTGGTAAGCCACAATTTTCTTTTCTTTTGGAGATAATATTCTGCTTTTTCGTTTATACCCCGCAATGGTGATATCCACCGCTTCTTCCAAATCCTCTTGAACCACTTTCTCGCGTCCCATTCTCACCGCTCTTAAAGCAGCTTCATTAACGATATTTGCCAAATCGGCCCCCGATGCACCTGGGGTCGCTTTTGCAATGGCAGTAACATCGATATTTTCATCAACGGCCACTTTTTTCAAATGGACTTTTAAAATGGCTTCCCTTCCTTTTAAGTCCGGAAGCTCAAGCGGAATGCGCCGGTCAAATCTTCCCGGGCGCAGAAGGGCTTGGTCCAAAACTTCCGGACGGTTGGTCGCAGCCAGAATTACTACCCCTTTGCTGGAATCGAAACCGTCCATTTCATACAATAGCTGGTTCAATGTTTGTTCCCGCTCATCGTTTCCTTGCGTTAAATTGACGCCCCGTTTTTTTCCGATGGCATCAATTTCATCGATAAATACGATACAAGGCGCCTTTTCCTGGGCCTGCTTGAACAAATCACGGACGCGGGCAGCCCCCATCCCTACAAACATTTCAACGAATTCAGAACCGGAAATCGTAAAGAACGGCACTTTCGCTTCTCCGGCCACCGCCTTGGCAATCAAGGTTTTCCCTGTTCCCGGCGGTCCAACCAATAAAACCCCTTTTGGAAGTTTGGCTCCCACTTTGCGGTATTTTTCGGGATTATGCAAAAAATCGACGATTTCCTTCAACGCTTCCTTCGCTTCATCTTGTCCCGCCACATCATCAAAGCTTTTCCCTGTTTCCGATTCCACATAAATTTTCGCATTCGCTTTGCCAAACGTTAACACATCCGATCTGGACTGCCGGAAACTCCGGGTCAAAAAGCTGCCTAAAAATAAAATAATGACAAGCGGAACAATCCACATTAAAATGAAGCGGATTAAAGGCGAAAATTCATTCGGAACGACCTTTGTAAAAGGAACATCTGCCTCATATAAACGGTCGACGAGTTTTGGATCCTCAATGGCGCCGGTTTTATAGATGATGTCCTCATTCTTTTTGTCCTTAAACGTAATGGCATTATCTTCAATCGTTACTTCCTTCACCTTTCCGTCCTCAATCATTTGCAGGAATGTCCCGTAGTCCACTTCTTCCACTTTTTTCTCCTGAATTTCGGGCAAAATGAGCGCATTCAATAAAACGATGGCCATTAATATAAAGAAATAATAGGTTAGTGACCGGTTTTGAGGTTGTTTTTCTTGCACAACAACTCACATCCTTTTGTCTGCTATAATATTAGTTTACAAATCTTTACTTCCAGCAGCGAAGAAGTTTTTTTGAACTTTTATTTAACATTTACCCGAAAAGAATGTTGGATAAATATATGACAATGGTGACCGTAATGCAACTTACGATTGTTGAAAATAAAACCGTCTGGGCTGCTGTATTGGATTCCACGTCATATTCCAGCGCCAGGCTTGAACTGTTGCGGGAAGTGGGAAATGAACTTGCAATCAATAAGGATTTGGCAACCACTCCGTCAATGCCGAGAAGATATATGATGAGAAGCGCAATGGCCGGACCGACAATAAGACGCATAAAGCAGCTTGTAATAATCGTTTTGTTGATCATGGTGCGTATTTCAAGCTGTGAAAGCTGCGCACCCAACGTAATCAACGCAACCGCGATAAACCCGTCCGCCACATGATACAACGGAATGCGGAATGTCTGGGGTATTTCAATATCGGCCAAGTTTAAAATCACCCCGATGATCAGCGCATGGAGAATCGGCATTTTCAAAAAGTCTTTTACAATCTCAAGCCCTGATTTGGTCGCGGAAATCAAATTGTACAAGCCATATGTGTAGGTTGTCATATTTTGAAAAATAACGAGAATCACTTGGATTGCGACACCGATCGGTTGTTGGGCAAAAACCATTTGTGCCACCGGGATGCCGTAGTTGCCGGAGTTGATCAGGACGATGCTGTTTTTGAACACGGCGGATTCCGAACGGTTAAGGCCCAATAATTTCGCCGTATAATGGCTGAACAGCATTTGGCTGCCGATAAATAAAACGATAAACGCCGCCACTTGGGCGAGAACCGACATATTAACCGAAGTTTCGTATAAATTTACAAAAACCGCAGCCGGCATAAAGCAATATGTAACAAGCTGGGACAAAGCTTTTAAATTGAACTGGAATTTCTTTTGCAGCACAGCACCGATCACTAGCAGAACCAGAATCGGCGCAACGATTTGAAAAAAAATCATCGATAGATAGTACATGGTTGCATCCCCGCTTAATCTGATACTTTTTCTAATGATGAAAACCTAATATTAGAATTATACTAGAGTTTTAAATAAAAAGAAAAACCTGAAATGAAGGGTTTGCATTTCTTTTGGCCGGTGGGTAATTTAGAATTGGATTTTATTTTATTGAATAAAAATTTATAAATGCCGATTTTTAATATAGGGGGGAAGGAAGAATGCTCAAATTCGATGAACTGCTGTTCCAAAAAACGGGAGGACAAATCGGAAAACCTTTTGAACAAGCGATTCAACAAATCGGCGGCTTTGAAGAGAATGAAAACATTTTTGGAAGCATCATCCCTCTCCAACAAATCCTTTTCAACAAGACGGAAGCGGCAAAAGCCGTTTTCCAGGAAATCAAGCAGTATTGGGGGAAAATGGATTTATTTACCCAAGAAATGTTTCGTTCATCAAATATTGATTTGCAGAATGTCCAAAAAACCATTGATGCATTCTTCTCTTCTCCAACAGGGAAAAAGATCGTTTTTGAACAGGCATTAAAGAAAAACGTTTTCGACTTTCCCCAATTTGTCGAAATCGTTTTCGGCAAAAAAACAAACTATGCAAAATCGATTACGAAATTGAATGAAATACATGTATATAAAATTGGAAAAAAATATTTTATACATATCCTCTATAATCAAAAATTGGATTTTTGGCACTACCTATACGCCAAAAAAATTTTTTCGGTTTTCATGCAGGCTCCACTGAACACGATTCAAAATCCGCTTGATTTGATGAATCAATTTAAACAAATTATCCAAAAGTATATGACAAAAAGCCAATTGGTTGCAACCATGAATTCATTCATCAGAAGCATTGACTATAAAAATCCCCGCTCCCATTTCATCAAAGAACTTCACTTGTTAAATATTTCCCTTCATTTTATGGGCGGAAAGCGGCATTATAAAAAGCTCGATAAACTGATTGCGGAAGTGTTCCAAACATGGGAGGCAGGGGAGTGGGCGCTGACCGAGAAAGAGCAGACACTGTTATCCTATATTTTGGCGATGGATGGGGCAAATCAAAAGAATACGGACAAAACCATCACACACGGCAAATTTTTGATCCAGAATGACAGGTTAATCAATCATGCCGTCGAACTATTGATTGATTACGGGGATATCCTTCCGAATTTAAAGCCGGAACCTGAAGCTTTAGTCAAACGATACGATAAAAACTATTTGGAACAAATCTTCTTTATTGTGATTGACGCACTTGTGAAAAAGGAACAGTTCCAGGATGTTTTGCAATTGATGAAGGAATATGAAATCGCCTCATGTACAAACATCTACAATTTCCTGAATGCGAAAGCTTTTGACCGGGATTTGCTGTTGAAAATTGAAGCCGGCATTCAACGGGATATTGCCTATATCGTCGATCATTCCCATCAGCATATCATGCAGTCCATCGATAAATGGCTGCGGCAGTATCAACAAATGGAAAGCCCGTTTTATCCGGTTGCCCGCATGACCTCTCAACATGTATCCAATCTGTTGAAGGCCCTTTTTGCAACAGAGCAATTTGAACTTTTTGAACAATTGATGGGCATCTATAAAAAATACTTGGTTTTGCAGGACGATTTCGAAGATTTGCGGAACTTCGCTGCCGGTTTTGTGCAAAAGTAAACGTCCCAAAAGTAATAATACGATTACTTTTGGGACGTTCATTATTGCAGCACTCCTTTTTTCTGCAACGTTTCAATCTCTTCATCTGAATAGCCCAGGGACTTCAGGATTTCCTCCGTATGTTGGCCGACTTTGGCCCCGACGAATCTGTAGGTTGGTTCCACCCCTTCAAATTTGATCGCCGTTCCGATTTGTTTTTGTGTTGTACCATCTTCTTTCGGCACTTCGACAAGCATATTTCTTGCCCGGATTTGCGGATGATTGCAGGCTTCTTCAAAAGTCAATACCGGCTCCACACAGCCTTCGAAATCTTCATTGAACACTTCCAGCCATTCATCAAAGGTTTTCGTCAAGAACGCATCTTTGACCGCCTCTTTAAAACGCTTTTGCGTATATGTCGAGTCGTTGAAAGTGCTTTGAATCAATTCAGGTATGTCCAATGCTTCACATAACAGTTTGCGGAAATGCGGCTCCAGGCTGCCGACCGAGAAATAGCGTCCATCCTTCGTTTCATAGTAGTCGTAAAACGTGCCGCCGTTTAATATTTCCTCCTCCGGTTTTGGCAATTCGCCGCTGCCCAAATAGGCCGTTCCATATAATGCATTCATGGTGAACACTGCATCAGTCATCGAGATATCAATATATTTGCCTTCCCCCGTTTTTTCCCGATGCAGTGCACAAGCAAGGATTCCGATTGCCGCATGCAATGTCCCTCCGGCGATGTCGGCAATCTGAATGCCCATGGAAACCGGCTTCTTTCCTTTCGGACGAGAATAATCCAAAATGCCTGCAATGGATAAATAGTTGTTATCATGCCCGGGGCGGTTCCGGTACGGACCGGTTTGTCCATATCCCGTGATGGAACAATAGATGAGCCTTGGATTGACTTTTTTCAGCGATTCATAATCCAACCCCAACCGTTCCATGACTCCCGGACGGAACCCTTCTACTACAATATCGTATTCCTGGATCAACTTTTTGACGATTTCCACAGCTTCTTCCGTTTTCAAGTTCAGTTTGATCGACTTTTTGGAACGGTTCAAATGTTGATGAATATAGGATTCCTTATTTTCATCATAAGGCGGCATAATGCGCATTAAATCCACTCTGCGTGTGGATTCCACATGAATGACATCCGCTCCGAAATCGGCAAACATCATCGTTGTAAAGACTCCCGGAAGCATCAATGAAAAATCCAGAATTTTTAAATCTTTTAAGATTGTCACTAACCCCATCCCCTTTTTGAACAAGACATTTACCGCAATTTCAAGAAAATTTTCTTTAGCCATAAATTTAACATCAGTTATTATACTAATATTTTAAAATAATCTGAATATTTTGTGAACCTATTATTCTATATATGTTAATCAAACGGAAGAAATTATTAATTTGTTGAAAATGATAGAAAAGCATAATGGGGAACAAGTTTATTATTGTTTTTTTAATAAAACATTTTTCCTCTCCTTCTTATTATTTCCAAAAAGGAATGGAATATTTGCTTGAAAAAGCACCTTGGCTTGTTTATTAACCAATCCTCTTTATTTCCCAAAAAAAAAATGGACTAAGTTATTTCCCAAAAAATAAAAATATCATCCAACTCGGTTTTTTGGATGATATTTCACTATAGTTTAAAATCATTTGCTGAAACTTTTTCTTTTATTTTCACAGGAGAGGACAGCCTCGCCCTTCAGTCATCCTTCCTGCTCCAACTTTGCCTTGCAAAAGTCCAGAAGCGATTGTTCCTCATCCTCTTCTAATGCAAGCTCAATATACTTCCCGTCTTTTTTATCAATAATAAAATAGTTGATAATATACGGACCTTCCCCTTCATCGCCCACCAGCATCCGGATTTGCGTACCGGCTTCGGAGTATAGTTCATCTTCTTCATCCACTTCCACGTCCAACAAAAATTCAAAACGTCTTCCTTGAATAATCCCTGTCGGATCGATCCATTCTTCCATTTCAAAATTGACGATATTCATTTGCACAATCTCCTTTTTCCTTAAATCAAACCGTCATGCGAAAAAAATTTAATTAACTTTCTTCCCGAATATATTTTATTTATGCCCATGTTGCATGAAAAAACGACACAACCGGAGACGTCCACCTTACCGGCATCTATTCATTCAGCCTTCAGCTCCACAACCGAAATTTCAGGAAAATTAAAGATCCGAAATGGCGCCCCGCTGTTGCCCAAACCTCTGTTGACATTCATTGTCGTATCAATTTTTTTATAAAATCCCGCTGTATATTCAGGGAAAAATCCCTGTCCCGGAGCCACCAATCCCCCTACAAAAGGAAGACGGATTTGGCCGCCATGAGCGTGGCCTGAAAATACCAAGTCAATTTCATTTTTTGCGTAAATACCGAACTTTTCAGGCCGATGAGCGAGCAATACGGTAAATAACCGTTCCGGAACATCGGACAACGCTTTATTTAACATCGTTTGCGTATCAACGCCATTGAGCGGATCTTCAATTCCGGCAATAGCTATTGCTTCTCCGGCACGTTCCACCATCGCGGCAGCATTCGGTAAAATATGTACCCCCATTCCTTCCAGCGCATCATAAATTTCCTCCACCCGGTTCACCGCTACTTCATGATTGCCGATGACATAATATACATCCGCAATGTTCACAAATCCACGGACAGCCATTAAACTTTGCTCCAAATCATAACGATTGCTGTCTATTAAATCGCCGGTGATCAAAATGACATCCGGGTTTGTTTTTCGCACTTTCTCAATCAGCTTTTCCTGGTTTTCGCCGAATAAGGCGTCATGCAAGTCAGATATTTGAGTAATCCGAAACCCGTCAAATTGTCGTGGAATTTTTTTATTTTCATACGTCCTTTCCGTAATCACGATCCAGTGATTGTTTACGTATAAAAACAAACATATCCCAACAATCCAAGCTAATAGTTTGAATAACTTTTTCAATTCGCTCCGCTCGATTCTATTCGTAGTTTTCAGAAATATCCCTTCACTATCTTATGGCTTTATTACCGTACAATCAAGGGCAAGCAGGTATTATTTCGCATGTTCCGAACGGGTTGATGCAGGTTCTTTCTCGCCGAACAAAACGGGCTTCAACTCATCTTCGCCGGAACCTTCCGCAAGCGGCACCCCGGAACGGTAAGCAGCCCGGATCACAAGATGGGTAGATACCGGAGAGGTAGTAAAAACAAATAAAATCCCTAACAATAATCGGACGCTGAAATATCCATCATGGATCCAAATATAAAACAACGACCCGACAAGGCAAGACAGAACGGCTAAAGTGGCGCTTTTTGCCACCGCATGAGCCCGGGTGTAGACATCAGGGAAACGGAGCATTCCAAAGGCGCTGATAATACTGATGATTGAACCAAACAAAATAATGATGGCACAAATCCACTCAATGATCTGACTTGCGTTCAATAATGACACCTCTTTCAATATATTTGGAAAAAGCGATTGTCCCGATAAACGCCAAAATCCCGAGAATCAATATGGCTTCCAAAAACGCCGTCGTTTCCAACAATAGCGAAATAATTGCCATCGACGAAATTAAATTAACCCCGATCGTATCAAGGGCAATCGCACGGTCAGGCATCGAAGGCCCCTTGATTACCCGGACCAAATGCAATGCAATTGCTATCATGAACAAGGCAAGGGAGATAAGCAAAATGGTTTTCATCAATCCCGTGACACCTCCAATATTACCGTCTCAAATCTGCCCAACGACCTGATCAAATTCTCTTTTTGGCCGATATCCATCGCATGTATATATAATTCATCGCCCGATTCCGATACTTCCATTACGACTGATCCGGGAGTCAATGTTAATAAAAGCGATAAAGTCGTCACCTCCCAATCTTTTTCCAAAATCGTCTTATATTTAAAAATGCCCGGCGTTATGTTTAAATTGGGGGTCAATACTTGTTTCATCACCACAAACCCCGATATAATCAGCTCCCTGAAAAAAAACAAAACAAGCTTAATGATTTTCGCCAGCCGGATCAAATAAAATTGCGTGCCAAAGAACCGGTGCATTACATAAAGAATCCCCATTCCGACAATAAATCCGGTATTGAAGGTCGCAAGCGTCGGAGTCGGCTCGTCTTTAAACAGAAGCCATAGAAGCGCGATAAACAAATTCAAAATAAATTGGGCAAAAAACAACTTCACACCCCCTCGCTATCGCTATCACTTAAAATTGCATCGATATAAATCGACGGATTGGCAAGGGTCTTTACCGCGTCTTGCACATATGCCAGCAGCTGTTCCGCTCCCATGCCGATCCCGGCAATGCACACCGCCAATGAAACAAGGGATGCCATTGAAGCCTTCGGAAGGGGCTTTTTGTCCTCATTTGTAATAATCGTTTCCCCAAAGAATGAACTTAAAAAGATTTTAAGCAAAGAAAAGAGCACCACGAGGCTTGATGCAAATCCAAGAAACAACAATACATATGATCCCGCTTCAATTGCCCCTTTTCCAATCAGCACTTTTCCGACAAACCCGCTCAATGGCGGAATTCCGACCAAGGCCAACATCGCCAAAAAATAGAGCCATCCGAATAAAGGGTAGTTCCGGATCAATCCGCTCATAAAATCGATCCTTTTTTCCCCCGTCAAATAAACCATCATGCCTACCAACAAGAACAACAATGCTTTCGCAACCATGTCATGGAACAAGTAAAACACGGATCCTGCAAGGGCGGTTTCCGTTCTAACCGCCAAACCGATTAAAATAAAACCGACAGAAATCACAATGTTGTAAGCGGCAATCTTCAAAACATTTCTGGAAGACAGCGCTCCTAAACATCCTAAAACAATCGTTAATCCCGCAAAACATCCGAGGATGGCATGGGTTGTTTCCGGATGGTGCGGAAACATCAGCGTGAAAGTGCGGATCAGCGCATATACACCAACCTTTGTAAGGAGCGCGGCAAACAAAGCCTGTACGGCGGCAGGAGGCACAACATAAGATCCGGGCAGCCAGAAAAACAGCACCAGCCCCGCTTTTAAACTGAACACAATCAGCAGCACCAGAGACACTAATGTTAAGATCGGATCCTGCCCAACTTCGGAAACCCTCTCTGCAATATGGGCCATATTCAGTGTTTTCACAGTACCATATAAATAAGCCAGGGCTATCAGAAAAACGGAAGAAGCCACTACGTTGATCAACACATATTTTAAAGATTCCCGAAGCTGAACCTTTTCCCCTCCTAACGCCACAAGGACATACGATGCCATTAACATGACTTCAAAGCACACAAAGAGATTAAAAATATCCCCTGTCAAGAAGGAGCCATTGACTCCTGCAACCATCAATAGAACAAAAGAATAAAAGAACATGGATTCATGCCTATCCCCGATTGTTGAAAAGGCATAAAGCAAGCAAAACAATGTTACAATGCTTGCTGCAAGCACCATAAGCACCGAAAATGAATCTGCAACGAACAAAATGCCATAAGGCGGTTTCCAACCGCCGAAGTCTAATTTTAAAATCCCCTCTTTTCGTACAAGCTCCAACAAAACGAAGGAAATGATGCTCACCGCCAGCATTGACGCAAAAGCGATCAGCCTTTGAACCGCTGCAAATCTTCTCAAAAATACTAAAACAACTGCCGAAAAAATAGGAATAATCAGCGGCAATACAATGATGTTATTCATCTGGCATTCCTCTCAATTCTTTAAAATCGTCCGACCCGCTTGTTTTATATGTCCGATAGGCTAATACAAGCAAAAGAGCTGTAGTGGCAAAGCTGATCACAATCGCGGTTAAGATCAAGGCTTGCGGCAAAGCGTCGGTAAAAGGTTCTTCTTCATGGCCGATTAACGGCACATTCCCCTTTTTTAACCCTCCTACCGCCATAATCAGCAAGTTGACCGCATGGGACAATACCGCTGTTCCTATAATGACGCGAATCATATTCCGGGAGAGGATTAGATAGGTTGCCACTGAAACAAGTATGCCAATTAACACCATCATCAATTGTTCCATACACTACTCATCCTCACTTATGCTTAAAATCATCGTAACGAGAGTGCCGATGACGGTTAATGCAACTCCCGCCTCGAACAATGTCACCGTTGTTAAATGTTTATCTCCTATAAAAGGAAACTTGAAATGCCCATCCGTATGGGACAAAAATGGCAGATCAAAATAAATCGCCCCAAGACCTGTCCCTGCAGCAATAAACACCCCGAGAGCGGCTACTTTTTTAAAATCAAATGGCATCTTTCTTTGGATCGTTTCGATGTCATATGTGACAAACAAGAGAATGATCCCGGAAGCAAGCACAAGCCCCCCGATGAATCCTCCCCCCGGCGCATGGTGCCCTGAGAAAAACAAGTAGACGCCGAGAGTAAGGATTATCAGAATCACCACTTTTACGACGGTCCTTAAAATGACATCATTAATTCTCATTTTGTCCCCCTCCTTTTGCTTTCAGCTTAATGAGGGTGTATACGCCCAATCCGGCAATAAACAGCACGACCACCTCGAGCATCGTATCAAAGGCGCGGAAGTCTCCCAAAATGGTATTGACGATATTTTTCCCGCCGGCTAATAGATAGGAATCATTATAGTATTCGGAAATCGTTTTGAATTTTTCATAATGGAGGGCAGCCAAACCGGCCATTGTCACCGTTGCCCCCATCGCCAGAGATATCACCAGATTTCTTGCCTCTTTCCATTTTGATTGCACCCCTCTTTTAATCTCCGGCAAATGGCGAAAACAAAGCAGAAAGAGCACGGTTGAAACGGATTCCACTACAAGCTGGGTCAACGCCAAATCCGGAGCCCTGAATACGATAAAGAAAAAGGCGACGGAATATCCTAATACACTGGTCAGAAATACAATCGTAATCCGGGATTTCGCAAACAATATTCCGATGGAGGAAACCATGATGATGACCATTAAAATGGCTTCAAACACATCCAATGACTCCGGATTGACCGGGCTCCAGGAGAATACATCCCCATAAAGGAAATAGCCCCCGACAACCAATAAAAATGCAACAAAGATATAAACAAAATAATCTGTCAAATTACCTGTCATATATCTTCGTGTAAAGCGGGCCGACAGCGATTCACTCCATAGAATCCCGTTATTGAAAAGGGCGTTCAGCGATAAATGATATGGAAGAATTCGATAAATCGGTTTCCAGCTCTTTAACAAACTGTAAAGGAAAATCCCCGCAACGACTGCCAAAATCGTCATCCACAGTTCCGGGCTAAAAAATCCATGCCAAGCATGAATGGTTGGCGCCAGCTCTTCAGCGGATGGAAACATAGGGAAAATGCTTGCCATTGCAGGGTTTAAAACATAACGGCCCAAAAGGTTTGGGAAAAAGAAAATGCCGACGACCAAAATAATAAGAATATAAGGAGAAATCAACATGCCGACAGGCGCTTCGTGGGGATGTTTATCCAACAGATGCGTCTTCACTTTGCCAAAAAACGTTTTCCCGACAATGATGAGGCAATAAACAAATGTAAAGACGCTTGCAATCCATGCAACAAGAGGAATCAAAAATCCGATATGATCAAGGGACAAAATGCTCAAATCCTGAATATGCAGCGTTGCAGCAAAGAACATCTCTTTGCTTAAAAATCCGTTAAACGGGGGAAGTCCTGCCATCGATAAACAACCGATCAGGGCAATTGTAAACGTCAACGGCATGAAATACATAAGCCCTCCAAGTCTTCGGAGGTCGCGGGTCCCCAACTCATGGTCCAAAATCCCGACCATCATGAACAGCGCGCCTTTAAAAGTGGAATGATTGATTAAGTGAAAAATCGCGGCAAAAGCGGCTTGCGTATAAATCACCGTTTCCGACGAATGGCCCAAATAAATCGCCACAGAACCCATTCCCAATAAACTCATAATGAGCCCCAGCTGGCTTACAGTGGAAAAAGCGAGCATCGCTTTTAAATCCACTTGTTTTACGGCGTTGAAGGAACCCCAAAACAATGTAAATAAACCGACGCCGGTTACCAGCCAGAACCAGGCTGCTTCATTTCCAAATACCGGCGTAAACCTTGCCACTAAATAGATCCCCGCTTTCACCATTGTTGCCGAATGCAGATATGCACTGACAGGCGTTGGCGCCTCCATCGCATCCGGCAGCCAGATATAAAACGGAAATTGTGCGGACTTTGTGAAAGCCCCTAATAGAACCAATACAAGTGCCGGTACAAACAAAGCACTTTCCCGAATCAAACCTGCCTTTTCAATGATTTCACGAATGCTTAAAGTACCTGACATCTCATAAAGCATTAAAAAACCAGCAAGCATGGAAATTCCGCCGGCGACCGTAATCAGCATCGATTTCCTGGCCCCTGCCCGGGAAGCTTTCCGATGATGCCAAAAGGCGATTAACAGGAAAGATGAAACGCTTGTCATCTCCCAAAAACCGTATAAGACTAATATATTATCAGAAAGAACGACCCCTAACATCGCACCCATGAACAGCAAAAGATAGCAATAAAAGTGATATAACTGTTCACTCTTGGATAAATAAAAAATCGAGTACAAACCAACTAAACTTCCCACTCCGGTAATGAGTAAGCTGAACATTAAACTGAGACCATCAAGGTAGGTAGTGAAATTGATGCCTAACGAGGGGATCCACTCATGTGTGAACGTAATGATTTCACCATTTGATATGCGGGGAATATATGTTGTTAATATAATGAATAAAACGAGTGAAACAGCCGTCACAAGCCAACCAATGTATTTTTTGCTTATGAACCTGTATAACATGGAAATCAACAAAGCAAAAATAAACGGGACGAGGACGACGGCAACATCAAATGTCACAAAATCTTTCCTCCCTTCACCTCTTCACCATTAACATACTTGACGAAAACAAACAGAAGATGCATAATAAAGAGTCAATAACAGGATTGAAAAAGTTATGCATAAACTTAGAAAAATTGAAACTTAGCTACAATTTTAAGTATATAATAAAGCATTATGTATTTCATGGAATTTGATTACGGAAACTTAAATCCGTTATGATACAAAATTTAAGAGGTGCTTTTAAAAAATGGTGAATGATGCAAAAAAACGAACGGATGAAAGTATTTTGGTTTGCGTGTATTATGGATTGAACGGAGAGAGGCTTATCCGCAGGGGCCACAAACTCGCCACTTTGCTCAATTGTCCATTATATGTACTGACCGTCGATTCAAAACCTCTGGACCATTTCGATGCTGAAAAATCAGGTTATATTGAAAGATGGACGGAACTTGCCAAGGAACTTGGAGTTGAAAAATTTATCATTCGCGACAACGAGAAACGGCCTATTCAAAAAGTCATCGCGGAAGTCGCAAAGGAATTGAATGTTTCCCAAATCATCGTTGGGCAAAGTGCGCAAAGCCGATGGGAGGAAATTACAAAAGGTTCTCTCCTGAACGTCTTATTAAAAGAAATTCCTTTTGTCGATTTTCACATCGTGGCCGTTAACCCTCCATCGGAAGATGAAGAATTCGACATGTATGAAAAAGGTGTCCGTGCATACATCGTCCCCGTAGGAGAAAGATATAAAATCGTCTTTACATGCCCTAAATCCCGCTATATCGAGGGTATCTTCTTTAAGGAAATCGGCACGGACTTCGACAATGGGATTTTCCGTTTCTCGCACAACAATAAAATGTATGAGTTGAAGATTGAAGAGGACTTTGTGGCAAACCCGGAAAAAATTCCTGAAGAATATAGACATTATTTAGTATAAGCATGCAGAAGCATCTAGCGCTTCTGCATTTTTTTGCATAGGCCGTTCATGATTCGTTCATGCTAAAGGGAGAGACGAAAGGAGTGGCCTCTGCACCATGGAAAATTTCTGGGAAGTAAACTTTTTGGATATCGTTATTCGCAGCGTCATTACCTTCATGGTCATTTTAGTGCTGGCAAGAATTATCGGGAAAAAACAATTGAGCCAATTAACTTTCTTTCATTACATCACAGGCATCACCATCGGATCCATCGCAGGTGAAATGACAACACAACTAAAAACGCCATTTTTCGACGGAATCGTTGCTCTTTTATGCTGGACCGTCCTCACCCTTCTTATGAGCTTCATTTCCATCAAATCGACCAAAATCCGAGTGATTGTCGATGATCGTCCGACGATTTTAATTCAGGATGGAGTAATCAATCAACACGGGCTGAAAAAAGCAAGGCTTCATGTGGATGAACTGGCTATGCTTCTGCGGGAACAAGGCGTCTTTTCATTTGAAGAAGTCCAATATGCCGTATTTGAGACAAACGGAGAACTGAGCATAATGAAAAAATCGCAATATAGTCCCGCTACGAAAAAAGATGTGAGCGCAAACGTTTCCCAACCAACTTACTTCCCTACAGAAGTTATTTCTGACGGAAAGATTGTGAAGAAAAATCTTGATGAATTAAATTTAACCGAAGAATGGCTGTTGAATAAGCTTAAAAAGAAAAAAATCAAGAAAGTGGAAGATGTCTTTTTCGCTCAGGTTCTTGAAGATGGCTCACTTTATGTTTCCCTTTTTAATAACAAAAATAATAAGGAAGGTTTGTCCAAAAATTAAGGGATGGGACAAACCTTTTTATAATTTTTAATATCTTTTATTCATTCAGACTGATTGTAACAACCTGCTGCCCATTACCTCATATGCCGGGCAGCGGCAATTACCATTTAATGTAACATACAGTATTTTTCTTCCTGCGATAAATTTTCAGTTTGCATCAAAATTTTGCTATACTTTTATTCAAAGAACTTAGCAAATTCTATGCACAATGAAGAAATTCTATCATTAAAAAATTTTGAATAAGTAGGTTGTAGCACCATGAAAAGCAACTTTCTATACCCAATACTGATTCTTACAGCAGCCGGCAGTTACGGCATCCTGTCAACCATCATTAAAATTGCGATGGAAGTCGGCTTCACTGCCGATGAAGCGGTGACAAGCCAATATTTGATTGGATTCTGTCTCTCTTTTCTGCTCCTTTTCATGAAAAAAAGAAGATTCCCCAAGTTTAGAAAAAAAGACTTTATAACGCTCCTGTTTGCCGGTATTTTTACCGGAACCACCGGCATTGTGTACGGAAAGTCTTTAAATTATTTGCCGGCTTCCCTCGCTGTCGTATTGCTCTTTCAATTTACATGGATTGGCATGCTGATTGACTGTCTTCTGCGGAAAAGATGGCCAAGCCGCCCTGAAGCGGCTTCCTTGGTTCTGCTTTTTGCGGGAACAATCTTTGCCAGCGGACTGGTTGATGCGGATTTATCGGGCATCCGTTGGCAAGGCTGGTTTTTTGGCTTTTGTTCCGCCTTCAGTTTTGCGATTTTTCTGCAAATCAATTCGAAATCCATTGAAGGGATTGCAACCATTGAAAGAACCTTTTTTACATCTTTTTTTGCCCTTATAATGATTAGCATCTTCTTGTCACCAGAAATAGTATGGAACGGTATATTAATAAGAGAAGGACTATGGAAGTTTGGATTGGCGCTTGGATTCTTTGGAACCATTATACCGATTTTTCTGCTCGCCATAGCTGTTCCAAAAGTCGGCGGCGGCCTAACTTCCATCTTAAGCGCAATGGAACTGCCGGTTGCTGTTTTTGCTTCTGTCATCGTACTCCATGAACCTTTTTCCTGGCTTCAAGTAATCGGCATTGTGCTCATTTTAACGGGAATTGCGCTGCCAACCATCTTTTCAGAAAAGCAGCTGAAATTTGTACGTAAAACGAAAGGCTCGGAAGTTTAAGGATTGTTTATTTATAGATTGTTTTTAGTATGATACTGGGGGCGATGATCGTGATGTTCCAAGAATATAAAAGCCGCATCCATGAAGCTGAAGGCACTCAATTTCCTTCAAACAGTTATCGGAAAATCGTGCTGCAGCCTGCCTATGAAGAAGCAAAAAAACATTTCTTAAAAGCAATGGTGCAAATACATATTGCCCATTTAAAGATGCTTGAAGAACAACAACTGATTTCAAAAGAAGATGCCCAAAAAATCGGCGCTGCAATCAGCCAGCTGGACTTGGAATTTTTTGAAAAGCAGGATTATCAGCCGCAATTTGAAGATTTATTTTTCCATATCGAAAATAAATTGATGGAAATTGCCGGAGATGTAGCGGGAAATTTGCATATAGGAAGAAGCCGCAATGATATGGGAATCGCCATTTATCGCATGACCATCCGGGAAAAACTGCTTGATTTAATGGAAGAATTGGTGACTTTAAGAACTTCCCTGATCACCTTTGCATTGGAGCACGTCAATACCATCATGATCGGCTATACCCATACCCAACAAGCCCAACCGACAACTTTTGCACATTATTTAAAAGCTGTGATTGACCAACTGACACGGGATTACAAACGCATGCAGCACGCCTACCAAACGGTGAATCGGAGCAGCATGGGGGCAGCCGCACTTACGACAACAGGGTTCAATATCAATCGGGAGCGGATGCAGGAATTGCTGGCTTTTGATGGAATCGTTGAAAATGCATGGGATGCGGTGGCCGGTGCCGATTATATTGCGGAAACGGCAAGTGTCGTGCAACTGGCCGCTTTGAATCTTGGCCGCACCGCGCAAGATTTTTTGCAATGGGCCACACAAGAATTCAATGCAATTAGTCTTGCCAGTCCTTATGTCCAAATCAGCTCGATAATGCCGCAAAAACGTAATCCGGTTTCCATTGAACATACCCGTTCGTTGCTTTCATCTGTCGTAGGCGATGCTTCCACAGTCCTGCAAATGATTCATAACACGCCGTTTGGAGATATCGTGGATACAGAGGATGACATGCAGCCTTATATTTGGAGGGCCATGGATAGATTGCGCGGAATCTATAAATTGTTTGGCAGTTTGGTAGTGACAATGGATGTCAATAAAGAAAAACTATTGGAACGGGCCGAAAAAAGTTTGGCAAACGTCACACAACTTGCCGACACGCTCGTCCTGACCGAAAAAATTTCCTTCCGTCAATCCCACAAAATCGTCTCTGAATGTGTACGCACCTTGTTAAAAAACCATAAGGATTCCATTGACGATCTAACGTGGGAGCTTGTCAATGAAAAATGTATCGAACTCTTGAATAAACCATTGAATATTTCCAAAGATGAATTCTATCAATCTTTAAAACCGGCACACTTCGTTAATATCCGTAAATTGCCTGGCGGTCCAGCGCCAGCAACGATGAAAAAATCACTCTTAAAAGCTAAAAAAGAAACCTATACCCTTTGCAAATGGATTCAAAATAAAAAGGACGCCATTGTTCAAAGTGAAAAACGGTTGCAACAATACTTGGATGAATGGAGAAGAAGGTAAAATGACTCAATATATTTTAGCGGTTGATGGCGGAGCAACAAAAACGGTTTTGTCATTGAGGGATATTAAAGGAAATATATATTTCGAAAAAACATCAACAAGCACCAATTATCAGGCAATCGGCACGGAGAAAGCCGAAAAGGTTTTGACAGATTTATTGGGAGATGCATACAAAGAAACGGGAATCCGTGCCATTGACATTGCCGCATTTGCAATGGCAGGCATCGACACAATAAAAGGGCTTTCTATCGTCCAACTGATGGTTGACCGAAGCTGCAAAAATTCCCCGTTTCAAATCGGAAGGATCATTGTAGAAAACGATGTGCAGTCCACATTAATCGGATTAACCGGAAAACAACCGGGTGCCCTTGTTATATCTGGCACCGGTTCCGCCGCCTATGCGACAGACGGCAAAGGAAAAATTGTACGCTCCGGGGGATGGGGGCACCGGGTTGGAGATGAAGGCAGCGGTTACTGGATCGGGAGGGAAATATTGAATGCGATATTCCGATTTGAAGACGGCCGCCTTCAAAAACCTACCGTCCTCACCGATCTTGTTTATGACATGTTGCAAATCAGCAATATTGAACAATTGAACGATTGGATCTATCATCCCGATTACACAAATGCACAAATCGCCAACATTTCCAGAGTGCTTCCGAAAGCCATTTCCCTTGGTGATGAACGGGCGATTGACATTGCTTGCAATGCCGCTAAAGAGCTGGCCTTGATGACCCATGCCGTCCTTCGAAAAGTGGGGCAGATTAATGAAGATTTCACGGTTTACCTGAATGGCGGCGTCCTAAAAAGCAATGCAGTAATCTTAAAACTGTACAAAGATTATGTAAAGGAAAAATATCCTTGTATTTCCTTTCATTTATGCAATCAAAATCCCATTGACTATATTGCCAACAGAGCCATCCTTTCATTACAATAATAATGGTTTTTCAATTTCGATCAAGTCGGTCGGCACGTTAGTAACTGGGGCTAGAGGAAAGCCCCTTTTTCTTTTTTGCAATTTATGAAGTTTCAATTGCCATTCTTTTTAATCCTTCATCGGTTTCGAAAATTAAAAAACCATTTTCAACTTGCAGATTGCTTACTTTTTCCGGGTAAATAATGGATTCTTCCGTACCGTTTGTCCGGATTCTTGCAAGATAGGCGCCATTTGAATAATTGCTGAAATAGATCCAGTCGCCGGCCCCAACGATATATTGGGCTCTGCTTCTTGTTAACCGCTGATTTTCCCAGGTCGATAAACTCAATCGGTACAATCGGTTGTAATCCTGGACATTGCTGTAATAAATATGCCCCTCGTGTTCATAGGCATGATCCATTTTTGCCATAAAATCATATTTTTTGCTTGTCGCTTTTGGATAATCCCCTTCCTCCCAATGATGATCCAATTTCATCGTCGCATCATCAACAAGGAAATATTGATATCGTACGATATTCCCCCGGTCAGGCACCGGATCATTCCATGTAGTATCCAAATGATACCAATTCCCATCCACTTTTACTAAATTCCAAGCGTGAGGGCCTGTATTCACCTCGCCCACTACATATAATGTTTCAACCCCAAGTTCCCTCAGCATTTTTAAAGCAAGAAGCGCATAGCCTTGGCAGACCCCTTTATGTTCTTTTAAAACGGCCGCCGCGCTATGGGGGCTTAAATTTGTGTCAGCGCTGTATACGGTATTTTTTACAATATAATCATTCACAAATTTCACTTTTTCAAAGTCGGACATGGCATTTGCATTCACTCTGGACAGGATCCTGTCCACCTGTTCATCCACATACCGTTCCAGTTCAGCATTTGTTAAATATGCTTGTTTTACTTTGAAAATGGCATGGCTGTTATCGTACTCATAATCAATTTTCCGATCGCCCAAGTGGCCTAATATATATTGATCGCGATTGGAGGCATCTTCCACCGCCTGTTTAAGGAGGATTTCGATATTGTTTGTATTCCCCTTATACTGTATTTCAAAATCCGTATCCCATTGGCTGAAATGGTAATAAAATGCATCCGCCAATTCTTCGGCAGATTGCGCTTGATTCTGCAATTGAACAGTGTCTTGTAAATCGGATATCGTTGAAGCAGTATTTAAAACTTTCTCCGTTGCTGTTCGGTCCACATCCTCAATATTGATGTTTTCAATCTTTTCTATCACTTTATTTATATTAATTGCTTGAACCGCTTCTTCCCAAATAGGTTTCGAAAAATCATATGCAGGCTTCAACAAAATCAGGAGTATTACGATGATTGTTATGCGTTTGAACAAATTATCTTCACCACCACTCACATGATCACTTGCAACTTCTTCTATACAACCATTTAATACATTTATTTCCTTATTCATAAAAAAATTACTCACATCATCCTTCAAATCCAATAAAAATGTACGATTTTTTATGTTGAAAGTTTCATGATTTTTTTTTGTGGTAATTCATAAAATTTAGAAGGATTTGGTGAATGATTTTTTTGGAGTTCATAATTTCATCGTAATGAATAATCGAATTCTTTTTTATTTTCGCTTGGCCAATCGGGATTTCATAGATTGGTATTTGCCGTTTGATGGCTTCTATAAGCATATTAATGTCATAGTCATAAGAATCACCTGGGACATTCAGAAGCCAAGATAAATCCTTTTTTGGAATCGAGCGCAAACCTGTTTGAGCATCCAAAATGCGGCGATGGAACAGCAGTTGAAATACTAATGACGCTGCTTGTTGGCCAATTGCGTCCTTAAAAGACAAGTCTTTTGAACGGAAATTACGAACCCCTAAAACAATCCCGTTGGAAAATAATCTTGAAGTTTGTAATACAAGGCTTACATCCTCAATCGTATGCTGCCCATGAGCCCCTACTGTTAATACGGAACCGGTTTTCGGAAAATGTTTTAAAACGTAGCGGAATCCTGTTTTTAAAGCTCTTCCTTTCCCTTTATTTTCGACATGATCTAACACAATGCATTGGTCCATTGATGATAGTTCGCGGAAAATTGAACGGTATTTCGAATCACTGCCATCATTTACGATAATGATAGAATGAATGCCCAATTCTAATAAGCTCTTTGTATATTCAATGAATGTCGGCAACGGATTTAGGGCTGGAATGATTACAATCGGTTGTTCCACGGCCAAATCACCTAAAATATATATTCTATTAATGTTAGTATACTATTTTCATAGATTCATTACATTTTAATTGCAAAAATAAAAAATCATCCAACTTGTGGATGATTTAACTGATATTTGATATTTATCTCTCTCTTCTATCGGATTACCACTATTTCAGTACTGCCTGTTCCATTTCATGCCTAAAGGCCTCTATTGCCCGTTTAATATTTACAGGATGCCCTAGCTCCTGGAGCACTTCACCGATTACCTGAATAGCTTTTTCCAACATTTCAGGGGTAGTATTTCCCATATGGCCGATACGGAATGCCTTTCCTGCTAGATGCGCTAATGAACCTGCAACAATGATTCCGCGGGATGCAAGTGCATTTCGAAAAGCCGCATCCTCCACGCCTTCAGGGTAAAAAATGCAGCTTAATGTGGGGGCCGCAACTTCTTCCCTTGCCAATGGCTGCATACCATAGGACCGCATTGCTGCTCTCATCCCCTTGCCATAAGCGATATGCCGTTTTTCTCTCCTTTCCATTCCTTCGGATAATATAATTTTCAAAGCCTCATTGTAGGCATAAATTAAATTGACTGGAGGAGTCGCAAAATATTTTGACGGGTCTTCCATAATCGGCTTCCAATTTTCAATATCACAATAATAAGCAGGAATACGTCCTAATTGTTTTCGGGCCTCCAGCGCCGTTTGATTAAACGCAACGATGGCAAGGCCCGGCGGTATGCCAATGGCTTTTTGTGAACCGGTAAGAACGATATCCAGTTTATAATCCGGATGTCCATACGCTTTACTCATATTTTCATCCATTGCTGCAGTCGCGACAACGCCGTCTAAAATGACCAGTGCACCTGCACGTTTAATGATCGGGACCAAGGCTTCTAAATCGGCAACAACCCCAGTGGATGTATCCGCATGGGTGATGGTGACAGCTTTATAAGTTTTTTCTCTCAGGGCTTTTTCTACTAATGAGGGATCAATTTGCTCCCCCCATTTTGACTGCAATACATCTACCTGCAAATTGTAAGCTTCTGCCAATCTGGCAAATCGGTCGCCAAAATAGCCCTGACTTAAAACCAATAAACGCTCATCTTTTCCGACGGTGTTAACTATCGCCATTTCCATTGCCAACGTACCGGATCCCGCCACAACAAATACTTCTCCATCCGTTTGGAATAGTTCCCTTGTTTGCCGCAATGCATTTCTATAAACTTCGACAAAACGTGGATCAGTATGCCCTCTTGTTTCTTGTGACAAAGCATCATAAATCTCATCCACTACCGGAGTCGGACCCGGAACTAATAGAATATCCTGATTCCGCATTTTTCGTTCCCCTTTTTCATATATTTAAGAAGAATAATTCTCGTTAAAACGCTTTTTTCCTTCTACTATTTTAGTTAAAAAAAA
>JGI1652J44930_10000130_pt1 | contig 28780 bp, 24 predicted proteins | sample NewIslsDNAsample_FD_44930 | JGI IMG/M metagenome (IMG submission 44930)
GAAGTTAAGCTCTTCAGCGCCGATGGTAGTTGGGGGCTTCCCCCTGCGAGAGTAGGACGTCGCTTCGCAAGAAGGCACCACTGAAAAAGTGGTGCTTTTTTGTTTAATAATAAATATCAAGAACTGAAAGCCTGTCCGATAAGATAATGAAGCAGGCAAAAAAGATGAGGAAATTCAAATCAGCAACAGGCTTCGGAGCCAGCGCCGGGAGTGGGGGCATTCCCTGCGAGAGATAGACGCGCGCTTCACAAAGGCAGCACTGAAAAAGTTATAATTAGCCCTGCATTACACAAAACCCTTGACAATCTCTCATTGGAATGTCAAAGGCTTAAAAATTTAAGAATCCGTTATGAAATACTTTGCCATTCTTTTTAATTAAACTGACGAATGTGGAACACGGAAGGAAGTTAACTACGCCTTTCAACTCGCCTGTACCGGGTTTTCGCGGAATAAAATGGTGACGTTATTGTTAGAAGCTTCAACCTTTACATCAATACCGTTTGGAATGGTCATCATTGGATCCGTATGTCCAAAATCAACATTGTACACAATTGGAAAATCATATCCTTTCGTAGCTTGGCAAATGATGTCTACAAATGTATAATCTTGCGAAAATTCCACTTTTGGATGAAAACGTCCGACCACAATTCCATTGATTTTTTCAAAAACCCCCATATGCCGTAATTGAGTTAAATAACGATCGATAGTGCCAGGATTTTCTTGTTCATCTTCTTCTAAAAACAGTACTTTGTTGTCAAAGGATGGGAGAAATTCCGTTCCTGCTAACAGCAACATTGTTCCCATGTTGCCGGCCAAAATTTTTCCCCTTGCTCTTCCTTCTTTAATAATAAGAGGACCATCATTTTTAATAAGTTGCCGCGGCCGTATATCCTCTTTATCCCAGGCTAAAAATTCACTTGTCCAATATTTGCTGGGAGGAATGAGCAACTCATCATTTTGGGTCATTAAAACAGCTTCGAATATAGTTTTGGTGTATTCCAACATTCCGCCATATTCCCCAAATTGGGGCAATAGCGCCGGCCCCATAAAAGTGATTAGTTCAGATTTTTTATGAATCGCCAATAAAATCGCAGTGAAATCACTGTACCCCAATATGATTTTTGGATTTTGTTTTACAAGATCATAATCGATGTATTCTAAAAGTTGGTGCGAATTGTAACCGCCGATTGTATTGATAATCGCTTTAACTTCTTGATCTTGAAACATTTCATGTAAATCCTCTAATCGTTCCTCAACGGTTCCTGCCAAATGTCCAATGCGCTTCAGAGCATTTTTTCCCACTTTCACCTTAAAGCCCATTCTCTCTAATTCGGAAATTCCTCTTTGAAATCTATTAGGGCAAGCTGCGGCGACTGGAGAAGAGGTGGAGATGATTCCGATAGTATCCCCCGGTTTTAATAACTTTGGTTTAATCATAAAAATAAACCTCGCTTTATCAAGAAATGTTAAGGTCGTTAAGTTAATACTAATAATTTACACTATACGANGATATTAGTTAATAAACAATCAGATGAATAATATTAGGGTAAATAATTAATAAAACATACTATTTATAAAGGCCAATAATCATTCATGGGGACTGCATTCCATTGAAGAAATGTCGAAATATGGATAAATTTTGGAGTGGAATTGTATTAGCAATGTTTAAAAGAACAGTAAAAAGATTGAAAAAAGGAGGCCATCAACGGTTAATTGGTCTAGTAACAGATTTTCGCCATTAAGTTCAATTGGGGGCTAAATTACTTAGGTATAAAAATAGAAAACGGCCTTAAATACGAACATTTAAAAAATATTAAAAATAATTGTTCGCATTTCATCGTTGATTTTCTCTTTTACCCTTGTTACAATGAACAAAGGAAAAGTCCCATTAAGGGTTTAAGAATATGCTTTATTTTTCTTCTCTGCCGTGTAAATGTCGGATTATGCGGAAAATAATATCTTGGGTGAGAAAAAGCTGAAAATATAAGACAGCCTCCTATTGCTATGCCCTCAAGTACTCTGCTTTCTGACGTGTAGCGAAGGCGGGCTATTTGAGGTTTTTTTATTCGGAAATATAGTGAATATTCAGGAAAAATAATCATATAAAAGGAGCGTTTTGGATGAATCCTAAAATTGGCGTCATTATGGGAAGTTCCAGCGATTGGGAAACGATGAAACATGCTTGCGACATCTTGGATGAATTGGAAATTCCGTATGAAAAACGAGTGGTATCCGCACATCGTACGCCCGATCTAATGTTTGAATATGCTGAAACTGCCCGTTCGCGGGGCATCCAAGTAATCATCGCGGGAGCAGGGGGAGCTGCTCATTTGCCGGGAATGGTTGCAAGTAAAACGACTTTGCCGGTCATCGGTGTACCGGTGCAATCAAGAGCATTGAACGGGCTTGATTCATTGCTTTCCATTGTGCAAATGCCGGGAGGAGTTCCTGTTGCCACAGTTGCGATTGGGAAAGCGGGCGCTACCAATGCAGGGCTGTTGGCGGCGCAAATCTTATCGATTACAGATAAAGAAATCGCAGAAAAATTGGAAGCAAGACGAGAACAATTAAAACAAAAAGTGTTAGAAAGTTCAGGTGACTTGAAGTGACAAAAACAATTTACCCCGGTCAAACAATCGGCATCATCGGCGGCGGACAATTGGGCCGGATGATGGCGCTCAGCGCAAAAGAAGCAGGCTTTAAAATTGCCGTGCTTGATCCGACAATGGATTCGCCATGCGGACAAGTTGCGGATATTCAAATTGTGGCACCTTATGACGATGAAGCCGCGCTGGAAGAATTGGCCGAAGTGAGCGATGTTATCACGTTCGAATTTGAAAACATTGATTATGAAGGACTAAAAAAATTAACCGAGATTGCTTATGTTCCTCAGGGGGCTGAAATCATCCGCATCACTCAAAACCGCGTGACAGAAAAAGATGCGATAGTAAAAGCGGGTTGCCCAGTGGCACCCTACATTGTTTGCAACAACTATGAGGAACTTGTAGAAAATGTTGACCAAATCGGCTATCCATGCATTGTTAAAACTGCGCGTTTTGGTTATGACGGAAAAGGGCAGCAGAAGCTTGATTCAAAAGAAGATTTACCGTTGGCCAAGGAGTTATTCAAGCACTCGCAATGTGTTGTGGAAGGATTTGTTCCTTTTGAGAAGGAAATTTCTGTAATTATTCAGAGAAACGGAAATGGCGAGACATATTGTTTGCCTGTCGGGGAAAATATTCATGTCAATCACATTTTGCATGAAACCATTGTACCGGCCCGGATTTCCGATGAAACAAAGAAACTGGCGGAAGAAGCCGCACTGAAAATTGCAGAGCATTTGAAATTAATCGGAACATTGGCGGTAGAAATGTTCGTGCTGAAAGATGGGCAAATCATCATAAATGAATTGGCGCCAAGACCTCATAATTCCGGCCACTATTCTATTGAAGCGTGCAATATTTCCCAATTCGCGCAGCATGTCCGTGCCATTGCCGGTTGGCCGCTGCGCAAACCGAAACTGCATTCCCCTGCCGTGATGGTGAACGTTTTGGGTCAACATGTGGCGCCGTTGATCAATTCGATTACAAAATATCCGGATTGGTCTATCCACATTTATGGAAAAAAAGAGGCGAAAGTGAACAGAAAAATGGGACATGTAACCATTTTGACAGACGATATCGACGCAACATTAAAGGAAATTGAAGATTCTGGAATTTGGTCAAAATAAGAAAAGGAGATTCAGAAATGATTGAACGTTATACACGACCAGAAATGGGAGCAATTTGGACGGAAGAAAACAAATTCAAAGCATGGCTAGAAGTGGAGCTTTTGGCCTGCGAAGCCTGGTCAGAGCTTGGTGTGATACCGAAGGAAGACGTAGTGAAGCTGCGCCAAAACGCAAAATTCGAAATCAACCGGATTTATGAAATCGAACAAGTTACAAAACACGACGTAGTGGCGTTTACCCGCGCCGTTTCCGAGTCCCTCGGAGACGAGAAAAAATGGGTGCACTACGGCCTCACTTCAACGGATGTTGTGGATACGGCCCTTTCTTACTTAATTAAACAAGCCAACAACATTTTGAGAAAAGATATCCAAAATTTCATTGATGTATTAACGGAAAAGGCAAAAGAACATAAATATACCGTGATGATGGGCCGCACACATGGCGTTCATGCGGAACCGACGACATTCGGCTTAAAGCTTGCCTTGTGGCGCGAAGAAATGCTGCGAAATCAAGAACGTTTCGAAAGAGCGGCAAAAACGATTGAAACAGGAAAAATTTCAGGTGCTGTCGGCACTTACGCCAATATCGATCCGTTTGTAGAAAAGTATGTTTGTGAAAAATTAGGCCTCACCCCTGCGCCGATTTCAACACAGACTTTACAGCGGGACCGCCACGCAGAATACATCGCAACATTGGCTCTAATTGCGACATCCATCGAAAAATTCGCAACGGAAATCCGCGGATTGCAAAAATCCGAAGTCCGCGAAGTGGAAGAAGGATTTGCAAAGGGGCAAAAAGGTTCTTCGGCGATGCCTCATAAACGCAACCCGATCGGTTCGGAAAATATGGCTGGAATTGCCCGCGTCGTACGCGGACATGTTGTTACAGCTTATGAAAATATTCCTTTGTGGCATGAACGGGATATTTCCCATTCATCAGCGGAACGGATCATTATTCCTGATACGACGATAGCACTTAACTACATGTTGAACCGTTTCACTAACATTGTGAAAAACTTGACCGTGTTCCCAGAAAATATGAAACGCAACATGGAAGCCACATTCGGCCTGATTTATTCACAGCGCGTTCTATTAAAACTGATTGATAAAGGCCTATCCCGAGAAGAAGCGTATGATACGGTTCAACCGCTTACTGCCAGAGCATGGGACGAGCAAATACCGTTCCGTCCGCTTGTTGAAGCGGATGAGAAAATCAGTTCGCTTCTGACGAAAGAAGAAATTGATGATTGCTTCGATTACCATTGGCATTTGAAAAATGTCGATTATATTTTTGACCGCCTAGGTTTAAATGATTAATTCGATTTACAAAACTTTTTACAATCTGAAATACTGGGGGAACGGGTATGCAAAAAGGCGCACTCTTATATGAAGGAAAAGCAAAACGTTTATATGCCACAGACCAGGAAGATGTGTTGTTTGTCGAATACAAAAACAGCGCCACTGCCTTTAATGGACTAAAAAAAGCGGAGATTGAGGGAAAAGGAATATTGAACAACAAAATTTCCACCCTCATTTTTGAACGATTAAAACAGCAAGGGATTGAGTCCCATTTTATTCAAAGGGTATCAGAAAACGAACAGCTCGTGAAAAAAGTGGACATTATCCCGCTTGAAGTGGTTGTCCGCAATATTGCCGCCGGAAGCTTTGCAGAGCGGCTCGGCATAGAAGAAGGTACGCCATTAAAACGGCCGATCGTCGAGTTCTATTATAAAAACGATGATTTAAAAGACCCGTTAATCAATAATGATCACATTGAGATTCTGGGTCTCGCCACAAAAGAAGAAGTTCAAACGATTACGGATCAGGCATTGAAGGTTAACGAAGCATTGCGGAAAATTTTTGATGAAATCGGCATTATTTTGGTTGATTTCAAATTGGAATTCGGCCGCGACAAGGACGGGAACATCCTGCTTGCCGACGAAATTTCGCCGGATACTTGCCGGCTTTGGGATGCAGAAACGAAAACCAAACTTGATAAAGACGTGTTTAGACGGGATCTTGGAAATCTAATAGATGTATATCAGATTATACTTTCAAGACTTGGAGGAAATTGAAATGAAGAAAGTTAAAATTTATGTTACTTTGCGTGAAAGTGTTTTAGACCCGCAAGGATCAGCCGTAAAAGGTTCTTTGGTAAACATGGGATACAAAGAAGTGGAAGATGTCCGCATAGGTAAATATTTGGAATTGTTGATTAATGACACTGACCGCGATCTCAACGAAATGGTAAAAGAAATGTGCGAAAAGCTGCTTGCGAACACTGTAATTGAGGATTATCGCTTTGAAATCGAGGAGGCTAACTGATTATGAAATTTGCTGTACTCGTTTTCCCAGGTTCGAACTGTGATGTTGATATGTATCATGCCATTAAGGACGAATTGGGCGAAGAGGTGGAATTCGTATGGCATGATGCAACCGATTTAAGCGGATTTGACGCCATTTTAATTCCTGGCGGGTTCTCCTATGGGGATTACTTGCGCTGCGGCGCCATGGCAAGCCAGTCCAATGTGATGAAAGCGGTAAAGGAAGCAGCTGAAGAAGGAAAACCGATTTTAGGAGTTTGCAACGGGTTCCAAATTTTGACGGAAGCTGGCCTCCTTCCTGGCGCATTACTTCGCAATAAAAACTTAAAGTTCATTTGCCGTACGGTTCCGTTGAAAGTTGAAAACAATCAAACAATGTTCACGAATCAATACGATCAAGGACAAATCATTCATATTCCGATTGCCCACGGCGAAGGAAATTACTATTGTGACGAAGAAACATTGAAAAAATTAAAAGAAAACAATCAAATCGTTTTCACATATGCGGGAGAAAACCCGAACGGAAGCTTGGAAAACATTGCAGGCATTGTGAACGAACGGGGCAATGTACTTGGCATGATGCCTCACCCGGAGCGCGCGGTGGATGCATTACTTGGAAGTGCTGACGGACTGGCGTTATTTAAATCAATTGTGAAACAGTGGAGGGAAACACATGTCTAATTATGAACCAACAGCAGAGCAAATTAAGGAACAAAAGCTTTACCGCGACATGGGGTTAAGTGATGAAGAGTTTGCGATGATCGAGAAAATACTNGGTCGCCTTCCAAACTGGACAGAAACAGGTTTGTTCTCTGTAATGTGGTCTGAACACTGTTCATATAAAAATTCAAAACCGGTGTTGCGCAAATTCCCGACAAAAGGACCCCGCGTATTGCAAGGCCCTGGTGAAGGCGCCGGGATCGTGGACATCGACGACGGACAAGCAGTGGTATTCAAAATGGAATCCCATAACCACCCTTCAGCGATTGAACCTTACCAGGGCGCGGCAACAGGGGTTGGCGGAATTATCCGCGACGTTTTCTCCATGGGCGCCCGTCCTGTTGCGCTTCTAAACTCTTTGCGCTTCGGCGAATTGAAGTCACCACGGGTGAAGTACTTATTTGAAGAGGTCGTTGCAGGGATTGCCGGATATGGGAACTGTATCGGAATCCCGACAGTCGGCGGGGAAGTGCAATTCGATCCATGCTATGAAGGGAATCCTTTGGTCAACGCCATGTGTGTAGGTTTGATCGACCATAAAGATATCCAAAAAGGCGTGGCTGCAGGCGTAGGAAACACAGTGATGTATGTGGGAGCCAAAACAGGCCGTGACGGTATCCACGGTGCAACCTTTGCATCTGAGGAATTGAGCGAGGAATCCGAAGAAAAACGGCCGGCCGTTCAAGTGGGAGACCCGTTCATGGAAAAGCTTCTCCTTGAAGCATGCTTGGAAGTAGTAAAATCCGATGCACTTGTCGGAATCCAGGATATGGGTGCTGCTGGTCTTACGTCTTCTTCTTCCGAGATGGCATCAAAAGCCGGATCAGGCATTGAAATGAATCTGGATTTGGTTCCTCAGCGCGAAACGGGAATGACGGCTTATGAGATGATGTTATCCGAGTCCCAGGAACGGATGCTTTTGGTCGTGAAAAAAGGCCGCGAAGAAGAAGTGCAAAAAATCTTTGAAAAATACGGTTTGGATGCGGTAGCGATCGGCCGGGTAACAGATGATAAAATGCTAAGACTCATCCATAAAGGCAAAGTGGTGGCGGAAGTTCCTGCCGATGCGTTGGCAAAAGATGCCCCGGTTTACCATAAACCATCCAAAGAACCTGAATATTTCAGAGAATTTCAGGCAATGGAGAATACGGAACCGGAAGTTGCCGACCTGAAGGAAACATTCCTGAAATTGCTGCAAGCGCCGACAATCGCCTCTAAAGAATGGGTTTACGACCAATTCGACTATCAGGTGCGTACGAATACGGTGGTAACACCTGGTTCCGATGCGGCAGTATTGCGCATCCGTGGAACAAATAAAGGCCTTGCTATGACAGCTGACTGCAACTCCCGATACATTTACCTGGATCCTGAAACAGGAGGAAAAATTGCAGTTGCAGAAGCTGCCCGCAACATAGTGGCATCCGGCGGCGAACCATTGGCCATTACAGACTGCCTGAATTTCGGTAATCCGGAAAAACCTGAAATCTTCTGGCAGCTGGAAAAGAGTGCGGACGGAATTTCAGCGGCTTGCACCGCTTTGGAAACACCGGTCATCAGCGGAAACGTATCCCTATATAATGAACATTCCGGCCAGGCGGTATATCCGACGCCGACAATCGGCATGGTTGGACTTGTAAAAGACTTATCCCATGTAACAACGCAATACGTAAAACAATCCGGAGACATTGTATATTTGCTGGGTGAGACAAAAACGGAATTCGGCGGATCCGAGCTCCAAAAATTAGTGTACGGAAAAATCTTTGGCAAAGCGCCATCCATCGATTTGGAAACGGAAGCGTCGCGCCAAAAAGCGCTGCTTTCCGCAATTCGCGCAGGACTTGTACAATCTGCCCACGATGTGGCTGAAGGTGGCGTAGCCGTTGCGTTGGCCGAAAAAACATTTAATGAAAGCGGCCTTGGAATCCATGTGAAATTGGAAGGTTCGCCCGTGACAGCTTTATTCAGCGAATCTCAATCACGCTTCATCGTGACAGTAAAAGAAGAGAACGCCCAGGCATTTGAAAACATGATACCGGAAGCGAAGAAAATCGGTGTCGTAACAAACGACGGAAAAATTACAATCGAAGGAGAATCCGGCGTATTGATTGAAGGAACAGTCGAAGAATTTTACAGTGCTTGGAAAGGAGCTATCCCATGCTTGCTGAAATCAGAGGCTTAAACGAAGAATGTGGAGTATTTGGGATATGGGGGCATGATCAAGCTGCCAAATTGAGTTATTACGGCCTGCATGCATTGCAACACCGCGGACAAGAAGGTGCTGGCATCGTCTCAACGGACGGCCAGTACTTCAAATCCGTAAAAGGTGAAGGTCTTGTAAATGAGGTCTTTAATGAAGAAAAATTAAACAGCCTGACAGGAAAATCGGCCATTGCCCATGTTCGTTATACAACGGCCGGAGGAGGGGGAATTGATAACGTACAACCGTTATTATTCCGTTCTTCCACTGGTACAATGGCCGTAGCTCATAACGGAAATTTGGTCAATGCCAATCATTTGAAGCAACATCTGGAACGTTCGGGCAGCATTTTCCATTCAACTTCGGATACAGAAGTCATTGTGCATCTGATCAAAAAAAGCAAAAAGCCTCGTTTTATTGAGCAAGTAAAAGAAGCTCTTTCGCTATTGAAAGGCGCCTTTTCCGTCATCATCCTGACGAGAGATAAAATGCTGCTTGCCCGTGACCGCAACGGTTTGCGCCCGCTTTCCATCGGCAAATTGGGAGACGCATGGGTGGCTTCATCCGAAACATGCGCTTTTGACCTGATCGGCGCAGAATTTATCCGGGAAGTTCAGCCTGGAGAAATTGTCATCATTTCGGACGACGGCATTGAAGAAGACCGCTATGCCCCAATGGAACAACGGGCAATGTGCGCAATGGAATATATCTATTTTGCCCGTCCTGATTCCAATATCGACCATGTCAACATTCATATGGCCCGTAAACGGATGGGTAAACAATTGGCCAAAGAAATGGGGCACATTGACGCGGACGTTGTGACGGGAGTTCCGGACTCTTCCATCTCCGCTGCCATCGGGTTTGCCGAAGAAATCGGAATTCCTTACGAAATGGGATTAATCAAAAACCGCTATGTCGGCAGAACGTTTATCCAACCGACACAGGAATTGCGTGAACGCGGAGTGAAAATGAAATTATCTCCGGTCGTTCAAGTAGTGCGCGGGAAACGGGTCGTCATGGTGGATGACTCCATCGTCAGAGGAACGACTTCGCGCCGTATCGTGAAAATGTTAAAAGAAGCCGGGGCCAAAGAAGTGCATGTGGCCATCACTTCTCCTCCAATTTCCAATCCTTGTTTCTATGGGATTGATATTTCATCGGATGAAGAATTAATTGCAGCCGGAAGAACGGTAGAAGAAATCCGGGAAGCAATCGGTGCGGATTCCTTGACATTTTTGTCGCCAGAGGGATTGGTCGAAGCCGTATCAAGACCTTTTGACGATGAAAATGGCGGTCTTTGCATGGCATGCTTTACCGGCAAATATCCAACTGAAATTTTCCCGGACACTGTCTTGCCGCATTTAAAAGAACTTTCACGTTAAGGAGGAAGAATCATGTCGAAGGCATACGAACAAGCGGGGGTAAATATCGAAGCGGGTTATGAAGCTGTAAAACGCATGAAAGCCCATGTCGAAAGAACGAAGCGGAAAGGCGTCATGGGAGCGTTTGGCAGCTTCGGCGGCATGTTCGATTTATCTTCATTAAATTATAAAGAACCGGTGCTCATTTCCGGTACAGATGGTGTCGGGACAAAATTGAAATTGGCATTTATGGCGGATAAACATAACACGGTCGGAATCGATTGCGTGGCAATGTGCGTGAACGATATTGTTGCCCAAGGAGCAGAGCCGCTGTACTTCCTGGATTATATAGCGGTCGGAAAAGCCAATCCGGCGAAAATCGAGAAAATTGTCAGCGGCGTTGCGGACGGCTGTGTGCAGGCGGGCGCTGCATTAATCGGCGGGGAAACGGCCGAAATGCCCGGCCTGTATGACGAGGATGAATACGATATTGCCGGTTTTGCGGTTGGTGCCTGCGAAAAATCCGATGTGGTGACGGGCGAAAAAATCGTTGAAGGCGATGTGCTTGTCGGGCTTGCTTCAAGCGGAGTGCATTCCAACGGCTACTCCCTTGTCCGCAAAATCGTATTTAACGAATGCGGCTATCAATATGATGAGATCATTGATGGATACGAAGATTTAGGGCCGATTGGCGATGCGCTTCTGACACCGACGAAAATTTACGCAAAACCGGTGCTTGACATATTGAAGCAAGTGGATGTGCACGGCATGGCCCACATCACGGGCGGAGGATTTTACGAAAACTTGCCGCGCATGATGCCTGAAGGTCTCGCAACAGAAATCCATTTAGGAACATGGGAAATTCCGCGCATTTTTGAATTCCTGAAGGACAAAGGTTCCCTGGCGGATCGGGATTTATACAATGTGTTCAATATGGGAATCGGCTTTGTGCTGTCCGTTTCTGCAGAAGATGCGGACAAAGTGGTGGAAATCGCGGAAAAACATGGAGAAAAAGCTTATAAAATCGGCCGTGTCGTAAAAGGTGAAGGAGTCATCTTTGAAGGCGATCATGATGGGAGCTTGAGCGAATGACAACAAAAATAGCGGTGTTTGCTTCAGGAAGCGGAACAAATTTTCAGGCGATCCAAGAAGCCATTGAACGCGGAGAATTGGATGCAAAGATCGAAATCCTCGTAACGGATAAACCGGAAGCATATGTGGTAAAACGGGCGGAAAAATTCGGAATCCCGGTTTTCTCTTTCTCGCCGAAAAATTACGAGTCAAAAGCCGCATATGAAACCGAAATCGCAAAAATATTGGAAGAAAAAGAAGTGGAATGGATTGTGCTGGCCGGCTATATGCGGCTTGTCGGCGAAACCCTCCTATCGAAGTATCCGAATAAAATTGTGAATATTCACCCATCTCTTTTGCCGGCTTTTCCTGGAAAGGATGCGATTGGACAGGCGCTTCGTCACGGGGTGAAAGTGACCGGCGTCACTGTCCACTATGTAGATGAAGGGATGGATACCGGTCCAATTATTGCACAAAAAGCTGTGGAAGTCGTGGAAGGCGACCGGGAAGCAACGGAAGAACGCATCCATCAAGTGGAACATGAACTCTATCCAAATACGTTAAAACAATTATTTGAACGATAAACAATCGGGGAAAAGCGGGAGTGCTTTTCCCATGCTCATTCCAAACAAAATAAAAATTGGGGGCTTTGACGGTGGCAAAACGTGCGCTCATTAGTGTATCAAACAAAGAAGGAATTGTTGAATTCGCAAAAGAATTGGTTGCATTAGGGTATGAAATTTTATCTACAGGCGGTACAAAAAAATTGCTTCAAGAAAATGACGTACCTGTGACAGGCGTGGATGAAGTAACGAAATTCCCTGAAATCCTTGATGGACGGGTAAAAACGTTAAATCCGATGATTCACGGGGGGCTGCTCGGAAAATTCGACGATCCTTCCCATCAGGCACAAATGAAAGAACATGGCATTGAACCGATAGAAATTGTTTGTGTCAACCTATATCCATTTGTTGAAACCATCTCAAAACCGGATGTGACATATGAAGAAGCGATTGAAAACATCGATATCGGCGGTCCGACGATGTTGCGTGCGGCTGCGAAAAACCACAAATATGTGACAGTGATTGTGGACAGCAACGACTATCAAACGGTTCTTGACGAATTGAAAGCAAACGGTGCCACATCCTTTGAAACGCGCAAAAAACTTGCTGCGAAAGTGTTCCGTCATACAGCAAGCTATGATGCGTACATTTCGAACTATTTAACAGAGGAACAGTTCCCTGAAACATTGACGCTCACTTACGAATTAAAGCAAACTTTGCGCTATGGTGAAAACCCTCACCAAAAAGCCGCATTCTATAAAAAACGTTTAGGATCCGATTTCTCCCTTGCTTATGCCACTCAATTGCATGGAAAAGAACTATCCTATAACAACATCCAGGATGGAAATGCGGCCCTTCAAATCGTGAAAGAATTCAAAGAGCCGGCAGCAGTGGCGGTAAAACATATGAATCCTTGCGGCGTCGGAGTAGGAAGCACAATTGAAGAAGCTTTTGATAAAGCATACGAAGCCGATCCGGTTTCCATTTTTGGAGGAATTGTTGCATTAAACCGTGAAGTCGATGCGGCAACGGCGGAAAAATTAAGCAAAATCTTCTTGGAAATCATTATTGCGCCTTCATTTACGGAAGAAGCATTGGAAATTTTGACGAAGAAGAAAAACATCCGCTTATTGACAATCGACTTCTCACAACAGAAAAAAGATCCGTTCAAAGTGGTTTCCGTAGAAGGCGGTCTGCTCGTACAAGATGATGATACGTACGGTTTTGAAGACGCAGACATCAAAGTGGTGACTGACCGCGAACCGACAGAAGAGGAATGGGAAGCTTTAAAACTTGGCTGGAAAGTGGTAAAACACGTGAAATCCAATGCCATTGTGGTAAACAATAAAGAGATGACATTGGGAATCGGCGCAGGTCAGATGAATCGTGTCGGCGCTGCGCGAATTGCTTTGGAACAGGCCGGAGAAAAGGCAAAAGGGGCTGTATTGGCATCTGACGCCTTCTTCCCGATGCCTGACACAGTGGAAGAAGCCATTAAAGCAGGAATTACGGCAATTATTCAACCTGGCGGATCCATCCGCGACCAGGATTCCATCGATGCGGCGAACAAAGCGGGCATCGCGATGGTATTTACCGGAGTAAGACATTTCAAACATTAATGAATAAAAGACGGCTCGGTCTGCAGCCGTCTTTTCTAAAGTAAGCAAGGATTTTTCAAAGCTTCATCGAAATTGGTTGAATAGACACGGCAATACAACCGAAAAAAGTCTTGATTCTATTGGAGGGGACCATATGAAAGTTTTAGTTGTCGGAAGCGGCGGACGCGAGCATGCCATCGCAAAGAAATTCAGCATTTCTCCGATTGTTGAAAAAGTGTACGTGGCGCCCGGAAATGATGGAATGCGCGATTGTGCGGAACTGGTGCCGATTGATGTATTGGATTTTGAAAATCTGGCAAAGTTTGCGAAAGAACAGCAAATTGATTTAACTTTTGTTGGACCGGAACAACCTCTTGCCGCGGGGATTGTCGATTATTTCCAAGAGGAAGGATTAACGATTTTTGGACCGACAAAAAAAGCGGCACAAATTGAAAGCAGCAAATCTTTTGCAAAACAACTGATGAAAAAGTACAACATCCCGACAGCAACTTACGAAACATTTACGGAAGTGGATAAAGCAATTGACTACATCAAGGAAAAAGGCGCTCCAATCGTGATTAAAGCGGACGGCCTTGCAGCCGGAAAAGGCGTAGTAGTGGCGATGACAGAACAGGAAGCCATTGATGCCGTAACGGACATGATTGGCAATCATCGCTTTGGCGAATCATCATCAAAAGTGGTTATTGAGGACTATTTGGAAGGCGAAGAATTTTCCTTCATGTCTTTTGTGCATAAAGGAAAAATTTATCCAATGGTCATCGCCCAGGATCATAAACGCGCCTACGATGGCGACAAAGGTCCGAATACGGGCGGCATGGGAGCTTATTCTCCTGTTCCGCAAATTCCTCAAGAGATGGTGGATCGGGCATACAAAGAAATCATTGAGCCGACCGTAAAAGCGATGGAGCAGGAAGGCGCCTCCTTTACGGGCGTTTTATATGCCGGGCTGATCCTGACAAAAGAAGGGCCAAAAGTCATCGAATTCAATGCCCGCTTCGGCGATCCGGAAACGCAAGTGGTGCTTCCGCGCATGACATCCGATTTTGGACAATTTATGAAGGCGTTAATGGAAGGCGAAGATTTCGACTTGCAATGGTCTGACGAGGCGATGCTCGGGGTTGTCATTGCCGCGGAAGGTTATCCTGGAGCGGTTGAAAAAGGAAACCCTCTTCCAAACCTGGAAGAACTCAGCAAAGAGTTGGAAGTCTATCATGCCGGAACAAAATGGAAAGACGGACAATATGTCGGTAATGGCGGACGTGTGCTGTTGGTGGCGGCCAAAGCCAAAACGTTAAAAGAAGCACAGGAAAAAGTATATGAGGCTATTGGAAAATATTCCTGGAATCGCTTCTTCTACCGAAAAGATATCGGCTGGAGAACGTTTAAATAATGTTTTAATTAAAAAAGCACAAACCAAAATGAAAATGGTTTGTGCTTTTTTATAAACATTAACACGAGGTGCTATCTTGATTTATTCTGACTGCCGGCAACGGCTTGGATGGTGTTGGCGGCTTGTTTTGCAGCAGTTCCGGCTGTTGTAGTGCTTGTGACCGCCCCGGCTACGTTGGCTACCGTTTGCAAAAGATCCGCTTCGTCTCCATTGGAGTTTTGCGATTGGGATTGTTGATTGCTTGTGCCGCTATGGCCGGAATGGTGGGATTGTTGACTGTTTGCTCCGCTATATCTGGAATTGAAGGCAGACATTAAGCTGTCGCCATCGACGAATTCCTGGATGGAAGTGGTAACCGCATCCTTTAAATTTCTGTTAAACAATGCTTTGGCAGGGCAATACAAAAAGAGCCCCTCCGCAATTTTTAACGCCCCGGCAGTAACGGTCAGGGTTCCTAACATTCTGTTTCCGTTTTCTTTCACCAATTGGCTGATTCCGCAGGCTGTTAAGCCGATCCCTAATACAAGACGGACAAAAGCGCTTTTTTCAGAAATGTTTTCTTCCAACAAAATAATCAACTCCTTTGCTCATAAATTTGAAAAATGTACGCACTTTAATTTAATAAAGTGCTGTGTTACGATAAAAACAAGCGATGCTGCCTTTCAGCACTGTTAGTATGTGCGGAACAGATGCAAATAAACAAATAAATGATAGAAGGGTGTGTAACATATGCCACCTTCAATATGGAAAATACAGGAAATCCGTGATCAGGTTGCGGTGGTCGAAGGAAAAAAAGCGCCAACAATTGTTTTAAAAAATGCCCGATACATACATAGCATGTTAAAACAGTGGAAATACGGAAATATATGGATTTTTGGGGGCCGGATTGTGTATGCCGGAAAGGAGATGCCGGTAAATCTGGACGGGACAGAGGTAATCGATTTAGAAGGAAAGACGGTAGTACCAGGTTATATCGAACCGCATGTTCATCCCTTTCAACTTTATAATCCGGAGTCGTTTGCGGATTATGCGGCACAATTTGGCACGACGATGTTCATCAGCGACAATTTGCATTTTGCTGTACATCTCCCAAGAAAGAAAGCGTTTTCAATTATGGAAGGATTGAAAGCATTGCCTTTTTCTTTTTATTGGTGGACAAGATACGACTCGCAAACCGAGCTTGCAGAAGAGGAGCAGCTTTTTACAAACAAATCCATTTTTGAATGGATGGAAAGGGATGATGTTTTGCTTGGCGGGGAATTGACAGGATGGCCCCGTCTATTGCGCGGCGACGACCAAATGCTTTACTGGATCCAATCATCCAAGAAAAAAGGCAAGAAAATTGAAGGGCATTTTCCGGGCGCGTCGGAAAAAACGCTTGCGAGAATGAAACTTCTTGGAGCCGATGGCGACCATGAAGCGATGACGATAGAGGATGTGGAAAAGCGGATTGAACATGGCTACGGGGTTACGTTGAGATATTCATCCATCCGTCCGGATCTTCCCAATCTTTTAAAAGCAATAATAGAAAAAAAGTTGAATATATTTGATCATATAATGTTGACGACAGACGGCTCGACACCGAGTTTTCACCGCGATGGCGTGATGAATCTATGCATAGAAAAGGCCCTTGAAGCCGGAGTGGATCCGATTGATGCTTACAACATGGCCTCATACAATATTGCCAGATATTACAATTTATCCCATTTACATGGCATAATTGCTACAGGGCGATTTGCGACGCTGAATATTTTGAAAGATGAATACCATCCAAATCCGGAATCCGTTTTATCGAAAGGAATCTGGCTGAAAAAGGAAGGAAAAAGAGTACAAGCTTTTTCAAATACCGATTGGAACCGGTATTATCCGCCTCTTGAACTTTCTTTTGATTTAAAGGATGAAGATTTCCAACTATCGACGCCGATCGGAATTGAACTGATCAATGATGTCATTACAAAACCTTATTCTTCCAGCTCTCAGGTGTTCAAAACCGAGCTTCCGCCAGGTTCCGATGAAAGTTTTTTAATTCTTATTGATAAAAATGGCAAATGGCGCATAAATGCCATATTGAAAGGCTTCGCAACGGATGTGATGGGGTTTGCATCCTCATACTCGATAACGGGCGACATTATTTTGATCGGAAAAAAGAAACGTGATATGCAACACGCGTTTGAAGAACTGAAGAAGATGAAGGGAGGAATTGTTCTCGTAGAAAACGGACAAGCCGTTGTGTCGCTTCCTTTAGCCGGCTCGGGCACTTTCTACTTAGGGAGCATGGACGAGCTGATTGAAAAAGAGTCTGCGTTGAAAGCGGCACTGGGCGAAAGAGGATATAAGCATAAAGATGCGATTTATACTTTGTTCTTCTTGGAATCGATCCATTTACCATATATCCGCATCACCCAAAAAGGAATTTTTGATGTCATGAACAAAGAAGTCATCATTCCTTCGGTGATGCGCTAGTTGAAAGGATGAGGAAACATGTTTTCAAAAAAAATGTTGATTTTAATTGTCTCCTGCATTTTGCTTCTTGCGGCATGCGGAAAAAAAGAAAAAACTGTGGAGGATACCGAGGAACCGGTGAAGCCGGTTGAAGAAGAAAAGAAAGTGCTGTATCCAACGCCATTTACAGGTGAAATGGTGCCGGAAGAAATCACCATGAGGCCCATTCTTGCCACTATTAATAATCATCCTGCCGCCCGTCCTCAATCGGGCATTTCCAGCGCGGATGTGGTTTATGAAATGCTCGCGGAAGGCGGCGTGACAAGATTTTTGGCATTATACCAATCCGAAATCCCTGAAAAAATCGGTCCAATCCGGAGCGCCCGGTCCTACTTCGTTGAAATCGCAAAGGGCCTTGATGCCTTTTATATTGCGCACGGCTTCAGTCCGGAAGCCAAGAGGATGCTGCAGAGCGGAATGGTTGATAACATTAACGGCATGTACTATGATGGTTCTTATTTCAAACGTTCCAAAGATCGGGTGGCGCCGCACAACTCCTATTTTATCACCGAATATTTGGAAGCTGCCGCTGAAAAAGTGAACGCTTCACTTCTCTATCAGAAAAAAGTATCGTATACTTATTATAAAGAAGATGAAAATGTTAAAATAGGCGAAAAAGCGGATCAAATCCAGGTCCGTTATGGCAGAAATGAAAACTTTAACAGCAATTATGCCTATGATCCGGCCAGCAATACGTATAAGCGCTCATCTGCTGGAACGGTTACAACGGATTTATTGACGGGAGAGCCGGTGAAAGTATCCAATGTGCTGGTGTTTGAAATGGCTCACAAAGTGATTGACAGCCAGGGACGCCGTGATATAGACATTTACTCGGGAGGAAGGGCTTATCTCTTCCAGCAAGGAATGATGAGAGAAGTGCGATGGGAGAATATCGATGGCGTTTTAACGGCGGTTGAAAGCGACGGAAGCAAAGCGAAACTTGTTCCAGGAAAGACTTGGATTCATTTTATCCCTTCAAATCCGGGAATTGCCGCATCTGTCACATATACATCAGACCAGGCTAGTTGAAAGGATGGAGAAAATGCAGGTTGACAAAATTCGTGGTCCTCAAACAGATCAACTCTTCAGAGCAATTCTGGAATTAAGAGACCTAGAAGAATGTTATAGATTTTTTGATGATTTATGCACCATCAGCGAAATTCAGTCAATGGCCCAACGATTTGAAGTAGCCCATCTTTTGCGGTTGAAAAAAACTTATGAAACAATTAAAAAGGAAACAGGGGCCTCCACTGCAACGATTTCCCGTGTGCGCCGCTGCTTTGATTATGGCAACGACGCCTACGAGGAAATGTTGAGCCGGCTCTATCCGGATGAGAAGCCTTATGAACCGAAAAAATGAATGAGATGACGGTTGTCTTATGCATGTTGAAGTGCATAAGGCAATTTTTTTGTGACCGGTTTTTAAAACAGACATTTGATACAACAAAAGATTGTGATTTTCGGTAAAATCTACTTTGGGATATACTAAAATAAGCACAGAATACGATAAGAGACAGGTGAGACCTTTATGGATTTTAGAAATTGGAGACATGCATTCAAGATCGATCCGGCAAAAGAAATTTCGGACGAAGATTTGGAAAAAGTGTGCGAATCCGGCACGGATGTCATTTTGGTGGGCGGCACGGATGGGGTCACTTTGGACAATGTGCTCGAGAAACTCGCGCGAATCAGAAGATTCGCCGTGCCGGTCGCATTGGAAATTTCGTCGCTTGAAGCCGTTACGCCCGGTTTTGACTATTATTTGATTCCGACGGTTTTAAACAGCACGGACACAAAATGGGTAAAAGATTTGCATCACCAGGCCGTAAAGGATTATGGAGATATTATGGTGTGGGACGAACTGATTGCGGAAGGCTACTGCATATTGAATCCTGATTGCAAAGCGGCGAAAGCCACCGAAGCGGACGCGGATTTGACAAAGGAAGACGTCGTGGCCTATGCAAGGCTTGCGGAAAATTATTTTAAACTTCCCATTTTTTATGTCGAATACAGCGGTACTTATGGGGACGTTGAAATCGTTTCGGCGGTGAAGGAAGTATTGAATGAAACCCGGCTATTTTATGGAGGCGGCATCCGCACTGCTGAACAGGCCAAAGAGATGGCCCAATTTGCCGATACCGTCATTGTCGGGAATGTGATTTATGAAGACTTGAATGAGGCATTGAAAACGGTGGAAGCGGTAAAAAGTGTCGCGTCCAAATAACCGATGCGAAAATAATAGTGTTATAGTATAATAGAACAAATGTTTGGTATAGAGAGGTGCACCATGGAACAATTAACGAAAAATTTACTCAGCGGTCTGAATCCGCAACAGCAGCAAGCCGTCAAGACTACGGAAGGCCCTCTTCTTATAATGGCCGGCGCGGGTTCGGGAAAAACGAGGGTACTGACCCACCGCATTGCATATTTAATTGTGGAAAAGCTGGTGTATCCATCCAATATTCTGGCAATCACGTTTACCAATAAAGCCGCCAGAGAAATGCGCGAACGGATTGACGCGCTGCTCGGCAGCGGCATCTCGGAGAGCATGTGGGTTTCCACTTTCCACTCCATGTGCGTGCGCATTTTAAGAAGACATATCGACCGAATCGGCATTTCCAAAAACTTTTCGATTCTTGACGCCTCCGATCAGTTGACAGCCATCAAAAACGTCTTTAAACAGCTCAATATTGATACAAAACAATACGATCCCAGATCGGTGCTGGCCGCTATCAGTTCCGCAAAGAATGAATGCATTACGGCGGAACAATATAAAAAGAATATCAGTCCATTCAGCCCTTTTGAAAAAATTGTCGCGGATGTTTATGAAGCCTATGAAAAAATCCTTCGGAAAAACCAGTCCCTCGACTTTGACGATTTGATCCTGATGACGATTACGCTGTTTGAGCGGGTTCCGGACGTCCTGGAATATTATCAAAACAAGTTCCAGTACATTCATGTCGATGAATATCAGGATACGAACCATTCCCAATACAAACTTGTCAAAATGCTCGCTTCGAAATTCAAAAACATTTGTGTTGTGGGAGATTCCGACCAGTCCATTTACCGTTGGCGCGGAGCAGACATCCGGAACATTTTGTCCTTTGAAAAAGATTATCCAAATGCCAAAGTCATTTTACTTGAGCAAAACTACCGTTCCACAAAGCGGATTTTGCAGGCGGCAAACGATGTCATTTCCAATAATGAAAGCCGTTATCCGAAAAAGCTCCGCACGGATAATCCGACAGGGGAAAAAATCGTTTTTTACACAGCCCGCGATGAACAGGATGAAGCGCAATTCGTCGTCAAAACAATAAAAGAATTGATGGAAACGGAAGGGCGCACGTTGAAGGATTTTGCCGTTCTTTACCGCACGAATGCCCAATCCCGCGCGATGGAGGAAGTGTTGATAAAGTCCAATTTGCAATATACCATCATCGGCGGCACAAAATTCTACGACCGGAAAGAAATCAAGGACCTGTTGGCGTATTTGCGGTTGATTGCAAACAATGACGATGATTTATCCCTTGCGCGCATCATCAATGAACCGAAACGGAACATCGGGCCAACGACCTTTGAAAAAGTGGCGGCATATGCCCTCGAAAATGACATGTCCATTTTCAGGGCGTTGTATGAGGCCCCATTGATCGGTTTAACCCCGCGCGCGATCAATGCCATTGAACAATTCCGTGAACTGATTGAAGGCTTTACGAAAATGCAGGATTATTTATCCGTGACGGAATTGGTGGAAGAGGTCATCGAAAAATCGGGTTACCGGGCGATGCTGGAGAAGGAGAATACGATTGAATCCCAAAGCCGGTTGGAAAACCTTGAAGAATTTTTATCTGTAACGAAGGCCTTTGAAGAAAGAAGCGAAGACAAGTCCCTTGTCGCTTTCTTGACCGACCTTGCCCTCATTTCGGATATCGATTCGCTCGATGAAGAAAAGGATTCAAATGAAAGCATCGTCTTAATGACGCTTCACTCCGCCAAGGGATTGGAGTTTCCGGTGGTATTCATCATCGGCATGGAAGAGAATATTTTCCCTCATTCCCGCGCTATCGGGGATAAAGAAGAGATGGAAGAGGAACGCCGTTTAGCCTATGTGGGAATCACAAGAGCCGAAGAACGCCTTTATTTGACATGCGCTTCCTACCGTACCCTTTATGGCCGTTCCAATTCAAATCTGCCATCACGTTTCATTGATGAAATCTCGGATGACATCATTGATTCAAAATCATATCGTTTTGATTATGGAAGACGAGAGTTGCCTTTTAGGGAAAAGAAAGTTCAACAAAACATAAGAAGAAATGTCCAACCGAAAGTGAAATTTGCCTCACCGCAGTTGACCGGCGGCGAAGAGTTTCAATGGAAAGTCGGGGACAAAGCGGTCCATGCTAAATGGGGAACAGGCGTCGTCGTAAGCATCAAAGGGGAAGGCGACGACATGGAGCTCGATATAGCCTTTCCGGACAAAGGAATCAAAAGGCTGCTTGCGAAATTCGCCCCGATCAAAAAAGCTTAAAAGAAATTGGATAGTGCTGGAGGAGTATGATGAAAGATAAGAAGGATCTCGAAAAACGCGTTGCTGAACTGAACAAGCTTTTGCACGAATATGCCTATGCCTACTATGTGTTGGACAAGCCGCTGGTTCCCGATGCAGTGTACGACCAGCTGATGCTGGAATTGATGGAAATTGAAAAGGAACATCCGGAGCTTGTTTATCCCGATTCGCCGACTCAGCGGGTCGGAGGAAAGCCTCTTGAAGGGTTTAAAAAAGTGACCCACCGATATCCGATGCTAAGCCTTTCCAACGCCTTCAACGAAGAGGAGCTGCGGGATTTCGACCGGAAAATCCGGCAGGCCATCGGAGATGATTATAACTATGTGTGCGAACTGAAAATCGATGGTCTGGCGATTGCATTGCGATATGAAAACGGGATTTTCGTGCAAGGGGCCACCCGCGGCGACGGCTCAGTGGGCGAAGATATTACGGTGAATTTAAAAACGATTAAAGACATTCCTTTGCGCTTGAGGGAGCCGGTAACGATCGAAGTGCGCGGAGAGGCTTACATGCCGAAGAAATCTTTCGCGGAATTGAATAGGGAGCGGGAGGAGAATGGCGAAGACCTTTTCGCCAATCCTCGGAACGCGGCTGCAGGCTCCTTGCGCCAGCTTGACCCGAAAATTACCGCTTCCAGAAACTTGGCAACGTTTATTTACGGGATTGGCGGCAACGGAGAAGCTTTTGGAATCGACAATCATGCGCAAATGCTTGACTATCTTGAAACTCTTGGATTCAGAGTCAATAAAGAACGAGCGGTTTGTGAAACAATTGATGATGTTTTGGCGTTTATAGAAAAGTGGACCGAAGATCGTCCAAACTTGCCTTACGAAATCGACGGCATTGTCATCAAAGTGAACCGCTTTGCGCAACAGGAGGAACTTGGAAATACAGTGAAAAGCCCCCGCTGGGCAATCGCTTATAAGTTCCCGGCGGAAGAAGCCAGTACGAAAGTGCTTGACATAGAATTAACCGTTGGACGCACGGGGGTTGTGACGCCCACAGCCATCCTTGAGCCGGTGAAAATTGCCGGTTCGACGGTTTCGCGGGCTTCCCTTCATAACGAAGATCTGATTCGTGAAAAAGATATCCGGATCGGCGATACCGTCATCGTTCATAAAGCAGGCGATATTATTCCGGAAGTTGTCCGGGTGATTTTCGAGCAGCGGCCGGAAGGAACGGTTCCGTTTAATATGCCTGAACATTGTCCCGCCTGCGGAAGCCAACTTGTCCGCATCGATGACGAAGTGGCCATTCGCTGCGTCAATCCTTCCTGTCCGGCGCAGATAGCTGAAGGCATCAAACATTTTGTTTCAAGAAATGCTATGAATATTGACGGTCTGGGAGAAAAAATAACGGAATTGCTGCTAAAAGAAAACTATATCCGTGACGTGGCGGATCTTTATTATCTGAAAGCGGAAGAACTGGCAAAATTGGAACGGATGGGGGAGCTATCTGCATCGAATTTAATCAATGCGATTGAACGTTCCAAGGAAAATTCGTTGGAACGCCTATTGTTCGGCCTTGGCATTCGTCATGTCGGCGAAAAAGCGGCAAAACTCATTGCCCAGGAATTCGGCACGATGGACCGTGTCATGGAAGCGACGGAAGAGGAATTAATGTCCATCTATGAAATCGGCGAAAAGATTGCAAAGTCTGTTGTTTCATATTTCAAAAAAGAGGAAGCCAAAGACTTGATTAACCGGCTGAAAGCAGCCGGCGTCAACATGACTTATAAAGGCAAAAAGAATACTGAAGCGCTTGCGCAAAGTCCGTTTGCAGGAAAAACGATCGTATTGACGGGAAAATTGGAACGATTGACACGCAATGAAGCAAAGGAGAAAATAGAAGAGTTAGGTGGTAAAGTGACGGGAAGCGTCAGCAAAAAGACGGATCTTGTCATTGCAGGAGCCGATGCAGGTTCAAAATTGACAAAAGCGCAAGAACTGGGCATCGAAATTTGGGACGAAAACCGCTTTATGGAAGAATTAGAAAAGTAAAGGGGATTCAAACGATGAAACGATTTCGCTGGATACCGGCGATGGTCGTTGTTGCAATGCTTGCAGGTTGTGTACCATCCTTTCGCGAAAATAAGGAAGTAGTGGGACCAAATCAGGAATCTGAAGCAGAAGTTGAAACGACAATCATCCCAAATATGCAGTTGGATGACAACTATTACAAGACGCTAATTCCATATAAAGAAAGCGCCGCCCGCGGACTTGTCGTATCCAACATTTATACGAAATACGACATTAAAGAAGCGGAAGAAGGATTAATGCGCATTTCGCAAAACGAATTCGGCACGGACAGCTACTATTTCCAGGAAGGCCAATATTTGGACAGCGAAACTGTGGGGAATTGGCTGGCTCGAAAAAGCGCCAAAAAACCGGAAGGGCTGAATCCTCCGGCTGATGAAGGAATGGATCCTGTGAAGCGGGCGAAAGAAGCGCCAATCTATTTGGCCCATATCATTGAGCAAAACTACTTGAAGAAGACGAGGGACGACAAGGTGGCCCTCGGAGGAATTTCCATCGGCCTTGCATTAAATTCCATTTACTATTATCAAAAGGAACAGTATGGGGAATGGTACGATGAGCCGATTCCTCAAGAACAATTGGAAAAGAAAGGAAAAGAAATGGCGGAGGAAATTGTCCGCCGGCTGAGAGCAAGGGCGGAATTGCAGGATATTCCAATCGTGATTGCGCTGTTTAAACAGGAGGCCCGCAATTCCATCGTTCCGGGAACGTATTTTGCTTATAGTGTAGCGAAACCCGGAAAAACGGAATTGGGCCAATGGATTGCAATCGACGAAAAATATGTATCGTTCCCTATGTCAAATCCGGAAGACATTTACCGGGATACGAACACGAAATTCCTGAACTTTAAACAGGATATTTTAAAATATTTTTCCAACTATACAAATGTAATCGGCAAAGGGTTTTACCAAAATGGCCAGCTTGTCAAATTATCCATCGAAGTGCCGATCCAATTCTATGGAACGACGGAGATTATCGGGTTTACCCAATATTTGACAGGTACTTTAATGAAAAGATTTCCCGACAGCATCGATATCGAAGTGAGCATAACATCCATCAACGGACCAGAGGCCTTAATATTGAAAGACCGTGATGATAAAGAACCGTTTGTCCATATTTATGAATATTGACCGTTTCATTGAAATATGAGGGTTCATAGCTTCTTGGAAACAGTGTTGCGATTGACGTGACACTGTTTCCAATTGTTTATTTTTGTGAAGTCATGTTTGAAAATTGACGGTTTTTGGGGATAATTGTAAAGTAATTGGTTTATTAAAGGATTTTCCAAGAAACGTGTGATTTTTCGATGGAAAAATGGTATTATTATTGCCAGGTTTATGAAATGTGGAGGTGTGTTCAATGACAAAGTTGACGAAGGAAGAAGTAAAGCACGTTGCCCACTTGGCCCGATTGGCGCTTACGGATGAAGAAGTGGAAAAGTTCACGGAACAGCTTGGAGCCATTACAGAATATGTGCAAACTTTAAATGAATTGGATACGACAAATGTAGAACCGACTTCCCACGTGCTTCCAATCGTGAATGTCATGCGCGAAGACGTGGCTGAAAAAGGATTGGATTTGGAAAAAGTCTTATTAAATGTGAAAGAACATGAAAATGGCCTTGTTAAAGTGCCGCCAATTTTAGAAGAAGAATAATTTCGCAAGTTCAATGGCAAAGGCCATTATTTTTATGTATATGAAAAATGCTTGTATTTTCCAATTTTGCCGATGCCTATTTTTAAGAAGGAGGGAATTTCATGACGTTGTTAGAACGTTCATCGAAAGAATTGCAGGAAGGTTTACATAAAGGCGAATTCAAACTGGTTGACCTGATAAATGAAACCTATCAAAGAATTGAAGAAGTCGATGGGGATGTACAAGCGTTTCTTGCTTTAAATAAAGAAAAAGCGCTGGAAGAAGCGAAAGAAAAAGACCAAGTTCCTCCAAATGAGCGAGGACCTTTGTTTGGTCTCCCAATCGGCATCAAAGACAATATCGTGACGGAAGGGCTCGAAACGACATGCGCTTCCAAAATCTTGAAAGGATTTATTCCGATTTATGATGCGACGGTCATCAAAAAAATTAAAGAAGCAGGCATGATCATCGTCGGAAAACTCAACATGGACGAATTTGCGATGGGATCCTCAACAGAAACTTCTTATTATAAAAAGACAAAAAACCCTTGGGATCTTGAACGGGTGCCAGGAGGTTCTTCAGGCGGTTCCGCCGCAAGTGTAGCGGCCGGTGAAGTGCCATTTGCATTGGGAACAGACACAGGAGGTTCCATCCGCCAGCCTGCCGCATTCTGTGGCGTTGTCGGAATGAAACCGACGTATGGCCGCGTATCCCGCTTTGGCGCAGTTGCGTTCGCATCATCCCTTGACCAAATCGGGCCAATCACCCGCAATGTGTACGACAATGCTTTATTGCTTGAAGTGATTGCCGGGGTGGACCCTAACGACTCTACAAGTGCAGACGTTCCGGTGCCAAATTATGTTTCAAAATTGGACGGCAATATTCAAGGGCTTCGCATCGCCGTTCCAAAAGAATTCTTGGGTGAAGGCGTAGGCGAATCTGTGCGCCAATCCGTACTGGATGCCCTTGAGGTGTTCAAAAGCCTTGGCGCGACAGTGGAAGAAGTATCCCTTCCTCATTCTAAATATGCTTTGGCTACTTATTATATTCTTTCATCATCAGAAGCTTCATCCAACCTTGCCCGTTATGATGGAATCCGCTACGGTTTCCGCGCGGAAGGCGTGAAAAACTTGATGGACTTATACAAACAGACACGCGCGCAAGGATTCGGCGATGAAGTGAAACGCCGCATCATGCTCGGAACTTATTCGCTTTCTGCGGGAACTTACGATGCTTACTACAAAAAAGCGCAGCAAGTCCGTACATTGATTAAACAAGACTACGATAAAGTGTTTGAAGATTACGATGTCATTGTAGGGCCAACAACGCCGTCACCGGCATTCAAACTTGGCGAAAAAATCGATGATCCATTGACAATGTACGCAAACGATATATTAACAATTCCAATCAACTTGGCCGGCGTGCCTGCCATCTCCATCCCATGCGGATTTGACAATGGCTTGCCGCTCGGATTGCAAATCATCGGCAAACACTTTGACGAAGAAACGGTTTACCGTGCAGCTTACGCTTTTGAACAAGCAACCGATTTCCATAAACAAACTCCTGGATTGGGGGGCAAATAATCATGAATTTTGAAACAGTCATCGGTCTTGAAGTACACGTTGAATTAAAAACGAATTCAAAAATCTTCTCTACAGCGCCAAACCAATTCGGCGCGGAGCCGAATACCAATACAACCGTTTACGATCTTGCATATCCCGGCGTGCTTCCGGTTTTAAATAAAAATGTGGTCGAATATGCCATGAAAGCGGCTCTTGCGTTAAATATGAAAATCAACCAGCACACAAAATTCGACCGTAAAAACTACTTCTATCCGGACAACCCGAGCGGCTACCAAATTTCACAATACGACAAACCGATCGGCTATGACGGCTGGATTGAAATCGAAGTGCCTGAAAAAGAGGGAAGACCGGGGTATAAGAAACGGATCGGCATCACGCGTCTTCATATGGAAGAAGACGCCGGTAAATTATTGCACGGCGACGGCTACTCGCTCGTGGACTTTAACCGCAAAGGAACGCCGCTTTTGGAAATCGTCTCCGAACCGGATATCCGCAGTCCGGAAGAAGCTTATCTATACCTTGAAAAATTAAAATCTATCATTCAATATACAGGCGTTTCCGATGTGAAAATGGAGGAAGGTTCCCTTCGCTGCGACGCCAACATCTCCCTTCGCCCATACGGACAAAAAGAATTCGGTACGAAAACGGAATTGAAAAACTTGAACTCTTTCAACTTTGTCCGCAAAGGGCTTGAATATGAAGAAAAACGCCAGGCGGAAATTTTGATGAGCGGCGGCGTCATCAAGCAGGAAACTCGCCGTTTCGATGAAAAGACAGGCAAAACCATTCTGATGCGCGTCAAAGAAGCTGCAGAAGACTACCGCTACTTCCCAGAGCCTGATTTAGTTCATCTCGTGATCGATGATGAATGGCTCGAACGCGTGAAAGCATCCCTTCCTGAACTGCCGGATGCCCGCAAAAAACGCTATATGGAAGAGCTTGGTTTGTCACAATACGATGCGAATGTGCTCGTAGTAAACAAAAGCATTTCCGACTTCTTTGATGAAATGGTGAAATTAGGGGCAGATCCAAAACTTTCCGCCAACTGGCTGATGGGTGACGTAGCCGCATACTTGAACGCGGAACAAGTGGAAATCACAGAAACAAAATTAACGCCGGAAAACTTGGCAGGATTGGTAAAACTCATCTCGGACGGAACCATCTCCTCCAAAATCGCGAAAAAAGTATTCAATGAGCTTGTGAAAAACGGGGGAGACCCTGAAAAAATCGTAAAAGAGAAAGGATTAATCCAAATTTCCGATCCGAACGTACTTCTTCCAATTATTAAAGAAGTGCTCGACAACAATCCGCAATCCATCGAAGACTACAAAAACGGTAAAGACCGGGCAATCGGCTTCCTGGTGGGCCAAATCATGAAAGCCACAAAAGGACAAGCCAACCCGCCAATGGTCAACAAATTATTGCTTGAAGAAATTAATAAACGATAAGTTAAGAGGTTTTTCTGCGCCGCATAAGCTGTTATGGC
>JGI1652J44930_10000131_pt1 | contig 28753 bp, 23 predicted proteins | sample NewIslsDNAsample_FD_44930 | JGI IMG/M metagenome (IMG submission 44930)
CTCTAATAGGTTTATTAGCCTAATAGAGGGATTTTTTAATAGAAAATACTTTACAAAGGGTATTTTTATCAAAATTCCCCTTAAAAATTTTGTTTTTTCTCCGAAACCATGCTAAACTGTCGTTGGAAAATATTAAACTTGATGTGGGGCTTATGATGGACAAAAAGGGAAAAGTGATACCGATTCCAGGGTTAACAGAGAAGCTATTTCATAAAGGGATCGATGCGATACAAACTCGTCAATTTTCGGATGCCATTAACTTATTAGAACAGGCAAAAGATTTAGGGTATGAGCATGAAGAATTATATTTTGCGCTAATAGTTGCTTATATGGAAAAAGGGAACTTTTCCGAAGCGAAGAAATTATGTCATGAGTTGCTGAAAAACGGGATCGGAGATTATGTGAAAACTGTTGAACTGTATGTATCGATTCTTTTTGTGAAAACTGTTGAACTGTATGTATCGATTCTTTTTCAAATGCATGAGTATCAAGAAATTGGACAATTTTTACGACCACTNATNGAAGAAAATGAAATTCCTATCGAAAAGCTTCAACAATTTCAACATTTGCTCCAATTAAGTGAACGAATGGGCTCGAATCAAACGGAGAATACTTCGGAAGATCGAATGAAAGATCTTTTTACCGATGATTTTCAAGAAACATTACTTCAAGTTTCTTCCTTGGCGGATAAAAATATTCAACCATATATAAAGGAAATAAAAAATTATTTGGCAAATGAACAAGCCTCACCTTTCATTAAAACGGTACTGCTTAATATATTGAGAGAACACGAATATTCAAAGAAAATTACGGTACATAAATACGGCCAAACGTTAGAAGTTTGTCCAAATCAATTATTTTCCTTACAAGAAGATAAGANTGCTAAATCCATCAAAAATATTTTGAGAAGCAAGTTGGAAAATGATAATCCAACTTTNCTTGAATCTTTATTAGTTCTTATNGATCGCTTTTTCTTTCATATTTATCCGATTGAAGTGTTGCCTTATAATCATCAAACTTGGTCGGCAGCTTTTTATGCGATTGCTCAGTCATATTTTGACGACGTCATGGATATGGCATCAATAGCCCAAGAATATCAATGTAACAAGGAAGAAATGGAAGAAGTTATCCGTTATATTCAAAAGGTAGATATAAATAGTAATATTTGACTTACATACAATTGTTGAAACATATGACACGTATGGTATAATGTAATGGTTACTGTGTAAAAAATGCCTTGTAAGTATAATTACATACAAATTCGTTAACAATGGACAAGGCCAACATTTTTAAAATTATTATTGACATTTGTCAAATAGATTGTTGGAGGGAAACGGTATGTCTGCAAAATGGGAAAAAACTGAAGCCAACCGCGGTGTTCTTACTGTAGAGGTTGATGCTGAAACAGTTAAGAAAGGATTAGACGCAGCGTTTAAAAAAGTGGTTAAAAAGGTAAACGTTCCTGGATTCCGTAAAGGAAAAGTACCACGTTCCATTTTTGAACAACGCTTTGGGGTAGAAGCATTATATCAAGATGCTCTAGATATCATCTTACCGGATGCATATGCAAATGCAGTTGAAGAAGCTGGCATTGAACCAGTTGATCGTCCGGAAATCGATATTGAACAAATGGAAAAAGGTAAAAGCCTAATTTTCAAAGCTACTGTAACAGTTAAACCAGAAGTAAAATTAGGCGAATATAAAGGTTTAGAAGTAGAACCTTTAGATACTACTGTAACAGATGAAGATGTTGAAAACGAATTGAAAAAACTTCAAGAACGTCAAGCTGAATTAGTAGTTAAAGAAGAAGGAAAAGTTGAAAACGGCGATACTGTTGTTATCGACTTTGAAGGTTTTGTTGACGGTGAAGCATTTGAAGGTGGAAAAGCTAATAACTATTCATTAGAAATTGGTTCTGGTACTTTCATTCCAGGATTTGAAGACCAATTAATCGGTGCTGAAGCTGGCGCAGAACTTGATGTAAATGTTACATTCCCTGAAGAATATCATGCAAAGGAATTAGCTGGTAAGCCAGCTGTATTTAAAGTGAAAGTTCACGAAATTAAAACAAAGCAAGTTCCTGAATTAGATGATGAATTTGCGAAAGATGTAGACGAAGAAGTAGAATCTTTAGAACAATTAAAAACAAAAATTAAAGAGCGACTTGAACATGATAAAAAACATGAGGCGGAACATCATCTTCGCGACACAGTTGTAGAAAAAGCAGCTGAAAATGCGGAAATTGATATTCCAGAAGTCATGATTAAAAACGAAGTAGATCGTATGCTTCAAGAGTTTGAACAACGCTTACAAATGCAAGGGTTAAACTTAGAACTTTACTATCAATTCTCTGGTCAAGACGAAGAAGCTCTTCGTAACCAAATGACAGAAGATGCGAAAAAACGTGTAAAAGTAAGTTTAACTCTAGAAGCAATTGCAAAAGAAGAAAACATTGAAGTAACGGAAGAAGACATTAATAAAGAATTAGAAAATATGTCAAAAATGTACAATATGTCTGTCGACCAAATTAAACAAGCTTTAGGAAGCCTAGACGGAATTAAATCTGATTTAGCGATCCGAAAAGCTATCGATTTACTTGTAGAAAATAGCAAAACTGTTGCATAATAATAATATAACTAACAAGGCGCGATTGTTTCGTGCCTTGTTTTATACCAATTACGCTTTTTTCCATACATAATAGTTCTATTTTTTACCGGCCATTGAATACATTCTTTAGTACATAATGAAACATACAGATAGTAAGTTGTATCATTTTCTTTTTCTATGGGAGATATGATACAATCCAATACATATTTTCAACATGAATGATTTTTTTTGAAACTTAATTAAAGGGGTGAGTTCATTGTTTAAATTTAATGATGAAAAAGGGCAACTGAAATGTTCGTTCTGTGGTAAAACTCAGGATCAAGTTAGAAAACTTGTTGCTGGTCCTGGTGTATATATATGTGACGAATGTATAGAGCTTTGTACGGAAATTGTGGAAGAAGAATTAGGTTCTGAAGAAGAAGTTGAGTTTAAAGACGTACCAAAACCTCGTGAAATTCGTGACATATTAGATGAATATGTGATTGGACAAGAAAAAGCGAAAAAGTCTTTAGCTGTTGCGGTGTACAATCACTACAAACGCATTAATTCCAACAGTAAGATTGATGATGTGGAACTTGCGAAAAGTAACATTTGCTTAATTGGTCCGACAGGTAGCGGTAAAACGTTATTAGCACAAACATTAGCAAAAATTTTAAATGTTCCTTTTGCCATTGCAGATGCGACTTCGTTAACAGAAGCGGGTTACGTTGGTGAGGATGTTGAGAATATTTTATTAAAATTGATTCAAGCAGCGGATTATGATGTAGAAAAAGCTGAAAAAGGGATTATTTATATTGATGAAATTGATAAAATTGCGCGTAAATCAGAAAACCCTTCCATTACTAGAGATGTTTCTGGAGAAGGTGTGCAGCAAGCTTTATTAAAAATTTTAGAAGGTACGATTGCAAGTGTTCCTCCACAAGGGGGAAGAAAACACCCTCACCAAGAGTTTATTCAAATTGACACTACGAATATCTTGTTTATTTGTGGTGGTGCGTTTGATGGTATTGAGCAAATCATTAAACGCAGACTAGGCCAAAAAGTGATCGGTTTCGGTTCAAATCCAAATGAAAAAGAAATCGATCAAAAAGAAATTCTTTCGAAAGTATTGCCGGAAGATTTATTACGTTTCGGTTTAATTCCGGAGTTTATCGGACGTCTTCCAGTGATTGCAAGCTTAGAACAGCTCGATGAAGAAGCATTAATTGAAATCTTAACAAAACCAAAAAATGCTCTTGTAAAGCAATATCAAAAAATGCTTGAGCTTGACAATGTAGAACTTGAATTTGAACAAGAAGCATTAAAAGAAATTGCAAAAAAAGCGATTGAGCGTAAAACAGGTGCTCGTGGATTAAGATCTATCATTGAAGGAATCATGCTAGATGTTATGTATGATCTTCCGTCACGAGATGACATTTCCAAATGTATTATTACAAAAGAAACTGTTACGGAAAATAAATCACCAAAATTAATCCTTAAAGACGGAACTGTTTTTGACGAAAACAATGAAGGTACAAAAGAAAAGAAAACTTCAGCATAAAAAATAACTGCATCTCTACGATTTAGAGATGCAGTTTCATCGTTACGGACATTATTCTCCATATTTATTGATTACTCTTTTCCTAAATATTAAATAAACGATTAATCCGATTGGTCCGGTAACAAGAGTTAGAACAATTAATATGTAACGAGAGAAACCATGAAAATAATGGTCTGAATTGTAAAAGACCCATATCGCTAGTACAAGAGCAATAACATAAAAGAAAATAATTTCTAGTTGATATCCTGAAAAATCGGTATATTGTGCAACCGACCAGCCCATAATCATTCCCCCTTTCTCCCTGATTATTTATACGAGAAAGGCTAAAAATGGTTTCGTAAATTTTTTTGAAAACTACAAATTCTTAATTAGGAAATGTTGTTTATTCCCTCCTATCACAGGAGATACTAGCAAATATATAAAAGACTGTGACGACATAGGAGGGAATGACTTTGAATTGGACAGGAATCGCCTTAGTAGTTCAATTGTTTTTTGGTATTGTCATCGGTTTATATTTTTGGAATTTATTAAAGAACCAACGAACACAAAAAATTACGATAGATCGTGAATCAAAAAAAGAAATGGATCATTTAAGAAAATTACGTTCCATTTCATTAACCGAACCTTTAGCTGAAAAAGTCCGACCAAGTTCATTTGAAGATATTGTCGGTCAAGAAGACGGAATCAAAGCTTTAAAAGCAGCACTATGTGGTCCAAATCCGCAACATGTGATCATTTATGGGCCGCCGGGAGTGGGAAAAACAGCAGCTGCACGTTTAGTATTAGAAGAAGCGAAGAAAAATCCGAAATCTCCATTTTCGAATTCGGCCGCTTTTGTAGAGCTCGATGCGACAACTGCTCGATTTGACGAGCGAGGAATTGCTGATCCCCTCATTGGCTCTGTCCATGATCCGATTTATCAAGGGGCTGGAGCGATGGGACAAGCAGGAATTCCTCAACCGAAGCAAGGAGCTGTAACGAATGCCCATGGTGGCGTCCTTTTTATTGACGAAATTGGAGAGCTTCATCCAATTCAAATGAATAAGCTTTTAAAGGTTTTAGAAGATAGAAAAGTATTTTTAGAAAGTGCGTATTATAGCGAAGAAAATCAACAAATTCCTTTACATATTCATGAAATTTTTAAACATGGACTGCCTGCGGATTTTCGCTTAATCGGGGCAACAACAAGAACACCGAGCGAAATCCCTCCTGCTATTCGTTCTCGATGTATGGAAGTTTTTTTCCGTGAGTTAGAGCCGGAAGAGATTGTTCAAGTTGCCAAACGGGCAGTGGACAAAGTACAATTGGATATCAGTGATAATGCTTTACAGTTAATTGCAACATACGCAAGAAATGGACGCGAAGCAGTTAATTTAGTACAAATTGCTGCTGGTTTAGCTATTAATGATAATCGTACGATGATTAAAGATGAAGAAGTGGAATGGGTCATTCAATCTAGCCAATTGACACCGAGAATCGACCGAAAAGTTCGTCTTCTTCCAACGATTGGTCATGTGAACGGTTTGGCTGTTTATGGGCCGAATACCGGATCATTGTTGGAAATTGAAGTGACTGTCATTCCAGCAAAAGAAAAAGGAACGATTAATATTACTGGAATTGTGGATGAGGAAAGTATTGGAGATCGTGGAAAGTCGATTCGTAGAAAAAGTATGGCACGCGGATCGATTGAAAATGCAATTACGGTTTTACGTTCATTAGGAGTTCCGGCAGATGAATATGATATCCATGTGAATTTTCCAGGAGGAATTCCAGTAGACGGTCCTTCCGCAGGGATAGCAATGGCAACAGGAATTTATTCGGCCATTTATCGTTTACCGGTAAATAACAAAGTAGCCATGACCGGTGAAATAAGTATTCATGGTTATGTGAAACCTGTCGGTGGTATTTATGCGAAAGTGAAAGCCGCAAAAAAAGCGGGGGCAGAAACAGTAATCATTCCTGAAGAAAATATGCAATCGATTTTAAAAGAAATAACAGGAATCAAAATCATCCCTGTAAAACATTTAAAAGAAGTGTTTGATATTGCTTTAGTGAGAGAAAAAGGTGCCGGTGAAACGATTCCGATGCAAATGCGAAAAAGTGAAGGACTTTAATTCACTCGTTAATATGGAACCCTGTCGTTGGAGTAGCAACTTTGAAGAACTCATCTACTGCTTATGGTTGATGGGTTCTAAGGCAGGGTTTTAAACTTTTTTTAAAACGATTTTTTTATATTTTATTAAAAGATTTCTAATAGACATTTTTATATTAAATAAGTTAGAATTGACAAAGATTAATAAGACTGAATATGGGGGTGTATCAATGATGGCAGATGATCAAAGAAAAGTTCCCCTCCTTCCTCTTCGTGGACTACTTGTTTATCCGACAACTGTTTTGCATTTAGATGTAGGAAGGGAAAGATCTGTACAAGCTTTAGAAAAAGCAATGATGGAAGACCATATCATCTTTTTAACTACGCAAAAAGATATGACAATAGATGATCCGAGTGAAGATGACTTTTACTATATGGGAACGTTAACGAAAGTTCGTCAAATGTTAAAGCTCCCTAACGGAACGATTCGCGTGTTGGTCGAAGGATTGAAAAGGGCAAAAATTGTGGATATCGATGATGTTGGAACTCATTACGAAGTAGTTATTCGTACGATTGATGATTCCATTCAAAAAGATAATGAAGTGGAAGCATTGATGCGAATGATGCTTGATTATTTTGAACAATACATAAAAATGTCTAAAAAGATTTCCGTAGAAACATTAGCTACTGTTCAAGATATTGAAGAGCCAGGAAGAATGGCAGACATAATTACTTCCCATCTCCCACTGAAACTAAAAGAAAAGCAGGAAATTTTAGAAACGGTAGATGTAAAAGAACGAATGAACCGAGTTATCAGCATTATTCATAACGAAAAAGAAGTGTTGCAGCTAGAAAAGAAAATCGGTCAACGTGTGAAACGTTCAATGGAACGTACACAAAAAGAGTATTATTTACGGGAACAGATGAAAGCCATTCAAAAGGAACTCGGGGAAAAAGAAGGAAAAGCCGGTGAAGTCGAGGAGTTAAGAGAAAAAATAAAAGAAGCAAAAATGCCAGAACATGTGGAAAAAACTGCATTGAAAGAGTTAAACCGATATGAAAAAATTCCTTCTGCTTCTGCCGAAAGTGGAGTCATCCGAACTTATATAGATTGGTTATTATCTCTTCCGTGGACAAAAGCCACTGAAGATGATTTAAATATTAAAAAGGCTGAAAAAATATTGAATGAAGAACATTATGGTCTAGAAAAAGTGAAAGAGCGTGTCCTTGAATATTTAGCTGTTCAAAAACTAACCAACTCGTTAAAAGGGCCAATTTTATGTTTAGCGGGACCTCCAGGAGTCGGAAAAACAAGTTTAGCTAAATCGATTGCTCGTTCGTTAAACCGAAATTTTGTGCGAATTTCGCTAGGTGGCGTACGAGATGAATCAGAAATTCGTGGACACCGTAGAACATATGTTGGAGCGATGCCTGGAAGAATCATTCAAGGAATGAAAAAAGCAGGAACAATTAACCCTGTCTTTCTTCTAGATGAAATTGATAAAATGTCTAATGATTTTCGCGGGGATCCGTCTTCTGCCATGTTAGAAGTATTGGACCCAGAGCAAAATCATAATTTTAGTGATCACTATATTGAAGAACCATACGACTTATCCAAAGTTATGTTTATAGCAACTGCCAATAATTTAGCTTCCATACCTGGTCCTTTACGCGACCGTATGGAAATTATCTCGATTTCTGGATATACAGAGCTTGAAAAACTTCATATTGCGAAAGATCATCTATTACCTAAACAAATTAAAGAACATGGAATGAATAAATCTCAATTGCAAGTTCGTGAAGATGCTATGATAAAAATTATCCGTTACTATACTCGTGAAGCGGGTGTGCGTAGTCTTGAGAGACAACTTGCTTCCATTTGTAGAAAGACGGCAAAAATTATTGTCGCTGAAGAGAAAAAACGGGTAGTCGTTACCGAGAAGAATTTGGAAGAATTTTTAGGAAAGCCGATTTTTCGCTATGGCCAAGCAGAACTTGAAGATCAAGTCGGTGTAGCAACAGGGTTAGCTTATACAACTGTTGGGGGAGATACCCTACAAATTGAAGTATCTTTATCTCCAGGAAAAGGAAAGCTAATCTTAACAGGTAAACTTGGCGATGTGATGAAAGAATCTGCTCAAGCTGCCTTTAGCTATGTTCGTTCAAAAACAGCGGAGCTTGGCATTGATGAGAACTTCCATGAAAAATATGACATTCATATTCACGTTCCAGAAGGGGCCGTACCAAAAGATGGACCATCTGCTGGAATAACCATTACAACTGCTCTCGTGTCAGCCTTAACAGGTAAACCAATTCGAAAAGAAGTCGGAATGACGGGTGAAATTACGCTTCGCGGAAGAGTATTGCCTATTGGTGGCGTAAAAGAAAAAACGTTAAGTGCCCATCGTGCTGGTTTAACGAAAGTGATTTTACCGAAAGATAACGAAAAAGATTTAGATGATATACCTGATAGTGTGAAAGAACATATGACATTTGTACTTGTTTCCCATGTTGATGAAGTATTAAAAGAAGCATTAGTTGGTGAAAAACAATGAAAATAACATCTGCTGAAATCGTTATTAGTGCCGTCAAACCGGAACAATATCCGGACGGCACCTTACCTGAATTTGCATTAGCTGGACGAAGCAATGTTGGAAAGTCTTCATTTATCAATAAAATGATTCAACGAAAAAGTTTGGCGAGAACATCTTCCAAACCGGGAAAAACACAAACGCTTAACTTCTATTTATTAAATGAAGAATTATATTTCGTTGATGTTCCAGGGTATGGTTATGCGAGAGTTTCAAAGAAAGAACGTGAAGCATGGGGGAAAATGATTGAAACGTACTTGCTCAATCGGAAGCAATTGCGTGGTGTCATTTTAATTGTTGATTTGCGCCATCCTCCAACAAGCGATGATGTTTTAATGTATGATTTTTTAAAACATTATGAAATTCCTTGTATCGTCGTTGCAACAAAAGCCGATAAAGTTCCAAAGGGAAAATGGCAAAAGCATTTAAAAATCGTTAAAGAAACATTAAAAGTGGAAAATCATAATCCGGTCATCTTGTTTTCATCAGAAACAGGATATGGACGAGAGGAAGCATGGAAAGCGATTCATAGTTTGATATAAAGGAAGAAAGGGTGTCCAGAATTTGGACACCCTTTTTCTTATGGAAGCTTTATTTTCTTTTTACAAATAGAAAGTATCCACCAATTAACATTAATATAATTGGCCAAATATTCAGTAGCATGGACATGCTATTTTCTAATAATCCGAACCATTTTGCAATTTCGTCATAAAAAAGTTGCATTAAGGCAAGAATAAGGAATAATAAACCAAAAAAGAATCCTTGATTTGTTTTTTGATGTTTAAGAAAAAAGCCTAGTGAAATGATTAATAGGAACGCTCCAATATGATCGGGCCAAATATTGACTTTATGGACGACGTGAAAATGGATGCCAAGTCCAAGAAAAATCACACCTGGAAGAATAGATTCGTATTCTTTCCCGATATAAGCTTGTAGTGTAAAAGCTATACCAATGATAAATAAAAGTGTCGGCCAGCTATAAAACCCTTCGATTAGTTGGATATTGGATCGTTGTAAGAAAAAATACAATCCAAACCCAAGTAAAATAAAGCCAGGAAACAATGGATGTTTTTTCATATACATACACTCCACATATTTGCTTGATATATTGTTCTATTTTTGATAACGTACATAAAGGAGTTAAACGCAGTTATTTATGTAATCATCTTAACATAATTTTCATTTTCTGTTCACAATTGAACATTCATTATTATTTTAGAAATGTTATAATTAAGAAAGATGAGACTAAGCCTTAGGGGTGTAATAGATTATGCATATCATCGTAGTTGGTTTAAATTATAAAACGGCCCCAATTGAAGTTCGTGAACGTGTTTCGTTTCAAGAAGAAACGTTACAAGCTGCAATGGCAACCTTACAGAAGAAGAAAAGCATCTTAGAAAATATCATCGTTTCTACATGTAATAGAACTGAAATATATGCCGTTGTGGACCAATTGCATACAGGAAGATACTATATTAAAAACTTTATATCTGAATGGTTTCAAATAGATCCGGAACAAATCGTTCCATATTTATTTATATACGAAAATGAGGCTGCTTGTCAGCATTTAATGAAAGTCACTTGTGGATTAGATTCCATGGTGCTAGGAGAAACGCAAATTTTAGGACAAGTGCGAAACAGCTTTTTAATGGCACAAGAAATTGAAACCAGCGGCACAGTATTTAATCAATTATTTAAACAAGCGATTACGTTAGCGAAAAAAGCTCATTCCGAAACAGAAATTGGTTCAAATGCCGTTTCAGTCAGTTATGCAGCAGTAGAGTTAGCGAAGAAAATATTCGGGTCCTTAGATGGTAAGCATGTGCTTGTTTTAGGTGCCGGGAAAATGGGCGAATTAGCGATGAAAAACCTGCAAGGAAACGGTGCTACAAAAATTACTGTTATCAATCGTACGTATGAAAAAGCCCAAGCTGTCGCGGAGCGTTATCACGGATCAGCAAGAACAATGAATGAGCTTCAATGTGCTCTATTAGATGCAGATATTGTCATAAGTTCTACAGGGGCAAACCATTATGTCATTACAAAAGACTTAATGGAACATGTTGATCGTTTACGAAAAGGAAAACCGTTATTTATGGTTGATATTGCGGTTCCTCGCGATCTTGAACCATCGATTTCAGACATACCGGGTGTTTTCTTGTATGACATCGATGACTTAGAAGGAATTGTAGAAGCGAATTTAGCTGAGCGTAAAAAAGCTGCGGAAGCTATTTACTTAATGATCGAAGAAGAAATAGTTGAATTTAATCATTGGCTAAATATGCTAGGTGTAGTGCCTATTATTTCTGCGTTGCGTGAAAAAGCATTAGCCATTCAGGCTGAAACGATGGAAAGTATCGAACGGAAAATGCCAAACTTAACAGAACGAGAAAAGAAAATATTAAATAAACATACGAAAAGTATTGTAAACCAACTGTTAAAAGATCCGATTTTGCAAGTAAAAGAAATGGCAGGAAGCAAAGATGCCGAACGCTCATTGGAGTTATTTAAAAAAATCTTTAATTTAAATATAGAAACTGAAGAAAAACAGCAATCAGAAACAGCGAAATCGGAAACAGTTCCGAAAGCTTCTTATCAATTGTAAGCGGGGTTTCCTATGGTTGATGTATATATGACGAGAATGTATGAATTAATGATCATTCTATATGCCGCTAGTACCTTCGCTTATTTTATAGATTTTATTTATAACAACCGGAAGGCTAAGCAATTCGCCTTCTGGTTATTGGCAATTGTTTGGATCTTACAAACAATTTTTTTATTTATACAAATGATTGTAACTGGGAGATTTCCTGTATTATCGATTACAGAAGGCCTATATTTTTATGCGTGGGTATTGGTAACACTTTCTTTATTTGTGCAAAAGTTTTTGAAAATTGAATTCATTGTATTTTTTACTAATATTTTAGGATTCATTGCCATTGTCATTCATACTTTTGCACCGAATCGTATGGCTACTAACGTAATGGCAGATCAACTAGTTTCAGAGTTGCTTTTCATTCATATAACGATGGCGATTTTGTCCTATGGTGCGTTTACATTATCGTTCATTTTTTCAATTTTGTACTTAATTCAATACGATTTGTTGAAACGTAAAAAATGGGGGAAAACGCTTTTAAGGATTCAAGATTTATCGAAGTTAGAGCATTTAGCTTTTATATTAAGCGTCATTGGACTCCCTCTTTTATTATTTAGTTTAATTTTAGGCATTCAATGGGCATATTTAAAAATTCCTAATATGACTTGGTTTGATTCAAAAGTACTAGGGTCATTTATTGTCATCATCGTATATTGTATTTATTTATTTGTAAAAATGAGAAAAGAAATGTATGGGAAAAATTTAGCTCTATTCAATGTCGCTTCGTTTCTAATTGTCCTAATTAACTTTTTCTTATTTGGAAGACTTTCTTCGTTCCATGATTGGAACAACTAAGCGTTATAGGAGGATTTTATGAGAAAAATTATTGTTGGTTCTAGAAGAAGTAAGCTTGCATTAACGCAAACTAATTGGGTTATTGAGCAACTGAAAAAAGCAGGAGCACCCTATGAATTTGAAATTAAAGAAATCGTTACGAAAGGCGACAAAATTTTAGACGTCACCCTTTCAAAAGTTGGTGGAAAAGGACTATTTGTAAAAGAAATCGAAGCGGCATTATTGAATAAAGAAATTGATTTTGCTGTACATAGTATGAAAGATATGCCAGCCATTCTTCCTCCAGGGTTAACGATTGGAGCGGTCCCGCCACGGGAAGATGCAAGAGATGTATTAATTTCAAAAAATAAACAAACGTTAAACGAGTTACCTGCTGGATCTATTATTGGCACAAGTAGTTTACGAAGAAGTGCTCAACTTTTGGCGATGCGAAATGATATTGAAATTAAATGGATTCGTGGAAACATTGATACGAGAATCAATAAATTGAATACGGAAGACTATGATGCCATTATTTTAGCTGCCGCCGGTTTAAAACGAATGGGTTGGAGCGATGAAGTGGTAACAGAATACATAGATTCTACTACTTGTGTGCCTGCCGTTGGACAAGGTGCTTTAGCCATTGAGTGTAGAGAAGATGACGAGGAACTCATTCAGCTATTGCAATCCATTAACTGCGAAAAAACGAACAAAGCTGTTCAAGCAGAAAGAACATTTTTACATCGAATGGAAGGAAGTTGCCAAGTACCAATAGCTGGGTATGCGGAATGGGATGAGCAAAACATTCGATTAACAGCACTTGTAGCTTCCCCAGATGGTATAACAGTTTATAAGGAAACTATTAGCGGTAACGATCCTGTAGAAATTGGAAATATGGCTGCGAATCGACTCATTGAAAAAGGAGCTAAACAATTAATTGACAAAATTGTAAAGGAACTTCAAAAATGAGTTCTCTGCCTTTAGAAGGAAAAAAAGTTTTAATTACACGTGAACAATCACAAGCAACATCATTGGCGAAACAATTGATTCAAGTTGGGGCAACACCTGTGATTGTCCCTCTAATCGCTTTTCGAAAGCTTCAGCTAGATTCATTGATCGTTGAGTCGATTCCTACATACGATTGGCTCTTGTTTACCAGTCAAAATGGTGTCACGCATTTTTTTCAACAATTTGATCATGAACAATTATCGTTTTTGGACAAGGTAAAAATTGCAGCTGTCGGGACAAAAACAAAAGAAAAACTATTACAGTTTGTTGATAAAATCGATTTTGTTCCGACAAAGTTTACTGGTGATGATTTAGCAGAAGAATTAAAAAAAGTTTGTTCTCGCGATGAAAAAATATTGCTAGTTAAAGGTAATTTAGCTAGAAATGTCATCGTGAAAGAATTAAGCGAAAGCGGTTATGATATTCAAGCTGTTACCGTCTATGAAACATATTTACCAATAGAAAATAAAGAATTGCTTTCACAAGTGCTAACAAATGAAAAAATTGATATTATTACATTCACAAGTCCATCGACAGTAGAGCATTTTGTTCAAATATTAGGAGAAGATCAAATTGAACAAGTTTTATCAGGAAAAGTGATTGCATGCATCGGTCCAATCACAGAAAGAAAAGCAAAATCATATGGAATTGCCGTTCATGTGAGCCCGAAAACGTATACGACCGAGCAACTAGTTGAAGAACTTGTCCAATTTTATTTAAATGAGGAGGAAAAAGAATGAGAGACTTATATTTTGATCGTCATCGCCGTTTACGCCAATCCACATATATGAGAGATTTAGTAAGAGAAACACATTTAAGTATAAATGATTTTATTTATCCATTATTTGTCGTGGAAGGGGAAAATATAAAAGAAGAAGTATCTTCCATGCCTGGAGTTTATCATATTTCTATGGACTATTTAAAAGAGGAAATGGATGAAATTGTTTCACTAGGTATCAAATCCATCATTTTATTTGGTGTTCCAAAAGAAAAAGATGCATATGGAAAAGAAGCATACAATGATAACGGAATTGTACAAAAAGCAACAAAATACATTAAAGAACAATATCCAGAAATCATAGTCGTTGCCGATACTTGTTTATGCCAATATACTGATCATGGACATTGTGGTATCGTCGAAGAAGGAAAAATTTTAAATGACCCAACTCTTGATTTATTAGCTCGTACAGCAGTAAGTCAAGCAAAAGCAGGTGCTGATATTATTGCGCCATCGAATATGATGGACGGATTTGTCGCAGCCATTCGTGCAGGATTAGATGAAGCAGGATTTCACGATGTACCAATAATGTCATATGCAGTAAAATATGCTTCTGCTTTTTACGGTCCTTTCCGTGATGCTGCTCATAGCGCTCCGCAATTTGGTGATCGAAAAACATACCAAATGGACCCAGCAAATCGTTTAGAAGCAAGACGAGAAGCAGAATCTGATGTGTTAGAAGGAGCAGATTTCCTTATCGTGAAACCAGCCTTATCATATTTAGATATTGTAAGAGAAGTTCGTGATCAATTTAACGTTCCTGTTGTCGCTTACAATGTAAGTGGTGAGTACTCTATGATTAAAGCAGCTGCACAAAACGGTTGGGTGAATGAAAAGGAAATCGTTCTTGAAATGTTAACAAGTATGAAAAGAGCCGGTGCGGATTTAATTATTACATATTTTGCGAAAGATGCGGCTCGTTGGTTAAATGATTAAACAGGAGTTGAAATGTGATGAGATCATTTGAAAAATCGAAACAAGCATACGAAAAAGCTGTTACATTAATGCCTGGCGGTGTTAATAGTCCTGTTCGTGCTTTTAAATCTGTTGATATGGACCCGATTTTTATGGAACGTGGAAAAGGATCAAAAATTTACGACATCGACGGAAACGAATATATTGACTATGTATTATCTTGGGGTCCATTAATTTTAGGTCACGCGAATGACCAAGTGGTTGAAGCAATCAAAAAAGTTGCAGAGTCTGGGACAAGCTTTGGCGCACCTACATTAATTGAAAATCAGCTTGCAGAACTTGTAAAAGAGCGCGTTCCGTCCATTGAAATTATTCGTATGGTTTCATCCGGGACGGAAGCAACCATGAGTGCGCTTCGTCTAGCAAGAGGTTATACAGGTAGAAATAAGATTGTGAAATTTGAAGGTTGTTATCATGGACATGGAGATTCACTTCTTATTAAAGCTGGTTCAGGAGTAGCAACCCTAGGTTTACCAGATAGTCCTGGTGTACCGGAAAGTGTTGCGAAAAATACAATCACTGTTCCATATAATGATTTAGAAAGTGTGAAATATGCTTTTGAACAATTTGGAGAAGATATTGCCTGTGTTATCGTAGAACCAGTTGCCGGAAATATGGGTGTTGTTCCACCAGTGGAAGGCTTCTTACAAGGATTAAGAGATATTACGACACAATACGGCGCATTGCTTATCTTTGATGAAGTTATGACTGGTTTCCGCGTTGATTATCCATGTGCACAAGGATATTTTGGTATCACTCCAGATTTAACATGTTTAGGTAAAGTTATTGGAGGAGGATTACCAGTTGGTGCATATGGTGGTAAAGCTGAAATTATGGAAAAAGTAGCACCAAGCGGACCTATTTATCAAGCTGGTACATTATCTGGAAACCCGTTAGCAATGACTGCGGGTTATGAAACTTTACGTCAATTAACTCCTGAAACGTATAAAGATTTTGTGAAAAAGGCAGACCGTTTAGAGGAAGGCATTCAACAAGCAGCAAACAAATACGACATTCCGTTAACGTTTAACCGAGCTGGGTCAATGATCGGATTTTTCTTTACGAATGAAAAAGTAATTAATTACGAAACAGCAAAAACAAGCGATCTTCAGATGTTCGCTAAATATTACCGTTATATGGCAGAAGAAGGCGTATTTTTACCACCTTCTCAATTTGAAGGATTATTTTTATCCACTGCACATACGGAAGAAGATATTGAGAAAACAATTCAAGCAGTGGAAAAAGCATTTGACCGCTTACGAAATGAATAGTTATTGTAATAGCTGTCTCTATATAGAGGCAGCTTTTTTAATGGAAATTAGGTGGATTAGCGATTGAGTGCCAATCTCTATGTTATTTCGTTATTTAGAAAAGATATAGTTTGTAAGCTATGAAGTGAAATTACTTGTAACTGAACTTGAAATATTTGCAACTTGAACATCCTTTTTGGTTTTTATTTGTGTGGTCAAAATAATATGCAACAATTATTTTGCTTCTTGTAAGTTTCCATTCAAAATTTGTAACTTGTACATGGTTACTTGAAAGTTTTTAATAAATATTTGTAACTTACACATGCATACAACTTGTGATAAAAAAGTATTTGCAACTTCGAAAGAAAAACTTGTAACTGTGTGAAAAAATCTTGTAACTACCTAACTATTATTTGCAACCACCCTCAATAAATTTGTAAGTTGAACAAAAACAATGAATTTTTACAGAGGAAGATATGGCTGGAGGCCAATTTCAACATAATGAAGAGGATATATTTGCAACTTATATACTCTAATTTGTAAGTAGCATCTATAATTTTGCAACTTTCCCTCGCCTAACAAGGTGTACTCGAAGTCGTATTTGCAACGTCGAAAGAAAAATTTGTAACTTCCAGAAAAAAACTTGCAACTTCAAAAAATAACTTGCAACTACATTAACAAACTTTTAGCCTTACAGAACTAGCAGCTTCACCAAAATTCTGCAACTCTAGTGAAAAATTTGCCTCTAGTTTACAACTCATTTTTCGTAATAAAGCCCCCTCATAAAAATGCTTTTCCTCATGCGCAAAAGGATTGGTTAGCATAATTTTTTTCTAAGATTCATAAAATGTACTAAATGATTGTTTATAGATATTTATGGGAGGAGGAACAGTTTTGCAACAAGGAGGGAAGAATGCTACATTACGGTTTTCGCTAGAAGAATCCGTATGGTTCCATAAAGGTCAAGAAGTTGCTGAGTTAGTTAGTTTATCCCTTGAACCAAATGTGACGATCCAAGAAAATGAGCAATATATAACCATTCGAGGATCCCTTGATATGACTGGTGAATATCGAAAATTGGCCGATGAAACAGAAAGCGACATTCAAAACTATTTACAACCACAGCATAAGTATGTCCACCAAGTAGACGAGCGGGAAGAAGGATTATGTGAATTTTTCCATCCGTTACCTGTGGATATTACGCTTCCAAAAAACAGGGTTAGAAGTTTAGATGAATTAAATATTCATATTGATACGTTTGACTATTCTTTGCCAGAGAAATCTTGTTTAAAATTGGTCGCCGATTTATACATTACAGGAGTGTACCAAGAACAACAATCACGTGAAGAGGACTCATTTACACAAGAGAAAGAAGTTCAGGAATCATCCAATGAGGAAGAATATTCTTTTTGGAATCCAATGATGACAGATCGCCAAGAATTTATCAATGAGTCAAGCGATGAACCTTCACTCTTTACATTTTCAGCACAAGCGAAAAAAGAAAAAAATATTGAAGAAGAGCAAGAAAATGAGCAAATACAAAGTGAGCAACCAGTTTTTGCGGAGACAAGAAATGAAATGCAAGAAGAAGTTCTCATGCGCCACGCCAAAGACGATGAATCTTTAGAGAAAAAACGAGCAGAATCTTCTAGCTCGGATGTAAAATACTTAGAAATTGAATCAGAAGAAGAAGTCGACCAAGAAATGCAAGAAGAACAAGAAATAGTGGAGGAAGAAATTTCAGTCGCGGAAGATAAAGACGACAAAAACGTATCCGTAAAATCGAAGAAGAAAAAGAAAAAAGGAAAATATGAAGTTATTTCACTCACAGACTTTTTTGCAAGAAAAGATGATAGTGAACCGGCAAAATTAAAAATCTGTATCGTTCAACAGGGGGATACGTTAGAATCAATCGCAGAACGGTATGAGGTTACTCAGCAACAAATATTACGATTGAACCATTTAGAACCTCATCAAGATGTTTCTGAAGGTCAAGTATTATATATACCTGTCCAATATTCAAAAACTCGCTAAAAAGAAACGGGGACATCCCGTTTCTATCTGTTTTTACGTTACATTGAGGCGAAGGGAGAACGAAATGAGAGATGATATCACCTTCATTCGTCAGTTGATGTTACCCTATCAATTAAATGTTTATGATTTTAAAGAAAAAGGAAAAATCCGTAAACTGTATACAGATAAAGGTATATTTGCTTTAAAAGAGTTGCATCGCCCAAGTGATGCTCATTTTATTAGATGGTTAAGAGAGTTATACTTTTCCGGTTATCCCAAAATTGTCCCAATTATCCCGACACTGGAAGGAAACAACATCGTTTATTCCCAAAATCGTGCCTTCTATTTAATGCCATGGTTAAATAGTGGAAAAGCAATGCCGCGAAAGGATAAAGTAGACTTTATGTTTAAAGAAGCAGCACGCATCCATGCGATGACTGTAAAAAATGTTGTCATTTTAGAGGAAGAAAGTAAATCCTATTATGAAAAATTAAAAAGAGCTATAGAAGAAGATTTGTCTTTTTGCGAGGGTTGTGTTGAACAATTTGAAAATCAATGGTATATGTCACCGTTCGAATTACAATTTTGCACTTATTTTAATGAAATATATAAGGCATCGATGTATGCGTTGCGTTCGTTAGAAAACTGGTATGAAATCGTGAAAAATGAAAAAAAAATACGGATGACTATTGTTCACGGAAAACTTTCTCCAGACCACTTATTATTTGATGAAAGAGGATATTCATACTTTATAAATTTTGAAAAATGCAGGCAAGACCTACCAATCTTTGATCTTTACCCCTATATTAAACAAAGCTATCAAACGTATCCTCTTTCTTCTATTTCCATTGACTGGTATAAAGGGTATTGTAAATATTTCCCTCTTAAAGAGGAAGAAGAAAATTTATTAAAATGTAGGCTTGCTCGACCCAAGGAATTAGTGAAAGTGGTCCAACATTATGTCCAAAATAAAAATCGTAATGAAAGAGAATATACAATGAAGCTACAAAAAGAATATTGGCATTTTAAAAATATTGAATCTTTTATTATGAAAATAGAAGAATTCCGCCAATCAAAAAGTGAGGATATAAGTACGTAAATGTACCCTATATCCTCATATCTTTTATATCCATTCAAAATATAAAGCTACCGCGATAAAAATAAAAATAAACAGTAAGACAACATCCAATGTTGTTGGGATGATTAATGTTCGAATGGCTTGGAAAATTGTAAATGGGATGATTAATTGTTTTGTTACGGCGCGAACTGTTCTTAACCAAGGCGGCAATAAAAAAGGGTTATATCTTCTCCTCATGTTTCTCCATCTCCTCCCATCCGCCGGTGCAATCAACCGAATAGCTCTTTTGTTATTAAAATATGTATTCATAGGAAAACAGTGAATATGCACGCTTGTATAAAAAAAAGCGAATAAAGAAGGAAATTTTCGGCGATAATGATTGACGAAAAAGAAAAAATACCATATATTATTTTAATAAATAAAGATAAAGGCAAAGATAGGGAGTAGTACAATAGCTCTCTGTTTTCAGAGAGGGAAACAATTTGGTGAGAGTTTCCTAAACAGATCTGTTGGAAGTCGCCCTTGAGCTGCTTTTGTGAACATTAGTAGCAAAAGCCGGTGAAGAACCGTTATTTCATTGAGAGCCGTGCAAAAATATTTTTGCATGTGAAAAAAGGTGGTACCGCGAAATCAACTCCTTTCGTCCTTTTACGAAAGGAGTTTTTTATTTGCAGAAAAAAGGAGGATATGATGATGGAAACGGAACAATTAAAAATGCCGACAAAATATGATCCGAAATCAGTAGAAGAAGGAAGATATGATTGGTGGGTGAACGGAAAATTTTTTGAAGCTACAAGTGATCCTGATAAAGAACCATTTACGATTGTTATCCCTCCACCAAACGTTACAGGAAAGCTTCATTTAGGTCATGCTTGGGATACGACGTTACAAGATATTTTAACGAGAATGAAACGAATGCAAGGTTACGATGTATTATGGTTACCTGGAATGGACCATGCAGGAATCGCTACGCAAGCAAAAGTTGAGGAAAAACTTCGTAACGAAGGGAAAACTCGTTTCGATTTAGGTAGAGAGGCATTCGTTGAAGAAACTTGGAGATGGAAACAAGAATATGCCGGACACATTCGTTCACAATGGGCAAAACTTGGTTTAGGACTTGATTATAGCCGGGAACGATTTACATTAGATGAAGGCCTATCAAAAGCTGTACGTGAAGTGTTTGTATCCCTTTATAAAAAAGGTCTCATTTATCGTGGGGAATATATTATTAACTGGGATCCTGTGACAAAAACAGCTTTATCTGATATTGAAGTTATTTACAAAGATGTAAAAGGTGCTTTTTACCATATTCAATATCCTTTAACAGATGGTTCTGGTTATATTCAAATCGCAACTACTCGTCCGGAAACAATGCTTGGGGACGTGGCTGTAGCTGTTCATCCAGAAGATGAACGTTATAAACATTTAATTGGGAAAACAGTGAAATTACCGATCGTTGGTCGTGAAATTCCAATTATTGCTGATGATTATGTAGATATGGAATTCGGATCTGGGGCAGTAAAAATCACACCAGCTCATGACCCGAACGATTTTGAAATCGGAAACCGTCATAACTTAGAAAGAATATTAGTTATGAACGAAGACGGAACGATGAATGAGAAAGCTGGGAAATATCAAGGCTTAGATCGTTTCGAATGTAGAAAACAAATCGTGAATGATCTAAAGGAGCAAGGATATTTAATTAAAATTGAAGACCATGTTCACTCTGTCGGTCATTCGGAACGAAGCGGTGCAGTTGTTGAGCCGTATTTATCTACCCAATGGTTCGTTAAAATGAAGCCGCTTGCTGAAAAAGCAATTGAGTTACAAAAGACAAATGATAAAGTTCAATTTGTTCCTGAGCGTTTTGAAAAAACGTATTTACATTGGATGGAAAATATAAGAGATTGGTGTATTTCTCGCCAATTATGGTGGGGACATCGAATTCCAGCTTGGTACCATAAAGAAACTGGGGAAGTTTATGTTGATCATGAACCACCAAAAGATATTGAAAATTGGGTTCAAGATGAAGACGTACTAGACACATGGTTTAGTTCAGCACTTTGGCCGTTTTCAACGATGGGATGGCCTGATACCCAAGCGAAAGATTATCAACGCTACTATCCAACAAATGTATTAGTGACTGGATACGATATTATTTTCTTCTGGGTATCCCGAATGATTTTCCAAGGATTAGAGTTTACCGGAAAACGTCCGTTTAAAGATGTATTAATTCACGGGTTGGTTCGTGATGCAGAAGGAAGAAAAATGAGTAAATCACTTGGAAACGGCGTTGACCCAATGGATGTTATCGAACAATATGGTGCCGATTCCTTACGTTATTTCTTAGCAACAGGAAGTTCACCTGGTCAAGATTTACGCTTTAGTATGGAAAAAGTGGAGTCTGTATGGAACTTTGCTAATAAAATTTGGAATGCATCAAGATTTGCTTTAATGAATATGGGCGGATTAACATACGAAGAAATTGATTTATCAGGTAAAAAATCTGTTGCAGATGAATGGATTTTAACGAGATTAAATGAAACGATTGAAACGGTTACGAAGCTAGCGGACAAATATGAATTTGGTGAAGTTGGCCGTGCGCTTTATAACTTTATCTGGGATGATTTATGCGACTGGTACATTGAAATGGCGAAACTTCCATTATACGGAGAGGACGAAGAAGCGAAGAAGACAACTCGCTCTGTTTTAGCTTATGTCCTTGATCAAACAATGAGATTGTTGCATCCATTTATGCCATTTATTACAGAAGAAATTTGGCAAAATCTCCCTCATCAAGGAGAATCCATTACTGTTGCTGCTTGGCCAACAGTTGATCCAAGTTTAACAAATGAGAAAGCTTCACAAAATATGAAACTACTTATGGAAGTGATTCGTGCCGTTCGAAACATTCGTGCCGAAGTACAAGCACCTATGAGTAAAAAGATTAAAATGATGGTGAAGCCGCAAAATGAAGAAGTGTTGAAAGTATTAACAGAAAACCAATCTTATATTGAGCGTTTCTGCAACCCAGAAACATTAACGATTTCTCTTGATGCAAGCTCAGAAGGAAAAGCGATGACAGCCGTTATATCTGGTGCAGAAATTATCCTCCCACTAGAAGGATTAATCAATATCGAAGAAGAGATTGCTCGTTTAGAAAATGAATTGAAGAAAATCAACAGCGAAGTCGAACGTGTACAGAAAAAATTAAGCAATGAACAATTTGTGAAAAAAGCACCTGAAAAAGTCGTAGAAGAAGAACGAGCAAAAGAAAAAGATTATTTACAAAAACAAGCAATTATTCAAGAAAGAATTAAGGAATTAAAAAATATTTAATTATCTTTTCAAGCAAGGGATTTCCACCTTGCTTTTCCATTGAAAAATCAAAATTCTTCGGTTTAAATTATAATTGCCGAAGATTAGGAGTGTGGCTGTCCGAATTTCGATTTTGGACAGCCCATCTTATGAACAGAGAAATGGGGGACGCACAATGTTTCAAACTTACAATGAAGCATTACATTGGATTCACAGTCGGTTGCGTTTAGGAATGAAACCAGGACTAAAACGTATGGAATGGATGTTAGAACAATTGGGACATCCTGAAAGAAATATTCGATCCATTCATATAGGTGGGACAAACGGAAAAGGATCGACAACTTCGTTTTTACGCTCAATTTTACAAGAAGCAGAGTATATGGTTGGGACTTTTACATCTCCCTATATTGAAACGTTTAATGAGCGGATTAGTATTAATGGTCGTCCTATTTCTGATGAGGATATTCTTATTGCAGCTAATAAGATAAAGCCACTGGCGGATGAATTGGAAAAAACAGAATTAGGTGGACCGACAGAATTTGAAATCATCACAACGATGGCGATTTACTATTTTGGAATGATGCAACCAGTAGATGTCGTTATTTTTGAGGTTGGTTTAGGTGGACGATTCGATTCAACGAATGTTATTCATCCGATGCTTTCCATTATCACGAATGTAGGGTATGATCATACGAATATATTAGGATCAACCTTACAGGAAATTGCGAAGGAAAAAGCAGGTATCATTAAAAATGGTGTTCCGGTCATCACTGGTACAAACAACGAAGAAGCATTAGAAGTGATTATAGCAACTGCGCTTGAAAAAAAATCTCGTTTATTTGTTTTAGGTGATCATTTTGCCATTCAAAACTATAAACCGACTCAAGAAGGCGAGCAATTCTCTTTTCAATCGTTATTTGTAACATATCATGACTTAATAACAACGATGAAAGGGAAACATCAAACGGAAAATGCTAGTTTAGCCGTTATGGCAGCCGTTTATTTGAAAACTTTTTTTGCCTTTCTCATCGAAGAAGAACATATTCGAAACGGAATCCAATCCATGTACTGGCCAGGCAGATTTGAAGTACTTAATGAACATCCATTAGTGATTGTAGATGGAGCCCATAATCCAGAAGGAATAGAACGCTTGTTAGAGACGATTATACATCACTATCCAGATAGAAAAATTCATTTTCTATTTACCGCTTTAGACGATAAAAATATAGTAGAAATGATTCGAAAACTAGATGAGTACGCTGAATCTATCGCATTTACAGAAATAGATATGCCACGCGCATCGAAAGCGGACAAATTATATGAAAAATCGAATTCAAAGGAAAAACGATTAGTAATAGATTGGAAAGAGTATTTAGATGGTTCCATCAAAAATTTAACAAATGGAGATCTCCTTGTCGTTACTGGATCATTATATTTTATTTCCGATGTGAGAAAATATTTAAAAAATAAAAAATAGGAAAAAAGAATTAAATCATACCTGTGACAAATGTCGTGTTTTTTGATAAAATAGAATCATCTTCCAAAAATTCACTTTTGAGGTGGAGGAGGTATGACTCCACCTTGTTATATTGCATTTATAATTTTTACATTTAATTTTCTGAATATTTTGTGTTCGGATAAAATGAATCAAAAAAGGGGGGAAGGATGGATGAATGTTGGAAAAGCAAAAAGATATACGATATGGATTATATGGGCGGTTGTTTTTCCGATTTCCATCATTTTTTCATTCATCATTTCTCCACCTTTAATAGAAGGAAGAATTCCAGATGTTATATGTTTTGCACTTTTAGTTCTTATCTCTTCCTCTATACCAATAGTTATTAACGGCATTCCCATTTATTTTGTTCAGTGGATTTCGCTTGTTATTTTTTTAGAATTTGGTTTAGCAGTTGAAATTTTAGTGCTTCAACTATCTGTCATCGTTCTTTTGTGGAATTTAGGCGTTAATAAAAATGATTTATATCGATTACCACTAAACTCGATTATGTTTCTCTTTATGTCCATTGGAAGTGCACTTGTATTCTATGGTCTAGGAGGAACACATGAAAACTATGAAATTAACAATTTTTATTCATTAAGTCTTTTAGCCGTTTATTTAATCGTCAACTTCATCTTGAATCAATTATTGCTCATGATGATAACTAAGTGGGTACATAATAAGAAACCAACTATTTTCACTCGTGATTTAATTTGGGAAGTTGTTTCTATCATTGTAGTCTTTCCGATTAGCATCTCGCTTTTTTATTTATATAACTCCATGGGATTATATAGTGTAATTATATTAGGACTTCCTTATTTATGTATTTCTTATATTTTAAAAACCTATAATTCTACTGAAAAAATCAATTATTATTTGAAAAAGGCTGTGGAAATTGGTCGTCAAATGACAGAGCGGCTCAATCGAAATGAAGTGTTGGATGTCTTTATCGATCGGCTTTCAAAAATGTTGCCAGTCGATTATTTATACGTTTTAGATGCGGTTAATGATGACACGTTAGAGGTCATCAAATGTTATGAGAATGGAAAACAAGTAGATTTACAAATTGAACCGATGAAAAGAAAAGAAGGCATTTCTGGCCTTGTGTGGGAAACGAAAAAGGCAGTATTATTCCATTCGAAAGATGAGTGGGTACATATTGTCCACGGGTATATGCCAGAGGATGTGGAAAGCATTTTATGTGTACCAATCATGAAAGATAAAGAGGTAAGTGGTGTTTTATTATTAGCATCCAAAAATAAAAAAGACTTTGCCAATTATATGTTAATGATCGTTGAAATATTATGTTCCTATTTTGCGATTGCTTTAGAAAATGCAAGGCATTATGAAAAAACGAAATTGGAAAGCGAACGTTGCGTGTTAACGAATTTATATAATTATCGTTATTTTTCTTCGGAATTAGAAAGGCAATTTGATCAATTAGAACTTAAAAAATTGGACAAACTTGCGCTTATTTTAATTGATATTGATCATTTTAAAAAGATCAACGATACATATGGTCATGAAAGTGGAAATCAAATTTTAGCTCAATTTGCTCAACTATTGACATCCATTCTTGCTAATAAAGGTACATTAGCAAGATATGGAGGAGAAGAATTCGCCCTGTTATTACCGAATTACTCCAAAAAAGAGGCATTTCAACTTGCTGAACATATTCGTTCCACCATCGCAGAACGTGAATTTGTATTATATGATGATTTGGCGGAAGTTAGAAGAAGATTAACGGTAAGAATAACGGCATCCATTGGCGTGTCAGCCGCACCGGATGATACGGATGACCATTTATCATTAATCAGATATGCAGACCGTGCATTATATACCGGTGCAAAACAAGTCGGCAGAAATAAAGTTGCGCAATATGGAAGTTAATCCAAGTAGTCGTCTACTTGGATGTTTATTTATAAGGATCTAGTAGAAATTGTTGACAGGGGAGTTTTCGAATGAGGAATCAGAAAGGATTTACACTTATAGAAATATTAGCTTCCATCACGATCTTTTCACTTTTAATCATTCTCATTCTACAATTGACAGGCAATATTCAATTATTTGATCAAAAAGAGAAAATACGTGAACAGGCAATTGTTATTGCTAATGATGTTTTAAATGATACCTTAGACGAGATTGCGTCTATGGAAACAGTTCCGACTGTCGGATCGATTCAAAAGAAATTAAAAATTGATGAATATAGTGTTGAAGTTTTTGATACTGACCTTCATTCATCTCCTCATTTACCGAAAGCACCAATTGCAATTACCGGGGTTGCCCAATTACAAAATGGAACAAATCTTTTGCCACGCTTGATTGTCGTCACTGTGGGGTGGAATGAGTGATTAAGGATGAAAAAGGAATCACACTAGTTGAAATACTTGCTGCCATCACGATCTTTTTTATGATTATTGGAGCGATTTTTACGGTATTATTACAAGCTGATTCGTTCCTCGATGAAAAATTGGACCAATATATTAAAGAAGGAGATACCGATCGTACCAAAATGGTGGTCCTTGAAATGACATCCAATGTTGTTGAATTGAAATATACACAAGGAGAAGAAATCATCATACGGTCATTAAATAATGAATGCTTTTCTTTACGAAGAAATTCGGAACAACAATCATTACATTATTATTCATCCCAATGTAACGACGTTGAAAATTTTTCCTATGGAAATGGGAATCTATTATTAAAAGAAATAAATAGTATCCGACTATTTGAGCATGGAGAAAAAGAGTTAAAAGAAGGAAAACATTTGGCTCTCTCTTCTAGCTTACAGATGAAGATTACTGGAAAAGAGGAGATTCGTCATTCCTTCCGTTTCATAGAAAAGTAATGTGGCTGAGACAAGACCAATATAAATTAAGATGCTCCCCAAAGTTATTGGGGAGCTGAACAAATTCCATAGTCCGAAAGGTTATTTAACATCCCTTTTGCTAATGTTCCGCATATTATATTTGAGTCTTTTGGATTGGATGTAGCACTACCATTATTTTTAGAAAGTTCAACCGTCATCTTTGGTACACGTAATTGTTCTTCAAACTCGAAATGAACATTTTCTTTGTTTTTATTTAATAAAAATTTTGCTTCATCAGCGTAAATCCATTTTCCTTGTAATAAAATGCTCCGTTGTGATTCAAATTCAGCCCCGCGAATATCGATGATTCCTCGAGGTGCATTCAATCTTATGCGGTATTCCTTATTATTCCCATTCGCTAGATCAACAAGTTTAGTAGATGGATGAATGATGATATCACCATTTTCTGACTCCACAGTAATGATGCCTTGTCCTTTTGCAGACATGGTCAACGTTACTCCTTCTTCTATTACGATTCCTTCCTTGGCTCGATACGTCATATCTTGGCTTGAAGAATAATTTCCAACTCCAGATGTAATAATCATTTTTCCTCTTGTTTCGATTTTATTCTTTATTGGAGTGTAAATATATTGTCCGTCAATGATGATAATGACAAGCCCTTGACAAATATTATTTGGAGTTTCGAGATATTGACAGCTACTTGTTTTGGAACCTGCCTTTGCCCGTAAACAAATAACATCTTGACTGACATTTTTTAAATCTACTTTAAAAGAGGCTTCGTTTTTTTCATTATCAATAATTTTATTTCCAACCATTGAAACATCTATGGTTTGAGAGAAATTAGCTTGATAAGTATCACCCTCACGAATAGCCTTAAATACTTCCAATTCCCCGTACGATGGCTGAATATGGATCGTGATAGTAGAACGAGAAATATCACAATTCTCTACACTGCCAATTCTTAACGATACATCGGAATTTTGAGGTAGTGCATCATGAAATGTCAACCGTTTAGTATAAAATAAACGCTCTCCACTGTCTTTCTTCTTGTTGTGATTTTCATCTCCAAAAAACACTTCTACAACAAATTCGTAGGTAGAAGGTATTGGCTGTCTTTTTTCTAATATCATTCCGTTTGGATCAATGATATAAGAGTAAAAGGATAATTGGCTTTCATCAGGTAGTGTAACTGTATTCGGCTTTGAGCCACCTGTATATAGTTCGCTGTTAAGAAATGTATCTTTATTTTTTATATAGGAGTTCATTGTCGATTGAGCAAGTTGTATCACTTGTTGTTGGTGGTATAAGCGAGTTTCAGTTGAATGATTTTGAAAAAGAAAAGAATAGATTGCGAGAATGCCAATGGATAAAATGGTAGATATCATTAAAACAATGATTAATGTATTTCCTGAATCAAATCTTTTTTTCATTTTCTCTCCCTTTTCATGAAGAAAATAATATTAATATACTACTATTTTACTATATAATAGAAAATAAAGGAATATTGTCTCATCACCATATTCTGTGATGTTCACACAATTCCGGCAATAAGTTAGCGAAATTGATACTCAATCTTGAGTAGCTCCTACGTCAGCTTGCAGACCACTAAGTGGGTAGAATGGAAGAGGTCAAGCGCTTTCCTTGACGGCTTCCATTCTAGCCACTTATGTTAAGTCACGCTAACATTATTGCCAGGAATTCGTGAGTGTTTTCCTTATTTTTTGGGTTAAATCACAAAATGTGGT
>JGI1652J44930_10000132_pt1 | contig 28599 bp, 34 predicted proteins | sample NewIslsDNAsample_FD_44930 | JGI IMG/M metagenome (IMG submission 44930)
AAAAAGCCAGTAAGTCAACAAGATAATCACTGGGAGCAATTTATATTGGATGGGTGTCTGTGGATCGCGGAGCATATAATAGTACGCGTATATTTCTCTTTTGACTTTTTTATACCAAAAGGTGATTGGATTAGTTGACATGACGCGACTCCCCTTTAAAAAGTTTATTCATTTCATCGAGGTTTCGTTGATAAGTCAGGTATTTGTTGAGATCATGATTCCAATAGTAAGCATAACATAAAAAGAATGAAATGAAAGGAGATTATGATGAGTGAAGGCGTTTTATCAACAAATTGCAAATTGGGTTAATCAATCGTTGGGAAGAAAGGCGATTCGCGCTAAGCAGATTGAGGAAGCTGTCCAAAAGGCAAAACGAATTCGTCGGCAACAAGGCGTTTGGGGATTGTGGAACTATGCTTCTCAACTGCCTTATCAGTATTTTACGGAAGCGGAAATGGAGCATTTAAGACAGTTACCTGAATGGCCGCATTATGCACAACAATTTATTCATCACTTAATCCAAGAAGGAGTTGTAACTCCATGGGAAGCCAAGATGATGGAGCGATATATTTAGGACTTGTCTATTGAGTTTGTTCGCTTGTTCCCGAAACGGACATTTTCAGCTGCTCCAAGCTGGATTAACATAGCATGGTCACAGATGTGTGGGTTTATATATAAAATTATATATGAAAAGCATAAACATTTCTTATTATATTAAGTAAAAAAAAGGCTCGCGATTCATCTCGCGAGCAAAAATGGTATCTTTCTATGTAAGAAAGATACGAATGGGAGAGGAGAAACCGGAGGAAGAGCTTATGGGGAAACGTAAGTCTTCTCCGCAGTTAGACAGGCACCATTGATGCTGTCTAAGAATAGAATAGCCCGGTTTTCAATTTTTTATACATGCATTTTGGATGAACTTATTTTCTGAACCTCACCATTTATGTTAGAGTTAGTTTGAGATTTGCTGTGAGGATGTTTGGTATGCGAATCATTGCGGGAACGAAAAAAGGGATAAAACTAAAGATGGTTCCGGGAAGACATGTTCGTCCTACATCCAGTCGGGTCAAAGAATCCATTTTCCAAATACTGGGACCCTATTTTGAAGGCGGAATGGCATTAGATCTGTTTGCTGGTTCGGGACAAATCGGTCTTGAAGGACTTAGCAGAGGGTTGGATTATGTCATTTTTGTTGATCATTCGGTGAAAAGTATCCAAACAATCAGNCAAAATATTCGTTTGGCGCACATGGAAGCCAAAGCGAGTGTAATCAAAATGAATGCTTTGGCAGCGTGTCGTTTGTTGGGCAAGAAGAAACAAAAAATGGATTATATCTTTGTTGATCCGCCTTATGGGCAAAAGTTTCTTTTACCTGTTTTACAGGAAATTTCAAATCAACATCTTTTAACTTCATTCGGTAAGGTTGTAGTGGAATGCGCGAATGATGAAACGATTCCTGCCGAAGTTGGTAAACTAATAAGGGAATTCCAACGTAGTTATGGCGATACTTGTATAATGATCTATCAACAATCGATCCTTGGAAGCAAGGAGGAACCAAATTGAAAGTAGCGGTTTATCCAGGCAGTTTTGATCCGATTACTTATGGACATCTTGATATAATTCATCGCGGCCTGAAAGTGTTTGATAAAATTATTGTAGCAGTATTGGTTAATTCTTCAAAAAAGCCTCTTTTTTCGATTGAAGAACGAAAGAAAATGATTCGTGAAGCAACAAAAAAAATCGAACGAGTTGAGGTGGACAGTTTTCAGGGGTTATTAATCGATTATGTACATAAACGAAAAGCGAATGTGATCTTGCGTGGATTACGAGCTATTTCGGATTTTGAATATGAGCTAAAAATTGCTTCTACAAATCGGATTTTAAGTGAAGAGGTTGAAACGCTCTTTTTGATGACCAATCATAAGCATTCATTTATCAGCTCTGAAAATGTAAAAGAGATAGCAAAATATGGCGCCGACGTACGTGGATTGGTACCCGAGCATGTTGCAGAGGCGTTGGAAGCAAAGTTTAGCGAATCATCGATTTGGACACTTGATAGAGAGTGAGTACAATCCAAAGCAACAAAATTCCGGTGCAAATCTGTTGCCATTGGTTCCATAATAGTATTGAAGAGTGGGTTATCAATTGATTCGTAACAGGTATCACTTGTGGCAATTGCTGATAACCTAGTTTGATTGATTTCCAGATCAAAATCATAAAGAGACTGGCCACACAACCGTGTATGAGTTTTGCAAATAGATAAGGTGTATAGCGAAGATCGGTTCTGCTGATAATACTGGCAATTTGTGCGTGAATCGATAGTCCGTTCCAGCCAATCAGAAAACTGATAGCTGCCAATTTAAAAATGAGTGGAATTTGAATCGTCGTTGAACTGATCATTTGTGAGCCCAGTGTGATTTCAAGAATCCCAGCAATAAATGGCTCGGATAGGGATGGTGAAAGTGACAGCCATGCAAAGAGATGGGCAAATATATAGGAAAAGATACTATGGAGCCCGATATGATTGATTAAATGAATAAGGACAGAGAACAGAATAATAAAACCTCCAATTAATAATAGGGTTTGGACAGCTGACGTAACGGCTTCTCCAAGCAATTGGCCCAACGGTCGTCCATCTTCGAGTCGCGCTCGATGCATCGCTCGAAAAGCGCGTAGAAGAAGAAATTGTTGATCATTTCCTTTGTAAGCGGGTGTTGGTTTGGCATCGCTACAATGGAAGCGCATAACGATTCCAACGATAATACTGCTTCCATAGTGAGCGAGCGCAAGCGCAAATCCGAGTGATGCATCTTCAAAGAAGCCAACAGCGATTGCACCAAAAATAAAGAGAGGGCTTGCTGTGCTGGTAAAGGCGATTAACCGTTCGCCTTCTTCGCGTGTGACCAATTTTTGTTCACGCAGTCGTGCAGTCAATTTGGCTCCCATTGGATTGCCAGAAATAAATCCGACCGCCATCACAAAGGCGCCTGCGCCAGGCACACGAAAGACAGGGCGCATGAGGGGCTCAAGTAGGATTCCAAAGAAATGCACGACACCAAATCCCATCATCATTTCAGCGGTTATAAAAAAAGGAAGAAGCGCTGGAAAGACTACATCCCACCAGATCTTTAATCCTTTTAGTGATGCGGTAAACGCTTGTTCTGGATACATGACAAGGGTGATTGCGGTCAGAAATGCGATTGAAGCCAAGAATAGGGTTTGGAATCGACTTCTGAATAGGTTTGCTCCCATTCCAATCTCTCCTCACGGACAACCATCCTCCTTACATATCTACGCGGTTTCGTAGACCGATATACGGATCAAATGATGATTTTTTTTAAAATAGAGATAATAAGAGGAAGAGGGAATGGTAGAAGGATTGGAGAGGATAAGATGGAAAGACCAAAGATTGGTATAGCTTTAGGGTCCGGAGCAGCGAGAGGTATTGCGCATATTGGTGTGTTAAAAGTATTTCAACAGGAAAACATTCCGATTGATTATATCGCTGGGAGCAGTATGGGGAGCATTATCGGTGTTTGTTATGCCAATGGTCTCGATTTGGATATGTTGGAAAAACTATTTGTTCATCTAAAACGCAAGCATTGGCTTGATTTTACCGTCCCGGGATTAGGTTTAATCCTGGGAGACAAGATTAAAGAGATTATTCGTTTGCTTACACATCGCAAAAAACTTGAGGAATTGTCCATACCCACAGCGGTTGTGGCAACGGATCTGAATACAGGTGATCCTGTTGTCTTTCGTTCGGGGTCAATTGAGGATGCTGTAAGAGCGAGCATTTCCATTCCGGGCATTTTTGAGCCGGTTGTGATCAATGGTCGCATGTTGGTTGATGGCGGTGTGATTGATCGCGTGCCGATTGGTATTGTACGCGATATGGGTGCTGACATTATTATTGCCGTTGATGTGGTCCCACAGGTGAGTCAAGTACAGGTAAAAAATATTTTTGATGTGATTTTGCAAACATTTGGGATTATGGAGCGGGAGATTTTAAACCAGCGCATTCCTACTGCGGATTTGTTGATTCATCCTGAATTGTCCGATATTTCTCCCTCTGCCTTTGTCAAAGCGAAAGAGTGCATCGAGCGCGGGGAAGCGGCGGCCCGAGAGCAGATTCCGCAACTGAAAAAGCTAATCAAGAGTTGGCAACCAGGAATGAAAGAAAAGTGTTAACAAGTGAAACAACAGTAGCCCAAGAAAGCTCCTTCCTTCGATCCCGTTGACAGAAACCCTGCTGGTAGCTTATAATGAGTCTGTTTTTATCAAGGAGTGGCAAAATGCGTATTTCTCTTCAGCCTTTATTTCAATCTGATAAAAAGGTCCTGTCATGGAACAAGACCCTCTCGTGTGATGAACTTTGTCAGGAAATTCCTCAGCTAAAGGAATTGCAAGCAGTTCAAACGAGTGGGCAAGTCAAGCAGGTTGATGAGCACCTATTTCGCGTGACGGGCAAACTTTTCACACAGGCAACCTATCTCTGTTCGCGTTGCTTAAAAGAATTTGCATTGCCGCTTCAGGCGCAATGGAACCTAGACTATACGCGCAACAAGCAGGTTGCGATGAAAGCAGCGGAAAAAGATGTTCGTTTGTTTGAAGGGGATGAGCTTCAGCTCGACCCGATGGTCCGCGAAGCGCTGTTATTAGCCATCCCTTATGCGCCGGTTTGTCAGGAAGACTGCAAAGGGCTTTGTCCTGTCTGTGGTGCGGATCAAAATGAGACAGGATGTGAGTGTCAAGACAGGACAATCGACCCACGCTGGTCAAAACTTCAACAACTATTGGAAGAGGGGTGACAACATGGCTGTACCGAAAAAGAGAACATCCAAAACACGAAAGCGCAAACGCCGTACTCATTTTAAATTGACAAGCCCAAAGCTGAACAGCTGTCCACAATGTGGCGAACCAAAGGCAAATCATCACGTTTGTCCACACTGCGGATATTATAAGGGTAAAGAAGTAGAAGGCGTAGTTGCAGAGTAAAGACAAAAGCGCAATCTTCTGCGCTTTTCTTGTTTCCGTCGATATTTTTTGGGTTTTTGACGTGGTGGAATCCCGTTGAATGAAATGTTGTAGGAGTTTTTCAATATGAAAAATCGGGTTGTGCAGTCGGATCAAATGGTTCAGCGGGTTGCTCGAAAGTTTTATTATATGATTCCGTTGTATCTGTTGGTCCCTTTGATCATTGGCGTGTTTTTTCATAAGATGTTTGCATCAATTGATTGGCTTGCTTTTGGCTTGGGAGCTCTAGGATGGATTATGGCGCTTATGATGCGAGGTCCGCTCGCTACCCTTGTCAAGAACGTATCTCCGGAAAAAGCTGCCATTATAATGGGATTATCTTCCGGTCCTTTTGAGGAAGGAATTCGTGTTGGGCTTTTGTTATTGACTGGATTGGCTTTTCAATGGGCGCTTTCAGTGGGGCAGGGCTGGGCGGCGGCTGAAGTATTGTTTGTTGTGATCAATGGAATTGCACAGGTAAAACTGCTGCAAAGTGATCATAAAAAAGCAGCCGAAGCAAGAGAAGTTTTAGAAAAACAAGGCTTCATCAACGTACATCCATTTCTTGGTGTTATCGAGCGAGTTTCAGCTAGTTTCTTTCATATTGGAGCCACCCTGTTGGTAGCGAAAATGCCTGTCATGGTTTTTGTGCTATTATTTGCCCATAGTTTGCTTAATATTGTTGCAGTTGTTCTGAGTCGAAAATATATGATTTTGACACAAATCTGGTTATTGATGGTGGGAACTTTTTTTTTAATTTGCGGTTTCTCTGTATTTTAGCGTCGAGCAAGGTATTTAAGAAAAGAATGGGAATTGCGAGTAAAAAAAATTATGCTCAAGATGCTTATTGTCAAACAGTGGATTTTTTTATATACTAAATTAGTACTTGGTACTAATATATGGTCACAATTTGAGGGAGTGACTTCCCTATGCGTCTATCGAAAAAAGAACGCCAAGCTAAACTCAGTGAAGCCTTCTCCAAGGATCCTTTTTTGACGGATGAAGAGATGGCGAAACGTTGTGGCGTTAGTATACAAACGATTCGTTTGGATCGAATGGAATTGGGCATTCCGGAGTTACGGGAACGGATTAAGCGCATGGCGGAGGGAAACTTTGATCAAGTTCGTTCACTCTCACCAGAAGAAGTGATCGGAGATGTGATCGATCTGCAATTTGACCAAAGTGGAATCTCGATCTTAGATATTCGAAAAGAACATGTCTTTGCTCGAAATCATATCGCACGCGGACACTATTTGTTTGCTCAAGCCAATTCGTTAGCTGTGGCCATAATTGATGGAGAGGTGGTGTTAACACGATCTGCTCAAATCCGCTTTGTTCGCCCAGTCAAATTGGGCGAACGGTGTATTGCTTATGCAAAGGTGCTGAACACGGATCAAGCTCGCTTTCAAATTCAAGTAAAGACGAGAGTCAATAAGGAGATTGTTTTTCAAGGGATGTTTCATGTTTATCGACTAGAAGAGGAAGGGCGAGTGTAAAAGGAGGGCGTACAGGCGCTATGAGAATTGCGTTTGATGCGAATGGTGGAGATCATTCACCTGAGTCTGTTATCAAGGGGATTCGTAAGTCAGCTGAAACGTGGCCTGATACTACCTTTGTCCTGATTGGTCAAGATGAAAAGTTATGCCCCAAAAAAGTGGATAATATTGAATTTTATTATGCGAGTGAAAAGATTGAAGCGGATGATGAGCCGATCAAAGCGGTTCGCCAGAAAAAAGATTCTTCGATTGTGGTTGGCTGCCAATTGGTAAAACAGAAAAAGGTTGACGCCTTTATTAGTGCAGGCAATACAGGTGCATTAATGACAGCAGGGTTGTTGTATGTTGGCCGGATTAAAGGAGTGGCTCGACCGGCGCTGGCTCCGATCTTTCCCACATTAACTAAGAAAGGAATTCTGATATTGGATGTTGGAGCCAACCCTGATGCGAAGCCAGAACATCTCTGTCAATATGCTCGAATGGGAAGTATTTATTTTAGAAGGGTTTTGAAGATTAACGAACCACGAGTAGGATTGTTAAATATTGGAACAGAAGTAGGNAAAGGAAACCAACTAACAAAGGAAGCTTTTGCACAATTAACAGCTGATGAAACCATTCGCTTTATTGGCAACATTGAAGCGCGCGATGTACTTTATGGACCATGTGAGGTGCTTGTATGCGATGGGTTTAGTGGCAACATTTTGTTGAAAAATGCTGAAGGAGTTGCGCTTGCGATGATCGAACAGATGCGTGAGATTTTTATGACCAATTGGTTGACGAAAATATCAGCATTGTGTATAAAACCTTATCTCAAGCAACTTATGAAAGAGGTTGATTATAAGCAATACGGAGGAGCACCCTTGTTGGGGTTAGCGGGCCCCGTAATTAAGGCGCATGGTTCATCCGATGCAACAGCAATCTTTCATGCTGCTCGTCAAGCACGTTTGTTCATCAAAAATAATGTCATTTCACAAATTGAAGAGGAATTATCCAGCGAGAAAGAATCGTCAGAAGAAAAGAGGTTAAAAATATGAGGTCTGTTGGGCTAATTGGAATTGGAGCTCATGTGCCACAGCAGGTTTTGACCAATGCTGATTTAGAAAAGATGGTTGAAACCAGCGATGAATGGATTGTTTCGCGTACCGGCATTCGAGAACGCCGAATCGCTAGCGAAGAGGAAGCCTCTTCTGATTTAGCGGTGAAGGCGAGTAAAAAAGCGTTGGCACAAGCAGGAATTTCCGCTGATGAACTCGATTTAATTATCGTTGCCACAGTCACGCCTGATATGTTTTTTCCATCTACTGCTTGTCTTGTACAACATCAGCTTGGTGCAACGAACGCTGCCACGTTTGATCTCTCAGCTGCTTGTACTGGTTTTATTTATGGAGTAGCCACAGCGGCACAGTTTATTGCAACAGGTGCTTATCGCTATGCACTGGTGATTGGTGTTGATTGCTTGACGAAAATGGTGGATTGGGAAGACCGAAATACATGTATTCTGTTTGGCGATGGCGCTGGAGCAGCTGTTTTGGGGCCTGTTTCAGAAGGACAAGGCTTGTTAGCGTTTGATTTGGGCAGTGACGGATCGGGAGGCGAACTGTTAAAAGTGGAGGCAGGTGGCTCGCGGCTGCCAGCTTCGGAGCAAACTGTGAAAGAAAACAAACATGTGATCTCAATGAACGGGCGTGAAGTCTTTAAATTTGCAGTACGAGCAATCAATTCCTCAACTGATAAAGTGTTAGCGAAAGCAGGCATGACGAAGCATGATATTGATTATCTTGTTCCGCATCAAGCCAATATCCGCATTATTCAATCAGCGATGAAACGTTTTGGTTTGCCCAAGGAAAAAGTGGTCATCAATATTGATCGTTATGGAAACATGTCTTCAGCTTCCATTCCAGTTGCTCTGTATGAAGCTTATGAAAAACAACTCTTTCAACCAGGGGACAAGCTGGTGTTATGTGGCTTTGGTGCTGGCTTGACCTGGGGGGCAGCTGTTCTTTCTTGGACGATTAAATAAGCGCATCAGGAAGGAAGTGATCGGATGGGAAAAGTCGCCTATTTATTTCCTGGACAAGGCTCCCAGAAAGTTGGCATGGGTCAGGATGTGGCGAACCAATATGCTGTTGCCAAGGAGATCTTTGCACGTGCTGATGAAAAGTTAGGGTTCGCTCTCTCTACCCTTTGTTTTGAAGGTCCAAGCGATAAACTGAAACTCACTGTACATACACAACCTGCTTTGCTCACAACTAGCATTGCTCTATACGCCGCCTTAAACGAGCTGATTGACTGCGTTCCCGATTTTGTTGCCGGTCATAGCTTGGGGGAGTATTCTGCGCTTGTTGTTGCAGAAGCTCTTTCCTTTGAGGATGCGGTATTTGCGGTGCGTGAGCGTGGACAATTTATGGAAGAAGCTGTTCCAGCTGGTTTGGGAACGATGGCAGCAGTAATGGGATTGGAGCGAGCAACGTTAGCTGATATTTGTCAAACGGTCAGCAAGGATGATGCTCGGGTTGAATTGGCCAATTTAAATTGTCCGGGTCAAATCGTGATCTCGGGTCATCAGACGGCGGTGCAAGCGGCAAGTGAACAGGCCAGAGCCGCTGGTGCACGCCGAGTCATTCCATTAGCAGTTAGTGGACCATTCCATTCTTCACTCATGGAGCCAGCAGCCAGAAAGCTTGAACAGACACTAAAGGATCTTACCTTTCAAACAGCAAAAATTCCAGTTGTGGCTAATGTTTCAGCGCAAATTGTGACGGAACCAACCGTTATCAGACAGTCATTAGTCAAGCAGGTCACCTCTTCCGTTTTATGGGAAGATACGATTCGCTTTTTGCTTGCACAAGGAGTTGACCAATTTGTAGAGATTGGTCCTGGNAAGGTATTAACCGGTTTGGTGAAAAAAGTGAATCGTAAGGTCAAAACATTCAATGTGTCAGATCTTGCCTCGCTGCAGCAAGTAGCAGAAGCTTTACAATGAGGAGTGAAGCAAAGTGCTGGAAGGTAAAGTAGCGGTGGTAACAGGTGGTTCGCGCGGAATAGGACGCGCAGTCTCGTTAGCACTGGCGAAAAAAGGTGCTGACGTGATTCTCTTTTACGCTGGCAATCAGCAGAAAGCTGAAGAGACACAGGCAGAAATCGAGACATATGGTCGCAAGTCGCTTGCATTGCAGGTCGATGTTTCAAACAGCAAGCAGGTGCAAACTGCTTTTCGACAAGTGATCAGCGCTTTTAAAAAGATCGATATTTTGGTTAATAATGCGGGCATTACGCGGGATCAACTAGCGCTGCGGCTCAAGGAAGAGGATTGGGATGATGTGGTCAATACCAATCTCAAAGGAGCCTTTTTATGCAGTCAAGCTGTGATCCGTCCCATGATGAAGCAGCGGCAGGGTCGCATTATTAATATTAGTTCGGTAGTTGCCGTTGCTGGTAATCCCGGGCAAGCGAACTATTGTGCCTCAAAAGCAGGGATTATTGGCTTGACAAAATCGATGGCNAAAGAACTTGCTGCACGAAACATTACTGTCAATGCAATTGCTCCAGGCTTTATCGATACCGATATGACGCAAATTTTGCCCGAAAAACAGAAACAACAAATTTTGGATAATATTCCGCTGGGACGTTTCGGTGAGCCAGAAGATATTGCAGCAGCTGTCTGTTTTCTTGCAAGTGATGAAGCTGGTTATATTACAGGGCAAACGCTGCATGTCGATGGCGGAATGGTTCCAAATTAAGATTTAAACGGGATCATTCATTAAAATTGCTCGTCAACAGTGATTTCCGTATAATACGAAAGGGAGGTGAAACAGAGGTGTCCGATACACTAGAACGCGTAAGAGATATCATCGTAGAGCGCTTAGATGTAGATCCAGAAGAGGTTACACCAGATGCTGGGATCAAAGAAGACCTAGGCGCTGATTCGTTGGATGTGGTTGATCTCATTATGGAATTTGAGCAAGAATTTGATTTGGATGAAATCAAGGATGAAGATGCTGAGAAAATCACGACAGTAGGTGATGTCGTGGAATATATTGAGCAAAAGAAATCTTCATAACTGGAAAAAGTCCCGTTCAGGCGGGACTTTCTCTACCTGTCTCTGATCATCGAAAGGCGGTGGATCGATTGACCAATCGTGTAGTAATAACTGGTATGGGCGTCATTTCTCCACTCGGTAATGATATATCAACTTTCTGGGAAAATCTGATTGCAGGGCATTCCGGTGTCGATTGGATCACAAGATTTGATACAAGTGACTTTGCCGTTAAAATTGCGGCTGAGGTAAAAGACTTTGATCCGCTACAATATCTCGAACGCAGAGAAGTACGAAGGATGGATCGTTTTGTACAGTATGCGATTGCAGCTTCTCGGCAAGCACTGGAGCAAGCGAACTTGGATATGGAGAAAGTGGATGCCAATCGCGTTGGTGTGATTGTTGGTTCGGGTATTGGTGGACTCGGAACATTGGAAGAACAACATCGCAATTTGCTGGAAAAAGGACCAAGACGAGTCAATCCATTTTTTATCCCCATGATGATCGCCAATATGGCATCGGGCCAAATCTCGATCCATATCGGTGCGAAAGGTCCCAACACGGCTCCCGTTACTGCCTGTGCAACGGGTACTCATGCGATTGGCGATGCATTTAAGGTTCTGCAACGCGGNGATGCGGATGTGATGTTGGCAGGCGGTACGGAAGCAACGATTTTACCGACAGCCTTCGCTGGTTTCTCCGCGGCGCGTGCATTGTCCACTCGCAGCGATGATCCAAAAAAAGCAAGCCGTCCTTTTGACCGAGAACGCGATGGTTTTGTGATGGGAGAAGGATCAGGCGTATTGGTTCTAGAAACCTTGGATCATGCTGTTAAACGGGGAGCAGAAGTGTTTGCGGAGGTTGTTGGTTATGGGATGACAGGGGATGCTTATCACTTAACNCAACCAGCTCCAGAAGGCGAAGGGGCAAAGCGGAGTATGCTTGCGGCAATTGAAGATGCGAATCTTGCTCCGACTGATGTTGATTATATTAATGCCCATGGAACATCAACTGAATTAAACGATAAATTTGAAACATTAGCGATTAAGCATGCATTTGGTGACCATGCATATCGCTTAGCAGTTAGTTCAACCAAGTCGATGACGGGGCATCTACTTGGAGCAGCTGGTGGAGTGGAAGCAATTGCCACAGCTTTAGCCTTAAAAGAACAAGTCCTGCCTCCAACGATCAACTATGAACATCCGGATCCCGATTGTGATTTGGATTATGTCCCCAATGAAGCACGAAAAACAAGAGTAAGAGTGGCGCTATCCAATTCTTTGGGCTTCGGTGGGCATAATGCAACAATAGCCTTTAAAGTCTTTGATGAATAACTGTTGGGGTAGTTAGGTGGTGAACGTCACATTGGAATTAGCCAAATTGGAACAAAAGATTGGCATCTCATTTAAGGATCAATCTTTGTTCCAACAAGCTTTTACGCATACATCGTTTGCACACGAACAGAAGAATCGTGGTTCCTATCCGCATAATGAGCGTTTGGAATATTTAGGCGATGCCGTATTGGAATTGATTGTGTCCGAATATCTTTACCATCGCTTTCCTGACATGAGTGAAGGTGCACTTACGCGCACCCGTGCGCGGATGGTTTGTGAATCTTCACTAGCCACTTTTGCCAAAGAGTGTAATCTGGGTCAATATCTGCGTCTAGGCAAAGGTGAGGAAATGACAGGAGGTCGCACACGCCCATCTATTTTGGCGGATGTATTTGAAGCATTCATTGGAGCATTATATTTGGATCAAGGCTTAGAGGTTGCAAAGAAGTTTTTATATAACCAAATTTTTCCGAAACTCGATGATCAATGGTTGTTACAAATGGTAGATGCCAAAAGTCAACTACAAGAATTGGTTCAACAGGAACGATTGGGCGTACTTCAATATCAAATTGTGGATATGAAAGGACCTGCGCATGATCGACAATTTGTGGCCGAAGTTTACTTGGATGATGAATGTCTTGGAAAGGGTTCAGGACGTACCAAGAAAGAGGCAGAACAACAAGCAGCAACGCAAGCTTTATTGCGTTGGAAAAACGGATAGCGTGAAAAACAACCTCGTTTGCAGGCCATGGTAGCGTAAACGAGGTTGTTTTTTGCAAGAACCAAAAGACGTATGTAGGAAAAGGAATCCGATTTGCGGAATCTTTCAGTTGATCATAACACTAAAGGTAGGATTCGCGATGTATTTAAAACGATTGGAGATGAAAGGGTTTAAATCGTTTGCAGATCGCACAGAACTTGTCTTTGCTCCGGGAATTACGGCAATTGTAGGACCAAATGGTAGTGGTAAAAGCAATGTAACCGATGCCATTCGTTGGGTGCTGGGCGAACAGAGTGCCAAATCTTTGCGTGGAGCGAAGATGGAAGATGTGATCTTTGCTGGCAGTTCTACGCGGAAGCCAGTTGGATTTTGTGAAGTATCCATCACCTTTGATAATACGGATCGGCAATTATTGTTAGATTACGCTGAAATCACCTTGACCCGACGTGTCAATCGGTCGGGAGAAAGCCAATTTTTTCTCAATAAACAACCGTGTCGTTTGAAAGACATTCAAGAGTTGTTGATGGACACAGGCATCGGCAAAGAGGCCTATTCGTTGATTGGTCAAGGGCGAATTGATGAGATTTTAAGCGCTAAATCGGAAGGTCGTCGTGCGATTTTTGAAGAAGCTGCCGGCATTGTGAAATATAAAACAAGGAAAATAGAAGCGGAGCGAAAACTGGCACAAACCGAAGAGAATCTATTTCGGATTCATGATCGAATTGATGAGCTAACAACACAAATTGAGCCGATCAGGGAGCAAGCAGAAAAGGCGAAAGAATGGAAAAAGCATCAACAAGCGTTAAAGCAGTACGAAATTGCATTGTATGTGGATCGGGTCGAGCAATTGCATCAAACATGGGAAGATTTAAAGAAACAAATGGAAGCGAACCGGGAAAAGCAACTGACATATACAANCGAATTGACTACCAAAGAAACAAAGCTAGAGCAAATCAAATTTCAATTGCAGCAGCAAGAAGCGAACTGGGAACAGGTTCAAGCTGAGGTGCTTCAGCTTGCTGAAACCATGAAAAAGGAAGAAGGAAAAGAGAATGTCTACCGAGAGCGCATGAAGCAGCAAACGAAACGGCAAGAATGGTTAACAAAACGTTTGCGACAGCTAGCAGAGGAACAACAACAGCTTGAACAGCAACAACAGATCGCAGCACAACAACTTCAGCAAAATCAACAAGCGTATGAGAAGGCGAAACAGCATTTGAAGGAGCACCAACAATTTGATGATCGTCAGGATCAAGCGCTACAGCAGCAGCTAGATGCGGTGCAAAAGGAGTTGCAGCAGGCGGAAAACCTGCAGTTGCAACTTTCACAGCAGAAAGAATTTCTGCTGCAACAGCTGCAACAACTGACAGAAGATCTGCAAACATGTGAGCAGCAGATCCAGCAGTTGCAGGAGAAATTGCAGCAAACAAGTGAAGCGGTCAAAACATCAACTCATCTACTTGAGCAACTGGAAACACAGCAACAGGATTATCACCAAAACATTGACGAATTGGATCAACAATGGCAACAAGTGGATGCCAAACACAAGCGATTGGAACAACAGTTGTCATACCAAGTGCAGAAAGTGGAGCAGTTGCGTTCAAAATATCACCTACTGGAAGAGATGCAGAAAAATCGAGAGGGATATTTTCGTGGTGTAAAAGAACTGTTGCTAGCCAAAGAGAAGGGCAATAAACAGTTGGCTGGCATTTATGGTGCAGTCGCGGAATTAATCAAAGTTCCAGCAAAATATGAGATTGCGATTGAGACCGCTTTGGGCAATGCCATGCAATATCTTGTTGTGGCAGATGAACAAGTTGGGAAAAACGGGATCGCTTTTTTGAAACATCGACAACTTGGAAGAGCAACTTTCTTACCATTATTGGTCGTGAAGGGAAAGATGATTCCCCNAAAAGATTTGGCACAATGCAAACAACTTTCCATTTGGGTGGATGTTGCTTCAAACTTGGTTCAAACTGAAGCCAAATATCGCCCGGCTATTGACTTTCTATTGGGGCATGTTTTGGTGGTCGAAACCATTGAACAGGCGACGTTGGTTGCACGTCAATTGAGGCATCGGTATCGCATTGTCACCCTGGATGGGGATATGGTTCATGCTGGCGGTTCCATGTCGGGCGGAAGTCGCAAAAAGACAAGTGCTCATCTGTTGCGTCGAGATCAACAGCTGAAACAATTAAAGCAAGATTTGGAAGAAGCAGAAGCGGTACGAGCAAAGTTAGAGGATTTATTGGCATCATTAGAAAAAGAGAAAAAGCAATTGGCGGAGAAGAGACAGCAAATCGATCAAGAATTAAAAGATGTCAGCGCAGAAAAACAACAACAGCAACAGCGTAAATATGAACTGGAGTTTATTCTAAAGCAGCAACAAGAGGAGTTAGCGACAATTGAAAAGAAGCATGNACAATTGCTGGCGGTCAAGAAGGAAGAGGAAGCAAAAAAAGCAGAAGTGGAATGCGCGATGCGCCGATCGCAGCAGCAGATAGAGCAGCTTAGCGCAAAACGGAACGATCTGCGGGTACAACTTGAACAACAAACCTCGCAAAAGGAAGCGGTACAAAAGCAATTGACAGCTTATCAAGTAGAAATGGCTCGTTTGGAGCAGGAGCAATTGCACTATCAGCAAAATATTACGCGGTGTCAACAAGAACAGGACAAGCTTAAGCAGCAAGAGCAAGAGGTACAAGCAGAGCTGGAACAACTGCAGCAAGAGCTAACAAATCTTGAACGACAGCGAGAAAAGTTGCGGTCTCGGCTTGAAAATCTGCGTGAACAAAAAGAAAAGGTTGAGTTTCGACGTTTACAAATCAAAAAAGAGCGAGAACAAACGATAATGAAGCAACATACATACGAAGATGAGGTCCGTAAGATCCAGCAATCGCGAAAAAAACTAGAAGCTACCCTGCATGAACAAGAAGTGCGAAGTAATCGCATCGATGTTGAGTTAAATCATTTGTTGGAAGTCTTAGCAAGCAAATATGAGCTCAGTTTTGAGCGTGCTAAAGAATTATATGCACCAACAGAGGAGATCCAAACCCTTGAAAAGAAAGTGCGTTCGTTAAAACGTAAGCTTTCCCAATTAGGAGATGTGAATCTTGGGGCGATTGAAGAATACGAACGGCTCTCCAAGCGCCTAACATTTTTCCAAGAACAAGAAGCTGATTTGCAAGAAGCTAAGAAACGGTTATATGACATGATTGAGCAGATTGAACAAGAGATGAGTAAACAGTTTTTACAGGCGTTTGAGCAGATTCGCGCTGCCTTTCAATTGGTATTCTCCCAGATGTTTGGTGGAGGAAAAGCAGATTTGCAGCTAACCAATAAAGATCAATTGTTGGAGACGGGAATTGAAATCATTGCTCAGCCACCCGGCAAACGACCGCAATATCTGTCGTTGCTTTCCGGTGGAGAACGAGCATTAACCGCCATTGCGCTCTTGTTTGCTGTTTTGCGCATAAAACCTGTTCCCTTCTGTGTGTTGGATGAAGTAGATGCAGCATTGGACGAAGTTAATTTGACACGTTTTACTAGTTTTATGAAGCAATTCTCGCATGAAACACAATTTATGATGATTACGCATCGCAAACAGACCATGATGGGAGCCGATGTTCTGTATGGGGTGACAATGGAGGAATCAGGTGTATCCAAGGTTGTTTCGGTTCAACTGGAACCATCTGGAGAGCAGGAGGTTGCGACTACGCGTGAATAGGAGGATCAGCAATGAGTTTTTTTCGAAAAGTAAAAGAGAAAATTGCCCAAAAGACCGGATCTGTCACACAGAAATTCGTGTCGGGTTTAAGCAAAACAAGCGCTAATTTGTTTGGTTCGTTACAGGATTTGGTAACCCGTTATCAAAAGATTGATGAGGATTTTTATGAAGAATTGGAAGAAGTCTTAATTGGCGCGGATGTTGGAGTTCCTACAACGATGGAGTTAATGGAACGGTTGCGTGCGGAAGTTAAAGAACAGAAGATCAAAGAGCCAGTAAAACTGCAACCGCTCTTAATCGAATTGATTGCGGAGATGTTTNCTGATGAGGAAGAAAGCTCCCTAAACGTAAAAGAGGATGGGCTTACCATTTATCTCTTTGTTGGCGTAAATGGAGTCGGCAAAACGACAACCATTGCGAAACTTGCTCATCAATTTATCCAAGAAGGGAAGAAAGTGGTACTCGCGGCTGGCGATACTTTTCGTGCCGGTGCGATTGAACAACTTGAAACCTGGGGAAAACGAGTTGGTGCTGATGTGATTCGTCATCAACCGGGCAGTGATCCAGCAGCAGTTATCTATGATGGAATTCAAGCAGCGAAAGCACGGAAAGCCGATGTGTTGTTATGCGATACGGCAGGGCGGTTGCAAAACAAAGTCAATTTAATGGAAGAGCTGAAAAAAATTCATCGCGTCATTCAGCGAGAAGAGCCCGATGCTCCCCATGAAGTGCTGCTTGTCCTGGATGCTACCACCGGGCAAAATGCATTGCAGCAAGCTAGAACTTTTGGCGAAGCGGTCGATGTATCCGGTATTGTCTTGACCAAGTTAGATGGAACGGCAAAAGGAGGCATTGTGATTGCCATTAAACATGAACTTGGCTATCCCGTGAAGTTGGTTGGTTTAGGTGAGAAAGCAGATGATTTACAACGCTTTGATGCCACACAATTTTTACATGGCTTGTTTCAGGAAGCCATTGAGGAGGAAAAGGTTGAAGAGGATTAATCGTATTATACTTGGGGTGTGATCAGAATGGCTAATAACAATGACAACAATGATCATTGGCTGTTGGCGAAAATGCTTATCGAAGATGCTTTGAATGATCTAGATAAAGCTAGTGAAAAAGTAGGATTAGGATTTGTTCAATCAGTGACTGGTTTTGCTTATTCGCTACTTANTGCTGGTGCTGCTTCTATTGCTTATGAAAAGCCTGAATATTTTTCAGTTGGTTTAGCAACATTTCCAGTTTGGTATGTATGGTACCGATTGTTGAAACATTTTGGAAGGCGAAAATATGAAAAAGGATTAAAGAGAATCAAGGCTTTGAGTCGTTTTGATATTAAAGTACCGAATCATGCTGGTGAACGGGAATACTTAATTAGACGTTTAAAAGAAGCACAAGATAGTATAGTGTTTTTTGGGAAAGGTGATGATAAAAAGACTTTTCAGCGCTTTGTGAAAGGACTAAAACTAAACCAATCTATGCCAGAAAATCGTCAAGAGAGGCCTGATTATAATGATGTATGGGAAGGGCCAGAGCTTTCTTGACATTCGGCACGTTTTCACGTATCATATCCTCTGTAAAGGGTTGATCCTTGACACGCCTGGGGTGACCTTTGATGTTGGAACAAACAACCAAGATGAATCTGCTGTATGATTTCTATCATCCATTATTAACAGAGAAGCAACGGTTACTCGTCGAGATGTATTATCTTGACGACTGGTCGTTGAGTGAGATTGCCGAGCATCAAGGGGTCACAAGACAAGCAGTGTTCGAATCGATCAAACGAGCAGGCAAGGTACTCATGGAGTTAGAACAGAAACTTCGTTTGCTTGAAAAACATCGTCAGCGGCAGCAGATTGCGGCGAACTTGCTTAAGCAGTTAGAACCATATGCAGAAGCCAAAGCCGTCGCTGAACCACTGATTCAAAAGATGATTGAATAGAATTTGAGAGTGGAGGTGGTGAGCGGGTGGCATTTGAAGGATTGTCCAATCGTTTGCAAGCAATCATGAAAAAGCTGCGTGGAAAAGGAAAAGTGACGGAAGCGGATGTCAAAACAGCGATGCGCGAAGTACGGCTTGCACTTCTTGAAGCAGATGTCAACTTTAAGGTAGTCAAAAACTTTATCAATCGAGTTAAAGAGCGCGCGGTTGGACAAGAGGTATTAAACAGCTTGACCCCCGGCCAACAAGTGGTCAAGGTGGTCAAAGAAGAACTTACCGAGTTAATGGGCGGCCAACAAAGTGAGTTGGTGCAAAGCAAGCGAGGACCCACCGTTGTCATGATGGTTGGTTTACAAGGGGCCGGAAAAACAACGACAACAGGTAAATTGGCTCGCTTGCTCCGGAAGCAAAAGCAAAAGCGGCCATTACTCGTCGCCGCTGATGTTTATCGACCTGCTGCCGTTAAGCAGTTGCAAGTGATCGGGAAACAATTGGAGATTCCCGTTTTTGCTCAAGATCAACAAAACGATCCGGTACAAATTGCAACTGCAGGTTTTGAACATGCGAAAAAGAATGATTATGATGTGGTTTTAATTGATACAGCTGGTCGTCTTCATGTGGATCAAGAGATGATGGATGAGTTAAGACAGATTCGTGATGCGGTGCAACCCCACGAGATTTTACTTGTGGTTGATGCGATGACAGGGCAAGATGCAGTCAATGTGGCCGAGCGTTTTCATCGAGAACTCTCCCTGACGGGCATTGTTCTCACCAAATTAGATGGGGATACGCGTGGTGGCGCTGCTTTATCAGTTAAAGAAGTAACCAATTGTCCCATCAAATTTGTTGGGATGGGCGAAAAAATGGATGCATTGGAACCNTTTCACCCGGATCGTATGGCTCAACGNATTTTGGGCATGGGTGATATCTTGAGTCTGATCGAGAAAGCCGAACAAGCAGTAGATCAAGAAAAAATGAAAGAATTAGAGAAGAAAATGCAGACCCAGACCTTTACCCTACAAGATTTTCTCGAACAGCTACAGCAGATTCGTAATATGGGACCGTTGGAAGATATGCTCGCGATGTTACCAGGTGCAAATAAGATCAAAGGGATGAAAAATCTTAAGATCGATGAAAAACAGTTGAAGCGAGTTGAGGCGATTATTCAGTCGATGACGCCTGAGGAAAAAACACATCCGGAAATTATCAATGCGAGCCGTCGACAGCGGATCGCGAAAGGTAGCGGCGTTACAGTACAGGATGTGAATCGATTGTTAAAGCAATTCAACGAAATGAAAAAGATGATGAAGAAGTTTACCAATATGGCCAAAGGCGGAAAGCGGAAACGTTTTTCATTTCCATTTTCACCATTTTAGAGGAGGATCGAGAGATGGCAGTAAAAATTCGTTTAAAACGCATGGGTGCAAAGAAAAAGCCTTTTTACCGAGTTGTGGTAGCTGATGCACGTGCACCAAGGGATGGTCGGTTTATTGAGGAGATTGGGTATTACAATCCCTTAACCGAACCAGCACAAATCAAAATTAATGAAGAACGAGCCATTAAATGGTTGAATGAAGGTGCACAACCTTCTGATACGGTTCGCAGCCTCTTTCGCAAGCAAGGCATTTTGCAAAAGATCCATGAAAGCAAATATGGAAAGAAAAGCTAATCGTTCAATAGCGGTGGGGGCACATGAAGGAGTTAGTAGAGTTGATCGCGCAGGCAGTTGTCGACCATCCGGAGCAAGTGCAAGTGAAAGAGGTTTTGAATCAGGACGGTACGCTTCAGCTTGAATTGTCGGTTGCCAAAGCGGATATGGGAAGGATCATTGGCAAGAATGGTCGTGTGATTCAATCCATCCGTTCTCTCTTGATAGCCATGGCTCGTAAAGAAAGGAAACGAGTCAACATTACTCTGGTTGATTAAAGGGGTTGTNGGAAACGGAGCGTTTACGAGTCGGACGCATTGTTGGTACGCATGGAATTCGTGGAGAGGTGCGAGTTAAGTCGTTTACAGACTTTCCTGAGCGTCGCTTTGCTCCACAAACAAGGCTCTTTTTATCCCATCCGAGTCTAACGGAACCGATGCCCGTTGTGGTAAAAAAGAGCCGATCTCATAAGAATCTGTTTCTCATTCAGTTTGAAGAATGGGATCGGATTGATGAAGTGGAGCGATGGCGAGATGCTGAATTGTGGATTCCAATCGCGGAAGCAGCTGTAGATCAGCTGAATGAAGATGAGTTTTATTCATATCAAATTATAGGTTGTTCCGTAAAAACCACCGATGATCGATCTATTGGAAAGATTAAAGAGATTTTATCGTATCCGGCGAACGATATTTGGGTAGTAGAATCAACGGAAACCGACAAGGAGATTCTGCTTCCCGTGACCAAAGAAATTGTGAAGAAAGTCGATATCACAAATAAATTAATCATAATCGAGTGGATGGAAGGATTGGAATCGCTTTGACACCGATTCGTTTTGATATTTTGACGCTATTTCCGGAAATGTTTGATGGCTTTTTACGTACAAGTATTCTGAAACGTGCACGTGAAAAAAAATTAATTGAAACCAGGCTAGTCAATTTTCGTGACTATGCAACCGATAAGCATCGGATGGTCGATGATGCTCCCTATGGTGGCGGCGATGGAATGGTGCTTAAGCCAGAGCCCATTTTTCGGGCAGTTAAGTCGCTACTAGCTGAGAGCGATTCCTCACCGGAAGTAATCCTGTTGACGCCTCAAGGAGAAACCTATACACAACAAATGGCAAAGGAATTGGCCAATGCTTCGCATTTGATCTTAATCTGTGGTCATTATGCAGGCTTTGATGAACGCATTCGCGAACATTTAGCAACGAGAGAGATTTCCATTGGTGATTATATTTTGACAGGCGGCGAACTCCCTGCCATGGTACTCATTGATAGTATTAGCCGCCATATTCCTGGTGTCCTAGGAAACCAGCTTTCATCTGAGCAGGATTCATTTGCCAATGGATTGCTGGAGTATCCGCAGTATACAAGACCCGCAGAATATTGCGGTTATCGAGTGCCAAAAGTGTTGCTTTCCGGCAATCATCAACGAATTGCCGAATGGCGGCGGCGTGAGTCGCTTCGTCGTACTTGGCAGCGAAGACCTGATTTGTTGAAGTCCGCCTCGTTGACGGATGAGGACCGTCGTTTTTTAAGGCAATTGGAGAAAAAGGGCAATCCGAAGGCCTGATTGTTTTTTGAAGTTGTCCTATGATAAAATATTTCCGTTCATTGCATATGGACTAGTCAGAAGGAGGTGTTGGAGAATGCATCCTATTCTACGTGAAGTGACGGAAGATCAATTGCGTAACGATATTCCGGATTTCAAACCAGGCGATACCTTACGTGTTTATGTGAAAGTAAAAGGTGGGCAACGGAGAAGCCAAGTATTTGAAGGGACCGTGATTCAACGTCGTGGTACGGGAATTTCGGAGACCTTCACCGTTCGCAAAATTTCCTATGGCGTAGGTGTGGAGCGTACGTTCCCAGTGCATTCACCGCAAATTGAGAAAATCGAAGTGGTTCGTCGTGGAAAAGTTCGTCGAGCGAAATTGTTCTATCTGCGTGATCGGCGTGGAAAAGCAACCCGAATTAAAGAAGCGTTCCGGAAGTCACGTAATGCTGAGTAGAGTATACTATGGAATCCAATCATCTTTTTGTTGACAAAATAAAGCAGCATTGCAATAGGCTGAGGGCTTGACATCATCAAGCCCTTTACTCCTTCTTATCAATACATAAGTGGAGGGTATGTATGACTCCGTTTGAACCACGACGAAATCGAAGAATGCGAAAAAAGCGTCATTTTTCCTTTGATTGGGTGGTTATGATTGTCATTGCTGTTTTTTTCTCATTGACCATCCGTTCTTTTTTATATGAACCCTTTGATGTGATTGGTCCATCGATGCAGCCCACTCTGCAATCGGGTGACTTTGTTGTTGTCAATAAATGGGTATATCGTTTTCAACAACCGAGTCGCGGAGATGTGGTTGTTTTTCATGCATTGGAAGAGAAAGATTATATCAAACGTGTCATTGCTTTACCTGGCGAACGCATTGCCATGGAAAATGGACAGCTCAAAATCAATGGCAAAGTAGTTTCCGAATCGTATTTACCCCCAACCACTCGTACTGAAGATTTTCCTGAGCAAACGGTTCCAGCAGGCAAATTATTTGTGATGGGTGACAATCGTCAAAATAGTCGAGATAGTCGTGATCCAGATCTTGGTGCAATTTCAATGAATGAATTAGTTGGAAGGGTTGATTTTATTTATTGGCCAATATCAAGATGGCAAATGCTACATTAAGCAGGTGAATGGTGTTGAATATCCAATGGTTCCCTGGCCATATGGCAAAAGCAAAAAGAGAGATTGAAGAAGACGTCCAGCGTGTGGATATTGTTTTTGAGTTATTGGATGCTCGTTTGCCCCTGTCTAGTCAGAATCCGTTGGTTCCGTCGATGTTAAAAGAAAAACCTCGTCTGATTTTATTAACCAAAGCAGATCTGGCTGATCCTACCATAAACCAAAAGTGGATTCAATATTTTGCACAACAGGGATTTTCTGCACTAGCGATTGATGCGCAATCTGGAAGGGGCGTTGAACAGATTTTTACCGAAGCAAGGAAAAGTTTGGCTCATCTCTTTGCAACGCGAAAAAAAAAGGGCATCCAATCCGAATGGATTCGGGCGATGATTATTGGCATTCCCAATGTAGGTAAATCTTCATTAATCAATCGCATGGCCAAGCGAGCAAAGACACAGACTGGGAATCGTCCCGGCGTAACTAAAGCCAAGCAGTGGATTCGGTTGAAGGAAAAGATGGAGCTACTCGATACACCGGGAATTTTGTGGCCCAAATTTGAGGAGCCAATAGTTGGCTTTCGGTTGGCAGTAAGTGGTGCAATTAAAGAAGAGGTTTTTCAAAAAGAAGAGGTTGCTTTGAAATTTATCGCTTTTTTGCTTAAGCGTTATCCCACTGCTCTCTGTCAGCGTTATCGGCTTACACTCCAAGAGACAGAAGAGCCTTTAGCCTATTTGGAAGCGATTGCACAAAAACGAGGTTGTCTAAAAAAGGGAGGCGTGGTCGATTATGAAAAGGCGGCAATGGTTCTTTTGCAAGATTTTCGTGCGGGGCGTTTGGGACGCATCTCATTAGAAGAGCCTCGCGACTGGAAGGATGAAACGACTTGATGACCGAGTGGACCATTGCCGAGATTCGAGAGTGGCTGAAGCAAAAACGTCGACTTTCAGAGGCAGAGTGGCAAGCACTAGTGCGTGATCCGCGCAAAGGTGTGCAAAAATTGGCACAAGCCTATCAGCGGAGGCGAAAAAAAGAAGAGCTTGAGCAGAGTCGATTGGCAGCCATGTGGAAATGGGAGAAGATGTGTTGGGAAAGCGGTTATCAAGCGGTAGTCGGAGTGGATGAAGCGGGTCGAGGGCCGTTGGCGGGTCCTGTTGTTGCCGCCGCTGTGATTCTCCCTCCTGACTTTGATGTAACGGGTATCAATGATTCAAAGAAGTTGACAGCTAATGAGCGCCTTGAATTAAAGAAGCGGATTGAGCAGCAGGCCATTCGCGTCGGGATTGGCTGGATCGATGCGGAATATATTGATCAATATAATATTCTGCAAGCAACCTACCAAGCGATGCGAATGGCGGTCCGGCAGTGCCAGCCGATGGCGGATATCGCTTTGGTTGATGCACTGGAAATTCCGGACTTAATGATACCGCAGAAAAAGATTATTAAAGGTGATCAGCGCAGTCATTCCATCGCGGCAGCATCCATTATCGCTAAAACAGCACGTGATGCATGGATGGAAGAAGCTGCTAAAAAATATCCGGAGTATGGCTTTGAAAAGCATAAAGGTTATTGTACAGCTGAACATTTAGCCAAAATCAAACAATGGGGACCATCTCCCATACACCGACGAACCTTTGCTCCACTTCGAGATTGGTTTCCTAGTAGAAGTGGTGAATTCGTTGATGGATCAACGGAAAAGAGTCGGCAAAATCGGTGAAGACGCAGCAGCGACTTACCTTCGGCAGCATGGTTACCAAATATTAATGAGAAATTGGTCAACCCGTTTTGGTGAGATTGATATTATTGCGAAGAAAAGCCAAACGCTTATTTTTGTAGAAGTCCGTTCGACCCGTGGAATTCGCTATGGTTATGGATTTCAATCAATCGGGAATCGAAAACAACAGAAGGTCAGACGGCTTGCGTTGCAATATGTGAAACGACAGCAGTTTAACCACTTGCCGCTTCGCTTTGATGTGATTTCCGTACTGATCAATCGTGAGAACAAAGTTGTAAAATTGGATCATATTCCGAATGCATTTTAAAACCCAACCACCTGCATCGTGGTTGGGTTTTTTAGGGATTATATCAACAAATTGAATAGGTATGGATCTTTGTTAATCTCAATGTAAGGGTAACCTTTTTGTTCCATTCGCCGAATCAGTGGCTCATAGTCTTCTTTTTGTTTAAGCTCAATGCCGACTAAAGCGGGGCCGCTCTCTTTGTTATTCTTCTTCGTGTATTCAAAACGAGTAATGTCGTCTGTTTCACCTAAAACCTCATCCAGGAATTCTCGCAAGGCCCCGGCCCGCTGCGGGAATTTCACAATAAAGTAATGCTTCAAGCCTTCATATATTAAAGAACGTTCCTGGATCTCTTGCATGCGCTCAATATCATTATTGCCTCCGCTTACAATGCAAACAACGTTTTTTCCTTTGATTTCATCGCGATAGAAATCAAGTGCTGCGATTGGTAAAGCACCTGCTGGTTCGACAACTATTGCATTTTGATTATAGAGATTTAGGATGGTAGTGCATGCTTTTCCTTCAGGCACAACGGCAATATCGTCGAGCAGGTCACGGCAGACTTCAAAGGTGATTTGTCCCACTTGCTTCACAGCAGCTCCGTCCACAAATTTACTAATCTTTTCCAAGCACACTACTTTCTGTTGCAGAATCGATTGTTTCATGCTTGGTGCGCCTTCGGGTTCAACACCGATAATTTTGCAGTCGGGTTGAATGCTTTTGATATAGGAACTTACGCCAGCTGCTAAGCCACCGCCTCCGATCGTAATAAATACATAATCCAGTTTTTGATCCATATCGTTCATGATTTCCAGTCCGATCGTTCCTTGCCCTACAATCGTGCGATAGTCATCGAAAGGATGAATAAAAGGCATTTTATGCTCCTGACTATATTCCACAGCTTGCTGATACGAATCATCGAAGGTATCACCGGTCAGTATAACCTCGACATATTCGCCGCCAAAGTGCTGTACTTGATCGATTTTTTGTCGTGGAGTGGTGGAAGGCATAAAAATTTTTCCTTCAATTCCGAGGTGGCTGCAGGAATAGGCAACACCTTGAGCATGATTACCGGCACTGGCACATACGACGCCACGAGCACGCTCACTCTCTTCTAACTGACTAATTGTGTGATAGGCCCCGCGGATTTTAAAAGATCGGACCGTTTGCAAATCTTCTCGTTTTAAAAAGATATTGGCTTGATATTGTTCCGAAAGCAGTCGGTTTTTTTGTAAAGGTGTTTTCACCACGACATCTTTTAATATTTGATTTGCAATGATAATATCTTCAATCTTAACGCGACTGATCACTTTGCTCATGGTTTTCCTTCCTTTAAAGCGTAAATTCGTAGTTTTAATAGCACATATTTTATCATATCTCTTCTCCATGTTGAAAACAATCCATGAAATCAATCAAGGGGAGTTGCACGAAGAGGATTAAATTGGGTATGATGGAAGAAAAAGAAAGTGGGTAGTGGCATTGCTTCGAGCAGAAGTTGTAAATTGGTTCCCTTTCCCTCCAAAAGATGAGACGAACTTACCTCGACTGTTTTGTTTTCCCTATGGCGGCGGCAATGCTGTTGTGTTTCAAAATTGGCAACGTTTGCTTAACACCTGCGCTCACGTTTATCCGGTTCAGCTTCCAGGGAGGGGTATGCGACTTCAGGAACCATCCTATCAACAACTTGAGCCGCTGATCAACGATTTGGCAACGGTTTTTCAGCCATTTTTGGATCGCCCCTATGTTCTATTTGGTCATAGCATGGGCGCGTTAATTGCCTATGAACTCGCTTGTTACCTACAAAAAAAGAATCTGCCTTCCCCCAAACATTTAATCGTCTCCGGATTTCGTGCTCCTCATTTGCCCAATCCCAAACCACCCATTCATTCCCTGCCAACCGAACAGTTTGTGGAAGAGATTGCAAAAATGAATGGGACGCCACAAGAAATCTTAGAGAATTCGGAGTATCTTGAACTTTTTTTACCATCACTCCGAGCTGACTTTCAGCTCTGTGAAACATATACCTATCAAAAAAAAGAGCCCTTACGAGCTCCTATCACCGCCTTTGCGGGCACACAAGATCCAGCAGTCACAGTAAAAATGATTAGCGAATGGAAGCAACATACCACGAACCATTTTAAGCTGATTCGTTTTGCAGGAGACCATTTTTTTATCCACTATCATGAAGAAGCCATTGTCCGAGAGATTGGGAAAATTATAAAGGGGGTGTAGAGTTATTCATTCGTCATGTAACCTATATCTCTATTACATCATTTTGTGGCTTCATTCATTGCATCTTGTAAACGTTTCTCTTCTCTTTGTACTGCCCAATAAACTGCTCGATTGCTAAGTCTAACTCCGATTGATTTGTTACGATCTTCAGCTAATCTTTTTTCAAAAGCTTCTATTGGAGTGAAAAATATGGTCTCCCTCTTTTCATTGAGCAAAAAGCATGCTACTCTCACTATAGACATTTGTCTAGCGGGAAAAAGGGGAGATTGACTTGTTTTTTCTTGATTCCTTTTTACTGTTTTTGGCAGGAATTGTGTTTTTGGTTGGGATCTTGATTTTTAGCGTTAGTGTTGTTTTTTTTGAGCAGGATCATATGTTTCTTCTTTTTTTTGGCTATGGTTTTTTATTGGCCAGTTTGACCTTGTTCGTTTGTTCATATCTTTTGTTTGCAAATATATTTATCAAATTTTAAATAGGAGGAACAATCCTCCCATTGATGCAACACTATGTAAGTATGTCGTAAATCTCTTCTGGTTTTTTCATGGTCAATAGACGAACACGAACCTCTTCTTTCATTAACTTTTGTGAAAGGGCAGCTAAGATTTGGATATGCTCGTTGATTAAGGTTTCAGGAACTGCAATAAGAAAGATCAGTTTGACAAGGCTTTTTTCCTCGTTTTCCCAGTCAATCTCATGTTTACCACGAACAAAGGAAACAATGGGATATAGGACACTTTTGGATTGAATATGTGGAATGGCAATTTGGTAGCCGATGGCGGTGGAAATCTCTTTTTCTTTTTGGTTGAGTCCATCGATTAAATCTTGTTTGTCAACTATCAAATTTGCTTCATATAGGGTATCAGCAAAATAGGAAAAGACTTCGGATCTTTTTTGAAAGTCTGCATCCAGGAGGATTGTGTTACTATAGATGATTTCTTTGAGTTCCAAGCTTCCGTCCCCTTTCGAAACACAGTAGGTAAAATGGAGTCCGTAAGTGAAGTGACAAGAAAGGTGAGCAAGGTCAGCCCATCAAGCTTAAAAGTTATAGTTGCACATATTTTACCATGTTCGAAAGTATTTGGTTAGTGTTTTTCGATGTGAAGTTTCAATAGAAAGGAAAACGAAAAGTCGCGGATCAATAAGTCAGAATAATTTATTAAACAAGTTTGCTTCATAGACCAAACGTTTCTCTCCAACCTATGTACATTTGTACTCATCATAGTCCACATTCAACGTTAAAACAAGGGTTAGTAAGGAAAGCAGGGGGGAATTTACTATATTTTGTCTACACTGCATCCTTGTCAATCATTGACTTTGTGTTTCTTCTCAATAAGATAGTTGTTTGATTTTTGAGTACAAGCGATAGGAGAAGGGCTATGCGAATTAAAATTGAGTCTTATCTGGAGCGAGAAGTATCACTTCCATATTCATTAAATTATCCCATTAGCAGCTATTTGTACCAGATGATTGCCTTAGCGGATCAGGAGTTGGGGAATTGGCTTCATCACGAAGGTTTGCTATATCATGGTAGATCTTACAAACCCATTGTGTTTTCCAATTTATTTTTTGAGCATCGACGCAATTTGCCGGATCAAATGAAGGTAAAAGGGAAAGTTTGGTTTTACGTCGATTCGATTCAAGCACAAATTGTGGAACGTTTGATGGAGGGAATCGAGAAAACAGGTTTTCTCGTGCTAAAAGCGCATCGCTTTCCCATTCAAGCGATCAAAATACTACCAAAACC
>JGI1652J44930_10000134_pt1 | contig 28326 bp, 31 predicted proteins | sample NewIslsDNAsample_FD_44930 | JGI IMG/M metagenome (IMG submission 44930)
AAAAAAAGCCTTCCACCCCCTACAACGTAAGGGGCGAAAAGCTGATGATCAACTTTACGCGGTGCCACCCTTTTTCGCTGCCAAAAGCCAGGCAGCCTCAAGCGATGCGTAACGTGCATGACCCGGAAATGGCTTACTGACTCCTTCGGCCATTCTATTCAGGAGTGGAACTGCAAACGTCAGAAACACTGATTTGCACCAACCATCAGCTCTCTGGGGAATCTGAACGTAAGAGCATGTCTCCGTCATAATATTTTGACTCTTTATTTATTGTGTCTTCATAATAAACTGAATGTTCACGTTTGTCAACTCATTTTCTTAACAAAATGAAATATTTTGAATGAAAACGCTTAAATATTTGGTAAATTAACGAACATTTTAACAAAATTATAGTATCAATATTCGTTTTTTTTGTGATGGCGGTTCCGGACGCTCTTTAATAAGCATGGCTGTCCAAGCCAATATTATTCATGATGATTCCATCTTTTAGAAATGAAATAAAGGAATTTGTTCTTGCGGGTAGAAATTAACTAATGTGCATGAAAATGAAGGGGTGTTGAAAGTGAATTTCGAAACGATTGAATTAAATTATCAAGATCGCAAAGCGGTGCTCACATTGAAGCGCCCGGAAGCGATGAATGCCATGAATGAAACGATGTTAAAGGAATTGGCGGAATGTTTTGAGCAGTTGAAAGGGGAGCAAAATATCCAAGTATTGGTTTTGAAAGGGGAGGGACGGGCGTTTTCGGCAGGCGGCGATATCAAGATGATGCTGCAATCGGATGAAATCGGGGATTTCCATGGCATAATGGAATCGATTTCCAAAATGGTTCTGAATTTTTATCAATTGCCGATGATCACAATTGCCCAAGTTCATGGCGCCGCGGCAGGGCTTGGATTCAGTTTGGCCATTTCCTGCGATTATGTGGTGGCCGAAGAAAACAGCAAGCTGGCCATGAATTTTATAGGCATCGGGCTGGTTCCGGATGGCGGCGGACATTTCTTCATGAAGGAAAGAACGGGAATTCCTAAGGCAAAACAGATTATTTGGGAAGGAAAAATCATGAATGGGCAGGAGGCTCAACAATTGGGGCTGGTGGATATCGTAGCAAAAGATGGGGAAGCGGAACATTACGTTGAAGAAATGGTCAAGAAACTCTTGTCATCCCCGATTTTGGCGATGCTTGAAACAAAACAGCTTTATCATTCCGAGCGCCTCAATGAATTGAAGAAAGTGCTGTCAAAAGAATTGGATGCCCAATTAAAGATGAGACAGACGAAAGATCATCTGGAAGGAATTAAAGCCTTTGTGGAAAAGCGCCCGCCAAAATTTTTGGGGCAATAAAAAACGCCATCAATCGAGATGGGGCAACAGAATTGGAGGTTGTCCCAAAGACCGGTCAAAGGGCCGCCCCTTCCTGATTGCCGGGGAACGTTTCCGATTTCCGGCTCCCCGGCAATCAGGCAAGCACTTTTTATACGTGGAATAAAATCACTTTTCCTGATGAGTTGACAAGGCGATAGGTCTTGTCCTGGACCCCCTTTTCCTCTATCCGTTTACGGCCTTCGATTTTTGCCTCTTTTTCATTTTCAAATTCCCATACTTCGTTAAATAAGATTTCTCCGTTTTTTTCAAAGGCAGTAAAATAGAAGTTTGACATCCTCATCCCCGTCCTTTTTTGGAAAATTCAATTTAATTTCATTATACAACATATGGAAAGAAGATTTACAGACAGAGTTTGCAAGGAAGGATTCTTTTATCGAAACGGCCAGAAACAAATGGTACAATAAACAATAGAGAATCGGGGAGAAAAGGGAGTGTCTCATATGCCAGGTATCACGCAGCTCCAGCCGGGAGACGAAGTAAATCAATTTTTGCTAATCAAACAAGCGACAAAAGGTGTGACAACGGTAGGAAAGCCGTTTATGACGCTGATATTGCAAGATAAAAGCGGAGATATAGAAGCAAAGCTTTGGGATACAAATGAAGAGCATGAAAAAATATACCAGCCTCAAGTGATTGTCAAAATTGGCGGTGAAATCCATGAGTATCGCGGGAAAAACCAGCTTCGCATCAAACAAATCCGCCCGGCAAGACCGGAAGACGGCGTCCAAATCAATGATTTAATCCCTTCCGCTTCCACTCCAAAGGAAGAACTGTTTGAAGAATTGACCCAATATTTCTTTGAAATTAAAAATCCTAAAATTTCCAGAATCACCCGATATTTGATGAAAAAATACCAATTGGAGTTATCCGTTTATCCTGCCGCTACCAAAAACCACCACGACTATGTTTCAGGGCTGCTCGACCATATTGTGCATATGTTGAGGCTCGGAAAAGCCCTTTGCGAATTATACCCGACTTTAAATAAAGATTTGATTTATGCGGGAATTATTTTGCATGATTTGGGAAAAGTAAGGGAATTGTCAGGCCCTGTTTCCACTTCTTATACGGTTGAAGGAAATTTGCTTGGGCATATCTCCATCATGGTCGATGAAATCGGCCAGGCGGCGAAGGAATTGGGGGTTGAAGGGGAAGAAGTGACGGTTTTGCAGCATATCATCCTTTCCCATCATGGCAAAGAGGAGTGGGGCAGCCCGAAAAAGCCGATGATTCAAGAGGCGGAAATTCTGCATCACATTGATAATATTGATGCGAAGATGAACATGTTGACGAGGGCTTTAAGCAAAACGAAGCCCGGAGAATTTACGGAGCGCATTTTTGCCATGGATAACCGGTCATTCTATAAACCGAAATTCACCGAATCTTGAAGATTGGGGGCGGAATTGGGGAAGCGAAAAGTTTTCCCGTCCGCTCATTTTTGTTTTTGCTGGATTTGCCGGTTTGCGGAGGGAAGAAAATCGGCAATTTGAAAAACAAATGGCCCGCAATCAAAATTGCGGGCTATTGATTTTATTTATTGTTTTGATCCGATTTTTGCTCTTTTCCTTCTTTATTGGCTTCGCCTAAGTAATCATTGAATGCATCTTTCAAATCTTTGTCTTTTACTTCAAGATTGGAATCTTTTAATATTTCGATTATTTTTTTCTCCAGCAAGACTTGTCTGATTTGATTTTCCTTATCTTCCAATGATCCGAAATCTTTAATTTCCCGTTTGCCTGTTACTTGTATAATGTGATAGCCGAATTGGGTTTTGATCGGTTTGCTGATTTCGTTTGTATTTAACGAATAAGCCGCATCTGTGAATTCATCCACCATATCGCCGACCGTAAACCAGCCGAGTTCCCCACCGTTTTTGCTGGTACCAGGGTCTTTTGAATATTCTTTTGCCAATTTAGCAAAATCTTCGCCTTTTTGAAGCCGGTTGTATAGCTCGTTTGCCGATTTTTCATCATCCACTAAAATATGGCGTGCGTTCAATTCATATTTTGCCTTATTATAATATTCTTCAATTTCTTCTTTGGAAACCAAGTCTTTTGCGGCTTTTTCAAGCAATATTTGGTATTCGATATTGTCTTTGAATTGTTTCTCCGTCAGCCCTTGCATATCCAAATAGGATTGGTAGGAATCCCCAAGCTGTTTTTTTAATGCGTTAAAGCGTTTGTCGACTTCTTCTTTTTCTACATCATACTTGCTTTTCAGAATATCAGTGACAACAAGATTTACAATTGTAGATTTTCCGTATGCGGCTTTCAACTCATTATAAAACTCGTCTTTTGTCACTTCGCCATATTTTGTTGAAACAACCACATCATCTTTTGCTTTTTCCTCAGAAGAGGAGTCGGTGCAAGCGGATAATGCAAAAACGGATGTCGCTAATGCAATGGCAACAAATGCTTTTTTCATAATCTCACTTTCTCTCCCTGTATATAAATTCCAATTTTAACTATAACATAGACGGATCAAAAACGAAATGGTTCCACTAATTATATTTGCCTATGCACCTCATCAGGTCATGCATAGTATAGGCAGTAGAAACGAAAGGAGGTGCCGTTATGGGTCAAAGCTATGGTGGCGGATATGGAGGTAGCTCTTGGTTCGCGTTGTTGGTTGTGTTGTTCATTTTATTAATCATCGTTGGTGCAGCTTATTTACACTACTAATCCCCAAAAGATGAGCTAAAGGGAATCCTTTAGCTCTTTTTATTTATGTGAATTGGAATATTGAATCCATCTATATTAAAATTTGCTTGCCCAGTACACCTCAATATAAAAGCATATGAGCAGGATGGTAATTAAAATGTTGATGGTGCTGAAAATTTTGGTTTGTTTTTTTTCGGGAATTTCTTTTTGCATGCATAATGCGTAAGTCATTCGGTTGATTTGGAATAGGTATAGTACTGAAAATAACACTACCACTAATAGAAGCAAAATGGTTCCTCCCCTCTATCACTTCCCTTAAGAATATCAGAAAATGCCGTCATTCCACAAGAGAGTTCACGATTCTTTAGATTTTAATTGTTAGAAGTTTTTGAATTTCTCAGGAGGAATCAGAATTTCGTATCCCTTCGGCGTCTCCTCGATTACAGCATTTTTTGGCGCGTTCACCAAGTTTATAAAATATAATATGTCGACCAAACAAATGGAACAATGATATCCGAGCAGTATACACGCATAATGCGAGTATTGGGGGAGGAGAATCGCTGCGCTGAGCAATAAAATATTCAATACAATAAAAGGGGTTATAAGAATAAACATATACCTCTTTTTCGGAATCATTTTTTTGATCCGGATATGAACAATCGGAATAAATTTCAGCTCCAGCTTCCATTTCAGTTTTACTGATTTTCGATAGGAAAAGAGAGAATAGTAATGGATGATTTTATGCAAAGGGTAGATCAGCAAAAGAATCAATAGAAATAAGAGAAAGTTTCCTTCTTCATATTGTATCGGCCGGTTGATATTCACAAAAACAAATGAAAAAGAGAAGACAAGGACAAAAATAATCACCGAGTATAGGACAAGGCGGGTTATGCGATATTCACTTTTGATATTGAGCGTTTTCCAGCAATGCATAATGGCTACCTCTCCGTATAAATTCAAGAAAATTGTAAAACAAAAAAGCCGGTTGCGCTAATCATTTCCTCAAAAAAAAAAGAGTGTACCAAATACACTCCCCTAAAAATCCCCAATTGCTATTTATTCATCAGTATCTCGTTTTTTATGACCACTTGATCTTTATCTTTTTCTTCGATGGATTCTTTAAAGTTTTTGAAGGAACGTTCAAAAATTTCGATAAAATCCTCTCCGTAAATATTTCGAATAATTGCCATTACATCTAAAAATTCTGGAAATCTTCCATACAATTCTTTTAATGCTAGCGAACCTTCCAAAATGGAATGTTCTGTATCCAGGTAGTGGTCATACATGCGGAGCACCAGCTCGGCTCCTTTTGGAGTCAGTTCAACGTACGTATTGCGCTTATCGTCATCGCGCTTCGAAAATTTAAGAAGCCCGCGTTCTTCCAATTTTTTTGAGAAGTTGAAGGCAGTTGATACGTGCATGACCCCGAATCTTGCCACATCGGAAATCGAAGCGCCTTGCAAATGATAAGCGATCCATAAAATATGGTGTTCGTTAATGTTTAAATTAAATGGTTTGATCCATTGCTGCCAATCTTTTTCGACTGCTTTCCATAACGCTTTTGAAAGTTGAGCGATTCGCTGGCTGTAAATCATGGCTTCTTTCAATGTATAAGATTCCACAGTCATTTCGATTCACCTTCTTTTTATAAGATTTGAAAATATTATAGCAATAAAAGAAAAAAGTTTAAAGTTAGAAAAATTAAATAAATGAAAAGTGATTAATAAATGTTATTTTTTAATAAAAAATAATAAAAAAATGAAACGAAAGACTGTGATTTTGGTTCTAAAGACCTACATTTTTTTAGAGTCGCCTTTTTTTAGTTGTGATAAATTATTCTCGATTTCGCTGATGCTTTTCTGTAACATTTCTATTTCTTCTTTTAATTTTTGGGAATCCGGTTTAATTTCTTCCTTGTATTTGGAGATGGAGGCTTTTAATTCCGATAATATTTTTGGAATAGTAATTTTTGCTTCGTTGGATAATATTATCGCGGAATTTTTTAAGTCATTGATCTGGGTTTTTAATTCCCCCATGGTAATTTTCAGATTATTTGCCGTGCTTTTTACATTTTTTCTCAATTGATTGCCGGTTTGCGGTGTGGTGAAAAGTGCTGCGGCAACGCCTGCGATCACTCCGGCAGACAGCCCGAGGAAAAATGGTTTCGCCCGCATGATCATCTCTCCTTTATTATGTACTTTATAGTATGTAAAAAAGTTGTTTAAATTATTATTAAATTCGGTACATATCCTTATTAAACCAGAATTGGGGGAAATAAAAAAGCTATCTAAGCAAAAACTTAGATAGCTTCTTTTTTTATTTTATAATGAATGTGTGACAGAAGTTTCAAATTTGGAACGTTTTAGCAAGTTTGTCAAAATTGGATAAATGATGCAGAATGCAACGATATTGGCAATGGTTGCAGGAATGACGCCAGTCGCGAACATGATGCCAAAGGCTGCCGGCATATCGCCTACAATGAGCAGCATGGACAGGAAGACTGTTCCTGACAACAATGTTCCCAAGCCAATAAGGATGGCGTATACTGCAAAATTTTTTGCGAATTTGTTGATTAAATATACGACGGCCAAAAAGATAAAGCCTGTGACAAGTTTGTCGATGATGTTTGGAATGAGGGATCCCGGAATGCTTGAGAATAATCCGGAAAGAACTCCCGTTACAATTGTAAGTATAAATGTATCCCGGATTGTAGGGAACAGGATGATTCCGACGAACATCATCGTCAACATCATATCCGGTTTAATGCCACCGCCGATTGGGATAGGCGGCATCACAAAATACAATGCTGTTCCAATACCGACCAAAAGGGCCATTAGTACTAAATTTTTCGTTTTCATACTGATCTCTCCTCCGCTAAACTCTGCTCAACTTTCCTGACTCGCTGTATACCGTCTGTCAGTGAAATTTTAATAGTATGATAATTGTAATCTTAATAGAAATAATTTTCAAGGATTTTTAATAGAATATTAGAAAAAGACTGGCCCATTGTTACTATTTTGAGCCAGCCTTTCCACTTATTGATTTACTGATTCAAATTTTCCTTGATTTCTTCCGCAAGGGCTTTTAATTGCTCAGGAGTGAATTCATCTTTTTTCGCTTCCCAACGGACTTTATAGCCATCGTCTTCCCCATAGCGCGGAATGAAGTGCAAATGGTAATGGAATACGGTTTGTCCTGCCAATGCCCCGTTGTTATTGAGGGTATTCATTCCTTGCGGATTAAATGCTTTCTTGATGGCGTTTGCAATTTTTGGCGCGGCCGCATATAAATTTCTTGCCACGTCTTCAGGCATTTCAAAGATATCTTTTACATGCTGTTTTGGAATCAATAAAGTATGGCCTTTGGATAGCGGAGCAATGTCCATAAAAGCTAATACATGTTCATCTTCATATACTTTCGTGCAAGGAATGGAACCTTCGATAATCTTGCAGAAAATGCAGTCGCTCATTTCATCCAATCCTTTCTTACAAAATTTATCTACATTTTAACATATTTCATATGATGAAGACATTTTCTAATTTTGATACACTGTAGAAAGAATAGGAGTGTTGGCTATGTTGGAACTAAAGGATGTAACTGGAGGATATACAAGAAAACCGGTCATAAAAGATTTGAACTTTTCCATCGGACAAGGGGAATTGGTCGGGCTGATCGGGCTGAATGGGGCAGGAAAAAGCACAACCATTAAACATATAATTGGTACGCTTATACCGCAAAAAGGGGAAATCCGGTTAAATGGCGTAACCTTGCAGGAAGATATTGAAAGATATCGGTCATCCTTTTCCTACATCCCGGAAACGCCTGTATTATATGAAGAATTGACGTTGAAAGAGCACCTGGAATTAACGGCGATGGCATATGGCATTGACGAAAAAACGCTAAAGGAACGGGCGGGAACATTATTGGAAGAATTCCGGATGGAGAAGCGCCTCAATTGGTTTCCATCCCATTTTTCCAAGGGGATGAAGCAAAAAGTCATGATCATGTGCGCCTTTTTGGCAAATCCTCCATTATATATTATCGATGAACCGTTTGTGGGGCTTGACCCGTTGGCCATTCAATCATTGCTAGGCCAGATGTCGGAAAGAAAAAAGCAAGGGGCTTCCATTTTAATGTCCACCCACGTTTTGTCAACGGCTGAAAAACATTGCGACCGGATCATTTTTCTCCATGAGGGACGGGTCCGCGCACAGGGGACGATGGACGATTTGCGGAAAGCGTTCGGCATGCCAAATGCCACATTGGATGATTTGTATATTGCCATGACGAAGGAGCAGCAACATGAATAATATGGCGGATGTTTGGTCAAAGCGGTTTGAACATTATCTTTTGGAAGTTCAAAAATATATGCGTTATGTCTTTACCGGGCATTTGGCGATTGTATTGGTGTTTGCGATCGGGGCGCTTGCATATCAATACAGCGAATGGCTGCAAGTGGTGCACAAGGATTTTCCGGCAGAATGGCTCGTCGGGCTAGTGGCGGGCATCGTTGCCGCTTTTTCCCGTCCGGTGACATTGCTCAGAGAGCCGGATCAGGTGTATTTATTGCCTTTGGAAAAGAAAATGCACATTTATTTTAAAAAGGCGCTGAATTGGACGTTTTGGTCCCAATTGTTTCTGCCCGCGATCCTTTACATTGTTGCGATTCCTTTATTAAACGCGGTCACTGATTTATCAACCCTCAGAATTTGGCTGGGGCTGTTATTTATTGTCGTTTTAAAATATATTCATGTCCAGGCGGAATTCCATTACCGCTTTGCCAATCGCGGGAATTATGTGGTGTACGACCGCATTGCGCGGATGGCGGTATCCATACTGGCGGTCCAGTCCATATTATCCGACCAATTTTGGTGGGCTTTCATCTTTTTATTACTTCTGATGGTGTATGACCAATCGTTGAGCAAGCGGGCAAAAGCCCAGCCGATTCCTTACGAGCATTTGGTCAAGCTGGAACAAAACCGCATGATGGCGTTTTATCGGTTCGCCAACTACTTTACCGATGTGCCCCACATCCGGGGGGCGATCAAGCGGAGAGCCTGGCTGGACGGCATTTATAAATTGGTTCCTAATAAAAAGGAAAATACGCAAAGTTATTTGGTGTTCAGAACTTTTGCGAGAACCAATGACCATTTTTATTTGTGGGTGCGCCTGACATTGATTTCAGCGATTATTGCGCTGACGATTGATATTCCGGTTGTTCTGTGGATTGTGGCGGGAGCGTTGAGCTTTGCGACGACAATCCAGTTGAAATACGCTTTATTATCCTCATCGGATTTTCGGATGGACATGCTATTTCCGATAAAAGAAAATCAACGCAAACAGGCGGTTCAGAAGCTGCTGCGCATCTTTATGGCGATTCAAGCAATCATTGTGGCGCTTTGCGCCATTGGACAACCGCTGTTCTTCGTTCCGGCCGTCATCGTGGCCGGGGTAAGCGAATTGACATTCCGTTTGTCGAAGGATCCGGTTGTTCATTTATAATTTGAACAAGCTTTTTTGAATATAAGCGGCTTGCGCTCTCTTGAATTGAGAGCCCAAGCCGCTTTTGATGTCATCAGAAAAGAAAATCTGTTCGGAAATGCTATGTTTTTTTTATTAACCGATAGCAAAAAAATTATTATTCTCCTTAATGCCGCTTTGTTTCCCTCTTTGCAAATCCATCATTTGATTAGAATGATCCCGGTAAATATTAAGGAAATGATGAGATGGCAAATCCTTTGAACCTGCCGAATATATCCGTTTTTTCAGCATAAGTATTATTAATACTTTTGCTTATGGAGGGTTCCAAATGAATGACAAAAATGTCATGAGGAAAGTTTGGATCGCCAGTTTGGTAGGCAGTTCGATTGAATGGTTCGATTACTTCCTGTACGGCACGGTGGCAGGGCTTGTATTTTATAAGGTATTCTTCGTAGCGGATGATCCGACGGTCGGATTATTGCTGTCATACGCTTCCCTTGCGCTTGCATTTATCATTCGGCCATTTGGAGGCATCATTTTTGGATATATAGGCGATAAAATCGGGAGAAAACGGACGCTTGTCTTAACATTGTCCATCATGGGAATTGCAACGGTATTGATGGGGCTTTTGCCTACATATCAAGCCATTGGGGTGGCGGCACCGATTATTTTAATTATTTTGCGATTGGTGCAAGGGCTTGGAATCGGAGGCGAGTGGGGAGGGGCTGTCCTGCTTGCCGTAGAATATGCTCCAAAAGAAAAAAGGGGATTTTATGGGGCTTTTCCGCAAATGGGTGTCACAATCGGACTGTTTTTGGGGTCAGGTGCGTTGTCTTTCATCACAGCCGTTGTGTCTCCTGAAAGTTTTATCGCTTGGGGATGGCGCATACCTTTTATTTTAAGTGTGTTGTTGGTCATTTTTGGACTTTGGATCCGCAAAGGATTGGATGAGACCCCGTCTTTTATAAAAATGCGGGAAGCCGGGGAAATTTCCAAACTGCCTTTTGTGGAAATCTTTAGAAATCAATGGAAGGAAGTCATCATTGCGGTTGGAGGAAAAGTTGTCGAAACGGCGCCGTTTTATATTTTTTCCACTTTTATTGTTTCCTATGGGACGAATCATTTAGGCTTCACAAGTTCGCAAGTGCTGATTTCCATAATGATTGCCACCATCGTAACAACCCTATTGATGCCGATTATGGGCAGATTATCCGATAAAATCGGCAGAAAGAATGTTTATATTTCCGGAGTAAACGGGATTATATTATTTGCCTTTCCGTATTTTTGGCTGCTGGAGCAAAGAACGTTCATAACACTTCTCATTGCTACAGTATTGGGATTAGGGGTTATCTGGTCTCCGATTACGGCAGTGCTGGGGACGATGTTTTCCGAAATTTTCGATGCAAGGGTCCGATATACAGGAGTTTCGTTGGGATATCAAATCGGCGCGGCTGTTGCGGGAGGAACGGCTCCATTGATCGCAACATGGTTATTGGTTCAGTTTAATAACTCTTATGTTCCCGTTGCATTATATATCATTTTGACGGCAATCATTTCTTTAATTGCTGTAATCACTGTGAGAGATAAAAGCAACCAGGAGCTGGGGGAGTTTAACAAGCCGAATAATGAGGTTGAAAAGGAATTGAAAAACATTCTTAATAGATGGAGAAAGTTAATCTCAAATTCTCCAAAGAAAAAATCGCCGCAGATGAGAGCAGCGAATGATGATGGTACGTCCAAAAAAAGTATAAGGGGAATGTGAATCAGAAACCGGCGGAAAAACCGCTTTTGGGGGAAGATGAAGAAGCAAAAACTGTTTCAAGTCCGTTTTGCTTCTTTTGTGACTGGAAGTTGCAAAGGCTTCCATAAAAAAGCTTTGGAACATTATATATAATAGGAAAAGATTAATTTTTGCGAAAAGCTGACTCGGAGATTGGGTCAGCTTTGATTGTGTTTCGGTCAGAAACCGACTAAAAATTGCTGGGGATGCTTTCAAATCGATCATAACTGTCAAGCCATTTTATCGTAAGCAAACTTGGCAATTTAGTCGTTTCATAATGGATTTGTATATATTTTTTGCATTTTACGGTCGCCAAACATTCAATGCGGTCTTCGATCAATACTTTGTAAGTGCCGACATCCGGCAAAGTATAATAGGGAAGTACGCCGTCTTTTTGGCAATACTTGATTTTATAAAAATCTCCGAGCAAGTATTGAATCTCCCTTATTTTTCGTTCTTTGAGATGTTGCCGTATCAAAGTGGAACTGATTTTCTCGTTTTTCCATTTCAGCTCATTGACCACTGTCAATCCGATATTTTTCTTTGCCGTAAAATCCTCCAATGTTTTCACATTGCCCATCGCTTTTGCCCCATAGGTATAATCGAAGCCGCACACGATTTCCTTTGCATTCAATGCGACAATATATTTCTCCAAGAATTCATCGGGCATCAATCTTGCCAACTCTTTTGTAAAATCTGCCAGGTAAAAAATATCCACACCAAGCCTTTTTAATTTCTCAATTTTTTGCTCAACCGGCTCCAGATACATGACATCTTCCGAAAAGAGCACGCTTTTCGGGTGCTGCGAAAAAGAAAGGACAGCCGTCAATAATCCTTTTTCGTCCGCCTTCTTTTTGGCGCATTGTATCACCTTTTGGTGCCCTAAATGGATGCCGTCAAAATAACCGAGGGCCATGGCCGCCTTTGGGGCGGTCTCCGCAATTTCCTGCAAATTGCCGTGATGGATATGGACTACTTTCATGGCACCACCTCTCTTTTAGATGCCAAATTTTGAGCCACTTCATAGATTAAATCTTCTTGTCCGCCGACAGCTTTCATTTCCCCGACTTTCATTAAAATGTCCCGCTCATCGATGCCGAATTGTTCCGCGGCATTTTGGGCGTGCAATAAAAAGCTTGAGTATACCCCCGCATAACCGAGGATTAAGCTGCTTCCTGTAATTTCCTGCGGCTGTTGCATGAGCGGGGCGATTACGTCATTTGCCGTATCGATCAAATTATACAAGTCGATTCCTGTTTCGTAACCGAGGCGTTCCAACACAGCCGCCATGACTTCCGTTTGCGTGTTGCCTGCCCCTGCTCCCAAGGCCCGCATGCTTCCATCCACGTAAGTGGCGCCGGCTTTAATCGCCGCAATGGTGTTGGCCAATGCCATTGACAGGTTGTTATGCGCATGGAAGCCGATTTCGCATTGCAAGGCCTGCCTCAGGGCGGAGATTCTTTCCGTGACATCTTTTGGCAACATGGCTCCTGCGGAATCCGTGACATAAACGATTTCTGCGCCGTAGCTTTCAAACAGCTTGGCCTGCTCCACTATTTTTTCGACGGGCGCCATATGGCTCATCATTAAAAACCCGACCGTTTTCAGGCCCAAGGAACGGGCCAATTCGATATGTTGCGCCCCGATGTCCGCTTCCGTTACATGGGTCGCAATACGGGCCATTTTCACCCCCAAGCTGGCCGCGCTTTGCAAATCTTCTTTCGTTCCGATTCCCGGCAAGAGCAGGACCGAAACCTGGGAAGTAGTACATTCGGATACGGCCGCTTCAATGAGTTTCAGTTCATCCGTCTTGGAAAGTCCGTATTGCAGGGAAGAGCCACCCAAACCGTCTCCGTGGGACACCTCAAAATAAGGGACTCCCGAAGCGTTCAGGCCTTTAGCGGCAGCACGGACTTGTTCGACCGTAAATGAGTGGCGGACTGAATGGCTGCCATCCCGCAAAGTTACATCGAGAACATTCAATTTCATAGGACGCCCTCCTTTTGCTGCAAATGAAGAGCCATTTCATTGCCCACTTGCACCGCCGCCGCCGTCATGATGTCCAAGTTTCCGGCATAAGCGGGCAAATAGTCTGCAGCGCCGTTTACTTCAATGAAGACCGATACTTTGTTGCCGTCAAAAATCGGTTCGGATTTTAATTGGTAGCCCGGCACGTATTTTTGGACGGTTGCCACCATTTCATGAATGGATTTCGAAATCGCTTCTTCATGTCCCTGTTCTTCCACCAGAACATGGATTGCATCCCGCATGATGATCGGCGGTTCTGCAGGATTTAAAATAATAATGGCTTTTCCTTTTTTTGCCCCACCGACCATTTCGATCGCTTTTGCAGTCGTTCTGGTAAATTCATCGATGTTTGCCCGCGTGCCGGGTCCCGCGCTTTTGCTGGCGATGGTGGCCACAATTTCGGCATAGTCTACCGGGACAACCCGATGAATGGCATGAATGATCGGAATGGTTGCCTGGCCGCCGCATGTCACCATATTGACATTGGGCTGATCGATATGTTCCCTTAAATTGACGGGCGGCACAGTAAAAGGGCCGATTGCCGCCGGTGTCAGATCGATCACTTTCTTATTTGCGGCAGTGAGCAGTTCGCTATGGCGTTTATGGGCGTAAGCGCTCGTCGCATCATAGACGATATCCACCAGATCCAATTGATCCATCAACCCGTCAATTCCGTTAGAAATGGTTTTATACCCGCGTTTTGCAGCGCGCTTTAACCCGTCGGAGTCCGGGTCGATTCCGATCATGACGCTCATTTCCAAATAGGGGCTGCGTTCGATTTTATACATCAAGTCTGTTCCGATATTTCCGGATCCAATGATTCCAACTTTACATTTTTTCATCGATTCACCACTTTCTGCATGATGTTGACCTTTACGTCTCCAAGGGGGCCGAAATCCGCGACAAATTCATCGCCCTGTTCAAACGTCACCGCTTTCGACAATGAACCGGATAAGACAAACATTCCAGGTTCGATGGAAATTCCGTACCTCCCGACTTCGTTTGCAAGCCAGACAACAGCATTCAATGGATTTCCCAAAACGGCAGAGCTTGAAGCCTGATCAAGGATTTCGCCGTTTTTCCAAACGGTCATTTCGATATTCGAAATATCTTCAATGTCTTCAAGAGAGGTACGTTTTTTTCCGAGAATGGCGCCGGCAGATGAGCCGTTATCCGCGACCGTATCCTCGAATCTTATTTCCCAATTGGCGATGCGGCTGTCGATAATTTCTGCCGACGGAACGACATAATCCGTCGCATCGATGACATCCTGGACAGTCACATCCGGCCCCTGCAATTTTTTCTTAAAAACAAAGGCAATCTCAAATTCGATTTTTGGTTGGATGAAAGGGTGCGCAGGCAAAGGCTGATTTTCATCGTAAATCATGGTATCCAATATAAACCCGTAGTCGGGTGTATAGACATTCAGCATTTCCTGTATCGCTTTGCTTGTTAGGCCGATTTTCAGCCCTTTGATGCGGGCCCCCTCCCGGACTTTCTTTTGAATGAGCGCCAATTGGATGGCGTAAGCGTCTTGTCCGTTCAACTCCTTGTAGGCGCCGGTCAACGGAGGGATCGGCTGTTTTGTCCGTTCCGCCTTGAGCAGCTGTTCCGCAATCAATTGAATATCCATGGGCGACTCTCCTTCTTAAGCTTCCACTGATTTTAATTCCGCCAATTGGCGATACTTTCCGCCAAAGAATAAAAGCGGATCTTTATCTTCAAATCGCAAATCCACAACTTTTCCGACAAACAGTGTGTGGTCGCCTTCAATATGCTCGGACACCACTTCGCATGCGATTTGCGCAATGGCGCCTTTTAATACCGGCTGTTCAGCCAACGCTTCGAATTCCACAACCGCATTCGGCTGTCCGGCAAAGTGGCGGGAATAATGTTCCTGGTCTTCCGCCAAAATGTTGACCGTGTATTTTTTTGATTGTGAGACTTTATTGATGAACTTTGTATTGTGGCCAACCGAGATTAAGACAAGCTTGGGATTTAAAGAAACGGACATAAAGCCGTTTGCCGTCATTCCATGTGTTTCGCCTTCATGATGCGTTAAAAGGACTGTGACGCCTGTGGCGAATTTTCCCATTGCGTTTCTGAATAAACGATCGTCCATTGCAATCCCTCCATTTGTCAATTTTTAATAAATATTAATTTAAGTCCGGAAGAAAAAGCATTATATTTTTTTATTAAAAATTCAGAAAAAATCCATAAAAAAAACCATAAAAAAAATCGGCGGTTTTCGAGATTTCTATTTTTAAAAAATTCAGATTTATCAAAGGTTTTTTGAATATTGACCGAATTTTTTGTGACGAAATTGTGAATGTTCGATGTCCGTGAGTGAGGTACGGTTGAAAAATATTGGTTCTTGTAAAAATTTTTTTTTTTGCATAGAATTCTTTCCAAAGGATTCACGATATTTCAAAAAATTCCCATTTTATTGGAGTTTTGCAGGTTTAAATGGGACTTTTGTTGGGGGTGATGCAAAAACAAAAACTATTAAAACAATAATATTTTTGAAAGCGTTTTAAATTTGGGATGGGGGAAAATCAAAAAAGCAAAGGGGGACCTTCTATCATGCGTTGGATTATTTTAGGTTTTCTATTTCTGATTTCAGTATTGAATTATACTGATAAATCTGTATTGGGACTCGCTGCAGATCCCATCATGAAACAACTTGATCTTTCCTATGACCAGTTTGGTTTTGTGGGAAGTGTTTTCTTTTTTGCATATGCGTTTGGAAGCATTATTATTGGCAGTTTAACTTACCGTTTTCACTCAAAATATCTATTAATTTTTATAGCTATCGGCTGGACTTTATCGATGATACCTGCCTACTTTGTAGAATCGTTGGCCCAATTGGCGATTTTGCGCGCCGTTTTAGGTTTCTTCGAAGGAGGGACCTACGGGGTATGTATCATGCACCTTGCTCGCTGGTTTGCCAGCTTGCAGCGCGGGGCCGCAACTGCGATTATGACATCCGGCACGACGGTTGGCACGTATGTTGCCGCTCCATTAATCGTCTTGGCCATTACCGGTCTAGGATGGCAGCATACTTTTGCTCTTTTAGGTTTGGCGAGTTTGATTTGGGCAACAGCCTTCTTCTTTATCAGAAAAGAACCGAAGGAGCCGATTGTCGAAGAAGTGAAATCCCTGGCTTCCAATCAGGAAGTTCCATTCAGCAAAGTTCTCAAAGTTTTCTTCAATCCATATGTATTGTCAATCCTTTGCGTAGGATTTGTTTCAATGTGGATTACCACTTGGGTGCTTACATGGGCGCCGACATATTTGACAAAAATTGTCGGACTTGAACCATCCACGATGAGTGTCGTGTATGCCGGAATGGGGATTACGGGAGCGTGTTTCGCAATACTTCTTGGAAGATTTACCGATATATTATTTAAAAAGAATAAAAGCCTGATCAAGTCCTATGATCGCGTATTAGTAACGGTATTGATTGTCGGCGCGGTTGCCTACGCCGCCACAACATTCGTTACATCGCCGGTTTTGGCCTGCGTTTTCCTTGGAATTGGACTAGTCATGAATACTACTTTGCTGCCGCTCAATACGGCCATTAAGTCCATGATTATTCCGAAAAACCTGGTCGGAACCGTTTCGGGCTTGTCCTTATCCATTTCAAGTATGGCAGGTGTCATTGGGCCATGGGTGACCGGCGCGCTGGTAACACTTGCGGGAGAAAATATCCGTTCAGGGTTTAATACAGGGGTGCTCGTGATTGTAACGCTTTATGTATTTACCGCTGTGGTCTTATTGGCTACTAGAAAGATGAAAATTACGGCAGATGCGAAAGAAAAGGAAAGAGCACTGCAAGTCGCCAACCAGGAGTTGGAAGTAGTACCGGAACAATAAAAATGGGGATATGGGACAAAAAAAACGGACTATAAACACTATTCGAACGGTGTTTATAGTCTTTTTTGACGTTTTTTGTCCGGCAAACCGGTTTAAACGGAGACTTTGTCGAAATGGAGTGTTCCAGATAGGATTAATGCCTGTATGATCAATAAAATATGCGCGGCCGTCGAAGCGTTTTTAAGAGAAATTTGCAGTTTATCCTCAATCTGTTTGATGCGATATTGGATGCCTCCGATCGATAATGCCAGTTCATCCATTGTTTCTTTCAGGCGCTGGTTGTTCAGCAGAAAAACATACAATGTATATAACAATTCCTTTTTGCGGGGATCGTCAAAGTTGTATAAATCTTTCAGCGTTTTTTTCGCCATTTCCTGGATCTGTTCGATGCTCAAGTTATTGACTATATCCCCGAGAATCCCCAAATCATCGTAGTATGTGATCAGTTTCTTGTTTGGGAACCGCTGCGCGATTCTGGCCTCTTTCAGCGACCGTTCAAATTCTTTAAAATTGTTGAATGTGCTGCTGAGTCCGGTTGTATAAATATAATTTTCATTCTGCCTTCCCAAATTTTCCATCAGCAATTCGATTTTCTTTTTCCATCTTTTTTTCTTGTCGTTGTTTTGCGAGATTAAGAGCGCAATTTCTTCGCCGACAATGGAGAAAATGCATGGCAAATCCCATACTTTTGCCAGTTTGGACAGTTGAGTAATCTGATCATGCAAATCGATGATTTCGTTTTGATGTTTCTTCTGCTGGATCTGGATGATCCCTGTTGCATATGGGGGCTGGAATTTGAAAGGCAAAAATTTGTAATATGATTCAATATCCTTGATATTCTGGTGGTGAATCAGACGTTCCAGCAAAGAACTGCGCATCCGCTGCTGCTCTTCGAATTGGGCTTCTTCATACAAAATGCATAATGCCACGACTGTTGAAATGCGGTCCAAAAATAAATAATCGATTTCTTCCACTTCTCTTTGGTCGAAATAGCAGAAAGAACAAGTGGCATAATGTTTTTTCTTAATAAAAACCGGTGTTGTCAATTTCCTGTAATGTTTGCTTTTGTAGTGGCACGCATTATGTTTATTGTCGATTTGCGAAAGTTCGGCTTTTTCGGTTTGGATCAGTTGCTGCTGGCTTTCTGTAAGCCCGATCTGGCTTAGCCGGTTTCCGTGCACATCTTCGATCAAAATAGGGATGTTTAACAATTCGTATGCGGTTTCAATAATTTCGTCCAAAGAATATTTTTCAGTCACCTTTTTTGTAAGCTGGCTTTGGAAGGTTGATATTTTTTCCAACATTTGCTTGTGGTGGAGCAAAGCATCATAAGTCATCTCAAGCTCGGTCAAAATATTGTCGTTCAGGTATAAATCAATTAATTCTTCTTTCTCCTCCAGCCAATCTTTTTCCAGCCGCACCTTAAATTCGCAAACGGGGTCGCCCTTCGCGACGCATTTGTATTCAATGGCAATGATTGATTCGCCAAATTCATATGACAAAGCTCCGCTTGCAAATCCGCAAAGCATATGGCACACGCATTCGTCCGACAATCCATAATTTTTCAGATGTATTTCCGCTTCGATGGATTCCACCCATTGCCCCCACGTATTGATGCATTCCACCTTCCCGTCCGGATGACGCACGATTTCCCCGTGAAAAATAACATCTTTTACGTGGCCCAGCCGGGAGTGTCTTTTGCCTACCTGGCTGTTTGCGTGATTGCTAGCCAAGTATTTTTTTGCCGCTTCCATCCCAAATTCTTTTCCAAATCTGAATAAGAACCCCTTTGTTTTATTGGAACCGATATTATTAATTAAGTTGTTCTTTAGAGTGTAAAACGCCTTGGCCGACATCAATATATTCTTCGTTTCGTCAGTGACAAATGAAACTCCGCTCATAACGTGAACCTCCCCCCAAAGATATAAATTCTCTTTATCTATAGGATACCCTTCATTTTTCAATAAATTTTAAAGATTCTCGCCGCGTTTTCAATAAAAATTAATATATTAATTGAAGTTCACAAAATATATACTCTTCATCAAACGGAAAACTGCAACAGAAACAGGAGGGGTTAAGGTGTCGATTTTTGAGGGGTTTCACAGCAGCTACGTATTAGCAAACGGGGTAAAAACGCATTATTCTTGGGCTGGAACGGAAGGACCGGCAGTCATTTTGCTCCACGGTGCGGGACCCGGGGCATGCGGGGCGGCAGGATGGCGTTTTATGCTGCCGGCTTTGGCGAAAGCCGGTTTTCGTGCATATGCCGTTGACCAATTGTCAATGGGGTTCACGGATACAAGACCCCATGCATGGCCGGTGAATGGACATCAGAGCTTGGTCGATCATGTGCATGATTTCATAGAAGCTTTATGCCTCGACGAAGTTTCCCTTGTAGGAAATTCGCAAGGCGCTTATGTGGCGGCAAAATATGCAATCGACCATCCTGAAAAAGTGAACAAAGTCGTGCTCATTGGAAGCAATACCATCTACCAGGCAATGCAGGAAGTTCCCGAAAGAAAATTGCGGTCTTTCTTTGAAGTCATAGGCTATGACTATACGGAAGAATCTTTGAGAAAGTTTTTGTACCGCAACTCTTCCCCGGACACTCCAATACCCGAAGAGCTGATCCAATTGCGGCATAAAGCTGCAACTCGTCCCGGGGTGAAAGAAGCCAATGATGCTTTTGATGCTTATATAAAGAGAATGAATGAAGAACCAAAGCTTTGGGATCGGTTCTGCATCAAAGATTCGCTGCCAAAGCTCAAAATTCCGGGGCTGTTCATTTGGGGCAAGCAGGACAACATAGCGCCGGTAGAGACGGCTTATAAATTGGAGAAGCTGCTGCCGAATTTCAGATTCGAATATATAGAGAATTGTGGCCATCAAGCCCAAACAGACCAGCCGGAAGTCGTGAACAGGCTTGTGATTGATTTTTTGACGGCGGATAAAAGCCAAGGGGTCACAATTGAATAAATTTGGATTGAAAGGAATGATCAAATGGTAACAGTGGTAGAAAAGAAAGCGCTTTATGACAGCATGATGCAAAAGGCGAAGCGAATCGGCGAAGCTGCCGAGCAGGAAGCGATGGAAGCGGAGCAAAACAGGACAATCTCTCAGCGGGTTGCGGATATTATCCGCGAAGAGAAAATCCACCGCCTGATTTTGCCGAAAGAATTCGGTTATCCGCAACTTGACTGGCGCACCTATGTGGACATGATCAGCACCGTCGGATACTATAATTTATCCGCTGCATGGCTGACGTATTTCTTCTGTCTGCATAATGCCTGGGTTTGTTACTATCCGAAACATATCCGGGATGAAGTGATCAATCAGGGGGGCTTTGTAGCGGACGTTTTTGCTCCGGTCGGAAAAGTGGAACCGGTCGAAGGCGGCTACCTCATTTCCGGAAAATATCATTTTGTAAGCGGCATCAACTATTGTGACTGGGTCGGCGTCGGGGCGATGATGAAATTTGACGACAATGATAAACCTGAACGCGTCGGAATTTTATTGAAAGTGAAAGATTTGAAGATTGTCAAGGATTGGGATTCCCTTGGCCTCAGAGGTACAGGGAGCAATACCATTATTGTCGATAAAGTATTCGTGGAGCCTGACAAAATTTTGCGCTTCAGCAAAATTATCGAGAAAAGCCAGCCNCCTTACGATGATTTCGATGAAGATTATCTGTACTTTAACACNCCGTTCTATCCGGGATTTTATGTGGGGTTTGCGGCGATGGCCCTCGGCGGAGCACAAAGGGTTCTCGATGAATTTAAAAAGCATACGGTGGGACGCGTACGGTTTTCGGGAGTGAAGGAAAAAGAGTCCCCAACAAGCCAGCGGGTGCTCTCGGAGTTGACGCTTGAATATATTTCCGCCAAATGCTTGATGGAAGAATATATCAAAATGATGGAAGCCGATAAGGGCGGGCCTTATGAAGGNGCCAAGTACAAAGCGATTCGTGCGAAAATCATTGATAAATGTGTCAATATCGGCACGAAGGCGTTGTTGACCCTGGGCGCCCATGCGGTGGTGAAAGGCCATCCGGTTGAATTGTTCACTCGTGATTTAATGACGATCGGAACACACATTACATCTTTATATGAAGATGGAATTATCGGCTACGGAAGACATCTCTTCGGAATAGAAACAAATATTCAAGGTTAATAGTATTTTAAAACACTATTAATATATTGGTAAACATACAAAAAGTAATAATGGGGTGGGAGAAAATGGAGAAATTTGTTGTTTTACCTGAAATTGCAAAATTGGGACATGTTGCTTTAGTATCCGAGAATCTTGAAAAATCCCTATGGTTCTTCCGGGATGTACTGGGACTGGAAGAAACGGAAGAAGTAGATGGTGTCCACTACTTGCGCGCATGGGGGGATTTTGAACACCATACATTGTCCGTCAGAGCCGGCGAAACATCCTATATTGACCATATTGGATGGAGAACAAAAAGGCGTGAGGATGTAGCGACATTTGCCAAAATATTGGAAGATGCAGGAACTGAAGTCCGCTGGATTAAAGCGGGGGAAGAAAGGGGCCAGGGAGAAGCGATCCGTTTTGAATTGCCAAGCGGACACCGGTTTGAACTCTATTATGATATGGAGAAAACACCGGCAGATCCGGAAAGAAAATCCGTTTTGAAAAACCAGACGTATAAGGCCTGGAGAAAAGGCGTATCTCCGCGCCGAATCGACCATATCAATCTCCAAACATCCGTCAATAACCTTGAAGTCGTGAATTTCTTGAGAGAGAAATTGGGATTCAAATTGCGTGAATATTTCGTCAATAAAAACAATGAACAAGTCGCAAGCTGGCTATCGGTGACCCCATTGGTTCATGATGTGGCCATCATGACGACAGACCGTTCGAAAAAACCGAATGAAATGCATCATTTGGCATATTGGTTGGACAACGCGCAAGACTTGCTTCGCGCGGCAGATATTTTAAACGAGGCGGAAATCGAATTTGTGGGCCCCGGCAAACACGGCATTTCCCAGGCGATGTACGTTTATGTAAAAGATCCGGGAAGCGGCTTGAGAATTGAAATTTTCACGAATGGCTATTTGATCTTCGAACCGGATTGGGAGCCGATCAAATGGACTTATGAAGAATACTTGAAATACGGTTCGACTTATTGGGGAGACCGCCGCCGGGATGATGTGGACCGTGAAGCGCAAATTCGGGAATTGATTCAATCAAGATAATGAAAAAAGGCACCAGTATTCATTCTTTGAATACTGGTGTTTCTTGCTAATATCAGATGTTAGTGGGTGATAATATTGATGGCGATGATAAAAGTATTGATGCTATCCATTATTGGCGGCTACATTTTCAGCAAGTTGCACATCCCGATTCCATGGATGCTGGGCCCTATTGTTGTTCTCATCATCACCCAGTTTATCCATAAAGGCGAGTTGAAGTGGCCAAGACAATTGGGCGACTTGGGTGTCGTCATCGTCGGAACGGGCATTGGTCTGCGCTTCAACATTCATTTGTTTGAAAGCGCGGGTTTCATTTTATTATATATGTTTTTATTGAATGTCATTTTGATAGGCGGTGCGGTTGGAATTGCGTATTTGATCAGCAGATTCAGCAAAATGCCGTTAAGGGCCTCCGTGTTGGGAGCCATTCCGGGAGGGCTGAGCCAGACGGTCCTTTTTGCCGAAAGGGAAAACATAGGGGAAGTTGGTTCGATTTTTTATTTTCAGGTTATCCGATTATTGCTGGTGGTCATGATCGTGCCCTTCATCGTGGCCGGCCAGGCGGCTGGTCAGACAGGGGATGCAAAGTTTTCGGTAAGCCTTGTTTTCATAATTGCCATGACATGGGCATTTTCCGTTTTCATGGACCGCATTCATTTTCCAGTAGCCCAATTTATTGCTCCCATTATATTATTAATTGCGCTGCAGCTCGCTACCCCTTTGACAATGCCGCAAATCCCGGGCCTGGTGATGGTCATCGCGCAGCTGTTCATCGGCGCCCAAATCGGTTTAAAGCTGACCCCGGAGAAGGTTCAATTGCCTGTCCGAGTTTTGATAGGCGGCGTGATGAGCGCATTGGCTTTAATCGCTTTGACCTTGGGTTCAAGTTTTATCATGTCGTTTTTAATGGACACCAAGTTTACAACCAGTTTTTTAAGCACAGCTCCGGGCGGAATCGATCAAATGGTTTTATTGGCTGACGCAGTGAATGCGGATATATCGATTGTTTCGTTATTCCAAACCTCCAGGCTGCTCTTCATTTTTATTATCGTCATGCCATTGTTGAAAGCAATTTTCCGTTGGAGAGAGAAAAAAGAGAGAATCTATGAACAGAAAACCAATGTGGAGAAAGTGAATGTATAAGATAAAACGATTTGAAAATAAGGGGAAAAAGCAAAGGTTGATATTCCAAGAAAAATTGGGATTATGCAATGACGGAAAATTTTGAATGGGGAACCAAACAGATGGAAGATGGCGTTTATAAAAAAGCTTTGGAACATAAATGAATGAAATGAAAAAAGCTGATCCGATCCGCGGGTCAGCTTTTATTCATTGTTTTCATGATCCTTCTTTTTCGGCTTCGTGCCGGTATAAGCCGCCATGTATGTTTTGGCGTTGAAAATATTGTCTTTTTTGACACCAAGAGAGAAGTTTTCGAGTTCTTCGGCAAACGGGTTATACTTTTTCCAAATTTCGAAAGAATGTTTATCAAACCATTGCAACAGAATGATATAAGTTTCCGATTTTTTTGGGCGGAGCAGCCGGTATGCCATTAATCCCGACTGATCTTTCAATCTTTTCAACCGTTCTGTCATATTTTTTTCAAAGACCGGCCTGCCCTCGTCGGAAACCGGAATATGGTAGAAAGTGAAGAAACCGGATTGTTCCAGATTATGAAACCCGTCCACCACCTCATATTTCTGTGGTGTTTGGAAAACGGTTTTCTTTTCGGTTTCATGAAGCAAAAGCGTTTCGTTTGCCCCATAAAGAATATACATCGGTTCTTTCTCATATTTCTGGTGCAGTTTTTCCATGAATTGAGGGGTTCCGGTAGTTATATAGAAGTTCATTATTCTTCCTCCTTCGCTTGAAAAGAATCCGGCTTTGCCCTTATGCCTTAATTTTGTCATAAACGGAAAAGAAAGATTGGCTGCTAAAAGGACAATTTTATGACATTTAGCAGAGAAAGCTATACAATTGAGAAGGAACAGTATATGTTGAAAGGGATCAATGATTTAGTAGATTATTTCTTAAGTTATAGTTATTATAATGAATTGTAGCCATTTTTTTCGATGAAAATCTTGCAAAGTAATGAATTGAAATCGATTTCATTGCTCTTTTCGTCAAATGATTATTTTTTGAGGGGAAGGTAAATACAGATGAGGCAAATAAACGACACTCTAATCAGGGCAGCAAAAGGAGAAAGAACGGAATATACGCCTGTTTGGTATATGCGCCAGGCGGGACGTTCCCAGCCGGAGTACCGGAAATTGAAAGAGAAATACAGCTTGGAAGAAATCACGAAACAGCCGGAGCTTTGCGCATATGTGACAAGACTTCCGGTGGAACAATATAACGTCGATGCGGCGATCCTTTATAAAGATATTGTGACGCCTTTGCCTAGCATCGGAGTTGATGTGAAAATACAACAAAGCGTCGGGCCGGTAATATCCAATCCGATTCGAAGCGTGGAAGACGTGGAAAGATTGGGCGAATTTTATCCGAAAGAGCATACGCCATATGTGCTGGAAACGATCCGGATTTTGACGGAAGAACAATTGGATGTTCCATTAATCGGATTTACCGGGGCTCCTTTTACTTTGGCGAGTTACATGATTGAAGGCGGTCCATCCAAAAATTACAGCAAGACAAAATCATTTATGGTTTCCGATCCAAAAGCCTGGTTTAAATTAATGGATAAATTGGCGGATATGATCATTGCTGATATTACGGCACAGGTGGAAGCGGGCGCCAGCGCCATCCAGGTTTTCGACTCCTGGGTAGGAGCCTTGAATGTTGAAGATTACCGGGTATTCATTAAACCTGTTATGACCCGGATTTTTGCGGAATTGCGAAATGAAAATGTTCCATTGATTTTATTTGGTGTGGGTGCAAGCCATTTAATTAAAGAATGGGATGACTTGCCAATTGATGTGATCGGTTTGGATTGGCGCATGCCGATACGGAAAGCGCGTGAAATGGGAATCGAAAAAGCCCTTCAAGGAAACTTGGACCCTGCTATTCTGCTTGCGGACTGGCCTGTCATTGAACGGAGAACAAAAGATATTATTGAACAGGGAATTGAAGTGCCAGGCCACATCTTTAACCTGGGACATGGAATATTCCCTGATGTAAATCCGGAAGTGTTAAAACGGCTTACTGCATTTGTTCATGATTATAGCCGAGAAAGAATTGCAAAACTGACTCATGAATAACAAAAATTATTTGAGGTGAAAACATTGAAACCGGTACATGGTCTATTAGTCATGGCTTACGGTACGCCATATAAAGAAGAGGACATCGAACGATATTACACGCATATTCGCCATGGGAGAAAGCCTCCCCAAGAACAAATTGACGATTTGAAAGCGCGGTACAGAGCGATTGGCGGCATTTCTCCTCTTGCGAAAATGACAAAAAAACAAGCGGAGGCTCTTGTCAATCGTCTAAACGAAGTACAAGATGAAGTGGAATATAAATTATATATCGGATTAAAGCATATTGAACCATTCATTGAAGATGCCGTTGAACAAATGGTCAAGGACGGCATTCGGGAAGCAGTTTCCATTGTATTGGCTCCTCACTTTTCAACGTTTTCGATCAAGTCCTATAACGGCAGGGCCAAAGAAGCTGCCGAAAAATTGGGCGGCACTTTAAACATCACTTCAGTGGAATCCTGGTATGACGAGCCGAAATTTATCGAATATTGGTCACAAGCCATCCTTGCAGAATTTGAAAAGATGACAGAAGAAGAACGGGAAAAGGCTTGCGTAATTGTTTCCAACCACTCTTTGCCTGAAAAAATCAAACAGCTGGGCGATCCTTACGAAGAACAATTGATTGAAACGGCCCGTTTGATTCAAGAAAAAACAGGATTGCCGAATGTCGAAGTAGGATGGCAATCAGCCGGCCAAACACCTGAACCATGGCTTGGTCCGGATGTACAGGATTTAACCCGGGAGCTTTATGAGAAAAAAGGTTACCGTTCGTTCGTCTATGCGCCAGTCGGATTTGTAACGGAACATTTGGAAGTATTGTATGACAACGATATTGAATGTAAAGCTGTGTGCGATGAGTTGGGCGCTGGATACTATCGGCCACCAATGCCGAATACTCATCCGTTGTTTATCGATGCAATGATTGATGCCATTTTTAAAAAGCTGGAAAAATGATAGAGAGTGATGATGAGGGTGACGAATCGAAAAAAAATTGCTGTGATTGGCGGCGGTATTACTGGGTTGACAGCAGCGTTTTATTTGGAAAAGAGCGCACGGGATCATCGTTTGCCGTTGGATGTGGTGCTGATTGAATCTTCTTTGCGATTGGGCGGTAAAATCCAGACGTTGAGAAAAGATGGGTTTATTATTGAACGGGGTCCGGAATCTTTTATCGATCATGACGACAGCATGACCGAGCTGACTGAACATTTGGGCATACAAGATGAAGTGGTAAGCAATAACAGAGGCCAAACATATATAGCTGTCGGAACACATCTGTATCCGATACCCAATGGAATTTTGTTTGGAGGTGCGCCTATTGTCACCTCATTATTAACTTCCGGGATTGTTTCATTAAGCGGAAAGGTTCGTGCTGCCGGGGATTTATTCTTGCCTAAAACAAAAGAAGAAAAGGATGAACCGATCGGGGACTTTTTCCGGCGCCGTTTTGGAAAAGAAGTAGTCGAAAATTTAGTGGAGCCTCTGCTTGCAGGAACTTTTGCAGGAGACATCGACCGGTTGAGCATACAATCCATGTTTCCTGAAATTTATGAAATGGAAAAGCAATACCGCAGCTTGATTTATGGAATGAAAAAATCCCATTTTTCCTTGTTTAATCAAGTGAAGGGTTACCAGACATTCAAAAACGGCTTGGAAACGCTGGTTGAAAAAATCGAGGAATGTCTGCCGTCCAAAACGATTCTAAAAGGCGTAAAAGTGGAATCGATTGACCGGCTGCAGGATGGCACGATGCAAATTTATTTTAATAACATTGCCCCTCTAAAATGCGATGCGGTCATCGTAACAACGACATTAAATCAAGCGAAAAATATGTTTGCCCATTACGGGATATTCCATGAGATTCCGGACATGAATTATGCGACGATCGCAACGGTAACGATGGCATTTGAAAAAATGGAAAATGGAAATTATCAAGATGCAATCAGCTTCTATTTTTCCAGAAACAGCGACATTTCCATTACAACTTGTACATGGAGCAACCATAAGTGGAATAATGTGGCGCCGGATGGATATGATTTGATNCGGACATATATTGGACGTGTCGGGGATGAAGCCATCGTTGAATTGTCCGATGCGGATATAGAAAAAACGGTGCTCCATGATTTGGAGAAATCGATTGGCATTAAACAAAAACCAAAATTTACGATTGTATCCCGTTGGAAACAATCCATGCCGCAATATACGGTCGGCCATGAAAAACGTTTGGAGAAAATGAAGGAAATACTGAAAAAGGAATTTCCTTATGTCAAATTGGCGGGAAGTTCTTATGAAGGCATTAGTGTTCCGGATTGTGTAACACAAGGCAAGCAGGCCGCAGAGGAAATCATATCCGAATTGTTTCATATTCATAAAGAATATTTATTAACATGATCTGCAGGCGGGTGAGACCGGAGATTTGATTGTTGTCAAACGGAAATTCTTAAAATGTTTCGAACGGACGCTGCACGTCATCAACCCTCGCTCATCATTTCAGATAATATAGTGGATGAATATATTTGCATGGCTGCTTTCGAATGGTCAATGAAAATTGACGTTCGCAGCAGCTTTTTTTATTTCGGAAATGCATAGGATGGGGGGATGTGCCCGAGGGGAGAGTTTATGTGCCCGAGCAGGAGGGGTTATCCGCCCAAGGGGAGAGTTTATGTGCCCGAGAAGAGGGATT
>JGI1652J44930_10000135_pt1 | contig 28226 bp, 30 predicted proteins | sample NewIslsDNAsample_FD_44930 | JGI IMG/M metagenome (IMG submission 44930)
ACCAACACCAGTTAAAGTGTAGTTAAGAAATTGACGTCTTGAAACCTTTTTGTTACTCATCCTTTTCCCCCCTCTAACTTAAGGTCAGTCCAACAGACATAATTACATATAATTAATAATAGTATAAACTAGGACATATCTATGATATATCAATAAAATGGGCAGGTCAATAATGCATTATATTGGTTTCCATAGATTGTGAACAATTATTGAATGAATTGTTAACGTTGATACCACTTCGATGATAGGATCGGGATCAGCTGTTTTAATTGCTCTTCCAATATACGTTTTTTGACATCTTTATCCATCGATTCGATTGGAATGGCCGGCAGCCAAATCACATCCAATTCATCCTGGAGCTTTGTCCAATAATGATCGCATGTGATGAACACGACATGTTTAAAACCTCCTTCTTGTATGTTTTGTTTCAAGGCGAGGACAAGTTCCTCCCTTTTTGTTTGCTCCGTATAAGAATAAGGAGGAAGGAGCATCAATCGTCCTCTGAATTGTTGTTCAACAAAGGCTGTCAACGCCATTAAAAATTCCGCTTCCGAACTGCTTTTCACGATGTTGTCTTCGGAAAAATCCAATGAAAGGAGCGGAACTATAGCGGTATCAATAAATTCTTTATTCTGTTGATATTGTTGTACATCTTTCGTTTGAAAATACATTATTTTTTCCTCCAAAGTAACATTTTTTCATCATAAATAATATTATACCCCAGCACATTTGAAACAGATGGGGAAAAATAAAAAATCCAGTCGAAAGATATAATCTTTTCGACTGAATTTCTCTAGTGTTTTGAGGTTTCTTTTAATGCCTGTAACAGATTGGAGAGTTCCAAAAACTTTTCTTTATTTCCCTGGTCGAGCGCTTCATCGATCTCCCTCAATAGTTTCTCTTCCTGGAATGTCAGCATGCTCGTTTTAAGAATTTCTTCCGCAATCAATCGGTCTTTTTCGTTCGGATTCAGGTCCTTCGGAATATATGGGTTTTCCTCCAATACAGCCAAATACAATTGATTTGGCGGCACATTCGGAAAATTCAGCTGAATGTACATATCTTCGTTTGGATAAAGCCTTAAATCATGAAAAGACTTCTCGGCATCGCTTGTCATGATATTGCCTTTATAAAAACGGAATGGCACGCCATTCGAATCCACGCTCGACATGACAATCGCCCTCGGACAATAATGAGCTTCTTCTACAAAATGGATATTTTTTAGCAACTCATCATTGCTCAGCAAATAATTCAGAATCCAGACACACTCTCGCCTCTTTAATTGGAAGTTTTTCAAGAACCAACGCACGAAGTTCTTTTTGTCTGCGATTGGTACGGAAGAAGCCATAATAGTCCCCCCTATTCTAGACTATCAAGTAAATCCAACCACTGTATTTCTGTCGGTTGCAATTCGATCAAACGCTGTACTACTTCCCTAGCCTCTTCGCGTTTGCCGTCTTCTATCAGGAAGTAGCAGTAGTTTTCAAGAAATGATGGATCATCTTTTAATTCATTATATGCTGATTTATAAATTTCGTATGCTCTATCGTACTGTTCATTTTTTGCGAATGCATCTGCAACAAAAGGGGATAAAGAAACCCATTCGAATTGTTCCCTTTCCAATTTTTCATACAACTCAATAATGTCATCATAGCGCTCCATTTGATGATAAACCGACATCAGGACAAGAATCGCTTCCATATATTCGGGATCCAATTCGACCGCTTTTTTCAAATGCTCTATGGCTTCTTCAGGGAGTTTATTTTTTAGCGCGATTTTACCCGCAAACAAATAGAAGGATTTTTCGTATTCGTCCCGCTTAATTCCTTCTTTGATGACGCTATATGCCTTTTCATTATCTTCCAGCATGGCATAACTTTGGGCCAGCAATAAATAGCTGCTGAAATAGTCGGGATCGAGTTCTTTTAAATCTTCCAATTGCCTGATGGCAGTTTCATATTTTTCGCATTGGAAGGCGCTGTAAGCACTGCCGTAAAGCAAGTCGGCCGTCACTTTCTCTTCCAAAGCTTCCATGTAATAATCCAGCGCTTTTTCAAATCCTCCGCCCGCGCGGTAAACTTCCGCGAGTCTTTCCGCTAGGAGTACCCCGGCAATTTCTTTCACTTTTTTATGCAGGTTTTCATAAATGCGTGCCGCTTCCGGGAAACGGCCGGTTTCATATAGCAGTTCCGCTTTGGCAAACTGGATTAACGGTTCATCCGGAAGCAGTTCCAATGCTTCATTGATGCGTTTTTCCGCCGCTTCATAAAGTCCCTGCATTTGATAATAATCCGCCAATAGGAGCAGGCATTGGGGATATTCCGGCGTACTTGGATCTATCCCGAACAGGATGTCAAGGGCCTCGTCTTCCTCGCCCAGCTCAATCAGTACAGAAGCATAATCGATGGAAATTTGGGCCTCATCCGGGAACAGAAAACGCAAATGCTCCAATACGCGTTTTGCCTGCTGTATGTACCCGTATTGCAAAAGCAATTCGTATATTTCATACTGTACTTCCGGTGTTTCTTTTAAAAATAATGTCTCCAACAGAGAATCAATGCGGCCCACTTCGCCGCCTTCTATCGCCTGAATGATGTCCTGTGTGATGTTGTTCAATTCGATCACCTTTGCTTTCGTTATATCAATAAATATGCTACAAAACTAATTTTCGCAAGACAAGAAAAAGGTTCATCCTATTCGATGAACCTTTTTCTGTCATTTATTTTAACAATAAATCAAGATGTTCAAAAAATGTTGGATATGAGACGGCAATGCAATCGGCATCGTCAATTTCTACCGGGGAATCGGTAATCAGGGAGGCGATGGCTGCCATCATGCCGATCCGGTGGTCCCCATAGGTGCACAAACTTGTCCCCTCTAGCGGCGTAGGGCCGTTGATAATCATGCCATCATCCGTAGGCGTAATATCCGCGCCAAGTTTTTTCAACTCTGCCACTACGGCCGCAATGCGGTCTGTTTCTTTCACTTTGAGTTCTTCGGCGTCACGGATGACGGTTGTTCCTTCCGCTTGGGTTGCCAAAAGAGCAATAATCGGAATTTCGTCGATTAAACGGGGAATAATCTCTCCCTCTATCGTTGTTCCTTTTAATTGGGAAGTTCGTACAGTAATGGTTGCCGTCGGTTCAGACGCCCCTTCATTTTCTTGATGGATGGTGATATCGGCACCCATTTGTTGCATCACTTCAATGATGCCTGCCCTTGTCGGGTTGATGCCGACATTTTTTAATACCACTTCGCTATTCGGAACAATCGATCCGGCCACTAAAAAGAAAGCCGCAGAGGAAATGTCGCCCGGAACATCAACATGGGTTGCATGAAGCTGTTGGCCCCCTTCAAGGGAGATGACCCCATCCTTGACATCGATGTTTGCTCCGAATTGTTTTAACATGCGTTCTGTATGGTCCCGGGAAATTTCCTTTTCCCGTACGACCGTCGTTCCTTCCGCCTGAAGGCCTGCAAGCAAAATGGCGGATTTTACTTGGGCACTTGCTACAGGCATCGTATAGTCGATCGCTTTTAATCTTGACCCTACTATTGCAAGAGGAGTATACTGTCCTCCTTCGCGCCCGAAAATTTGTGCCCCCATTTGTTTCAACGGCTTTGTGACACGGCCCATTGGACGCTTGCCAATGGACGCATCCCCTGTAATGACACTAAAAAAATCGGTGCCGGATAAAATTCCAAGCAACAGCCGTGTCGTCGTTCCCGAGTTTCCCGTGTACAACACTTCTTTCGGTTCCTGCCATCCCTCTATTCCCGGGCTGCTGATCTTGACATTTGTACCATCTACTTGAATATCGACACCCAATTTTTGAAAACAATCAATTGTACTTAAACAATCTTCTCCGGGCAGGAAGCCGGTAACCGTCGTTGTTCCTTTTGCGATGGCCCCCAACATTACGGCGCGGTGGGAAATGGATTTATCTCCCGGTACTGTAATGATTCCTTCCAACCTCGGTTTATTATACACCAATACTTTCGAAGACAACACTCTTCCCCCTCTCCATACGGCAACATTAAGAGACGTGCATTTCGAAATTCGTATGTGTACGAATGCAGTTCATCGCTTTTTCCCGATCTTTTTCGGTTTGGAAACTGATGACCAGAATACCAAAGACGTCTTCTCTCGTTTCAACTACCCGTATGTTCGTTATACTGATATTCTCTTCCGCCAAATAACCGGTGATTTCTGAAATCACCCCAGGATAGTCCGGAATATCCACATATAAATCGTATGTAGAATAGAATGCTCCTGTTGTAATAGGCAATGCATCCCGGACATCTTTCGCCTTTTTAAAATATTCTTCGATGGACTCATCATCATTTTCCATCAAAATTTTCTTTACCCGCTGCATTTCTTCAATCCAGGCATCCATTTGCCCAATGAGTTCCTTGCGGTTTTGCAAAGTAATATCCCGCCAAATCATCGGATTCGATGAGGCAATCCGGGTAATATCCCGGAACCCCCCCGCAGCGAGCATGCTCGTCATCGGAAATTTCTTGTTTTCTTCATCCAATTGATGGACGAGGGAAGCAGCTACGATATGCGGAAAATGGCTTACAACGGCAGTCATGTGGTCATGTTCTTCCGCATTGATTTTTACTATTTTTGCCAATGTATATTTCAATAATTCTTTTAAAGCGATGATTTTATTTCCGTCTTCATCATCAAAAGGTGTCAGTATATAATAAGCGTTTTCGAAAAGATATGGTTTGGCGGCCGTAATGCCGCTTTTATGGGAGCCTGCCATCGGATGGCCCCCGATAAATGTAAGTCCTTTTTCCCGAAGCTCAAGGGCTTTCTCCATGATCAGCCCTTTTGTGCTGCCGGTATCGGAAATAATGGCATTTTTCTTCAATGACCAGTTCTTTAACTCATCCATCCATTGCAAAGTGGCGTTCACAGGTGTTCCAAAAATAATGAAATCCGCTTTTTTCGCCGCTTCCTCGACATCTTCCACCACTTCATGAACAATGTTTAATGTTTTGGCCAGTTCTCTTGTCTTTTCGGAAAGATCATAGCCGTACACTTTTGTTTCGGGAGCTTTTTGCAAAGCTAATGCAAGGGACCCCCCTATTAACCCTAAACCAATGATTAACACATTACGGGTCATACCAATGCTCCTTGTTCTTTCAATACCCCTTCAAGAGTTTCCAAGAATTTGCTGTTCTGTTCTTCCGTGCCGAAGGAAACACGGATGAATCCCGGTGTTCCCAAGGCATTTCCGCTTCGAACGATAAATCCGCGCTTCATCATTTCTTGGAAAATCACATCACTGTCTGTTTTTACTTCAAATAAGATAAAGTTTGTTTGGGATGGGTAATACTTTAACCCATGTTTTTTGCAGAATTCTTCATACTGTCGTTTTGCTCTTTCCGTTCTTTCCACCGTTTCTTTGATAAATTCCTGGTCCTCCAGTGCGACGATGGCAACTTTTTGGCTTAATACCGTGTTGTTGAAAGGAGCCCGCACCGGTTCCAATTTTGAAATGACATCCGCCTGTCCGATGGCATAACCTACACGGAATGCGGCAAGCCCATATGCTTTGGAGAATGTGCGCATTATGATGACATTCGGATATTCTTCCACATAATGCAGCGTATCTTGATAAGCCGGATCGGTAATATACTCAAAATAGGCTTCATCCAATACGACAAGCACTTCTTTTGGCACTTTCTTTAAAAAGGCGCTCAATTCTTCGTCTGCCACGATGGTTCCTGTCGGATTATTCGGATTGCATATCCATACAATCGAAGTGTTTTCATCGATTGCTTCAAACATTTTCTCCAAATCATGTTTGCCATCTTTTAATGGCACTTTGCGGATTTCGGCCCCTTCAATTTCCGCATTATGGCTGTATTGGGAAAAGGATGGGTCAGCCATGACCGTATTGACGCCAGGATAAAGCAGCGCGCGGGAAATGATGGCGATAATATCATCGGATCCGCTGCCGAACAGCAATTGATTCTCTTCTACCCCAAGATGTTTGCTGACTGCTGTGCGAAGTTCTTGTGCGTAGCCATCCGGATAAATGGCATAATTAATGTCGTTATTTTTGATAAATTCTTTCACTTTTGGAGAGCAGCCAAAAGGATTTTCATTGGAAGCAAGTTTGATCACTTCTTTTAATCCGAATTCTTTTTGAACTTCTTCGATTGGTTTGCCGGGTTGATAAGCTTTCATTCCATATATTTGTTCTTTGAATTTCATGACCAGCGCTCCTTCTTTATCTTTTTTCTCTCACTAAATCCGGTCTGAGTTTGACAGCATCATTTAAATAGATGTGGTGAATATCTTTCTGGGGTACAGTTGTATTTACATGCATCAGCACACGAATACATAATGGCAACGCTCCTGGAACATCCATTTCATGGGTGCACATCGTCGGAACAAATTTCCACCCTTCAATTGAACGCACTGCCTTCGCCGGAAATGCGGCGTTAATATCCGGCGTGGTTGTGACGATCACGGAAGCAATATCTTCAGGAGCGATATTATTCGCTCTCGCCATTTCTTTCACTAATCTTTCAGTTTCGCTATAAATCACTTCAGGCGTATTGGATTTGATCGTAATCGCCCCACGTATGCCGCGAATCATTTGCATACCTCCTCAAGCAAACCGCGAAGCTCCCGATCTACTTTCCGGCATTCGGATTCGCCAATCTCCCTCACATAAGGTTTTCCTATTTCTTGTAATAACACAAACTTCAATTTTCCGTATTCAATCTTTTTATCTTTCATTAAATATTCATATAAATCATCAAAAGAATATTCATCAACTTTTTTCAGAGGATAATCGTTCCTGTAGGCGAACTTTGCAAAGTCTGCTGTAAATTCCCGTGAAATATTGCCGTATCTTTCACTCAGCAACAGAGCATATATCATTCCGATCATCACCGCTTCCCCATGGGCAAGGCCGCCATATCCCGCCGCAGCTTCGATCGCATGGCCATATGTATGTCCGAAGTTCAAAAACTTTCGGACGGAATGCTCCGTTTCATCTTCGGATACAATTTTGGCCTTTACTTCAATTCCCGATTTCAAATGGTTCGCCAGCTTCTCTTTCCCGATATTGGTGATGGATGGCGTCAGCATTAATTCTTTAAGCCATTTTTCATCAGAAATCATCGCATGCTTAATGACTTCCGCCATTCCTGAACGAATTTCCTTCGTCGGCAGACTGTCCAATAAGTTCATGTCGTAAACAACGGCTTCCGGTTGATAGAATGCCCCCACCAGATTCTTGCCGAGGGGATGATTGATTGCCGTTTTCCCCCCCACTGCCGAATCATGGGCCAAAATCGTCGTAGGAATTTGGATATAAGGGATGCCGCGCATGAACGTCGCCGCTACAAAGCCTGTCAAGTCGCCGACGGCACCGCCGCCGAAAGCGAATAAAAAAGACTTTCGGGAACATTGTTTTTCAATCAAAAAAGTGTGGGCATCTTCGAAATTTTTAAAACTTTTGCAAGCTTCTCCTCCCGGCATGACAAACACTTCAAATGGATATGGAAAGTTTTCCGTGAAATATTTTTGCTGTGCCCGCCATACATTCTCATCTGTAAAAACGACCAGGGTATCTGCTTTTTGAATTTTTTCTTTCAAAGATTCGAAAGCGGAACGCAAAATTCCGCTGCCGATGTAAACTTCATAGAAATGGCTCTTCGTATTCACTGGAATCCGCATTATTAAAACTCCTTCGCCAATTTACGTACTTCATCGATTTGCGCTTTTAATTGCGGCAATTGGTCGCTATGGAACTGTTCGACAATCGCCTTGGCAATTTCCCAGGCAATCACGCATTCAGCCACCACGGATGCGGCCGGAACTGCACAAGCATCCGAACGTTCGACGCTCGCTTTAAAAGGTTCCTTCGTTTCAATATCCACACTTTCAAGCGGCTTATAAAGCGTCGGAATTGGTTTCATGACGCCCCGGACGATGATTGGCATCCCTGTCGACATGCCGCCCTCTATGCCGCCCAACCGATTTGTGCGGCGCTGGTAACCGTGCTGTTTGTCCCAAATAATTTCGTCATGCACTTCAGAACCTTTTCTTCGCGCCATTTCAAAACCGATGCCGAACTCCACCCCTTTAAAGGCATTGATGGAGAGCATTGCCAGGGCAAGTTTCCCGTCCAATTTGCGGTCATAATGCACATAGGAACCTACCCCTGGCGGCATTCCTTCCACCATGACTTCGACAATTCCTCCGATGGAATCTCCGGCTTTTTTTGCCTCATCAATGGCTTGGACCATTTTTGCCGAAGCTTCAGAATCAAAAGTATAGCAAGAATCATCTTCAACCATTTGACGGATTTCGTCTGCAGATTTGCCGGCAACTTTCGATGTATCGGCTTTGATGCCATAAATTTCAGTCACATAGCCCACAACGGAAATGCCCAGTTCCTTCAAAAGGGCTTTTGCCACAGAGCCGACAGCAACACGGACAGCCGTTTCTCTCGCGCTTGAGCGCTCCAAAACGTTTCTCAAATCACGGTGGCCATATTTGATGCCGCCAACCAGGTCGGCATGTCCAGGCCGCGGCCTCGTAATTCGGCGTTTAATTTCCGCGGGATCCATGTCTTCAGGAAGGGGCTCAATCCCCATGATTTTAGTCCAATGTTTCCAATCATCATTTTTCACCACTAATGCGACAGGGGANCCCAATGTCTTCCCGTGACGGACACCGCCCACGATTTCTACCGTATCTTTTTCTATTTGCATGCGGCGTCCCCGTCCGTGTCCCCCTTGGCGCCGTTTTAGATCTGCATTGATTTGCTCTGCTGTAATCGGTAAAAGGGATGGCAACCCTTCAATAATTGCCGTTAGTTGCGGACCATGGGATTCCCCCGCTGTTAAATATCTCATCAAACACTTTCTCCCTTCAACTCGCTAAAGTATGTATTTTTTAATATAACATAATGCATAGTAAAAAACATGATAAATAGAATAATTTATGAAAATGACGATTTATCAAAAGATAATACGCTTTTCGCACAATGTCGAAAAACGCCCTCCCTAGCTCATTTTTTTCGATAAAAGAACGTGTCTTCCACTTCCAAATCATAACGGGCCGGATTAAAAATCTGCTCTGTCGAGCCCACAAATAAAATGCCTCCTGGCCGGAGTGATTTGCTGAATTCTTGATATATATAATCCTTTGCCTCTTCGGTGAAATAAATCATGACATTGCGGCAAACAATCAAGTCAAAATTCTTTTCATATGGGTCACTTAACAAATTGTGCTTTCTGAATGCGACAGTATGTTTTATTTCCTCTTTTACCCTGTAAAATTGTCCTTCCCGGATAAAATATTTCGCTTTTATATCGGGAGGAACTTCATTTAAAGAACGCTCGGGATAAACCCCTATTTTCGCTTTCTGCAGACAATTCTCATCAATATCTGTCGCCAAGATTTTTATATCTGACAACGGCAAAAAATTGGAGAGCACCATGGCAATCGTATAAGGCTCTTCTCCCGTTGAACATGCCGCGCTCCATATTTTCAGCCGCTTGTTTCTTTCCAGAAGTTTAGGAAGAATTTTATTCTGGAGCACTTCCCAACGTTTTGCGTTTCGATAAAATTCAGACACATTGATGGTCATCCGGTCGAGGAATTCATTCATTAACGATTTATCTTTTTCAATTCCCCGCAAAAACTCCACAAAATTGTGATATCCTTTTTTTTCATAAAGGGAAGTCAATCGGCGTTTCATTTGCGCCTCTTTATAGAGCGATAAATCGATTCCTGTCAATTTCTTGATGCCTGCAATAAACCGTTCATAATCATTCATGATCATCGAACTCCTCTAATGACGTACACTTATTATATACAAAATTTTTCTTTTCTGAAATATATAAAAAATTCAAAAAGTTAAATTATGACGGCGAAAAAAATTTTTACCTGAAATCAGACCGGAAACATCCCGGGCTTCATAAATAAAAAAGCTATTCCAACAGCAATCGCATTGCCGTGGAATAGCCGGAAAAGTATAAATCTTAGACAAGTTCATCATTGAACCATAATTTAATTTCACGTTCAGCGGAAGATGGTGAATCGGAACCATGAATGACGTTTTCGGAAATTGTAACCGCATAATCACCGCGGATTGTACCTGGCTGCGCTTCTTCAGGTTTTGTAGCACCCATCATGACACGAGCCAGTTTGATAATATTTTCCCCTTCCCAAACCATTGCGAATACAGGTCCGGAAGTAATGAAATCCACCAATTCATTAAAAAACGGTTTTTCTTTATGTTCTTCATAATGTTTTTCCGCTAATTCGCGGGGAACGTTCATTAATTTTGCTGCGCGCATTACAAAACCGCGACGCTCAAAGCGGTCGATAATGTCTCCTACCACTTGGCGTTTTACGCCATCCGGTTTTACCATCAAAAATGTTCTTTCAATTGCCATATGTCTAACAACTCCTTAACTTCCAAGGTTTTTACCTACCGCTAAATATTAACAAAATCACGCTTAAGCTTCAACTACCAATGTCCGATTTTTTAAAATTTGCGTTTGCCTATAAATAATGCGATTTCCTTCAACCTTTTCTTCGTCGGATTGTCAGGCAGCCGTTCCACTTCCTTCATCGCTTTCTCTAAATATTGGTCGCTGATTTTCAACGCTTGTTTTATGGAATCCGATTTCCGCACAATTTGCAGCATTTCCAAACGTTCCTGCTCTGTCACAATCCCTTTTGAAGCGCGTTCGATAAACCGAAGAATTTTTGGATGATTTTTCATCAACAAAATCGGCAATGTGATATTGCCTTGCAACAGGTCGCTTCCTGCCGGTTTGCCAAGCTGCTTGTCTGTTGATGTAAAATCCAGCACATCGTCCACGATTTGATAACTCATCCCGACATAATAGCCAAATCTCTTTAAACGTTTTGTAACTTCAGGATCCGCCTCTGCAACAACCGCCCCCACTTCGCAGCTTGATTCAATGAGCAGCGCGGTTTTCCGTTTAATGCGCCGGAAATAGTCTTTCAGGTTTTGATTTATGCGAAATTTATCTTCAATTTGAATGATTTCCCCTTTACAGATTTCCACCATTGTGCGGGCCAATATTTGGTGGGCCTTTGGATTCTCTATGTGCGTTACGTATTGAATGGCCCGTCCAAAAATAAAACTGCCGGTTAGCATCGCAACCCGATTATTCCATTGAGAACGAACGGTAGGACGCCCTCTTCTCATGTTGGAGTGGTCAATGACATCATCATGTACAAGCGACCCCATGTGAATCAATTCGAGAGGGACAGCAGCATATTTCATGCGATCAATACTATAATTGCCAAATTTCGCGCTCATTAAAACAAAAAGTGGGCGAATTCTTTTCCCGCCCGCATGCAAAAGATGGAGAGAGGCGTCGTTTAATAGATGCGATGTCGACTGTAAAGCCTTTTCTAATTCGTTTTCAATGATATCTATATCCGGCTTGAAATCGGAATAGAGCTTTTGCAACTTCATCTTTTCCACTCGCCAACCTCTCCCTAATTCTCTTTCTTTTTAAATCCCATATGCATTGCTGCTGCGCCGCCGCTATAGCTTTTATATGTGACATTGACAAATCCCGCTTCTTCAAACATTTTCGCAAGCTTTTTCATTCCCGGAAACGTGCTTGCGGATTCCTGAAGCCATGAATATTCCTCATAACTTTTCGCAAAAATTTTCCCAAATAGCGGCATGATGTACCGGAAATAGAAACGGAACAATTGTCTATAAACCGGCAGTTCCGGCTGGGAGGTGTCCAGGCAGACGACCATTCCGCCAGGTTTCAATACCCGGTGCATCTCCCTCAATACCTGCATGTAATCCGGAACATTCCGGAGCCCAAAGCCGATTGTGACGTAGTCAAACGTGTTATCATCAAAAGGAAGTTCCATTGCATTTCCATGGATTAATTCCACTTGGGGATAAGGCTTCACTTTTTCAGCACCGATTTTCAGCATATTCTTGCTGAAATCAAGACCTTTTACAATCCCTTTTTCCCCTGTCGCCTTCGCCAGCGCGACAGTCCAATCGGCCGTTCCGCAACAAACATCCAAACATGCAGATCCCGGTTTTACGTTCATCCGTTTCATAACATCTTCCCGCCATTTGACATGCAGATTAAAGCTGATGACGGAATTCATTTTGTCGTAATTCTTGTAAATTTTCTCAAATACTTCATGAACACGTTGTTCTTTGGATTTTTCCATTGTTTTCATTACCTTTCCTTGCTCTCTCTAATCAATCGTTCCTCGATGTATCGTTTAAGCTCGGATTTCATAGAGGAGGTGCGTAGCAACTCTCGCAATTGATGTACAAGTCCATCGATCTTATTTTGAAGGTAATGCTCAAAATTCATGTCCTCGCTGCGCTGAAAACTTTCCATCATTTTTTGTAAAAGCAGTGAGCTATTACCTTCTCTATAGTTTAATAGTTCATTTTGCAACCGAAGAATCAATAAATGTTTTTTCATAATGTACAAATAGTGATTGTAATTATATAATTGATAAAATCTGCTGATACATTCCGTCTCAATGATGGTTAAAGTTTCCAACCAATCATCAATGGCATAACGGTTCGGTTCATAAATCCGAATCTCGTGTTCAGATCTTAAAATGACGCTTTCAGAAAGTTCCCGAATCAACGAAATATTCCCTGAATTTGCCAAAATTTCGTAAAAACGACCACTGTAATAATCGCCAGAAAGCACTGTCAACTGTTGCACCTTTGAAGTGGCATCATGCTCATCAATATAGGAATGCTCGGCGAGGGACGCTTCCACAATCCCGACAGCAATGACGCCCTCATAATTTTCTTCGTCCCAATGGTCACCATTTAATAATGGCAGCAGCAAGTAAAATAATTGATTTTCATCCACCAATGGATCGCCGGTATATTTAACAAGGGTTCTATGTTCGACTTGACGATAAATCGCTTTTTTTAATTGTTCAATTTGATTTTCGATATATGTTGTATCCATAGGTATTACTCCATTCCACTTCAAGCACTGTTTCCTGCACTTCATACAGTCGCCAGGCATCTATGGCTTTATTTTTTCGAATAGCTTTGAATAATGCCATGAGCCGTGTAAATTTTTGCTTTCCCACGGATTTTCATAGCGGACGTATGTTCAGTAAATTGGGCAATCATGACTTCCCCGGCATCCAATTTTTCGGAATGATGAAATTTCGTATCTTGGCCGCGGGTTAAACCGATTACATGTACGCCATCCTCTTCGGCTTCAATGACAACATAATCTGATTGGTTCATACTTCTCCCTCACATCTACATTTTCTTTGTTATCATATCATAATCCGGTATGTTAATTAAGACATTTGAATAAATGAAATCACTTCTTGGCGTTTTACATCATCTTCCTCATAGATTCCTCTTGCACAAGAAGTGACCGTTTTTGTGCCAGGTTTTTTTAATCCCCTCATCGTCATGCACATATGTTCCGCCTCGATCATCACAAAAACGCCTTGTGGTTCCAATTTTTCCATTAAAATATCGGCTATTGTCGTTGTCAGCCGTTCCTGCAACTGCGGTCTATGGCTCACCGATTCCACCAATCGGCCGATTTTGCTTAAACCTGCAACCCTTCCATTCTGGGGTATGTATGCAACATGGGCCTTTCCGTAAAAAGGAATGAGGTGATGTTCGCACATTGAGTAAAATGGAATATCCTTAACCAGAACTAGTTCTTCATGTTCTTCATGAAAGACCGTCTCAAATAAACATCTTGGATCTTCTTTCAATCCGCTGAACATTTCTTCATACATTTTGGATACCCGTTTGGGTGTATCGATCAGTCCTTCACGATTAACGTCTTCTCCTATGGCTTCTAAAATCATTTTTACTGCTTCTTCTATTTTTTTTAAATCAATGTTAGACATATATGTTCCTCCTAAATCGACAAAACACAACACTGTCAAATTGAATCGTAGCACATACAGACGTGAATCGCAAAAGGCTTTTACAAAAAATATTTTTTTATTGGGGGATTGTTTATTTTACCCCTCTGATAGTAAAATTGAATTATCTATCGTTAATATAATATGTAAAAAGAGCAGTCATCATATTCATGACGACTGCTCTATGTAATTTTAAAGAAGCTTTATTTAACAGCTTCTTTAAGTGCTTTACCTGGTTTGAAAGCTGGAACTTTGCTTGCAGCGATTTCAATCTCTTCCCCTGTTTGAGGATTGCGGCCTTTGCGTGCAGCACGTTCACGAACTTCAAAGTTTCCAAAACCGATTAATTGCACTTTGTCACCCTTTGCAAGAGCTTCTTGAATGATATCGAAAACTGCGTCAACTGCTTTGGAAGCGTCTTTTTTGGAAAGACCTGCAGCTTCAGCAACTGAGTTTACTAATTCTGTCTTATTCATGCTATTCACCTCCTCTCAAAGGGTTGGAAAAGCTAAATCATGTAAAAAGAGTAACATATTGAAATACTTGGTGCAACTGTATTTATGCATGTTTGTCCAAGAAAAGTTGTATTTTTGCATCATCGGATAACGAAAAGGACTTTTCGTCCACGTGACAAAAAGTCCTATAATAACAATCCATTATTTTTATTATTTCACATTTTTTAAATAATAAACGCAAATATTACATTTATTCTTTTTAGAATGCTGATAAATCAAGATTTTTCACGTAGTATTTTACAGAAATTCTGGGCAACGTGACCAATTTGCAAGAAATGTGATGTGTTTGTGATTTCCAACTAAAAAAGGGCTGTCAAAGCAGCCCTTAATTCTTGACATTTCAAGATTTTTCATCCGTTTATTAAATAATGAACGTTATGAGGCCTTTTTCTCCTTCATTCACCATACGTTCAATCGTTTGGCGCATTCTTTTCTTCGCGCTCGGCGGAACGGCATTCATCTTGAACCTGATTCCTTCCGTCAATACTTCATGAAGCGGTGTACCAAACAATTGGGTTTGCCATAAGGCTTCGCGGTCATGCTTATAGGCATATTGCAAATCTTTTAAGAGCTGACGGCTGTGGAATTCGGAACCGATCAACGGAGAAAATTCAGATTCCATATCGACGCGAATGATATGGTAGGAAGGCGCTTTTGCCTTCATGCGCACTCCGTAGAAGTTGTTCTGTTTAATGATTTCCGGTTCGCTCGGTTCAAATTCTTCCACCGTCGGAAGCGTTACGCCATAGCCGTTTACCGTTGCTTCTTCAATCGCCTCGCGGAAGCGTTTTTGGGCTTTTTTCGCCTCTTGTGCCTCTTTTATGAACAACAGCCAATCTTTTTTCGTATCGATTGGGGCATCTAAAAATTCGTTGCAAACCGCTTTATAAATTTCAGGCTTCAGGGTGATGCGCACCGTCGCCACACCCAGCCCCGCATCCACTTTTTCAATGTCGCAAGTTTCAATAAAATCAATATCTCTCAAATCTTCTACCGCTTTGTGGACATCCCGGATTTTTGTGACAGAATTGAGAACGTTGCCCACCGCTTCCGAAAGCGTTGCATTTACATGATGCGTCGGTTCAAGGACATCAAGCCAATCCGGTTTTTCCACTTCAATATCTTCTACCGGGAATTCATAGAGCGCTTCTTCCAAAATATACTCCATGTCTTTCAGCGTCATTTGGTCGATCGAGATGGCAATCACCGGAACGCCATAGCGCTCGATCAATTCATTGCGCAGCTTCTGCGTATTTTGGTTGTGTGGAAATTGGCTGTTTAAAATGATGACAAATGGTTTTCCGATATCCCTTAATTGTTCAACAATTTGTTCTTCCGCCTCTTGTGCAGCTTCACGGGCAATCCCGTTTACTGTACCGTCCGTTGTGACGACAACCCCGATGTTTGCATGGTCACGGATGACCTTGTCTGTTCCAATCCGGGCCGCTTCTTGGAATGGAATCGGCTCACTGCTCCATGGCGTGTGGACATATTTCGGCCCATTTTCATCTTCATAGCCTTTAACACCATCGATGACATACCCGACACAATCGGCAAAACGGATACGGAAAGGGATTTCATCTTCCCCGATGCAGATTTCCGTTCCATGGGCAGGAACAAATTTTGGTTCCGCCGTCATAATGACAGGGCCGGGTGAGCTTTGTGGCAGCTCGTCCAGCGCTCTTTTGCGCTCTTCTTCATCCACAATGTTCGGCAGCACGATGGACTCCATCATTTTTTTCACAAATGTGGACTTACCGACCCTTACAGGCCCAACAACTCCAATATATACATCGCCATTTGTTCTTTCCGCTATTTGTTGAAAGATTTGTTCCCCTATTTTAGCTCCTCCTTTGTGCTTCAATCTATGAATTATATAACTAAAATATGAAAAACCTTGCACGAAAAGTCGTACAAGGTTTAAATTTTTTATTTTTTATTCATTATTTTTGGTCGGATCGTACATGAAGACCGGTTCGTTATTTTCATTCACGGTATATGGAAGAGAATAGGCAGGCACTACCGGGTAAGCTTCGACAAGCAGCATGCGGATATCTTCTCCCGGTTTCGGTTTCACATCATGTTCCTTAAGAAACTGTGCCAAATCGATGGAATAATCTACATAAACTTTCCCTTCTGATGAAGCAACCAAAGGCAAATGATTATTGGTATACGGGCTTGGCACCGTCAATTCATTTTGATACCCCAGTTTCTTATAATCTATCGAATAGACATAATCGGCGATTTGTTTCTTATACATCATATATTTTTTTGAGAGAAGGCGAAGATTTAATTCCCGAATGGTTTCGGCCGTGCGCAAATCTACCAGTTTTACTGTCGGATTGTTCTCCGGATCCCAGATGATATATTGGAATATGCCGCCTTTTTCATAAGAATTTCCGGGAACATTGGCCAAATATTTTGGAACAAGTTTTGAAAAATCGATCTGATACTTGATGAAAATATCGGTATCCTGATCTTTTGTTTTAATCGGCAATACACCCGTATCCGCTTTATATTGGTCCACGGCATTTTGTACCGCAATCAGCTGGGCTTCATCAGGGATTTGATTTTCCGCCCGTTCTTCATCCGGGAATAAACAACCGGATAAGACAACAGATGTTAATAGCAACATTGCGAAAAAAATCAGGTTCTTTTTCATTCATATTCACTCCTGAATTATGATGGCCATGTAAAGATGACTAACACCATTAATAACGAACCTATTAAAAAGACAATAAAGGCAATAATCCGGATAAGAGAGGACAAAATGCTGTTTTTTATCCATTTCCGGGCCGCTGTTAACATGAGAATGGAAATGATCATGGCCGCGATGGAATAAAAGGACACCCACATGACATCCATCGGGTGCATATTCGCCAAAGGGCCGCGGGCTGCAGCAAGAACAAATGCGTTGCCATCCATCATCGATAATGGATTCGTCATCGAGATTCCACCTTTCAAATAACAATAAGTGCCAGCGTTTTTGGGCCAAATCTGCAACTATTGAATACTTTCATTATTAACGTCCTTCTTTATAGCATGATGAACGGCCCCTTTTCTCACCCCAAAACGTCCCACGAGGCCGTCCATATGCCTGCAAGTTTTATTGCAAATAATCGATTTCCCTTTTCTTTCCCCGGTGCATTAATTCATCCACCGCATCTTTCGGATCTTTTCCTTCAAACAGCACTTCATAAAGGGCCGTTGTAATCGGCATTGGGACATCATATTTTTGGGCGAGCTGGTATGCCGCTTTTGTTGTGCGGACTCCCTCTACCACCATGCCCATGTTTTCCAATACTTCGTCCAGCTTCATTCCCTTTCCAAGCATATTTCCGGCTTTCCAGTTTCGGGAATGAACGCTTGTACAAGTTACAATCAAATCCCCCATGCCGGTTAATCCGGCAAAAGTGAAAGGATTGCCGCCCATCCGGACGCCTAATCGGGTAATTTCTGCGAGTCCCCGGGTAATCAAAGCCGCTTTCGCATTATCCCCATAATTGAGACCATCGGAAATGCCTGCCGCCAGCGCGATGACGTTTTTCAATGCACCTCCAAGCTCCACACCGATTACATCCGTATTGGTATACACCCGAAAATAATGGTTCATAAACAAATCCTGTATCTTTTCGGCAGAGCGAAGATTTGCGCACGCCGCCGTAATGGTTGTCGGGTGATGCAACACCACTTCTTCGGCATGGCTGGGCCCTGATAATACAACAATATCCTCAACCATATGAGTAGAAAGGGTTTCTTCCAAAATTTCCGAAATCCGCTTTAGCGTATCCGGCTCAATCCCTTTTGATACATGCACAATCAGCGCTTTTTTCTTTAAGTAATCATTGACTTTTTCAGCCACTTCACGGATAGCCTTTGTAGGCACGGCAAAAACGATGATTTCCCCATGGTCGACCGCTTTTTGCAAGTCGCTTGTGGCAATCAATTTTTCAGGAAGTTGAATATTTGGAATGTATTTTTTGTTTGTATGCCGTTCGTTGATTTCTCTCGCTTGATCTTCTCGATGGCTCCAAATCAACGTATCATGGCCATTTTCTGTTAACACCATTGCCAAAGCGGTTCCCCATGAACCCGCTCCTAATACTGATACTTTCTTCATTTGACTCCCCCGCTATTTACTCACGTGCACGTGGTATGATACGAATCGGCGTCCCTTCAAAATCAAAGGTTTCACGAATTCGGTTTTCCAAAAAACGAAGATAAGAGAAATGCATAAGTTCCGGATCGTTGACAAACGTTACAAAAGTAGGCGGCTTTACGGATACTTGGGTCGTATAATAAATGCGCAATCGTTTCCCTTTTTCGGTCGGTGCAGGATTTCTTGCAATCGCATCTTCGATGACATCATTCAGGATGGAAGATTGGATGCGCATTGCATGGTTTTCGCTTACCCGTCTGACCAACGGAATAATTTGATGCAAACGTTGTTTCGTTTTGGCCGAAACAAACACAATCGGCGCATAATCCAAAAATAAAAATTGATTTCGAATCGCTTTTGTAAATTCATTCATCGTTTTATCATTCTTTTCAATCGCATCCCATTTGTTCACGACAATGATAATGCCTTTCCCCGCTTCGTGGGCATATCCCGCGATTTTTTTATCCTGCTCCTGTATTCCTTCTTCCGCATTTAAAACGACAAGCACTACATCAGAACGTTCGATTGCTCTCAATGCCCTCAAGACCGCATACTTCTCCGTGCTTTCATACACTTTTCCCTTTTTCCTCATTCCGGCCGTATCGATGATGACATAATCTTGCCCATCATAAGTATACGGCGTATCAACGGCATCCCGTGTAGTTCCGGCGATATCGCTGACGATGACCCGTTCCTCTCCAAGGATAGCATTGACCAGCGAAGATTTTCCTACATTTGGTCTGCCAATTAATGAAAATTTTATGACATCATCCGCATAGTCATCTTCGTATTCTTTAGGAAAATATTTTGCGCATTCATCCAATAAATCCCCAATTCCTATTCCGTGGGAACCGGAAACCGGAATCGGATCGCCAAATCCTAAGGCATAGAAGTCATAAATGGATTCCCGCATTTCCGGGTTATCAATTTTGTTTACCGCCAATACGACAGGTTTATTCGTTTTATAGAGCATTTTTGCGATTTCTTCATCCTGGACCGTAACCCCTTCGCGTCCATTCGTCAAAAAGATAATGACATCCGCCTCTTCCATGGCAATTTGCGCTTGGGCGCGAATATGTTCCATAAGGGGCTCGTCCCCGCCTAAATCAATTCCACCTGTATCGATGATGTTGAATTCATGGTTCAACCATTCCGCCGAACTGTAAATGCGGTCCCGGGTTACCCCTGGGACATCTTCCACTATGGAGATTCTTTCTCCTACAATCCGATTGAAAATGGTTGATTTCCCCACATTTGGACGTCCTACGATGGCGATTACTGGTTTTGTCATCTGTCCTTCATCCTTCCAAATTCTTATCTTTTGTATTATACACAAAATCTCATGGTTTATCATATTTCGACATAACGGACATAAAAAAAGCGCACTCCTAGAAGCACGCATTTTTTCATGATATTGATTAAGATTGTTCCTTCAATTTCTTCAACTGATCGCCAATCACTTCGCTGATGGAGAATCCTGTCGCTTCCTCAGGCAACTCATAATTAATTTCCTCTTTAGGATTTTCTTCAAGGGCTTTGATACTTAAGGAAAGCCGTTTTTCCTTTTCATTGACATCCAGCACTTTCACTTGAACTTCTTGGCCTTCTTTTAGCACTTCATGCGGCGTATTGATATGTTTTTGGGAAATTTGTGAAATATGGACCAATCCTTCCACACCAGGGAACACTTCAACAAAGGCGCCAAAGGATACCAACCGTTTCACTTTTCCAGTCAACACTTGGCCTTTTTCAACCCGCTCGGCGATATTTTCCCATGGTCCAGGCAATGTCTCCTTAATTGATAAGGAAATTCTTTCGTTTGCAGGATCTACGGAAAGGACTTTCACTTTTACTTCCTGTCCTTCTTTAAGGACCGTGTTGATATCTTCTACATGTTCATGGGCAATTTGTGAAATGTGCACCAATCCGTCAACTCCGCCGATGTCCACAAAAGCGCCGAATGGGGCGATCCGTTGAACCGTGCCGTTTAAGATGTCTCCCGGTTTTATGCTTTCAAGCAATTCTCTCTTTCTATTTGCCTTTTCTTCTTCCACAACCGCGCGGTGGGACAATATTAAACGGCCTTTCTCTTTATCCAATTCTGTAATTTTAAATTTTAGCGTTTTTCCTTTATACCCTTCCAAATCTTCTACAAAATGATCTTCTACTAAAGATGCAGGGACAAATCCCCGTACTCCCAAATCGACGACAAGTCCGCCTTTGACAACGTCTTTTACTTCAGCTTCAAAAGATTCTCCCTTTTCATAAAGTTCTTCCAATTTATCCCAAGCTTTTAAAGCATCTACTTTCCGTTTTGAAAGTACAAAATTTTCTTCCTCGATTTTCGTAATCATCAATTCCAGCTCATCGCCTACAGACACCACATCGGATGCTTTTTCTACATGCAGGCTGGAAAGTTCGCTGATTGGTACTATTCCATCAAAGGGTGCTCCTTCTATTGAAACAATGACGGCTTTATCTTCGACTTTCACGGCAACCCCTTTTACAATATCTCCCTCATGGAATTCTCGATTCAAGCCAATGTTCATTTCCTCGGACATATGTAACCCTCCTTCGCATCTTACAATCTCTATTTTATTAGAAATTCCATATAAACACAAAATTTTTTCCTTATAGATAAAATATTTCCTATTTTATGAATAAAATACGCAAAATGAAATGAAGATTATTCCATTTTTTCTTTTGCCAGATGCAATATTTTCTCCGCCACTTCTTCGATGGACAAATCGGTTGTATCCAAGTAGATTGCGTCTTCCGCCTGTACTAAAGGAGAGATTTCCCGTTCCATATCCTGTTTATCACGAAGGGCAATCTCCTCTTTCAATTTTTCAAAGTCGGAAGAGATGCCTCTTTTTTCATTATCAAGCAGCCTGCGTTTCGCCCTCTCTTCAACCGAAGCGGACATAAAAATTTTCAATTCCGCATCTTTTAATACATTGGTTCCAATATCCCTGCCATCCATTACAACCGCTCCGTCTTTTGCGAGCTGCTTTTGTATTGCCACCAGAATTTCGCGGACTTTTCCAATGGCCGCCACTTTTGGGACATTGGCGGTCACTTCATGTGAACGGATTTTCATTGTGACATCCTTTCCATCCAGAAAAACAAGTTGTCCATTTGGGGAAGGCTTCAATTCAATCGTTGTTTTCAAAAGCATTTCTTCCAGCTTTTTTTCATCATTTAATTCTATGTTTTCCTGTAGGGCTTTATACGTTACGGCACGATACATCGCACCCGTATCGATGTAAGTGAATCCTAATTTTTCCGCTACAATTTTTGCGATGGTGCTTTTTCCGGCTCCTGCAGGTCCGTCAATAGCGATTTGTATATTTTTTTTCATAATGCTCCTACTTCCTCCAATGTTATCGTTTTTACCTCACTAATTCCGTAGTTTATCACAAGTTTTGCAATTGTATCGAAATAATTTATGCACAAAAAAAGCCCTCCAATAAATTTGATTATCGGAGGTATAGCATCTCCTTCATCATGACTTGGCGTTCGAAACAGAAACGAAGGATTTGTTGCTGATCCACTTCATCGGTATCCAGATATTGAAAAGACGCCAATGGTTGTTCATCCTTATAAAAAATCCGGATTACCCTTGCATTCGTTTGAATATATTGAATATCCCCATTTTTGAATGGCAATACAATGGTCAATTTTACAATATTCCCCTCAGCAAACGGCAGTGCTTCGGGCAATTTTAAAGCAACTCCTCCGGCACTGATATCATTTGCCACGCATTGGTAAAATTGATTGCCATATTCTACAGCGACATCCACGGGAGTCTTCACCCGCACAAATTCCCTTCTCTCGATTTTCAAAAATTCATCTTCTGGCGGGCAGGAAAGCTTAATCATGGGAATCCTGTCCATGATCCGGCCAATGACTTCCGTCTGAAAAGCGAAAATGCTCCGGTCTCCGTTTTGCAAAATTCCCCGGTACCGGGAACCGTCCAAAAGATAAACGGTTTTGTTCGTCCTCATATTAACCGGGTACGTAATATAAATGACATCCTCTTTTTTATCGACTATTTTGCATTTTAATAAATCTCCCGCTTTTTCCGGAAAAATTGGTTCCAATGTGAGGAATGCCCCTATTTTAAATTCCATTGAAATCCGCCTCGCAAAATCATGATAGTTCCATTATGGCATGAAATCCGGCGAATTTCCAGGGCATTTGAAACATTACGGCAATTGTTCCACTTTTATGACATCGTGGTTTTCCGTATCCACAACTACACGATACGTTTTATTGCTGTCATCTTTGAACCGGGCAATGACTTCATAACATAATCTCAATTGATATGCTTCATTTTCCGTATAGATGAATCGTTCCTGTTCCACGATTGTATTTGGTCTGAAGAATTTTTTCCAATCAATCGGAATGACCGGCTGATCCTTAATGTTTTCTTTCTGTACATATTCCATTGCATTTAATCCCAATAATTCGCCGCTGTCTTTTGATATCTTCATTTGTATGCCGTCCGGATAAACAATCGCACGATGTTTCCCTGCTACCCTGGCAAGGCGCACATGCCAGGATTCATGGTTTTCCTGCATTTCAATGATTTCCAGATCATCATAACCGGCCCGCTGGATAAATTGTTTTGTTAATTCTTTCACTTTTTCCTGAGTCACATTCTTATCAGGCTGCACCGGCCGCTCCGAGAGGAATGAAATGAGGTGCCCCCCTTTGACCGTGATATCCGCATATCCAATGCGGCTTCCTTTCACAAATTGAATATGATAGAAAGGGTATGGGGCATCTTCTTTGCTTCTTGAAACCGTATAGGTCGCATCTTTAATTCCCGGCACCAATTTCTCCAGCACTTTGATTGCTTCGTCTTTCGTAATTTCACGATCTCTGATATGTTTCAAGTCCCTTTTTTTCAGCCAGTCCGATTCACTCGTTGTTAACGGAAAGTCCTTTTCGGTATATGTTTTTAAATTTGATGCTATATTCTTGAATGGCGATTCTTCAAGATCCGCTTTTGCAACTTGCTGCCATTTATCGAAGTTCCGATCGTTTTCAAAAAATTGGGCTGTTGCAACAGTCCATTCATCTGTCAATTTCTCCAAATTTTGATGGACCACTGTCATTTTCTTTTGCCATGATTCATAATCGCCCTCTGTCGCAGCTCTCTTGGCTTCATCTCCTATTTTTCCAAGGTAGCGGAGCCATTGGTTTGCTACATCCGGATTCAAAGGTAAATTGCTGATGGATGAGCGCAACTCATTGCTTGTTCTCCAAATATTATCCAATTCATTCTGCAATGCCTTTTCGTCCTGAAAAAGCAGCGATTGGGCCACCGAACGCTGCAAATAGCTCAACTTTTCGCTGGCATTGGACAAAGAGTTTGTATATTGGGCATGAATCGTTTGTTTCAGTTCCTGATTATCCGAACGCACTTCATACGCATAAACCCCTAATGCTAGCACAGCTATGGAAAGCAGATATACTAAACTTTTCATATTGTCTCTCCTTTAATAGCAAAAGATGTGATTGCCGATTTGTTTTATTTGTGGTCTTGTCCAAATCCACTTGCTTGTTGCAGTTTTAGGGTTGAAGTAATAAAGGGCATTTTCGGATGGATCCCATCCATTCATTGCATCAAGCACTGCCTGCTTCGCTCTTTCGTTCGGCGTCAGCCAAATTTGGCCATCCGCTACAGCCGTAAAAGCACCTGGCTGGAAAATGATTTCAGAAATCGTATTTGGAAAGTCGGGTGATTCGAGCCGGTTTAAAATGACGGCCGCCACTGCCACCTGCCCCTCATAAGGTTCTCCTCTCGCTTCCCCATACACCGCATTGGCCATCAGCTGTAAATCCCGTTCCGTGAATTTTGCAGGCAGCTGATAACTTTTGCTTTTTGAAGCCCCGGTTTTGCCTTTCTTCACTTGTTGATCGAGTGGAATGCCGCCATAATACGTAAATTCACGACCTGCATTAATTTGTGCATGCACCCATTCGCGATCGAAATCGCTGTTATTGACCAGCACTTTTTTCGTTTGAGGACCTGCAATACCGTCCACTTTCAATCCGTAACTTTCTTGGAAGTTTCTCAATGCCCAGTAGGTTCCCCAACCGAACTTTCCGTCAATTTTTCCGTGATAGAACCCCAAATATTGAAGTCTTGCCTGCAATTCAATGACATCATCGCCGAAAGCTCCCCTTTCAATCACTTGATTTGAAAAAGCGGAAGATTCTTCCGGCTTCATAAGAGGAATGGCACCAATTAATAAAGCCAATAGCAAAACAGCGATGAACGTTTTTCTCCTCTTCATCAATCTCACTCCTTTTTCATAGCATGTTTATATCGGAAACTTTTATGCACCTGTCCTGAAAAATGGCCGTTTTTCCAATCTGTTCGGCCGGTCAGGAATTATTATGCACGTTGAAGCGAATTTTATTTGATTCATTTGAAAACCTTGAATTTACAACTATTTCCGGAACCGAGAAAAATTCTCCAATGATCTGCGACGAAAAATTGAAACAACCAAAAAACCGGAACTTCAGATTGTATGAAGTTCCGGTAACTGTTTTTTCTTGCGCTCTGTTTAATACATTATTTCATTTGAACCATCAAAAAAATAAAAAAGACCTAAAAGCAAACCGTCACTTTTAGATCCCAGCTAAATTTTATTTTGTTCTATCAAATGCTTGATTAAATGTTCGTGGGCCAACTTCACTTTTTTCAAAGCAAACCACCATAAAAAAAGCATAAAAGGCGTCATTAAATAAATCCAATAATCTTCAAACACCAGGATAGAATTATAGGCAAAATGCAAAAAGAAAGGCACCAATAATGAAAGTGCCAAATATTCCTTTGAATAATTCGTTTTCGTAAACTTGCTTTTCCCGAAATAATAGCCCATCACCACACCAAACAGGGCATGGCTGGAAACAGGAAGCAATGCGCGCATAAAGGCCGTATCAATCCCGAATGTCAACAAATAAAGAATGTTCTCCATTGTGGCAAATCCCAAAGATGCAGCTGCTCCATACAAAATGCCGTCATAAGGATCATCAAATTCCACATGCCGAAAAACAAAGGCAAAAATGATGAACCACTTAAAAAATTCTTCCAACGCACTTGAAAAAACGGCATTGAGGAGAAATGGATTCGAAATGAGACTTTCTTCCTGCATGACATGCTGAATAAACATGATGGGAAAAGTGATCAACAATCCAAAAATAAATGTCCGAAAAAGCGTTTTGCGAGGTTCCGTCTCCATCTGGTTTCGCAAATAGAAATAACTGAACAGTGCACAACCTGGAGCAATCGCAGCAGAAAGTAAAATAATCAATATCGACGCTCCCTTCCTTATCAACACTATTTTATAGTATTACAGGATGTTTTTAAAGATTGGGGAAATAAATTTTCTGAACTTTAAAAAAAGCGGCGTGAAATGATGCCGCTTTGATCATCTTTTTGGAACAGGCCTTATTTCGACAGTCTTCTCTCCAAAACCACTTCATTCCGTTGGGTTCCCAAATGAATTCCGCCTGCGCCGTAAATGGTCGCTTCCACCATGTCGCCCTCTTTTAAATATTTACATGAATCGTGCCGGTCAATAATGTTTTTCTTTTCGTCATAACCGGTGCTTAAACTTGATAGCAAGGACATTTCATCCTGGGAAAACTGCATCGCCACACCGCCCGGAGTCCCTGTCAACAATAAATCCCCCGGCGAAAGGTCCATCACTTGCGCCAACTCATTCAATGTTTCAACCGGCTTATACAGCAACTGGCTGGTATTCGCCTTTTGCCGAATTTCCCCGTTCACCGATAATTCCAGTTCCAATTGGAATATTTCATGGATTTCATCGGGTTCCGGCACATACACATAAGGACCAACCGGACAAAAAGTACGGAAACTTTTCCCTTTCAACCATTGATGCTCCAAAAATTGTATATCCCTCGCGGAAACATCATTCGCAATGGTTACGCCCAGAATATATTCATGCAAATTATCTTCTTCGATCCTGGAACATGGATGAATCTCTTTTTTCAAAACAATNGCCAATTCAATTTCGTAATCCAATAATTTTACCCTTTCCGGCTTCACAATCGGATCATAAGGGCCGGAAATGGAACTTGCCGCTTTGGAAAAAATTAAATTAAAAGGCGGCTTTTGAACATCCACTCCCGTTTCTTCACGATGGCTGGAATAATTGACTCCCTGGCAAATAATTGCATTTGGGGTAACGGGCGCAACCAGCTTCACCTCATTGATTGAAAAACTGTTGTCCTTTTGTTTTTCGGTGATTTCCCGAAGATCATTCAAATAGTGGCGCATCAGTTCCTGCAACGTATTGACATTGGAAACCGGAATGATCTGATCATCTTCTTTTACTCCCCAGAACATTTCTCCCATTTTTTCAAAACGAACAAGATAAATCCCCATAAGACACCTCTTTCAAAATTGTTAATTGCTTCCATTCTTAAAGAGAATTGTAAATATGATAAAACATATTTTCAATATTTTTCGAAAAATAAGTGGATATAGGTTTTTTCGACGCAAAAAGAGCGGACTGGGAAGGCCTTTCCCAATCCGCTCTTCTCCGGAAGGATTATACACGCTCATTGTTGGTTACATAGTTTCTTTTTTTCTCAATCGCCTTTGCAATATAGGCCCCATGGAATCTTCCGTTTTCAATGAAAATTTCATTGGCGTTATTGCCGGCAGCAAGCACCCCTGCAATGAACAAATTTTCGATATTCGATTCCATTGTGTCCGGATCATATGTAGGTCTGCCTGTTTCGTCATCAATCGTGACGCCCATTTTTCGGATGAATTCATGATCCGGATGATAGCCGGTCATCGCGAAGACGAAATCATTTTTAATGACAGTTTCTTTCCCTTCGATATTTAAAACGACTTCTTTTTCCCGGATCTCTTTCACTGTTGTATTGAACAGCATCGTGACATAACCATTTCGGATGAGAGATTGAAATTCCGGCAAAATCCAAGGCTTGATGCTAGGGGAGAAATCGCTGCCACGATAAGCGACCGTCACGCGAGCCCCGGCCTTTTGCAATTCCATTGCCGCATCGACCGCTGAATTTTTTCCGCCCACAACCAGAACATCCGTATCAAAATAAGGATGGGCTTCTTTAAAATAATGGAATACTTTTGGCAAATCTTCGCCGGGAACATCCATATAATTCGGATGATCGTAATAGCCGGTTGCAAGAACTACATAAGGTGTTTCATATTGGGCTTTATCGGATTCGACAACAAATAATCCGTCCGGGCGTTTTTCCACAGAAAGCACTTTTTCAAAACGATTCACATGGATATTTTTCAGTTTTACCACTTCACGATAATAGGCAAGAGCCTGGTTTCTCGTCGGTTTCCGTTGCTCCGTAATAAACGGGACATCGCCAATCGCCAACCGGTCGCTTGTAGAATAGAACGTTTGGTGAGTCGGAAAATGATAAAGGGCGTTTACGATATTCCCCTTTTCGATGACCACCGGCTTCAAACCGATTTTTTGCAGTTCAATCGCCGCCGACAAACCACAAGGGCCCCCTCCGACAATAATTGCGTCTACTTTCTGCATGACAAACAACTCCTTAATTATTTAAAAAA
>JGI1652J44930_10000136_pt1 | contig 28187 bp, 29 predicted proteins | sample NewIslsDNAsample_FD_44930 | JGI IMG/M metagenome (IMG submission 44930)
TGACTTCAAATCAAAAAACCAAAATCGATGACCGAGAGGAGTAGCGTATGGAAGCTATGACAGAGAGCTGGGTGAGGTGAAAGCCAGTATAGCTGAAGTACGCGAACATGGCTCGTGAGATTTTTTTCTGAAAGAAAGCAGTAGGAAAAAACGTTACCCGCGTTAAGGGGAAGAGGGGATAGCGAATGCTATCAAAATTGGGTGGTACCGCGTACTGAAAAGTCTCGTCCCAATCTGGGAGGGGGCTTTATTTATTATATAAGGAAAGGAGTTTTGCGAGAGTGAATCAAGAGAAGACCTTTTATATTACAACCCCGATCTATTATCCCAATGATCGCTTACATCTTGGCCATGCCTATACCACTGTCGCTGGTGATGCAATGGCGCGTTATAAACGCCTCCGAGGATATAAGGTGATGTATTTAACTGGAACCGATGAGCATGGTCAAAAGATTCAACGCCGCGCAGCAGAGGCAGGAAAATCACCGCAACAGTTTGTTGATGAGATTGTGACAAGTATCAAAGAGTTATGGGATAAACTTGATATTTCCTATGATGATTTCATCCGCACTACTCAGGAGCGACATAAACGGGTTGCCCAAAAGATTTTTCAACGTTTGCGTGATCAGGGCGATATCTATTTGGGCGAATATGAAGGATGGTATTGCGTTGATTGTGAGTCATTTTTTACCGATACGCAAGCAAAGGGAGGAATATGTCCCGATTGTGGTCGCCCGATCAAGAAGATTCGGGAGAAAAGTTATTTCTTTCGCATGAGTAAGTATGTTGATCGTCTACTAAAGTATTATGAGGAGAATCCTGAGTTTATCGAACCTGTTTCGCGTAAAAACGAGATGATTCAGAATTTCATTAAGCCTGGCTTAGAAGATCTTAGTATTTCCCGCTCGACTTTTGACTGGGGTATTCCGATTCCCGGTGATCCCGAACATGTGATGTATGTTTGGTTGGATGCCTTGACCAATTATATTACCGCAATTGGTTATTTGGCGGATGACGAAGAATTAGAACAAAAATTTGAGACATTTTGGCCAGCGGATGTGCATCTCGTTGGCAAGGATATTGTTCGTTTTCATGTGATCTATTGGCCGATTTTCCTGATGGCTCTCGGACTTCCACTGCCGAAGAAAGTGTTTGCTCATGGGTTCTTTTTAGTCAAAGGCGATAAGATGTCCAAATCAAAGGGAAATGTGATCAATCCTGCGCCATTGGTAGATCGATATGGATTGGACCCATTGCGCTACTATTTGTTGCGGGAAGTTCCGTTTGGCATGGATGGCTCCTTTACACCCGAAACCTTTATTGAACGGATTAACGCGGATTTGGCAAATGATCTCGGGAATCTCCTTCATCGCACATTGACCATGGTCCAAAAATATGATCAAGGTGTGATTGGTCAGCGCGAGACGGGCGCAACGCCACATGATCAAGAGTTGGTAGAACTTGCGGAGAAAACAGTGAAAAAAGTTGAAGAAGCGATGGATCAAATGCAATTTTCCGTTGCCTTGACAGCTATATGGGAGTTAGTCCGAGCAGGTAATCGTTATATTGAGGCTACTCAACCATGGGAATTGGCCAAAGATGAGCAAAAGCATGCAGTCTTGTCATCGGTTCTGTATCACTTATTGGAGGTATTGCGCTTTGTTAGCATTCTGATTCAACCCTTTATGACCAAGACTCCGAAAAAGATGTGGAAACAACTTGGAATTACGGAAGAACACGAAAAAAGTTGGGAATCCCTCTATCAATTTGGTGTTCTGTCGCCCGGAAAACGCGTGAAAAAGAAAAAGCCGCTATTTCCACGCTGGGAAGTGGAGGAAGAAATCGAAGCCATCCACAAGATTATGGAGAAAAGCACACCCAAACCCAAGGATCAAGCCATCAAGTCGAAAGAGAAAGCGGAGATCACCATTGATCAATTTGATCAAGTGGAATTGAAAGTAGCCGAAGTGATCAAAGCGGAAGCGATTCCCAATGCGGATCGACTGCTCAAATTGCAACTTGACTTAGGCGATGAGCAAAGACAAGTCGTTTCCGGGATTGCCAAACATTATCAACCGGAAGAGCTGGTTGGCAAGAAAGTCATCTGTGTAACCAATCTGAAACCGGTGACGCTGCGAGGCGTGAAATCGGAAGGCATGATTCTAGCGGCTTCAACGGACGATCAACTTTCCTTGGCGACGGTTTTGGATCAGATCCCAAATGGAGCACGTGTGAAGTAATCAGAGAAGGATCGCGATGATGTTGATAATATAAAATGGACCGGCGGTGGGGTTTGCATCCACCGCCGGTCTAACAATAGTGGGGTTACCCCACTGCCGGGGATGTTTCACTTTTGAATGACGAAAGTGTACCCATCCAAGTCTCCCCGGCCTCCGATTTGGATTTTCCTTGTCCGCTTACCTATGCGAACAGTAAAAATGTGCTTTTTATTTTCGGTTCCTCGTGTAACAGAAAACTGGTTGTTGGCTTTTGTTTCCCCTGGCTNGAATTGATCTGATCGAATGAAAGNAGTTCTGTTATTCCTTATTAAATACCAGGGTTTGGAAGACATGATGGTCCTTTCATTTGTGATGGACTCCTACCATTTTGCTGATGATAGGTGGCAACTACATGGTTGCTCCTTTCTGTCAAAAGGAAATTTCAATATTCATTATACCGTATAGTATGTTATTTTTCATAATGTTTTCCATTGATTTTGTAAAAAGTAACCCAGCGGTGGGGCCTTGTTAAGGTCCCACCGCTGGGTGTTAGATGGGGCTGTGGGTGAGCCCCCTTGTTGTTACTGTCGGGCTTGTGTACCTTTCTTGGTTGTCGTTGTCGGCTTTTATAGGATCTTAAAGGTTATCCCGTTGTTGAGTTTGACCTCCTTGCCAGGTTTGCCTACCTTTTTTGTAGAGGCTTTGCCTGGCGTTCGGAAGAAAAGCCGGTTTCCTTGTCTGGTGATTATTACACNAGCGAACTTGTAGGGGTAATTCTCCTTGAGTTCGCATAGATAAATTCTGTATGTCTTACCCTTTCTTCCTGCTTGGCAGGCAATCCCACGTCTGGCCAACTGTCCTCCTGGGAAGTTGGGCTCCTACCTTCTTGATAGGTTGCATCCCTACTACATCATCGGGTTCTCCTCTCATTGAGGCGTTAAGATTCTTCATTATTATACAATATTGGATGCGTGCATGGCTACATATTGAAGGAATGGTTACAATTTTTGTAGAATGGATTTATCTGAAGAGTCGTGGGATGAAAGAGAGGTGTAACCTTGATTCGTCTTGTTCAGAATCAAGGGGAATGATGTCAAATCGTGAAGGATCGTCGCTTTTTACCGCCATCAAAGAATGGCTGGTTGCGATTTTGTTAGCGTTTTTGATTGCGCTGTTTATTCGTTTATTTCTGTTTGCCCCTTATGAGGTGCATGGCACATCGATGTCGCCAACGTTGAATGGAGAGGAATTGTTAGTTGTAAATAAATGGATTTATAATATAAAAGAGCCGGAATATGGGGATATCATTGTTTTTCATACCAGTGAAACCAAGGATTTTATTAAAAGGATTATTGGGTTACCAGGCGATCGTATCAAGATTGAAAATGGGATATTGTATCGCAATGGGAAACCACTACATGAGACGTATATCAAAGGTCGCATGGAAGGTACGTTTGAAGAGGTTCTTGTCCCGTCTGGACATTTGTTTGTCTTAGGTGATAACCGCAATAACAGTAAGGATAGTCGTGTTATCGGAACCATCCGCATGCAAGATGTGGTGGGACGAGCGGAGATGGTACTGTTGCCCATTAGTGAAATACATTTTTTTTTAGATTAAACGATATGGTTTTCATCAATCAGGGGGTTTTTTCATGTTATTTGACACCCATGCTCATTTGAATGATGTTCAGTTTGATCAAGATCGCGAAGAGGTGATCCGTCGAGCGCGGGAGGAGTTTGATGTCCGCTATATCTTAAACATTGGCTATAATAAGGAAACAATCCTAACAACCTTAGACTTGATTGAACAGTATGATTTTATCTATGCCGCAGTGGGTTGGCATCCCCATGATGCTGAAACTTGTACAGAGAAAGAGCTAGAGTGGATTCGGTCTTTGACCAAACATCCAAAAGTAGTGGCGATTGGCGAAATTGGCCTGGATTATTATCGTCATTATGCTCCCAAGGCAAAACAACAAGCAATTTTTCGCAAGCAGATTCAGCTAGCGCGTGAAGTAAAGCTGCCGATTGTGATTCATAATCGTGAAGCAGATGCCGACATTCTCCAAATCCTAAAAGAAGAGCGGGCGGCTGAAGTTGGAGGAATCATGCATTGTTTTACTGGTAATATTGAAAGAATGAAACAGGTAGTAGCCCAAAACTTTCTTATCGGTTTGGGGGGGATTGTGACTTTTAAGAATGCAGCATCCGTTCAGGAAGTAGCCAAACAGGTCCCATTGGATGCTCTGGTGATCGAGACCGATTGCCCTTATTTAGCTCCTCATCCCTATCGAGGGAAACGCAATGAGTCTGGATATGTTCGCTTAGTTGCAGAGAAAATCGCGGAATTGCGTGGCATTTCAGTCGAAGCATTGGCTGCGTCCACTACTGAGAATGCACTACGCTTGTTCAACATACCAACAATGGAGAGAGAGGGTTCTTGATTGACCGTTCCAAAGATCAAAGAGGTTATCGTAGTAGAGGGAAAGAAGGATACACAAGCCATTCAGCGAGCAGTTGACGCGGATACGATTGAAACCAATGGCTCAGCTCTATCGGACCAGGTTCTCAATGAAATCGAACGTGCTTGGAAGCAAAGAGGTGTCATTGTGTTTACAGATCCTGATGCAGCGGGTGAACGGATTCGACGCATGATTGCTGAACGAATTCCAGGTGTAAAGCATGCTTTTTTGCCGCGTGAACAAGCGATGAAACATCAAAAAGTGGGTATCGAATTTTCGTCAAAAGAGGCCATTTTACAGGCTTTGGAGCGTGTGCGGNCCCCGCAATTGGGGGAAATCGCTTATCCCATTTCATGGGAACAGTATATGCAATATGGTCTCATGGGAAAACCATATTCTTCTCAACTTCGCCAAAAGGTGGCGGATCAGCTCGGNATCGGCTATGGAAATGCGAAATCGTTTTATCGGCGACTGGCAATCTTGCGGGTTTCACAAGCAGAATTGATGGATGCGATTCAAGAAGCCCGAAGGAGTCTATTTGTATGAAACAAGCATCCATTTCGAAGAGAACGCGTCAGCTGTTGAAACAATATGGTCTTTCACCCAAGAAACAGTTAGGGCAAAACTTTTTGACAAATGAATATGTTTTGGAGCGCATTATTCGNGCAGCGGAGATCCATTCAGATGTTGGTGTTCTTGAAATTGGACCTGGATTGGGAGCACTGACGGAACAGTTGGCAAAAAACGCCAAACAAGTGATAGCGATTGAGTTGGATGCTCGCCTGATTCCCATCTTAGAAGAGCTTTTCCAAGCTGATGCCAATGTGACAGTTATTCAAGGAGATATACTGAAGATAGATGTGAATCAGTTGCTGGAACAATTCAAAGATGTTTGCGACGTTTATGTGGTCGCCAATCTTCCTTACTATATTACGTCTCCCGTCCTAATCCGTCTCCTCCAAAATCGGTATCCACTTCAGCGAATCGTGGTAATGGTGCAAAAAGAGGTGGCAGCACGGTTAACGGCGAAGCCTGGTAGCAAGGAATATGGAGCACTTAGTGTTTTTGCGCAATATTACGCAAAGGTACACCATGTTTTTACGGTTCCCAAGCATGTTTTTGTTCCTCAGCCTAAAGTTGAATCTTCCGTTGTTCGGTTTGATCTTCTCGCTTCCCCTTCGGTCAAAGTGGAAAACGAATCATTATTTTTTCAATTGGTACGAGCCTCGTTTGCCAAACGACGAAAGACCCTTGTGAATGCACTCTATGCCGCTTATTCATCCTTCTTATCCAAAAAGGAAATTCAAACATTATTGGAAGCTGCACAGATCGATCCGCAACGTCGTGGTGAAACATGTTCACTTGAGGAGTTTGCTAGATTGACAGCGGTGTTTTTGGATTTCTTTCCCCAGCATCAGGATTTCAGCTTGGAGGTTTAAAAAGTGAATTTTTTTCATCCGCGTAAAGGGTTATGTAGTCTAAATGAAATGATTGAGCAAATTCGGAGATATGTATCGCAGGATCCGACTGCCGACTATAAAGTGATCATCGGGACTGATTCACAAACCAATAGCGAAGAAACGCTGTTTGTGACTGCGATCATTGTCCAAAGAGTTGGCAAAGGAGCGCTGTTTTTTACAACGCGGAAACGACATCACTCCATGAAAGATTTGCGTTCTCGAATCTATACTGAAACAGAATATAGTTTAAATTGCGTAGAAATGTTGAAAGAGAAATTCTTCGAAATTATGGAGGATATTCCGCTGGAAATCCATTTGGATGTTGGCAGGAGAGGGGAAACGAGAAAACTGATTCAAGAAGTGGTCGGTTGGGTGACGGCCATTGGATATACAGCTAAAATCAAACCGGAAGCTTACGCTGCGAGTGCGGTGGCGGATCGTTATACCAAATAATAGAATCATTCCAAAATGACGGTCAACTGTTTCTTTGTGGCTGAAAAGCTTGAATAAAAATCGTTGACAAATAGTTTGTCTACTTGCTATAATACTNGATTTGACTTTTCACCTCGTGTAGGATATAATCTTTACTAAGCGAGGTGGTCGTTTGAATGGGTAAAAATGCGTTAGCTGAAATAAAGGCAGCGTTGGATCGTTACATCGGGAAAAGAATTCGGTTAAAGGCGAATAGTGGCCGCCGCAAGACCGTTGAGCGCACAGGTATTCTTGAGAAAACCTATCCTTCTGTCTTTATTGTAAAGCTTGATGAAAAACATCATGCATTTGAGCGGGTCTCCTATAGTTATGCGGACATCTTAACCGAGTCAGTGGAATTGACCATTTTCAATAGTAAGGATGAGCAGATTCCACTGAAGTATGCCAAAATGACATAACGCGGATGATCACTGGTCGTTTTTCATTCAGCCCTTGAAAAGGATCTTTCCTGAGCAAACTTCCTTTGCATTATAGCCAGAGCGTATGTGATGATATTCATAGCCGATCAGTGCGTTTTTGCGAAGTGGAATAGCGCATACAGTGCACGAGCAGAGGAAATATCACATTTCATCGTGTACAAGCATGCAACGTGACTAGGCCTCGGTACATAACAACACCGAGAACATTGTATTGTTTTGTTGAACGGACAAAACATGTTGGTGGTAGGATGCGGGATGTAAGCCAGGAAAGATTTTTTTTGTGAAAAACGCGTAACGGCATGCACGTTGGATAGGGAGATGAAAATCGGGATATACTATGAAAGCCCTGTAGTGTTAATTCCATCTTGGTTCAAAGGGAGTTGATCACAATGGCCCGTCGAAGAGGTGTCATGTCACAAGCCTTTAAAGAGGAATTAGCGAAAGAGTTAGGGTTTTACGATGTCGTAANACGCGAAGGCTGGGGTGGAATTACTGCTCGTGATGCCGGAAATATGGTTAAGCGGGCAGTGGAAATTGCTGAGAAAACGCTTGCGGAACGTAGTCGTTTTTGAGGCATACTACAGGGCATTCCCCGAAGAAAACCGAGAGATCATTCTCTCGGTTTTCTTTTGCAATCATGGTTCCAAATGCTTGCAATCATGTTAAAATAGTTATCGATTCGCTTTCACTCTAGATAGGAGGACAAGAAGAGTTGTTTGTATCTGAGAAGGCGCCTGCAAAAATTAATTTGACTTTAGATGCTTTGCATAAACGAAAAGACGGATATCATGAGTTAGAATCGGTTATGACAACAGTGGATCTAGCTGATCGAATTGATCTTTATCTGCGTCAGGATCAAAAGATTACGCTAGAAAGTAGTTCGGGAATGGTACCACATGACGAGAAAAATTTAGCTTATCGAGCAGCTCTTCTTTTACAAGAGAAAACGGGAATCCGCAAGGGTGTACATATTCAGATTCATAAGCGTATTCCTGTGGCCGCAGGATTGGCTGGTGGAAGCAGCGATGCGGCTGCAACGTTAAGAGGTTGTAATCGCTTATGGGGACTTGGTCTTTCCGAGAAGGAACTGATTGATTTGGGAGCTATGATTGGTTCGGATGTGCCTTTTTGTGTTCGTGCAGGAACAGCATTAGCAAAGGGGAGAGGTGAAATCTTATATGACCTGCCATCGCCGCCACTTTGTTGGGTTGTTTTGGCCAAGCCACCCATTAGTGTGCCGACAGCTGATATCTTTCAACGGCTTGATATCAGTCAAGTTCGCGAACGTCCCCCTACAGAAAAAATGATTCAAGCCATTTATGATGGTGATTATCGTGCGATCACCCAAAATTTGGCCAATATATTAGAATCGGTTACATTCGAACTCTATCCAGAAGTCAAACGAATCAAAGAAAAGATCCAAAAGTTTGGTGCGGATGGAGTTTTGATGTCCGGAAGCGGGCCAACTGTTTTCTCTTTAGTTAAAACGGATACACAAGCCCGACGGCTTGTAAATAGTTTGCGTGGATTTTGCCGTCAGGTATACGCTGTTCGCATGTTAGGAGCTTGAAGTAAATCGCACATTTGTGGTATAGTTCGCTCTAAATATTCGGATTCGGAGGTGCGAATGTGGAAAAGTGGAAGAGAAGTACTCGCTTAGTCGATTTGACTGAGCAGCTCTTGTCAAAGCCTTATCACCTCTTCCCGCTACCTACATTTGCGAAACAATATGGTTCTGCCAAATCATCAATTAGTGAAGATTTGAACATTTTGCATGAAGTGTTAAAAAAGCAAGGGAAAGGGTATTTGGAGACGGTTGCAGGAGCATCTGGTGGAGTTCGATATATTCCAGCCATCAGCCGAGAACGTGCTGAGGAAATCCTGCGCGTTTTATGTGAGCGGTTGGAAGAGCAAGAAAGAATTTTACCAGGAGGATTCCTTTATCTTTCCGATATATTGGGTGATACCGCATTTGTCAATCAGTTGGGAAAACTGTTTGCAACCGTGTTTGTCGGAAAAGAAATTGATGCCATTATGACGGTTGAAACAAAGGGGATTCCGATTGCTTTTGCAACGGCCTCTTTTCTGAATTTACCGGTTGTGATTGTGCGTTATGATTATCGAGTCACAGAAGGCTCCGTTGTAACCGTGAACACGATTTCCGGATCAAGTAAACGGATTCGCCCTCTTTCTCTTTCCAAACGNAGTCTATCTGAAGGATCTCGTGTACTGGTCATTGATGATTTTATGAAGGCAGGAGGAACCGTATATGGTATGATGAAACTCTTGGAAGAGTTTCAAGCGGAAATCGTTGGTGTAGGTGTGATGGTGGAGACAGCAGCAGAAGAACGTCTGATTGATACATATATATCACTTGCTTCTGTTCAGGAGATTGATGTAAAAGATCAACGGATTCATGTCGAAGTTGGAAATCTATTTCATCAAGTGGAGGAATGGCCATGTTGAAAAAAATTGAAACATCATCCGCTCCAAAAGCGATTGGTCCTTATTCGCAGGCGATTGAGGTTGATTCACTGATCTATACTTCTGGACAAATTCCATTGGATGAGAAGGGTCAATTGGTTGACGGGGGAATCGAGGAACAAACCCATCAGGTGTTACAAAATTTGCAGGCAATTTTGANATCAGCTGGTTCCGATCTCAATCATGTGATCAAGACAACCGTTTACCTGCAAAATCTTGAGCATTTTGAGCAGATGAATCAAGTTTATGCCACCTATTTCCCTCATCATCAGCCCGCGCGCGCCTGTGTTGAAGTCTCACGTTTGCCCCGCGATGTACTCGTTGAAATTGAAGTTGTTGCCAAAAAGGCTGATAAAAATTAAGCAAAAAATTCATTTACTCCCATTTTTTAGAAGGTGATTTGGTTTTTTTAGCGAATTATACATGTAAGTCATCATTGAAAATGGGGTGTATTCATGTGGAAATTACAGATGTTCGATTACGTCGCGTAAATCGCGAAGGTCGTATGCGGGCAATTTGCTCCATTACTTTTGATAATGAGTTTGTCGTCCACGATATTCGTGTCATTGATGGTAATAATGGTATGTTTGTCGCTATGCCGAGCAAACGTACACCGGATGGGGAATTTCGCGATATTGCTCATCCCATCTCATCAGCAAGTCGCGAAAAGATCGAAGCGAGAGTGTTAGAGGTTTATCATCAGATGGGCGAAGCGGAAGATTCCGAGCCTGTATCAGAGAAAGTATTGTAGAGAGGTTGTAGCGTGTTCGCTATAAGCAAATGGAATTCGATAAGACTGTCCCTGGTTGGAACCATCCATGACAGGGATCAGTCTTTTTTACTGTTGTTTGCTTGTAAGCGATAACCGGCAAACCAAATATAGGGTAGACCTAATATTCGATATAATGCAATTCTCTTTTTGCTTATTGCTCAATGTAATCATAGTAAGCAGAAATAGAGGGGAAAGCAGGAGATCGACTCAAAAAAGTAAAACCTGGAAACGTGTGTTATCTCTTGATGTAATCTCCAGCTGTAGACGCTAACAAAAATATTGGAAAAGATGCAAGATGATTCAGATTTGCGCCGATGTGTGTAGTTGGCTGAAACGAGATAAATGGGAAAAGNAACGTGATAACTTTTCGAAAAAAGTTCATTTCTTAATTCGTTCCTCCGAAATGTTGTTTTTTTATGTTTTTGTGATAACAAATATTTATTAATATACATACTTTATCAATAATATCCATTTGGGTTTTCAGCGTGGTAGGACATGGCTGTTATTTTATTTCGAAATACTATAAGATATATTCATATACGAGTGCATTATCTGCAAAGTGAAGCGGATCATTCAAGACTCGTATGATGTTTTTGAAATGTATTTTTATAAGAATGCGGAGGGGGATTTATTTGTTATGGAACCACTTTACGCTGTAATATTAGCAGCAGGTAAAGGAAAAAGAATGAATTCGACAAAGCCAAAAGTGCTCCACCAAATTTGTGGGAAGCCAATCGTTTGTCATATTCTTGAGCAGCTTTCTGCTCTACGTCCAGAAAAGAGCATTATGATTGTTGGTCATCAATCGGAACAAGTTCGGGCACAAGTNGGCGATCAGGTGATTTACAAAGAGCAGGAACAACAACTTGGAACAGCTCATGCAGTATTACAAGCAAAGGAAGAACTCAAAGATTTAGCCGGGATCACCTTAATCTTAAATGGTGACCATCCCTTATTCACAAAAGAGACACTCTTAAAACTAGTCCGAAAACACAGAGAAGAAGCTGCTGCTGCGACGATTTTAACAGCGTGTGTGGAAGATCCTACTGGTTATGGTCGCGTTATTCGTGATCAAGATGGATGCGTAAAGCGGATTGTCGAACATAAGGATGCCAGCGAAGAAGAAAGAAGGATCAATGAGATTAATACTGGAACTTTTTGCTTTGATAACCAAAAACTTTTTCAAGTGTTGGATAAAGTGAACAATCAAAATGCACAAGGTGAATATTATCTACCTGATGTCATTTCCATTTTTAAAGAGCTTGATGAAAAAGTTGTTGCAGAAAAAGTTCTTAATCCTGAAGAAGCATTGGGCGTAAATGATCGCGTTCAGCTGGCGCTGGCCGAGAAATATATGCGACAGCGCATCATTCGCCAACATCAGTTAAATGGTGTTAGTATTGTTGATCCGGAGAATACTTATATTGATGCCGATGTTGTCATTGGTAGTGATACGGTCATTGAACCAGGGACTTTTTTGCGAGGTAAAACTAAAATCGGAAAAAATTGTCATATCGGACCGCAAGCTGATCTAACGGATGTAGATGTTGAAGATGAGGTAAGCATAAGATATGCTGTTATTTCAGATAGTAAGATTGATCAGCATACCACAGTTGGTCCCTATGTTTATATTCGCCCACAAACACATTTGGGTAAGAAAACCAAAATTGGTTGCTTTGTGGACTTAAAGAAAGCACAGTTGGGAGAAGGATCCAAGATATCCCATCTTGCTTATGTTGGCGATGCCAAAGTAGGTCGGGACGTAAACATTGGTTGTGGTGTAGTAACTGTCAATTATGATGGTGTAAAAAAACATCAAACCATTATTCATGATCATGCGTTTATCGGTTGCAATGTCAACTTAGTAGCGCCTGTGACGATTGAAAGAGAAGCTTATGTGGCGGCAGGGTCTACAATTACGGATNATATTCCAGAACGATCCCTAGCGATTGCTCGTGAAAGGCAAACAAATAAAGTGAATTATGTTGAAAAGCTATGGCGTAAAAAGAATAAATAAGGACTAGTGGAGGAATATACGTTCATGTCAGGAAGACTAAGCTCAAATATCCAAATCTTCACCTGCAATTCAAACCCAAAACTTGCGCAGGATATTTGTAACTATTTAGGCATACCGCTTGGCGACGCGCATGTAGGCAAATTTAGTGATGGAGAAATTCAAATTAAATTGAATGAAACAGTTCGCGGTTCAGATGTTTATGTGATCCAATCAACTTGTGATCCAGTTAACCAACATCTGATGGAATTATTAGTGATGGTTGATTCATTGAAAAGAGCATCAGCGGAAACCATCAATGTGGTGATTCCCTATTATGGATATGCTCGACAAGATCGAAAGGCACAAGCACGTGATCCGATTACGGCAAAACTTGTGGCAAATTTGATTCAAACAGCTGGNGCTGATCGCCTGATAACGATTGATTTGCATGCTCCGCAGATTCAGGGTTTTTTTGATATTCCGGTTGATCAGTTATTAGGTGTCCCCATTCTCGCGGACTATTATCTGGAAAAGAATCTATCCGATGTGGTAGTGGTCTCTCCCGACCACGGCGGAGTGGTTCGGGCAAGACGATTGGCTGAGCGGTTAGAAGCACCCATTGCGATTATTGATAAACGGCGGCCCGCTCCCAATGTGGCAGAAGTAATGAACATTATCGGGGAGATCGAAGATCGAAACTGTATTATTGTGGATGATATTATTGATACAGCTGGAACCATCACATTGGCAGCCAATGCACTGGTTGAACAAGGAGCAAGGGCTGTCTTTGCCTGCTGTACACATCCCGTTTTTTCGGGACCCGCGATCAATCGCATTCGCGAGTCACATATTGAGGAGATGGTTGTTACCGATACGATTCCGTTATCAAAGGAGAAACAACTGGATAAAATTCGGGTTTTATCTGTAGCTCCCTTAATGAGTGAAGCAATTAAGCGTGTGCATAATAAACAATCTGTTAGCAAGCTATTCAATTAATGCGTAACCTTATGGGTTGCGCTTTTATCATCGGAGAAGGAATGAGAAAATGAGAGTGATTGTCGGACTTGGAAATCCAGGACATGAATACGCCAATACGCGGCATAATGTTGGCTTTTGGGTTATTGATCGTTTAAGTGATGCGTGGAGGATTCCGCTGTTAAAAGAAAAATGGAAAGCTATAGTTGGCGAAGGTTGGATCCACAATGAGAAGGTACTGTTAGTGAAACCGCAAACTTATATGAATCTCTCCGGCGAAGCTGTCCGAAAAATTTGTAACTTTTTTCAATTGGAGCTAACCCAATTATTGGTGATCTATGATGATTTGGATCTACCGGTTGGAAAGATCCGTTTGCGGGTAAAAGGAAGTTCAGGTGGGCATAATGGCATGAAATCGATTATTGAGCATTTGCATTCAAAGCACATCCAACGAATCAAGATTGGGATTGGTCGACCGAAGGAAACCTCCATGGTTACGGAGTATGTGCTAAGTCCTTTTGCTGAAAATGAACGTGCCATCATTGAAGAGGCAGTGGAACAATCGGCTCAAGCGGTAGAAGCCTGGTTGCAATACGGTTTTCAATATGCGATGAATCAATATAATTAGAGATCGTATGGAATTCATTCTACCAATTATGAATGAATCCGCCTTCGTGTGATCATAATAGAAATGAATAAATGGATCACAGGGGGCGTATGATGAGACTAGAGTACATCTGCCGGTATTGTCATTCCCATTTGGGTTCAATCGATCGTGAGCATATATCGGATCAACAGTTGGGCTTTGATCGGTTGACCCCGGAAGAGCGTGCAGATATAATTACCAGTAATATGAATGGAATTCAACAAGTACGTATAATCTGTGAAACTTGTCAACAAACTTTGGAGGAAAATCCGGATCTATATCTCCTTCCTCAGCTGTATCAATAGTAGGAGTTTGATTTTACTGATAATATTGAAAATCTGGTCTTGGTGTTCTGATTGCCGAGACCTGTTTTCTTTGGTCATTCCCTTCTCACAGGGACTTTGATTGATTGCTTTCAAAAAAGGCTAAAAAAGAGGAGGAAACCTTTTGGGACCGTTGATTCATTTCATGAGGCAAGATTCCGATTTTCAGTCAACGGTAAGGGGACTGGAACAGAATTTCCGTGAACAATTAGTGGTAGGGCTTTCAGGTACAGCACGAGCTGTTTATATCGCAGCGATATATCTGGAAACGAAACGACCGATTCTTGTGATAACGCATAATTTAAATCAAGCCCAAAAGATAGCCGAAGATTTACAGGAACTTTTGCCCAAAGAAGAAGTTCTATTATATCCAGCCAATGAATTGGTAACAACCGAAATCGCCTTAGCAAGTCAGGAAACCTTGGGAGAGCGCATGCAGGTTTTGTCTGAGCTTTCGCGAGGTTTCTCAGGTGTATTAGTCGTGCCTTTTTCGGGGATTCGCAAGCTTTTGCCTCCAAAACATATCGTACAAGCGAGCCATATCGATTTAGAAGTAGGCCAGGATTACTCCATTGATCAATTCCGGAAAGAATTGGTCAATATGGGATATGAACCAGTTGATATGGTCGAAAAGATCGGAGAATTCAGTGTTCGCGGGGGGATTGTTGATGTTTTTCCGGTAACATTTGAACATCCTGTTCGTCTGGAATGGTTTGATGAAACAGTTGATTCCATTCGTTTCTTTTCAGTACAAGATCAACGGTCTTTCTCCAAAGAGATGAAAACAACGATTCCCCCAGCAAGAGAATTGTTTGCTAGCAAGGAGCGGCTGCAAAAGGCAAGCTCAAAAGTAGATAAATTATTCGAAGTGTTTTTGGGTAAGATAAAAGATCCTGAACTGGTTNNAAAGTGTGAAGACTCCATTCGATCGGATATTGCACGCATGAGGGAAGGAGAATCTTTTGTCGGCATTTACAAGTATATTAGTCAGATTTATCCGGACTATCAGTCACTATTGGATTACATGCCCCAGAATATGATCGTCGTTTTGGATGAGCTAACGCGAATTGTTGAAAGCGCCAAACAGATGGAAAAAGAAGAAGCAGAATGGCAAACGGCTTTGATTGGCCAGGGAGAATTTATGCCATCACTGACGATCTCATATTCTTATGATGATTTGTTTAGTAAAGCCAATCATCAGCGCATTTATCTCTCATTGTTTATGAGAAATGTTTCCAATGCACAACCGCAAAATGTCGTTCAGTTTATTTGTCGAAGCATGCAGCAGTTTCATGGACAGATGCATGTTCTCAAAACGGAATGGGATCGTTGGAAAAATGGCAAGTATCATGTCATTTTTTATGCCAGCAGTAAAGAACGGTTAAAGCGGCTACAAAGAGTTTTGGCAGATTATAAAATGGAATTGCGAACGGAAGATGGAGAAAACGTTTTACCAGGAAAACCTATTGCAAAGATTGGTTCGTTGCGAAATGGTTTTGAAATGAAAGGCATTCGGTTGGCTGTTATTACGGAAGGCGAAGTGTTTTCACAGAAACAGCGTCGGATGCGTCGGCCGGCGAAAATGGACCATGCAGAAAAGATTAAAGATTATCAAGAGCTTCGGCCAGGCGATTATGTTGTACATGTCAATCATGGCATTGGGCGCTATGAAGGGATTAAGACACTTAATGTTGGCGGGATGCATAAAGATTATTTGCACATTCAATATGCAGGCAATGATAAATTATATGTGCCGGTTGAACAGATTGATCAAGTGCAGAAATATGTTGGGAGCGAAGAAAAAGTTCCTCGAATTTATAGTTTGGGTGGNAGCGAATGGAGTAAAGTCAAAAATAAAGTTCGCTCATCGGTGAAGGATATCGCCCAAGACTTGATCGAATTGTATGCCAAAAGGCAAGCAGCAAAAGGATTTACCTTTTCAAGGGATACGCCTTATCAAAAAGAGTTCGAATTATTATTCCCTTATGAAGAAACGCCCGATCAACTCCGTTCCATTGAGGAAATTAAGCGCGATATGGAACGGGTTCAACCCATGGATCGTCTTCTCTGTGGGGATGTCGGTTATGGTAAGACCGAAGTTGCAATTCGCGCTGCTTTTAAGGCCACGATGGATGGAAAGCAGGTTGCTTTTTTGGTGCCAACGACGATTCTTGCTCAACAACATTATGAGACCTTCCGGGAACGGTTTGCAGATTTTCCCGTAAATATTCGCGTGTTAAGTCGTTTTCTTTCGCGCAAGGAACAAAAGGAAGTTATCAAAGAGTTAAAAAATGGTACTTGCGATATTGTCATCGGTACACATCGGTTGTTATCAAAGGATATCGAGTTTCATGATTTAGGGTTGTTAATTATTGATGAAGAACAGCGTTTTGGTGTTAAACATAAGGAAAAAATCAAGCAGCTTCGTCATTCCATTGATGTGCTTACCTTGACCGCAACGCCCATTCCACGGACATTGCATATGGCGATGATGGGTGTTCGCGATCTATCAATTATTGAAACGCCGCCTGAAAATCGTTTTCCCGTTCAGACGTATGTGCTGGAATATTCGGGTGCTCTGGTGCGAGAGGCCATTGAGCGGGAGTTGGCTCGTGGCGGACAAGTTTATTTCCTATATAATCAAGTCTATAATATAGAGCAAATGGCCGATCAGATCCGGATGTTGGTTCCGGATGCTCGCGTTACAGTTGCTCATGGTCAAATGCCGGAAGCAGAATTGGAACGCGTGATGCTTGATTTTTTGGATGGTGAGTACGATGTATTGGTTAGTACCACCATTATCGAAACTGGGGTTGATATTCCCAATGTGAATACACTCATCATCTATGACGCCGATAAGATGGGGCTTTCGCAACTTTATCAGTTGCGTGGTCGTGTCGGTCGTTCCAATCGAATCGCATATGCGTATTTTACGTATCAGCGCGATAAGGTTTTAACAGAAGCGGCCGAAAAGCGTTTACAGGCGATTAAGGAATTTACGGAATTGGGCTCTGGCTTTAAGATTGCAATGCGAGATCTATCGATTCGTGGAGCTGGAAATATATTGGGTGCTGAACAGCATGGTCATATCGCTACAGTAGGTTTTGAACTATATAGTCAAATGCTAAAAGAAGCAATTGCTGAATTGCAAGGCAAGAAGATTGAAGAAGAGCCAAAAGATCCGCAAATCGATATCAATGTGGATGCCTATCTACCATCGGATTATATCCAGGATGAAAAGCAAAAAATTGAGTTATATAAGAAAATCCGGGCTGTATCCAATTTGCAGGAAGTGAATGAGTTAGAGGAAGAAATTGAGGATCGCTTTGGTGATTTACCGCCCTCTGTTCGTTGTTTGTTGCAATTGGCGAGAATCCGCGTTTATGCAATGAAATATGGCGTCGAATCCATCCAACAAAAGGGAAATGACTTTGTTCTTCAGTTTCAGGCGCAAGAGAACGATCGAATTGATGGACAACAGCTGTTTCGGATTGCTCAATTATTTCCTGGGAAAATTCGCTTATCGTCTGGACGCAAGCTTAGCGTGATTTTTAAAGCCAAAGACATGTCAACAAAAGAAGCGCTGGAAATGATCGAACGGTTTTTGGTACAATATGAGACGGTTCCGAAACGGAAAGGAGCAATCCAAAATGCGACAGCGAAATAGGCAAGCGATTGCGGTGTTGGTTTCAGTAGTTCTCTTTCTCTTNGCTTTTCTCACCGGATGCGGGCAAGCGAAAAAGGAAGATCAAGAGAAGGAAACGAAATCGACGCAATTTAAACCGTTGGATACTAAGATTAATCGGATCGTGGCAGAGTANCCAGGTGGAAGAATCTCGGAAGGGGATCTCAATCGCTATTTAAATATATTGGCTTTTTTGGATATGCAAGTATCAATGATGCTAAGCGATCCGGGCATGAAGAAACAGTTGAATGATTTTAAGCGAATCATTTTGAAGGGGTATGCAGCAGAGCTAGTGATTGCCAAAGAAGTCAAGCGTGAAGATGAATTTCGCAAAAGGGCATTGAAAGAGATCCAACAGTTGGAAAAATCATTGAAAGAGAACCCGTTATTAGGCGGACCAAAAGTGCCAAAGAATCTTGATGAAGCGTTAAAAGGGAAAGGATTTACCAGAAAAGATTTGGAAGAGTTTATTGTTCGCAGCCTGCAACGGAACGAATATTTTAAGAGTCAATTAAAAAGTTTAAAGTATGATAAAGTGAAAGCAAATCATATTTTGATTGCTTATCAACTGGATGCTGAGGGAAAGAAAAAGCGTTCAGACGCTGAAGCAAAAAAACGGGCTGAAGAAGTGAAGAAAAAGCTCGAGCAAAATGGCGATTTTAAGAAGTTGGCAAAAGAATACTCCGATGATCCAGGTTCTAAAAATAATGGTGGTGTGATTGAAGGATCTGCTGATCAGTTTGTACCTGAATTTGCGAGTGCAGTAAGAACATTGCCACTGAACAAGATTAGTGATCCCATCAAAACAGAGTATGGTTATCATATCGTGAAAGTTACAGAGCGCTCAAAAGAAGATTATGAAAAGGCATCCGAAGAGATCAAACAACAGAAGATGCAGCAATTGAATCAGGAATATATTGATAAAAAGCTAAAAGTGAAAATTTTGCTTCCTGAAGAGAAAGCGAAAAAGAAGAAGTAGAGGCAAATGCCCTGCTTCTTATTTTTTAGAATAATAAATTGGAAACTGAACAATACTATGCTCAACAAGGAATTATCTTCAAATTTTTGGTTGAAAGAGAGGCAACTGAGATGAAAGCAACCGGCATTGTTCGTCGCATTGATGATCTAGGTCGAGTCGTAATTCCAAAGGAGATTCGCCGGACGCTACGCATTCGTGAAGGTGATCCTTTAGAGATTTTTGTTGAAAGAGATGGTGCAGTAATCCTCAAAAAATATTCGCCGATTGGTGAACTAGGTGATTTTGCACAGGAATTTGCAGAGGCATTGTTTGAAAATGTTTTTTTGATTACCTTAATTTGTGATCGGGATCATGTGATTGCAGTTGCTGGTGCATCCAAGAAGGATTATTTGGATAAACGGATTAGTGACCTTGTGGAATCATGTATGGATCAACGAAAAACGCATTTGGAGACATCGTTGACCAATGCAGAAATTATTAAGGGATACCCCGAGGATTATCATGCATTTACCATTGTTCCGATCAATGCGGGCGGCGATCCGATTGGAGCTGTTATTCTGATCAGCAAAGAAGAAGGAGTGACTATCGGCGAGTTAGAGCAAAAGATAGCAGGCACTGCGGCCTCTTTTTTGGGGAAACAGATGGAACAGTAGCTTTTGCCTATCATCCACAAAACCGTGTTCGCATTTGAGGATGATCGTTCACTGGGAGACTATCGTTGGATCCAAGGAGCTTATCGATCAACGAGATCGCATCATTAGACACGATGGTTGAAATGTTGATCCCAGCCCTGTATGATTGGTAGGGCTGGGTGTTTGCGTTGTTAAAAATTAGTTGAAAAATGGGTAGATTTCATGCAAGGTTTTAAAGAGGAGAAATCAAAGCGAGAGGATTGTGATGGAACAGACAAAAGAATCATCTTTTATTAAAGGAGCAGCAATTCTCGGGATTGGAGCATTGGTTAGTAAAATACTGGGGGCCATTTACCGTGTTCCTTATCAAAATATCACGGGCGATGAGGGGATGTATGTTTATCAGCAGGTATACCCGTTGTATAGTGTGCTGGTCATTTTAGCAACAGCAGGCTTTCCCTTAGCCATCTCCAAAATCATCTCACAAAAATTGGCCAATGGCGATCATGTTGGTGCAGAGCAGGTTTATCGTGTTTCGTCCTATTTGCTGCTGTTGACAGGTTGTCTTTTATTTTTTTTCCTTTTTTTTGGCGCAGAATTTATTGCGGCCTGGATGGGGAATCAGCAGATGCTAACATTGCCCATTCAATCGGTTTCCTTTGCTTTGTTACTTGTACCGGTTATGGCCTCGTATCGCGGGCTATTCCAAGGTTATCAAAATATGTTGCCAAGTGCATTATCGCAGATTATTGAGCAGACGATTCGTGTTGCTACTATCTTAGGTTTATCATGGTACTGTATGGAAGCCGGCTATGGGATTGTCTATGCTGGTGCAGGAGCGACATTTGGTGCTTTTACTGGTGCAGTGTGCGGCTTGCTTATCTTGCTTTATTATCGAAGAAAACATCGTCAGAAATGGCTGATAACCAAGCACCTACGACCTGTTGAACATACATATAAACTCTTGCAACAATTGTTATTGATCGCTTTTCCAATCTGCTTAGGCTCCTTAACCATCCCGTTGTATGCATTGATTGATTCGTTTTCAGTGGCAAACTTGCTTGCGACTCGCTTTCCAATGGCTGAAGTGATTACATTAAAAGGGGTTTATGATCGAGGGCAGCCGCTTTTACAATTTGCTTCTTTTTTTGCTACGGCTCTTTCCTTATCGATTGTTCCTGCGATTGCAGAAGCACAAGCCAAGAAGGATACGGCGAAACAAATACGACTAACTGGCCTTTCACTACGCTTTACCTTTTTTCTTGGTGTCCCGGCATCATTGGGCTTAGCGATGATTGCAGAACCGACGAATGTAATGTTGTTTGAAGATAATTCTGGGTCAGATGCATTGGCTATTCTAGCCTTGGGAACCATTTTCTTGACATTGAGTGTTACGATCGCCAGTATTCTGCAAGGAATTGGACGTGTCTATTTACCGACCCTTTATCTTGCTGTTGGGATCGCCATCAAAATCATGGGGAATCTTATCTTGGTTCCGCTTTTGGATATTCGCGGAGCTTCCCTTGCTTCTGTTTTGGCTTATTTTGTTCATGCTAGTCTAAGTTTTTATGCTTTGGTTCGCTTCCGGCTCATTCGCTTGCATCGTAGGATTGCACTGATTCGCAAGTATTTACTTGTGTTGGGTGGAATGGTGCTATGTGTTTGGCTCGTCATGCACCTTTTGCAGCTCATGCTTTCAGGCCTTGTCTCAGAACGCTTGGAAATGACCATTGTGGCAATGGGAAGCGTTTTGGCCGGGATTGTTTCATATGGTGTACTTTTGTTACGTTCAGGATTATTAACAAGGGAAGATTTCCAATTTGTGCCGAAGTTAGAAAAAAGGTTATTGCCGATCTTAAAAAGATGGAAAATCTTACAGTGAGAGGGTTTTGTAAATGGCTAAAATACAAGTTGTGGGTTTAGGTTATGCGGATGAAAAAAAGTTGCCAGTCGAAATAGTTCAGCTACTGAAGAAGGCGACAATCATCTATCTGCGAACTGAAAAACATCCAGTTGTTTCATGGTTGAGAGAAAAGGGAATACAATTTCATGCCTTTGATCATCACTATGAGGAACAAGATAATTTTGCAGCTGTTTATGAGCAAATTGTTCGTGAATTGTTTCAACGAGCAAAGAAAGCTACTTCCTTGGTTTATGCTGTACCCGGGCATCCGATGGTTGCTGAACAGACCGTGCAGTTATTGTTGAAACGCGGTGAACAAGAGGGAGTAACGGTCGAAGTAGTTGGTGGGACCAGCTTTTTGGATGGGCTTTTTACCCGCTTGCAGTTTGATCCCATTGAAGGTTTTGCTTTGTTAGATGGAACGGATCTTCGCTTGGATCAGCTTAATCCGTATCTTCATCAAATCATTGGTCAGGTCTATAGTCGCTTTGTTGCTGCAGACGTGAAACTAACCTTATTGGAAGTCTATCCAGCTGAAATGCCAATTACAGTTGCAACATCACTCGGAATGCCGGAGTTGGAAAAGATCATCACATTGCCTTTGCATGAGTTGGATCACGGCGATCATTTTACAGATTTTACAACGCTTTATCTGCCTCCGATCAAGGATCAACTTGATTTACCTCGAAGATTTGAAACTCTGGATTATGTCTTTGCTTATTTGCGAGGTCCAAATGGTTGTCCATGGGATCGGAAACAGACTCATCAGAGTTTACGATCCTATTTGATTGAAGAGACATATGAATTTTTGGATGCGGTTGCGGCGAATGATAAACAGGCAATGGAAGAGGAATTGGGCGATATCTTGTTACAAGTCATGCTCCATGCACAGATTGCAAGGGAATCCGAGGATTTCGATATCTATGATGTGATTGAGAATCTGGTAAAGAAGATGATTCGCAGACATCCTCATGTTTTTGGCGATCATCAAGTGGAAACAGCAGATCAGGTTGTGCAAAACTGGGAATCGATCAAACGAGCAGAAAAGGGCCAGACGGAATCCCGTTCATGGTTAGCAGGGATTCCACAGGGATTACCCGCATTGTCATTGGCCTATCAACTGCAGAAGAAATCGGCAAAGTTGGGTTTTGATTGGGAACGGAAAGAAGAAATTGCTGCAAAAATAACGGAGGAATTGCTTGAACTTTTTCAAGCTAGATCGAAAACGGAGATTCATGAGGAAGTGGGCGATTTGTTGTTTATCGTAGCCAATCTTGCTCGTGCATTTAATGTAGATCCTGAGGTGGCGCTGTTTGATGCATGTCAGAAATTTCGAAGACGTTTTCAATATATGGAAAAGAGAGCAGCGGAAACCGGACAAACCCTTCAGGAGGTAACAGTGGAGCAGATGAATCAATGGTGGACGGAAGCCAAACAAAACCGTTAGTAAGGAGCAGGAATTGGGATCTTTATCCAGAATATCTAATAACAGGGGAAGTGTGACGAAAATGAGAGTAGACAAATTTCTAAAAACATCTCGTTTAGTGAAACGACGCACCTTAGCAAAGGAAATTTGTCAACAAGGTCGAGTGAAGTTGAATGATGTTCCTTGTAAAGCGAGTTCAACCGTTGCGGTTGGCGATTTGCTTTCCATTCAATTTGGTCATAAAGTGGTAACGGTTCGCGTTGAAAATTTACTTGAATCGGCTACAAAAGAACAGGCTAGTCAGTGTTATACCGTTGTCAAAGAAGAAGGCATCCAAGAGGAAGACATAGTTTAGAGGTTTTGTCCATATGATGTACCAGTAAGGAGGTATGTCATATGGTTGAAGAAACGATTTCCGCCCAATCACATGAGATTACAATTGTCAATCGAAATACTATTGAGATTTCCGGCGTGACAAGATTAGAGAGTTTTGATCGGGAAGAGTTTTTGCTCGATACCGAATGTGGTTATTTAGGTGTGCGCGGACAAGATCTACATATTAAGAGTTTGGATTTGGATCAAGGGCATATCTCGATTGAAGGGCAAATTACGGATATCAGCTATTTAGAGGGTACAAATTCGTTAGGCGAAAAAAATAATCGATTGTTTGGCAGGTTGTTCCGGTGACACTATCCGTGCAATGGCTCACCATGGTGGTGATGTTTGCTTCAGGATTGATGTTGGGGGTTTTCTTGGATCTTGTCCGTATTGTGCAAGATCGATATCGCATCCGGAAGCGATTAGAAGCTGGGATCAATCTTTTTTACTGGTTGTTATCTGCTATTTTCGTATTCTATCTTTTGTGGTGGAGCAATTGGGGCGAGCTTCGCTTTTATGTTTTTGTCGTTATTTGTTTGGGTTTGATTCTTTATTTTCGTTTACTAAGCGATCGCGTGCGTATCATTTTGTTGAAAAGCACCGATTTGATTGAAAAAATTGGCAGCATGATTCTATTGTTACTAAAACGCCTATTATGGAGCCCATGCCAAAAAGTCTTTTTCCTTTTAAGTTTGCTTGTAAGAGGGACTCTCTTGCTTCCTTTCAATTGGTTTCGTAAAAATCAAGAAAAGAAGTGATTGGTATGTACCAAACAGATAAAATACTTTCATTGCCTGTTCATCGGCGAAAAAAGGTTGTCAAGAGAAAAAGAAGAAAACGTCAAGAACTTCATCCAATTGTTCGTAAGCGTCGCCTCTTGTATTTATGTTGGATGATGCTGTTTTTGTTTTGGTTTGTCATTGAATTGTTTATTCAACAAACTCGCATTTGGAACCAAGAGAAAAAATTAGCTGAACATCAGCAAGCGTTAATCACAGCGCAAATTGAACATGAACAACTAAAAAAGGATGTCCAACGATTGAAATCGCCTGATTACCTGCTTGAACTAGCGCATCGTTTGGGGTATAGTAAATCCGAAGAAGAGAATTACCAAATTCGAAGATAAGTTTCATTTTTTCTTGACGAAAGCCCTCAAAATGTATATAATGTTTTTTGTCGTGTTGGATTTCTTTTTTCCACATGCCGCGGGGTGGGGCAGTCTGGTAGCCCGTCGGGCTCATAACCCGAAGGTCGCAGGTTCAAATCCTGCCCCCGCAACCAGTTATGGCGGTGTAGCTCAGCGGGCTAGAGCGTACGGTTCATACCCGTAAGGTCGGGGGTTCGAGGCCCTCCACCGCTACCATAAGTATGGATAGAACGTAAATTGATGTAGAAGGCGAGGTAGGCTCAATCGAGCTCAGTCGCCTTTTTTTCATATATAGAGAATAAGCTTGTTCGCTGGAGTTAAGCAACAGTCTTTTCCTAAGCAACGTTAGCAGACTAACGGCATTTTACAAGGGTGTTATCAGGAAGGAACTTCGTCTGAGGATAGAGAAGAAGACAGGATCCTTTTCAGGTTGTGATCATTTATGAATGTTTCCATTAAAAAAATTAAATTTACCACGATTAATAAAACGTATACCGAGCTGATTCGCGATTGGCGTGGCCGGAATTGCTTTTCGACTCAGTACCCAAATCCGGATGGGAAGCGAATTTTTTTAACATATTATTTTGTAAAGAAAGGATTTACGATTTCCAAAGTTTTTAAGCGCTCTGGTGAGTTTCTTTACTATTATTGTGATGTAATGGAAATGCGACAAATTGGTAAGTTGAAATATATCATGGTTGATCTTTTGTTCGATTTGATCATCTATCCCAACGGTCAATATCATCTCCTTGATGTTGATGAATTTGCTGATTCTATCGAAAAAGGCCTCTTAAAAAAAAGGCAGCAAATTCATGCGCTGCGCACTCTTGATCGAATGATTCGACTCCACACACAGCGGAGATTTATCCCGCGATTTGTCAAACAAGCCAGTATGTTTCCATTGGTTGAGCGTTCACGGAAATAACGACATGTTGTTTTGTCCATGTTGGCCCATTGGANGTTTTTAGAAGTTTTGTCGCAATGGCTTTTAAAGCGCTCTCATGCGACAAAGCCAGACGCAAAAGAAACCGATAAAAAGGCGATTATATGTTTGGCTTTTTTCGCAAATGCCGATTCACCATAGCAAAAAAATTGTCGAGAAAAAATTTTTTTGCATCAGTCATTCTGACAAACTTTCTGCATTCCATCTCCTATAATAGGAAGCGCTATCCGATTTCCAAAATGATGAAATACCGAAATGATTCAATTTCGTATGTGAGGTGGAATGCATGCAGGACTATTTTGGGAAATTACGAACGTTTGCCATGGACCTAGGTTGGGATCAGAGTCGGCAAAAGCGTTGGTTTCATCAGTTTACACGTATGTGGAACATTCCAATTTTGTTGATGGGTTTCTTATTGGGGCGTGCAATGATTCTGGACAGTATTGCACCATTTACTGTGGCCTATTTGGCGGTGATCTATCATCTGGCGAGAAGATTGTGGCCGGTGGTGATGATTGCACTGATTCTTGGGGCGGCAACGTTGGAAACAACACATGCTTTGCAAACGATGGGTTTTTTATTTGTTTTTTTGNTTATCCAAAGGTGCTTTCAATTATTCGGCAAAGATCAGATCAACTTTGTGCCGCTTGTCGTTTTGCTCAGTGGAATCGCGGGCCACCTGGTTAAGATCGGATATTTGGGTTTGACGCCTCAGCAAGGGATCCTGTCATCCGTTGAAATTCTGTTGAGTGTGATTCTAACCTATGTCTTTATCTACTCCCTGCCGCTTTTTACCGTCCGCAAAAAACGGTTTTTTGTAAAGAATGAAGAGTTAATTTGTTTGGTGATCTTGTTGGGGTCTGTCATTACAGGGATGAGCGCATGGAAGCTCGGTTCACTTTCGGTTGTGCATATTGTAACGCGTTATGTNGTTTTATTGTTGGCATTTGTGGGTGGATCGATGTTGGGAGCTGCCATGGGTGTTGTAACGGGCATGATTATCAGTTTGTCTGATATCAAAGCAATGCTCCAATTAAGCTTACTGGCGTTTTCAGGTTTGTTAGCTGGTCTTTTTCGCGAGGGGAAACAGTGGTTTGTAGCGCTTGTGTTCTTGCTTGGTGCGACCGTTTTATCGCTTTATGAAAATCATACCGCTGCCATCTTCACTTCTATTTATGAAACGGGAATTGCCATTATGCTCTTTTTTCTTACACCACAGAGTTTGCAAAAATCGATTGCACGTTTGATTCCAGGAACATCGGAGAATCAATCATCGCATCAGGAGTATATCCGAAAACTTCGCAATGTAACGGCAACAAAAGTTGAGAGTTTTATGGAGCTTTTTCAAGAATTGGCCAATAGTTTTCGTGACGATACGGGGAAACGCAAGCGGGAAGATCAGGATCATCTCCATCACTCGATTGAACAGATTATGAAAAAGGCATGTATGGGTTGCAGGCGCTATCATTTGTGCTGGAATCAAAATATGATGTATACGTACCGCGGATTAACCGATTTGATGGCTTTGGTGGAGNTGAAAGGAGCAAGAAAGGCATTTGAAGCGCCTGAATTCTGGAAACGATATTGTGTTCGGCCTGAGCGGGTGCTGCAACAAATTAAGGCGCAGTATTTGTGGCAAGAACACCAGGCTTTTTGGAAAAACAAAGTTCGAGAGTCCAAAAGACTTGTTTATAGCCAACTCATGGGGATGACCTCGGTCATGGAGAGGCTGGCACAGGAAATTCGTCACGAGACTCGTGTTATTTCGGCACAGGAAGAAAGTATCCACCAGGCACTCGAGGAGCTTGGGCTTTCGGTGGGACGAGTGAATGTGATCAACCTTGAAGAGGGGAAAGTGGAAATTGAATTGGAANTGAACCATCCGGATGCACTGGATGAGTGTAAAAAATTGGTTGCTCCCTTGTTAACGGAAATCTTGGGCGAGCCCATCACTGTCTTCCGGAAAATGGTTCAGGATCGATCGCAGAGTTCGATCATTACCATTGGCTCCGCACAAAAATATGTATGTAAGACAGGCGTTGCATCCGCGGCAAAAGGTGGAGGCTTTATTTCCGGAGATAGCTATTGTTATATGAATTTGGGCACGGGTCGCTATGCTGTTGCCATTAGTGATGGCATGGGCAATGGCCAACGGGCCCAAGCAGAAAGTAGCGCTGCCTTAAAATTGATTCGCCGCTTGTTGCAAGCGGGTCTAAATGAAGAGACAGCAGTTGAAACCGTGAATTCCATTTTAAGTCTACGTTCAGCTGATGAAATGTTTGCTACCATTGATTTGGCAATGGTTGATTTGAATTCGGCTGTCGGGCGCTTTATGAAGATTGGCTCTACACCCGGTTTTGTAAAGCGGGGTAAGGAGATCATCATGATTTCGGCAGCGAATCCACCAATTGGAATTTTAGATAAAATTGACGTTGAGCCGATTGAAATGGCATTGGCTCCAGGTGATCTTGTGATCATGTTTACGGATGGCATTTACGATGCTCCGAGACATATCGCCAATAAAGACGCTCTGATGAAACGGCTGATTTCGGAAATTCAAACGAAAGATCCCCAAGATTTTGCTGATTGTTTGTTAGAGAAAGTGGTTCGCTATCATCATGGCAAAATCAAAGATGATATGACAGTTGTTGTTTTTAAAGTAGAACATTACACGCCCGAGTGGGCAACCATTCGAATGCCTGGTTTGAAACGACTAGAGCGCTCGCAAGCTGCCATCTAGTCGAAAATCTAAAGATATTTTGCTTCTTTCTTCACGGCCTGCAAATATAATCTTTTTTCTGGTTCAGGAAGAGCTTTAACCGCTGTTGCTCAGCGAAAGCATTCGA